>JAEEGL010847061.1_pt1 | contig 58850 bp, 47 predicted proteins | sample 9134231 | NCBI WGS metagenome assembly JAEEGL01 (sample SAMN16246548, study PRJNA631951) | gut metagenome | biome: gut microbiome; feature: rumen; material: fiber-attached | host: Bos | place: Iran: Karaj | collected 2018-10
ACATCTTCAGGGCATCTTCTGATCAATTCATCAAGTAGCCTAAAAGAATTCGGCCCCATCAAGTATTCCTTTGTAAAGTATTTCTTATACTTTTCTATACTCCCCATACACTTCACCCTCCATAGCGAGTTTTACTGTAAGTTAAAAAGTTACTCAACACGCTCAAAAATCAGCATTTATTATATCATAATGTCTGTTATTTTTGAACCGAAATCTCACCATCTTTCTTAGGTACTGTACATTCACAATACCTAATGCGATGTGTACACCGTAGCCGCTCCCCGTAACCCCCTCCCAAAAAGTCGAAAAACACAAAATCAGCGCCCCATGCGAGGCGCTGACATAAACCATCTGCTTTTTATCCCTTATTACTGATTTTCCTTCTTGGGTCTTTGCCATACCATGTAATCACATTCCGGATTGTCGATGCAGCCGTAATATCTTCTGCCCTTCTTGGTGTGTCTTATTACGATATCCTTACCGCATTTCGGACAGGGCACACCGATCTTTTCAAAGAAAGGTTTGGTGTTTCGACATTCGGGGAAACCGGGGCAGCCCAAAAACTTACCGTGAGGGCCGTACTTGATGACCATGTTCCTGCCGCAGTTTTCGCAGACAACATCGGTAACCTCGTCCTGAACCTTAACATGCTCAAGATCCTTTTCTGCTGCTTTAACCGCATTGTCTAGATCGGGATAGAAATTCTCGACAACAGTCTTCCACTTGATCGAACCGTCACCTATACCGTCAAGCAAGGCTTCCATGTTGGCCGTAAAATTAACATCCACGATCGATGAAAAAGCATCAAGCATCATCTTGTTGACCACTTCGCCAAGATCGGTCACAAAAATGTTCTTTCCTTCCTTGGTGACATAGTGTCTTGCAAGAATTGTCGTGATCGTAGGCGCATATGTACTCGGGCGTCCGATTCCCAGATCTTCAAGCGCTCTTACCAGGGAAGCTTCCGTATAATGAGCGGGCGGCTGGGTAAAATGCTGCTTTTCCTCAATATTTTCAACCTTAAGTTTTGTCTTTTCACCTATGTTGCCCGAGAAAACATTCTTGTCGGCTTCATCGGCCACGGAACTGTCTTCTTCGGACTCCATATATATACTCATAAAACCGTCAAAGACAAGTTTTGACGCGGTCATGGTAAACATATGCTTATCACAGTTTAACTTGACGTTTGTGGCCTCATAAAGCGCATCGCGCATACGGCTTGCCACAAACCTTTTCCAGATAAGGGTATATAATCTCAACTCATCTCTTGAAAGATACGCTTTCATAACAGACGGAGTACGGTTGACATCGGTGGGACGGATCGCTTCGTGAGCATCCTGGATCTTCTGTCCTTCCTTCTTGTCGGGAACGATCTCGCGAAGATAATCGCTTCCGTAATTGTCTTTGATAAAATCCCTTGCGGGTCCTTCGGCCTCGGCCGATACTCGTGTAGAATCCGTACGAAGATAGGTGATCACACCGAGAGTTTCGGCTCCGATCTCGATACCTTCATAAAGATGCTGTGCAAGGCGCATTGTCTTCTGTGTGGAGAAATTTAAAGCTTTGCTTGCTTCCTGCTGAAGAGTCGATGTGGTAAACGGAAGAGGCGCCTTCCTTGATCGTTCGCTCTTCTTAACCTCGCTTACCTTAAAATCCTTACCCTCGATATCCTTTATGACCGCTTTTGTCTCGGCTTCGGAATGAAGGTCCTTCTTCTTGCCGTCGGTTCCGTAATACTTGCATGTTAAAGGCTTTGAAATGCCGGATGCCTTTAATACAACATCTATCGACCAGAATTCTTCGGCCGTAAAATTCTCGATCTCGGCCTCGCGATCGCAGATTATCCTTAAAGCAACGCTCTGCACACGACCTGCGCTCAAACCTCTTTTTACTTTTGCCCAAAGGATCGGAGATATTCTGTATCCCACCATCCTGTCGAGCATTCTTCGCGTCTGCTGCGCATCTACAAGATCCATGTCGAGTTTTCTTGCGTTTTTAAGCGATTCCTTGACGGCATTCTTTGTGATTTCATTAAACGTGATCCTGGAAGTCTTCTTCGGATCAAGTTTTAAAGCTTCCATCAAATGCCATGAAATAGCTTCACCTTCACGGTCAGGGTCGGTTGCGAGATATATCTTGTCAGCTTTCTTGACTTCTTTTCTAAGCTGCGAAAGAACATCGCCCTTTCCTCTTATTGTTATATATTTGGGTTCATAATCATGCTCGACGTCAATACCCAAAGAACTTTTGGGAAGGTCTCTCACATGACCGTAGCTTGCAACAACTTCATAATTGCTGCCCAGAAATTTTTTGATGGTCTTCACCTTCGCGGGTGATTCCACGATTACGAGATTCTTAGCCATTTTCCACTCCGTTACGGATATTTAATACCGTTCCCCTCACAAAAACTTGACTGTCATCGACAATCGTGAAGTAATATACACTATATTTTTTAAAGACGCAAGGTATAAATAATTAAGTTTTGTTTTCAATAAGGTAATTTCTCATCGAAAGGATCACGGATGTCGGATTGAATCTTCCCGCTCCCATATTCACCAAAAGTCCTTTAACCGTAAGCATCACACAGGCTTTTACGACATCCGGAACACCGAGTCCGCTCTTTGCCGACATCTCATCCGCCGTAAAAGAATTATCGTCCGTATAAATAACGATCTTCTTTTCCTCCAAAGAAAGATCATCGAATCTTTCAGCTTTCGGCCCTTTATCTTCGGCCTTGATATTCTCTGCCGCATTTTGCGGCTTTCCGTAATTTGTCATTATATCGTTTACAAACTCGTAAACATCGGTGATCACTCCCGCCCCCTGCTTTATAAGTTCAAGGCAGCCTCTGCTCGTAGGATCCGTAATGCGCCCCGGAACGGTATATACCTCCCTCCCCTGCTCAAGCGCCGCATCAACCGTGATCATCGTTCCGCTTTTCTCTCTTGCTTCCACCACACACAGGACATCGGAAAGTCCCGATATTATACGATTCCTTGCGGCAAAGAATTGCGGTTTCGGTTCGGTGCCCGGCGCAAATTCGGATATGACGCCTCCTCTTTCACATAACCTGTCGTATAAAACCCTTGATTCTCTTGGGTAGATAACATCCACACCGCCGCCGAGCACAGCAAGCGAGTAGCCGCCCGCGTTTAATGCCGCGATCTGCGAGATCGAATCTATTCCCCGCGCCATACCGCTCACAAGTGTGATCCTGCTGCCTCCCAGCGCTTCTCCTATCGCATATGCCGCTTTTTCACCGTATTGCGAGCACGCTCTTGCGCCTATCACCGAAACCACCGGCCCGCCGGCATGCGGAAAATCCCCCTTTAAAAACAGTGCTATCGGAGCCGACGGGATCTCTTTAAGCTTTTCGGGATAATCTTCCGATTCGAACGGGATAAAACTTATCCCGGATCTTATCATCTTTTCATATTCCCGGTCCGGATCGATCTTTTGGCAAAGTTCAAGCCTTTCGATCTGTTTTTTTGTAAACACTCCGGCCTTTTCCCATCTGTCGGCCCCCGCACAGAAAAGTTCCTTCGGCGAATTAAATACATTCTGGATCTTTGCGTATGTGCGCATTCCTATATCCGATACCAGACTCATCCAGTAAAAATACGGTAACTGTTCTTTTTCTTTGTTGTATACTGCTTTAAATATCCCCATGGTCAACCTCCCAGATAATCGGGAAAGCGGTAACAGGCCGCTTCCGCCAAATGCTTAACGGTTACATCGGCGTCCCCGTCGTAATCGGCTATCGTGCGTGATACTCTCAATAATTTGTACAAAGAACGCATCGAAAGCTTCATGCTCTCATAAAGTGAATTCACAAAATCGGTCTCATTAACACCGAGCGGCACATACTTTGCAATTTTCGCCCCCGGAAGTTCTGCGTTGAATTTGAAATTTTCATCCTTATACCTTTCTTTTTGCCTGTTTACGGCGGCTTCAACCTTCTTTCTTATTTCGGCGCTCGTTTCGCGCAAACCGTGTTCCGCCGAAATCTCTGAAGGATCCATCCTTGAGACTTCAACGCAAATGTCGATCCTGTCGAGTATCGGTCCCGAGATCCTCGATAAATATCTCGAAATCTGGACTTCCGTACACTTACACCTGCTCCTGTCCGGAAAGAATCCGCACGGACAGGGATTCATGGCGCCCACGAGCATGAATCCCGCCGGATATGTAAGAGTCTGTCTCGCTCTTGATACAGTTATCGTGCCGTCCTCAAGCGGCTGTCTTAACATATCGATGGTTTCACGTTTAAATTCGGGCATTTCATCAAGAAACAGTATCCCTTTATGACTTAAGCTCACAAGACCGGGCTTTGCAAGAGGCCCCCCTCCGACGATCGACTGAGCGGAAGCTCCGTGATGAGGGCTCCAGAATGGTCTTCTTTTTACAAACGGCAGATTTTTGGTAAGCTTACCCGCCACTGAATATACAGTCGTGATCTCAAGACATTCTTCATATGACATCTCGGGCATGATGCCGGGTATGCGCTTTGCAATGAGCGACTTTCCTGAACCTGGCGGTCCCGTCATCAAAAAATGATGAAATCCCGATGCCGCTATCTTGGCAGCTCTTTTTACGTTTTCCTGCCCGATCACATCCGAAAAATCCGGAATATCGCCGGTTTCCGCATTGCCAAGGTCGCAGGCTGTCCTGTATGGTTTTGCGGCTTCTTCAAAATATTTCCCGCCCAAAGCCAAAAGCCCCATAGTCTCGCTCAATGTATCCACGGGAATGATGTCTATGCCTCTTATAAGCGCGCCCTCGGCCGCATTGTCCTTAGGAAGGATCACACGCTCAAAGCCCTTTTCCCGTGCCATTTTTACAATAGGAAGGATCCCTCTTACGGGGCGGATCTCACCGTCAAGAGACAGTTCTCCTATCACAAGTGTTTTTTCGGGAACAAACTCCGGGATATACCCGTACACACCGAGTATTGCCACAGCAATCGGAAGATCGAAAGCCGAACCCGATTTGTGCTCATCGGCGGGAGAAAGATTGATCGTGATCTTCATCGCCGGAAGATTGATGCCGTTATTTTTTAGGGAAACTCTTACGCGGTTGCCCGCTTCTTTGACTTCGCTTGCCAAAAGACCGATCATTTCAATACCGGGGAGACCCGGCGACGCATCAACCTCCACGGTTATAAGGTCGCCGAAAATACCTCCGACTCTGCCGGAGTAAACCTTGTATACCATATTTACCTCGTCTTCTCTCCCTGAAGCAAACGATAAGATAAAAGAAGAAAAAAAGAAGCTTCACGGTCTAAACCATGAAGCTTTTGATTTAAACTAAACAAATATTAACTTTGCGATACGCATGGGTCAATATGGCAAAATCACGAAAATGTAAACTTCTTTAATGCGTCTTCGTCCATTACATATCGATTATCCATGGTTTTCATGATGTCAGCGATCTCAAGATCGTCGAACAATCTTCTGTCGGAAAGATCGACGATCTGGTTGCTTGAAAATACAAGCACCATCGGCCTTAATACATCCTGCGCGTTGACCGAAAGAACGAGGGCCTTCTCGCCGCTCGTAAGCTCAACACTTGTGCCCGGAGCAAGTATGTTTATCGAATTCACCAAAGCTTCAACAGCCTTCGGATGGAAGATCTCCGGATGTCCCACAAGATGTCTCAACGCTTCGACCTCGCTTCTGGGGCCTTCATTGGCATCCATAGCCGTCATCGAATCATATACTTCCGCAACTATCATGATTCTTGCACCCGTAACAAGCTTCTGCTTTTCGGTGATCTTGCCTTCCTTAAACTCGGCAAGAATTCTCTGGGTCTGCTGGCTTATACGGCGTATATTGGGATTGGCGCTGAATACACTGTCAAGAAGGTCAAAACCATTGGCCTGACTTGCTTCGAGTATTTCATCTATCTTTTCTTCCGTTTCACCTTTAAGCAAAGAATCGGGAACCATAAGCTTTCCTATATCGTGCACAATGCAAGCGGTAATGCAGTCTTCGATCTCATCGACCTGCACATTCATCTTATGGCACATCATAGCGGAGAGAATGGCCACATTTAACGAATGCTTGTACACATAATCCTCCCGGCTTCGAAGATTCTGCGTAAAATTGATCTTTCTGTTAAGATGACCGTAATTTTTTACGACAGCGGCCACGATCGTATCGAGCTTCTTGGTGCGCTTTGAATTGATGATCTCTCTTAACTCTTCTTCTATTGCATAAACCTGGATCGTCTGGAAACGTTCGAACTCGATGTCGTCCTCGCTCATGGGCGGGCAAGGCTCGGCAGGTTCAAGAATAAAGATACCTATAAGACCGAAATTCTTAATACTGTTTATGGCAGCATCGGTAAGCTTCGAATCTCTTTCATACAAAAGAACGCCCTTCTTGTTGTAAATAGGACGCGCGATTCTCATTCCGTTCCTAAGGTCCGCTGTTTTTACAAATTTCATAAAGATACCCCTCAAAATACTCTCGCAAATATTATACCTACGATTTACATAAATTGTAAACACTTTTTATTATTATTTTATTAAACTAACAGATAATCGGCAAAAACGACGTTCGAAACATCGATGCCGTAATCCGTAAGAAAGATCCTGTCGCCTTCTTCTTTTATAAGGTTCATCTCTTTCTGCTTTTCGATCACAGACCCGTATATATCATATATATCGGCAGAAAACTCTTCTTTAAACAGAGTCTTCTTTATGCCTTTCATCATGCGGAGTCCAAGGAACATAAATTCCGCCATCGCATCTTCTTTTGAAAGAAGCGTTATCTCCCTTTCATGATCTCCTTGTATATACCGTTTCAAATCATTGTGCATCTGATATCTTTTACTGCCGTCAAACGATGCGGCCGCAAGTCCAAACCCCATATACGGCTTTCGTTCCCAGTAACCTGTATTGTGCCTGCATTCTTTTCCCGAAACGGCATAATTCGATATCTCGTAGCGCATATATCCGGCCTTACCGAGAACTTCCTTTGTTGCGTAATACATTTTCCTTTCCGTATCTTCGTCGGGAAGGCCTTTATTATCCTTATATCTTTCAAAAAACGGCGTTCCTTCTTCTATTATCAAACTGTAGGCGCTTATGTGCGACGGCTTAAGCCTCGCAACCGTATTAAGCGTATTAAGATATGTTTCAAGGGTCTGTCCCGGAAGCGCACTCATGATATCGATGTTTACATTATCAAACCCCGCTTTATATACATCGTCGTAAGTCCGTAAAAAGTCGTTAAAGTCGTGCGGACGCCCCAGGATCTTAAGTTCACGGTCATCGGCGGACTGAAGGCCTATGCTTACACGGTTTATGCCTGCGGATCTGTATGTTCTTATCTTCTCAATATCCGCGGAAGCGGGATTTAATTCTATCGATATCTCCGCTTCCGAAGACACTTTATATCTTGACCTTAACGTATCGAGCACGCGTAAGATCTCATAAGCATCTGCTATCCCCGGCGTCCCGCCGCCGAAAAAAACGGAGTCAACGGGCATATCCGCTCCTGACTCCGCATTAAGTTCAATTTCTTTTATCAAACTGTCAAAATAGGCATGCTTTACCGTGTCGTCGCATGCAAAAGAAACAAAGTCGCAATAATCGCACTTTTTCACACAGAAGGGTATATGAACATAGATCTCACTGTTCTTAATCTTCATCGAGTTTAAGTACACTCATAAACGCCTGCTGAGGAATTTCCACATTTCCTATCTGGCGCATACGCTTCTTTCCTTCTTTTTGTTTTTCCAAAAGCTTTTTCTTACGTGAAATATCACCGCCGTAACACTTTGCGAGCACATCCTTACGCATCGCTTTTACAGTCTCCCTGGCGATAATCTTCCCGCCCACTGCAGCCTGAATGGGGATCTCAAACAAGTGCCTCGGGATCTCATCCTTTAACTTTTCGCACATCTTGCGGCCGCGTTCATAGGCGCTGTCCTTAAACACTATAAACGAAAGCGCATCCACTTCTTCACGGTTTATAAGTATATCAAGCTTCACAAGTTCCGATCTTTCGTAGCCTTTAAGCTCATAGTCAAAAGAAGCATAGCCTCTGGACCGGCTCTTCAACGCGTCAAAGAAATCATAAATGATCTCGTTTAACGGAAGTTCATATTTGATCAACGCCCTTGTGGACTCAATATATTCCATACTCTTATAACGGCCTCTTCGCTGCTGGCAGAGTTCCATTATCGAACCCACAAATTCGGTCGTGACCATGATCTCCGCATTGACCATCGGCTCTTCCATATAATCGATCTCGGAAGGATCCGGAAGATTTGTGGGATTTGTAAGTTCTATCATATCACCGTTTGTCTTGTGGACTCTGTACACAACACCGGGAGCTGTCGTTACAAGATCGAGATTATATTCCCTTTCAAGTCTCTCCTGTATGATCTCAAGATGCAAAAGTCCCAAAAATCCGCACCTGAATCCGAAGCCCAGAGCAACGGATGTCTCCGGCTCAAAGAAAAGCGAAGCATCGTTTAGCTGGAGTTTTTCGAGGGCATCTCTTAAATCCGGATATTTTGCTCCGTCAGCCGGATATACGCCGCAAAATACCATCGATTGAACCTTTTTATAGCCCGGCAATGCTTCCTTGCAGGGATTCTCTGCATTCGTAACAGTATCGCCGACAGCCGTATCCCTTACATTTTTAATGGATGCGGTAATATATCCTACGGTGCCCGCGGTAAGTTCTTCACAGGGGATAAACTGTCCCGCACCGAAATAGCCGACTTCCACTACTTCGGCGGTCGCACCCGTAGCCATCATCTTTATGGGCGTACCCTTTTTTACCGTTCCGTTCTTTATCCTTACAAATACGATCACGCCCTTGTACGAATCGTAAAGCGAGTCAAAGATAAGAGCCTGCAGCGGTGCACTGCTGTCGCCTTTGGGCGCCGGGATCTTATTGACTATCGCTTCAAGGACCTGATCAATGTTTATACCGTTCTTGGCGGATATGAGCGGCGCATCTTCGGCCTCTATGCCGATGACATCCTCGATCTCGGCAATGACCTTTTCGGGCTCCGCACTCGGAAGGTCGATCTTATTGATGACCGGGAACACATCAAGGTCATGGTCCAAAGCCAGGTATACATTGGCAAGAGTCTGTGCCTCTATTCCCTGTGCGGCATCAACGACCAGTATCGCCCCGTCGCAGGCGGCCAGCGAACGGCTTACTTCATAATTAAAGTCTACGTGGCCGGGAGTGTCTATAAGATTAAATATGTATTCTTCTCCGTTTTTGGCCTTATACACGGTCCTTACGGTCTGCGCCTTAATGGTAATGCCTCTCTCCCTCTCCAGATCCATGTTGTCAAGGACCTGAGCCTGCATCTCGCGGCTTGTGAGAAGGCCCGTCATCTCGATGATACGGTCGGCAAGAGTGGATTTACCGTGGTCTATATGTGCTATAATGCAAAAATTTCTTATATGATCCTGATTCAAATTACTGTCCTTTCAGATTATAATGCTTTTAGGATTGTATCATATTTTTTTGCCCATTCACAGTAACTTTTGATTTTTTCTATTGACAGGGCAATTTCTTTCAACTATTATAATCGAGTGCGTACATTAAATCGTCCGTGTCCGGCATAATGTACGACGAACAACATTAACCCGAATCATTCTAAATGGAGGTGTATAGTCTTGGCTAACATCAAATCTGCAAAGAAGCGTATCTTAGTTACCCAGACAAAGGCTGAAAGAAACAAAGCCATCAAGTCCGGTGTAAAGACTGCTATCAAGAAGGTTTATGCAGCTATCGACGCTAATGATCAGGCCGCAGCCAAAGAAGCATTGACAAATGCTACTTCTGTAATGGATAAGGCTTGTTCAAAGGGTGTTTATCATAAGAACACCGTATCGAGAAAGATTTCCCGTTTAAGCGTTGCTGTTAACAAAATGGCATAAACTTTTAATCATAATCAAAAATAAAACGACCTCGGTTGCGCCGTCATGCGACCGAGGTTTTTTTATTCAAGCCACTCATACAAAAAAGGAGCCGCCGCACGGCTCCTTTGATCGTTTTCTTTTACATCCACTCTCTTACGTAGTCCAAAACATTTTCCGAAGGAATCGGCTTCGAGAAATAATACCCCTGAATGTATTCGACTCCCAGCCTCTTAAAGTTAAGATACTGCTCTTCGGTTTCAACGCCTTCCACAACTATCTCAAGACCGAGCTTATGTATCATCTCTATGGAATATTCGGTTGCAACTTTTGCCTTTTCGGATCTGTCATATGCAAGCGTTAAACTTCTGTCCAGCTTTATGATGCTTATGGGCATATCCACAACATATGTAAGATTTGAATAACCCGATCCGAAATCGTCAAGAGAGAATGAGGTGCCGTATTCCAAAAGCTCCTTCATGTTATTGTCTAAGGTCTTCTTTGTATTGATCGCAGCGGTCTCTGTCACTTCGATGTTTATCTTATGAGGCGCGATCTCATATTCTCCCATGATGTTCTTGAATTCTCTGGCAAGATCATTCTGCATGCACTGAATGACCGAAAGGTTGACCTCTATGTAATCTATGCCGTAGTCTTCGATATGATTGTATCTTATGAACTGGCAGACCTTTCTGAAGATCGCCTCGCCGAGTTTAAGGATCATACCGTTCTTTTCCGCAAACTCGATAAAGTCGATCGGCATCATAAGATTTCCGTTTTCGTCCCTTAACCTTACAAGGGCCTCCATTGCGGAAAATCTTCCGGCCTTAATGTTATATATCGGCTGATAATAGATCTCGATCTTATCGTTTTCAAGCGCCCATTCTATCGTATGCTGAAGTTCGAAAGCACGCCTTCTTTCGGAAAGTTCCTCATCGTCTATAAACAGTGTACCCTGTCCGTTCTCACCTGCCATGGTCGTAAAATATCTGACGACCTCTTCAAGCTCATCGGCATTTTTGTATCTTATGATATCATCAAGATATGATACTCCCATATTGACGTTGATCTGTACACCGTTTACCTGCCAGGGGCGCTCCAGCCTTCTGTCGACCCTGCTTAACCCTTCCGTCGCCTGCGCCTCCGTCTCAAATGCAAGTGCAAACAGGCTCTTTTCAAGTCTGAATACCGTAATGCCCGGTATACTGTGGAAGAAAGAACATATCTCTTTCATAAGATCGTTAACGGTCTTATATCCGAAAATATCCCTTATATTGTTGAGATTTTCTATCGAAACATTGATCATGGGCCTGTGACGGCGAAATCTTATGCATTCATCCATCAGCATATGAAAGCCCTTACGGTTGAAGGCTTCGACCTCGAAATCCAGATGGTTTTCGGGATTTTCCATCTTGCAATACATATATACGCTCGCTATGGACATTGCAAAAGAAGCCAGCAAAAGCTTGTTGTTTACAAACTGAACGATTCCGACCACCATCCAGGTAGCCATCCAGAAATATATGGAAAGTCTTCTTTTTAATGATATCCTGTCCCTTAAGACTACGGTCATGACAAGGATGGAGATAAGATACACAAAACCGAACACATATACAGTCGTTACGGTTATCCCGTAACTGTACAATGCTTCTTCTTCGGCATTTACATATATCTGTGTGGGGTAAATGATCTGAACGACAAGTTCCACAAGCAACGGCACAAGCGAAATATTGCGCCAGACAGTCCTGAAACTGTAGCTTAATTCCGCAACCGCAAACCACGACGACAAAAATGCGACCGTCAATATCGAGAAAAGATATGCCTTACAGACAAACTGTGTGAGCCAATAAGGAATGACACTTGAATAGTTGATCGCAACAACAGACAGAAGATCGAGTACAACGGATACAACGATCCCCGAAAGAAGTCTTATAAAGGCCTTTTCAGCCCTAAAATTCAGCCTTTTCTGTCCGAAACACATAATCGCCACGATAGAGGCGATGATCAGGCCGGCTATCTGAAATTCAACATTCCAAACCATTTTTTCTCCCCGTGCATCTCCATAAGAGAATGCCGCATCGTTTTATCAAAAGAACGGTCGATGCACACCTTATAACACTCAATTATTATTTTAGCATCAAATCATTCTTCCTGCCACAAGTTTTTGTGCTCGCGAAGCCTTTTCTGAACCTTTTCGACCTCTTCGTAAAAATCCTTTGAGGACAAAAGCGCGCAGCCTCCGCCCCTTATTATGACCTGTTCCGCTCCGTCGCTCGTGACAACGGTAACATCAAACTTTTTACCGTTCTCGTGAGCGTACCTCTCTATATATCGGTCGGCAGTCTCCGCAGTTTTAGTGTAAACCACTTTTATATTGTGATACATCATTTCTTCGCGCGGATGGCCCGTGACCTTATATGCGTCAAACACAATGATGGTATTGTATCCCGTCACTGCCTGATAGTTTGACACTATATCGATAAGCCGGCCCGCAGCGGCGGAAAGATCGATCCTTGCAAGCTCCTTAAGCTCATCCCACGCATGCACGACATTGTATCCGTCGATCAGAAGAAATTTTTCTTTTACCGCCGTGCCCTTATATACGGGTTCTTTTTCCTCGCGTCGTCCGCCGATCCAGTTTTTCTCGCGAAGCGAGGCCGATATTCCCTTATACGAAGTTTGGGTCTTCTTTTGATTGGCGTGCGCCGTCTTACCTATGATCGCATCTATTTCTTCGGTCGACACAAATATTTCTTTTTCCTTGTATGTCCCGTGATTTATGGGTTCGGCAAAAGAAGCATCGTCCGGTTTTTCGACATTCACCGTATACGGAAGATGCATATAGTTTTCAACTTCGTTCCAGGGCACCACAACTCCCGCTCCATGCGAACAGAATACGGAATCCGCCGTATTTCTTATGTCCGCTTCGGGATCATATGCGATCTTTTCTATGACTTCTTCGGCATTATGGCATTCCTTAAATCCTGACACGACAAGACTCATGTGTCCTTTTCCGCCCGTATATGCCGATACGTTTTTTGCATAACCGTTTAAGGTTGATACCGGACCGCTTCCGTTTAAGACCGATATACCGTTCGCGCTTTCGGAAACGCTTACGGTCGCTGACATTCCCGCAAGATCCGTCATTGCTCTTCCGACGGTATTATCGGGAATCTCAAGAGTAAAATCATAGAAAGGCTCCAGAAGAACACTCTGTGCTTTCATAAGACCGTTTCTTACCGCTCTGTATGTAGCCTGACGAAAATCTCCGCCCTCGGTATGCTTGATGTGGGCTTTTCCCGACACAAGGGTTATCTTCATGTCGGTGATCGGGCTTCCGGTAAGAACGCCTTTATGCTCGCGTTCTTTTAAATGCGTAAGCACAAGCCTCTGCCAGTTAAGAGAAAGCTCATCAAGATCGGCCTCGGACTCAAACATAAGTCCCGACCCGCGCTCTAAGGGTTCAAGTTTCAAATGCACTTCGGCGTAATGTCTTAACGGCTCAAAATGGCCCACTCCCTCAACCGTATCCGATACGGTCTCCCGATAAGATATCCTGCCCTGTCCGAAAGAAACATCCACGTTGTACAGATCTTTTATCTTTCTTGTAAGTATCTCCGTCTGAACTTCACCCATGAGACATACATGGATCTCCTTTAGTCTTTCGTCGTATTCAACGTTAAGACCCGGTTCTTCTTCCTCAAGTTCGTACAGTATCTTAAGCATCCCGTGAGTATCGGTATCGCCCTTATAAAAAACCGTATAGTTAAGGACAGGTTCAAGGCTTATAAGTCTTGAGAATCTGCCTTTTCCGAAGACTGTCCCGGGCTTTGTGTCAATAAGTCCGGGGATCGTGACTATATCACCCGCAAATGCTTCTTTTACCGTCTCGTACTTATCGCCCGAATAAAGTCTTATCTCATTGACTTTTTCGTCGTTAAGCATCGATTTTACGACCAAAGAACCTCCCGTAAGCTTTATATGCGAAAGCCTTACATTATTCTCACGGGTGATCTTATAGGTGATCGCCCCAAATTCATCGGGATATGCCTTTTTAGGGCAATAATCCTTTATGACTTCAAATAATCTGTCCACACCCTCGTTTTTAAGAGCCGAACCGAAAAGGCACGGAAAAAGAAGCCTTTCTTCAAAAGCGGCTTTTAATTTCTCTTTGGGAATATAACCGTTTTTTAAAACATCTTCCAGGAAATCTTCCGAAACGGTTGCTGCATTTTCAAAAAACTCATCGCTTAAATCGTCCGTAAAATCTTCGATATCCTGCGAAAGTTCTTCCTTCAGGGTTTTTAAGATGTCGGCCTTATTCGTATCCGGAAGGTCCATCTTGTTGACAAATATGATCGTCGGTATCCCGTAACGCTTAAGAAGCTTCCAGACCGTCTTTGTGTGCGCCTGAACCTTATCCGAAGCGGATACGAGCAATACCGCAATATCAAGGACGGCAAGTGTTCTTTCCATTTCCGCCGAAAAGTCGACATGTCCGGGAGTATCGATAAGGATCATTTCAAAATCCCCGAGATTAAGCCTCGCGGACTTTGAATAAATGGTGATACCGCGTTCTTTTTCCATGTAATCGGTATCGAGATATGTATTTTTAAGATCGACCCTTCCCATTGTCTTGATGGCGGACGCCTTATACAAAAGCGCCTCGGAAATCGTTGTCTTGCCGGCATCGACATGGGCCAGGATCCCTGCACAGATTTTAGTCATACGCTAATAATATCATAATTTTTTAAAAGTCAAAATTTATTCCTAAGAAAGCTTTATTGTGATAGAATCGACGTATGTTAAGAGATGTGGATCTTTCTGAAGTAACCGATGGAAAACTCTATAATAAGGACGACAGTGTAAGGGTCACATGCGATGATTGCAAGGGCTGCAGCGAATGCTGCAAGACCGTTGGCGACACCATCCTTTTGGACCCTTATGATATCTATAACCTTGAAAAGGCTTTAAATAAGCCTTTTGCAGAAATGGTCGAAAAAGAAATCGAGATAAGGCTCATCGACAACGTGGTCCTTCCGAACATCATGATGCAGGAAGATTCCGATGCCTGCGGGCTTCTTGACGAAAACGGAAGATGTACGATACACTCGTTGCGGCCCGGATTCTGCAGGCTTTTTCCTTTGGGGCGCCTCTACGACGAGGACAGTAACTTTAATTACATAATCCAGATAAATGAATGCAAGTATCCCGATAAAGGCTATGCTTTGGTAAAAGACTGGCTCGGCATAGAAGATCTTGATAAATACGAGCGTTTTGTAAAAGACTGGCATTCTTTTACAAAAAATATCGGCGCATTCCTTAACGAATGCACCGACGAAAACGAGTTTAAAAAGTATTCCTGGCTGCCCCTTCGTGTGTTCTTTGAACCAAAATATGACACAAACAGGGATTTCTATGAGCAGTTCTATTATAGGATGCAAAGGTTTAAGTAAGCCTTATCGCAAATCTTAACCGCATCTAATTTTCCACAAAATAGCAGTCTTCGCACTTTCCGTAAGGATAATTCCACGGAAGCATCTTACCGCAGACCCTGCACCGCCTTCCTTCAAGCTGCTGGGTCTTTAAGTATTCTATTATCCTGCCCGAAACATCGCGCTTAAGCTCCACGATATCCGAAAGTCTTTCTCTGTGCTCAAACTTTCTTAAATAAGCATAGATAAGATCGTATACAAGATAGAGATCTTCAAGCTCTTCCATCTTCATGTGATCGAGCTCATCGTCAAACGGCACGATATTGGCTTCGACGACTTCGTTTATCTTATCGTTAAGCCTTGAACCTCCTGCCTCTTCAAGCTTTGCAAACTTAAGTATCAGTTCCGTAAGGAAAGGCTTCGACGAACGGAATCCGATCATCAGAAAGTCGTATATGAGCTTTTTGTCGCTTACGACCGCTTCGAGCTTTTTGCAGAGCGATATGTCCTCTTCAAGATCCGCCTTTTCGTAAAGACTTGTAAAATCAACATCCGACCACCGTTTAAGTATTTCCGAAAGCGGCATGTCAAGATAAATGATATTTTCCGGTATACCCATCCTGGCATACGATATGGTCTCAACCGAACCTTCAACAGCCCTCTTTATAGCCTGAGAACGGTATTCGGAAGTATAATATCCGGTCTCAAAAATACCGCGTCTGCCCGCGCGGCCTGCGATCTGCTTTATCTCGCTTACGTTTAACGGGCGGCGGTTATGACCGTCGAATTTCCTGGTCTCAAGAAAAACTATACGTTTTATCGGAAGATTAAGACCCATACCGATAGCATCGGTCGCGACCACAACCTGCGTCTCGCCTTCCGTAAATCGCTTGACTTCGTTCATGCGCACATCATAAGGAAGATTTCCGTATATCATGCTCGCCTTTATGCCGTTTTGCTGAAGTTCGGCCGCTACTGCGATAACGGACTGCTTCGAAAACACGATGAGCGCATCTTTTTCTTTTACCGAAGCGGGAAAAGAAAACCTTTCCTTATCGAAAACAAGCGGTACCGCACGCTCATTGTGCCTTATCTCCCACGTATCCCCGCATTCCTCGATGATGGCTGTTATAAGATCTACGCAGGATTCGTCGGAACAGATATGGATCTCGTCGGCACAGACACCTAGGATAGCCCTTGTCCAGGCACCGCCGCGCTGCTCTTCTCCTATCATCTGACCCTCGTCGATCACGGCGATATCGTAGATCTCATGCGTGCTCACGGTCTCGATCGTGGCCGAAGAATGAGTGGCTCCGGGTATGAATATCTCCTCTTCACCGGTGATCATGTTGCATAAAACCCCTGCTTCGTTGAGTCTGTCATATATCTCAAATGCGAGAAGTCTCAGCGGTGCGAGATATATACCCTTATTACACTTTTTAAGGGCTTCGAGCGCATCGTAGGTCTTTCCCGAATTGGTGGGACCGACATGTAAGATAAAACGCCGCTTCATCTTACGCGCCAGAGGATAAAGATCCGGTATACGCTCAGGGATCTCGTCCATGATCATATCCTTAAACCTCATATCTTCTTCAAGAAGCATATGTTCGTAGGAAAGATATACATGATTTGAATAGATAGAGTAAAAAAACGCATCACGCGAATCTTCTTTGATGCGGGCAAATATCGACATATAAAAGGCATGATATTCCTTATCGAATTCAGCCTTAGAAAGTTTCCTGTACTCTGCCGCTTCCGGTATCAGATTGACAGCGTAAGAAGCGGATGCGTTGTAAGCGGATCTCTTTGTCTTCCACATCCATGATTTATTGGCAAGAGTCGAATTGATACCCTTACCCTTTGAACCGCCGCGTATCGCAGAATAAAAAATATCTTCAAGCGATTGTCTTGCGATCTTTTCTTTTATGTGATCGTATGTTACATCCGGAAAATCAAAGGATCTTACGTATTCGCCCACATACTTTATGTTTTCCTTGATGATGTCGAAACGTTTATCCGAAAGTCCTTTTAAGAATTTTCTTTTAAGTTCTTTATTTTCAGGCGTCGAAAGCGATATCTTATGCCCGCCGGTATGTCTTTTTCTTCTGTAATATGCCATATTCTTCCTGTTTCATGCACAAAATTGTGGCGAAAGCAAGAAATCCTGCTCCCGCCACCTATAGATATTCTAAATGGTATCGTTTATTTTTTCAAGTGATCCGATATCCGGGTGCCGATCGTTTGATCCGCGCAAAATCGATCCATAAAAGTCTTATGCCAAAGAACGATATTTACAATTTTACGCAAAACCCATTCTATTAATCCGCGCCGATACATGTTATTTTTAATATATAGCAATGCGACAAAAAAACATAAATAATGTATCGGAGGAAAACATGATCAAAAAACCTTTTAAGGATATTGAGCTTTCCCGATTGGGGCTTGGGAATATGCGCTTTCACACAAGCGACCCCGCAGGGCTTAAGATCAAGTATGACGAAGCCCACGAAGTAATAGACTATGCCTATAATCACGGCATCAACTATTTCGATACCGCCCATGTATACAATAAGGGCGATTCCGAAAGATGTCTCGGCGAATGTATCAGTAAGTACCCTCGTGATTCTTACTATCTTGCCACAAAGTTCAACATTAACGCCGAAAAAGATTATAAGCGTATGTTTAATGAGCAGCTTGAACGTTTAAAGACCGACAGGATCGATTTTTATCTTGTACACTGCTTACTCGAAAACAACATAGACGAATATCTTTCCTGCGGACTTATCGATTTTCTTGAAGACATGCGCTCTCAGGGAAAGATCAGATATATCGGCTTTTCATCACATGCATCAACTCAAAGCCTGGAGCGCTTTGCGGACAGTCATCCTTTCGATTTCTGCCAGATCCAGCTTAATTACTTTGACTGGTTCTTTGGAAATTCCAAATCCGAATATGAAGCTTTGGTAAAAAGAAACATTCCGATCATGGTAATGGAACCCGTAAGAGGCGGAAGACTTTCAAGTCTTACACCCGATGCCGAAGCAATACTCAAGGAAGCGCATCCCGAATGGTCGATCTCGTCCTGGGCACTTCGCTTTGTAAAGAGTCTTCCCGGTGTTCAGGTCATCTTAAGCGGTATGAACGATCTTGACCAGATGCGTGATAATCTTGAAACCTTCAGCACCGACGACAATTTATCGGACGAGGACATGGCAACTCTCGAAAAGGCAGTAAGACTTTTCAAAAAGCAGCTTACGATCCCCTGTACGGCTTGCCGTTACTGTGTAGATCACTGCCCGATGAAGATCAACATCCCCGAATACTTAAAGGTGCTTAACGATGTTAAAGCAAACGGTGACATGAATCTTTGGAAAGCAAAGAACGTTGACTCCGAAGGCACCCCTGCCGATTGTATAGGGTGCGGTTCCTGTACCGTTCAGTGTCCTCAGAGCCTCGAGATCCCCAAGTATATGGCAGAACTTGCGGAAAAACTTGAAAAGCACGGCCATTGATAATGCTTAACCGACAGAAAGTATAGTCAATAATACAACTTATGTATCAGATAATGCAAAATGCCTCGGACATAACGTCCGGGGCATTCTTAATATATAATTTGATCATATTCTGTCGGCTATAGTCTTGATAAGATTCTCTGTCTTCTCCCAGCCAAGGCATGCATCGGTTATGGATTTTCCGTACACGCCACCGCCTACAGGCTGATTGCCGTCTTCAATATAACTTTCGACCATGAACCCTCTTATAAGGTTCTTAAGATCGGCGTTCTTTTCCCTGTAAGCCAATACTTCATCTATGATATGCGGCTGCTTAAGCGGATCTTTTCCCGAATTGGAATGGTTCGTGTCTATTATTACCGTAGGGTTTAAAAGTTCCGATGCCATATACATCTCATTGAGCTTGACCATGTGCTCATAGTCGTAATTGGATATATTCTTGCCCGAAAAATCGGTATAACCTCTTACTATTGCATGAGCATATTCGTTTCCCAAAGAATGAGCGGCCCAGCCTCTGTATATAAAAGAATGAGGTGACTGAGCAGCGCGGATGGAATTAAGCATCGCATTAAAGTCACCGCCCGTAGGATTCTTCATGCCGACCGGAACTTCAATACCGCTTGCCGTAAGTCTGTGCTGCTGATCTTCTACAGACCTTGCGCCGACGCTTACATAGCCTAAAAGGTCATCAAGATATTTATGATTTTCGGGATACAGCATTTCATCGGCCGCTATAAAACCCGTTTCGGTAACGACCCTCATATGAAGCTCTCTGGTTGCGATTATACCTTTAAAAAGATCCGGCTTTTTATCGGGATCGGGCTGATGCAAAAGGCCTTTATATCCCTGGCCGGTGGTACGCGGTTTGTTCGTAAAGACTCTGGGAATGATAAATATCTTATCCTTTACCTCATCGGAAACCTTTTTAAGCCTTAAGACATAATCAAGTACACTTGCTTCGTAATCCGCAGAACACGGCCCGATGATAAGGATCAGCCTGTCATCCTTCCTGTCCATGATCTTTTTTAGTTCCAGGGAACGTTCTTTGATCCTTGTTGAAATTTCCATGGTTATCGGATACATTTCCTTGACTTCCATGGGTATTGCGAGCTTTCGCTCAAAATCCATATTCATATATTTTTCCTCATAGCGTATACATATGGTCCGGCTTTGATATCGGGTTACCCCGTAACAACCACAGTGGATATAATAACATGAAACAGATGAGATTTACAGATAAATTTTTCTCAACATGGTGCATCGCACCATGTTGAGACTCGCGCGTGGTGCGCGAGCCCCTCATCCGTCGCACGCTATTTTCCGGCGCGCACCCGCACGCTATTTCCCGACGTGCACCCGCACGCTATTTCCCGACGTGCACCCGCACGCTATTTCCCGGCGCGATAAACCCCGGCCTCTTCCGCACATTCAAATATATTTGAGTGCGGATGAGGCCGGGGTTTATCTGCTCGCGAGGCGCGGCTAGTGTTTTAAAGCTCGCCCGCCGATCATACGGACTACGCTAAATAAGATGGTAAATACGCGTAATGATCAGCACACGTATTTCAGTAAACAGAGAGCCTGACCGCTTTTATGCGAGCATAAGCGGTCAGACTCTCTGTTTACTAAAATATCCCCCGTTATTCACGGGGGATATTTACCATCTTATTTAGCGTAGTCCGTAACGCGGGACTCGCGGATAACGTTAACCTTTACCATACCCGGATATTCCATCTCGTCCTCAATCTTCTTGGCGATATCATGAGCAAGAATAACCATGTCGGCGTCGTTAACGGTTTCCGGAACTACCATTACTCGAACTTCTCTACCTGCCTGAATAGCAAATGATTTGTCTACACCCTTGAAGCTGTTGGATATATCTTCAAGTTCTTTAAGTCTTGTTGTATATGTCTCAAGCGTATCACGTCTTGCACCGGGACGTGCTGCGGATATAGCATCTGCGGCCTGTACGATGACCGCGATCAAACTCTGAGGTTCCACGTCTCCGTGATGTGCCTCAACCGCATTGATAACAATAGGCGTTTCCTTATACTTCTTGCAAAGTTCCGTACCAAGTTGTACGTGTGAACCTTCCATATCATGGTCTACAGCCTTACCGATATCATGAAGAAGACCGGCACGCTTTGCGATCCTGACATCAAGTCCGATCTCAGCAGCAAGTAAACCTGACAACTGAGCAACTTCGATTGAATGTCTTAAAACATTCTGTCCGAAGCTTGTACGGAAACGCATCTTTCCGAGAAGTCTTACAAGTTCGGGATGAATACCGTGTACACCGACTTCAAGCAAAGCGGCTTCTCCGGCTTCCTTCATCATGTTCTCAACTTCTTTTTGTGCTTTTTCTACCATTTCCTCGATGCGGGCGGGATGAATACGTCCGTCCACAACAAGTTTTTCAAGTGCAATCCTTGCAACTTCACGACGAATAGGATCGAATCCCGAAAGGATGACCGCTTCCGGAGTATCATCAATGATAAGATCGACTCCCGTAAGGGTTTCAAGGGTTCTGATGTTACGACCCTCACGTCCTATGATACGTCCTTTCATTTCGTCATTAGGAAGCTGTACTACAGATACCGTCGTCTCGGAAACATGATCGGCAGCACATTTCTGAATGGCTGTTACAATGTATTCCTTAGCTTTCTTATCTGATTCTTCCTTGGCCCTGGTCTCCATATCCTTGATCAGTTTGGCCTCTTCCAACTTTACTTCGTCTTCAACAATACTTAAAAGGTGTTCTTTTGCCTGTTCAGAGGTAAGTCCTGAAATTCTTTCAAGTTCCTGTACTCGTTCTTCATTGAGTTTGGCTATCTGTTCTTTCATTCTAGCCAAATTCTCTTCCTTAGCAGCAATACTCTGTTCTTTTCTCTCGATTGCTTCCGTCTTACGGTCGATGTTCTCTTCCTTCTGCTGTATACGGCGTTCATTACGCTGCATATCCGCGCGGCGTTCCTTGATCTCCTTATCGAGTTCATTCTTGGAACGAATGGATTCTTCCTTAATCTCAAGTAAACTTTCGCGTTTCTTGGCTTCGGCTTCTTTTAAAGCATCATCAATAATCGTACGGGCCTCTGCCTCGGCATTTCCGATCTTGGCATTGGCATCTTTGGTAATCTTATCCTTTGTAACAAAGGATGTTACCGGAATGGAAACAATAAAGAGGATGATTGCTACTATGGCGATGATCTGCCATAACATACAGGTCTACCTCCTTATTTAATTGTTTTATTGCTAAAATATCTATATCGAACGCAAACGCATCCTAATATACATTTTTACAACATTTTCATTTTAAATAAATTGACCGACTCTGTCAAGGCAAAAAGAAAATTTATGTAAACAATAGTCAAAAGCTTATCTCTCACTGAAAATCTTTTTCAATTCCATACTCAGTCAGCGTCATATTCTTCCATGATCCTTCTGACTTTATCTATGTCAAAACCACGCCTGTAGAAATATGCAAGCATCTTTTGTTTATCTTCGTATGTTTCGAGGCCTGAAAATCCGCGCTTCTTAAGAGTTTTCTTTATAAGCTCGGTCTCAAGCTCGGCGCTGCTTTCTTCAGCATACTCTTCTCTTTCCGATCCAAGTTCAAAATATGCTTCGTCGGTCAGTTTTTTCGATATTCCTTTCGTAAGCAATTTGTTTGTGATCTCCGCACGGGTATGCGCTTTTTCCTGCTGTTCTATATAAGCCTTTGCAAAAGAAAGATCGTTGACGTATCCGAAAGATGTAACATATGCAAGCGTATCATCGACAACATTTTCCGGATATCCTCCGTCAGACAGTTTTTTCCTTAGGTTATATGATGTATAGCTTCTCTCTTTTAACAGATTCATTGCCCGCATCTTACAACGTTTCGGAAGAATCCCCTTCATTATATTGTCATAAGTCTCCTGCTTAAGTTCCATGCCTTCTTTTAACTTAAGCAGCCGGATCTCACCCTTATATAGGACAAAGGATTCTTCCGTGTCCAGAAGAATCCTTGATCTTTGCTTTGTGATTTCAGAAATCTTGATAATTTCCATAGATGATCAATCCTCAGCCTTAGCCTGTCCGTTTAATCCGTAATGCTCTCTGACTTTAGCATCGACCTCAGCTAAAATCTGAGGGTTATCCTTTAAATACTGACGGGCATTCTCACGACCCTGCCCGATCTTATTGCCTTCATATGCAAACCATGCACCACTCTTATTTATAATGTCACAGTTTACCGCAAGATCCAAAACATCGCCTGCATAAGATATACCCTCACCGAACATGATATCAAATTCCGCTTCTTTAAAAGGAGGTGCAACCTTATTTTTAACAACTTTTACTCTTGTACGGTTTCCTATAACTTCTCCGTTCTGTTTAAGCGATTCGATACGTCTGACATCAAGTCTTACCGAAGAATAGAACTTAAGTGCTCTACCGCCTGTGGTAGTCTCGGGATTACCAAACATAACGCCGAGTTTTTCGCGAAGCTGGTTGATAAATACGACCGTACAATTGGACTTGCTGATCACTGCGGTAAGTTTTCTTAAGGCCTGTGACATAAGTCTTGCCTGAAGACCCATATGGGCATCACCCATATCTCCGTCGATCTCTGCCTTGGGAACAAGTGCGGCAACAGAATCGACAACAACTATATCAACAGCGCCGGATCTTACCATTGTCTCTGCAATTTCAAGTGCCTGCTCACCGTTATCGGGCTGAGAGATATAAAGGTTATTGATATCAACACCGATATTCTTGGCATATACGGGATCAAGTGCATGCTCTGCATCTATAAAACCTGCGATCCCGCCTCTCTTCTGAACTTCCGATATCATATGAAGAGTGACTGTGGTCTTACCGCTTGATTCCGGTCCGTATATTTCTATAATCCTACCCTTGGGGATACCGCCTAATCCAAGTGCCAGATCAAGGCTTAAGGAACCCGTAGGAATAGTTTCAACATTCATTTGTGTGGAAGGATCGCCCAGTCTCATGACCGCGCCCTTACCGTACTGTTTTTCAATCTGACCGAGCGCTGCTTCCAACGCGCGTCTTTTTTCATCCTGTTCCATTTGTGTCCTCCTGATTCTGAACAAATGTTCTGATAACAGATTAAAACATTTGTTCGATAATGTCAAGTAATTTGTTTAAAAATATATAGTCCCCGTTTGTAAATGTCTTACAGGCTTCCCGAGCCGGACGCGGTCCGCAAAAACTGTTCCGCATCAACCTTGCATCTGCGATTATACAGACATGGAAGTCCCGTTTATGTCACTTTGTATATATGGTCCTGAATTTGAAAAAACCGGCGAAATGCCAATTTAGATTAAGACTTTACACTTGATCCCTGCTTAAGAGATTTATCTTCAAATACTTTAACGTATTGTTCTTCCGATGTCAATGATCAAAGAAATGTTCAGCGGAAACAGGCACAAAAACAGGCAGGGCTGACTGCCCTGCCCGTTAAAAACAAACTTGCTTAATAAACCTTCAGAAGATCCGAGTAATCAAGGAAAGTACAAGTGCTCCAGCCGTCGTAGTTTTCACGGTTAACGCCGACTTCAAGGCCTAAGGGCGTATATGCCCAGACAACCTGATCATCATCGGTAAGGACAGCCTGAAGATCTTTGTCCGAATAATAGTCAACCGGGGATCCGTTCTGCGTAAGACACCTGTCAAGGAATATCTTGTAGAAATCACCGCCGAATTCAAATGTTTCGGATGCCTTGATCTCTTTTCCGGTCGTAAGATCAAAGTTTACGCTTGTAATGTAATTTCCGAAAATAACGGGGCTGCTTGCGTCCGTGTCGGAGAACTCGATCGCGCGGCCGACTATGTAAAACAGAAAGCTTATCGTGTTGTTATCGTTGTAAGTAATGTATGTGCGGCAATCGCAAGTTAAATAATAGTCGTAATTTAATTTTGCGAGCAACGCTTCACCCACATCCACAGTCTCGCATGTCTTCTCGTATATACGCCTGTTAATCTCGTCCTCATTGGGAAGACCCGTATCCGATAACCTGTAGCAGTTCGCCGTTACGATAAGATCGTGAGGGTAAATTTCGTAATCGGTATCAAAACTTCCGTCGGTGTTTCTGTATTCCCAGTCTGTTTCCTCTATTGAATAATAAACGGAGGTATCACAGTAATCGGCAAACACATAATACTGCATATCGTCATTGTAGGCTGAATGAGGCGCCGCTTCCCAGTCTTTTAAAACAACATCGTCCATACGATCGACGATATCTCCCGAAAGAGGACGTCTTAAGGTTCCGAAACGTTCCTCGCTCGAAGAACCGAGATAATCATCGTCTATACCGTCTATGCTGTTTAAGCTTCCGAAAGTCGAAGATGATGAGCCCGTATAACCGGCTACCTGGCGTCTTATCTTGCTTGTAATGCCTATGATTATGCAGATACATACGATGAACACGATCGCTACGGCAGTTGCGATCAATGCGATCTTTCCTCCGTTACCGCTTTCCTGAACCGGCTGAGCGGGCTGTCCGTACTGATTGGGATTATAGTACCCTTGCGCATATGCGGCCCTGTTGTCGTACAGCGTACCGTAACCCTGCTGTGAGTAAGGATTTGCATTTCCGCCTGCGGGCTGCTGTCCGTAAGGATTGACATTACTGCCTGCGGGCTGCTGTCCGTAAGAATTGACATTACTGCCTGTGACCTGCCGGTCGTATACATTACCGCCTGCACCGCCCTGACCTCCGAATGCTCCCGCACCGGGCTGTCCGGGCTGACCCGTCTGTCCGTATGTGGCCTGAGAATAATGCTGGTCTGTATTTAAGGTTCCGCCGTAATTTCCGTAATAGTGATCACTTACAGCCTGCGCACCCATACCCGGCTGTCCTGCTGCGCCGGGCTGTCCGCCGAATGCTCCCGCACCGGGTTGTCCGGGCTGTCCGCCGAATGCTCCCGCACCGGGTTGTCCGGGCTGTCCGCCGAATGCTCCCGTACCGGGTTGTCCGGGCTGTCCTGCCTGAGGCTGCTGCATATATGTCGGCTGTGCATTTATGACCGGCTCTGCGGGCTTAGGCTGCGCGGGTCTGAACCCCGGTACCTTATACCCGCATGTGGTACATACGCCGTCTTTATTGACTGCCCCGCATTTGGGGCAAAGATTGTACTCTGCCATATATCCTCCGAAACCAATCTTAAAATTCTTCGTATTACATATTACGAAGGCATTCCACCGCAAGGGTCAATGCCTTTTCGGCCGCGCCTTCGCGGACCGCCTGTCTGTCTCCTTCAAAAAGACATCTTATTACTTTAACATCGCCGCACACATTCACCGCGATATATACAAGACCGGCAGGCGCGCCTTCATAAGATGTGGGGCCTGCGTATCCCGTTACGGCAATGTATACGTCCGCTTTGGGTCCCGGTTTTTCTCCCGTTACCATCTCGTAAGCGGTCTCTTCGCTCACTGCGGTATATTTTTCAAGGGTCTTTTTGTTTACTCCGGCAAGTGCTTCCTTGGCGCTCTCGGAATAAGTGACAAAGCTTGCTTCGAGCACATCGGAAGCACCCGCCACGTTTACGATCCTTGATGCGATCATCCCTCCCGTACAGGATTCGACCGTTGAGACCTTAAGTTTTTTATCTTTAAGAAGCTCTACAAGTTCATTCTCGATCAATGTTTTATACCCTATTGAAGCGGAAGCCCGGTCTCTTCGTCGAACTTGGGCTTATGCTCATTTCCCGCAGTTTCAGGTGATGCCCCAACATGATCCGAAGTAAAACCGTCCTTCATGATATCTGCGTTTTTGATCACATAATCAATAAGCGAAACAACGGTAAGCGTTACCGCGATCCAGAAAAGGACCATTGTCACTTCCTTAAGAAAAGGAAGTTCTTTTACCACGAGCATAAAGCAAATCGCCACCATGGTGGATGCGGTCTTGAACTTTCCCCACATCGAAGCCGCGATGACTTTGCCCGAATCACTTGCTACAAGTCTTATGCCGCTTATCACGAATTCTCTTGCCACAATGATCAATACCGCAAGCATTGCGATTATCCTGTTCGAAGCGATCCTGGTGCCGTCATCGACCACCAGAAGACATATGAGCGCCGATACCACCAGAAGCTTATCGGCCAATGGATCCATAAATTTACCGAAGTTTGTGATCAGATTGTTCTTACGCGCGATGTGGCCGTCCAGAAAATCCGTAATACTGGCAACAATAAATATACCTAAAGCTATGTATGTATTGAAAGGAATAAAGTTCGCCATTAAAAAGAACACAAAAATGGGAACAAGAATAACTCTTGCAACTGTTAATTTGTTAGGCAGATTCATTTTTTATTACCCCCGTTAAGTCATATTCTCTGGCGCCTGTCACCGTAACCGTGACCACATCGCCCGTCATTAACTCTTTATCCGTCTCAAGGAAAAGGAACCCGTCCACTTCCGGAGCGTCTTTGTAAGTGCGGCATGCATAGACCTGCTTATCGGGTGACGAGTCATCCGGCATACGTCCCTCGACCATTACCGATAATGTCTTTCCGGTCTCCGCTTTTGCCTTTTCAAAAGCTATCTGCTGTTGGATCTTCATCACACCGTCGCGTCTTTTTTTCTTAAGCCACATAGGGATCTGTTTTTTCATCCTTGCGGCTGCGGTATTTTCTTCCCTCGAATATGTAAAGACTCCGAGCCTGTCGAAACGCATTTCTTTAACGAAACTTTTAAGGATATCGACATCCTTTTTTGTCTCTCCCGGAAAGCCCGTTATAAGCGTGGTCCTTATCGCGATATCGGGCATGGCCTTTCGAAGCTTTTCTATCACATTTCTTAAATCCGCATTGCCGGTCTTTCGACCCATGCGCTTAAGTATATCGTCCGACGCATGCTGTATGGGCATATCGATATAATGGCAGATCTTTTTGTTTGCAGCCATTTCCTCTATAAGATCATCGTCGATCTCCTCGGGATAGCAGTACAAAAGCCTTATATACCAAAGCGACTCTATTTCCGAAAGCTTATGCAACAGTTCGGATAGTTTCTTTTCCCCGTAAAGATCTGTGCCGTAGAGAGTCGTCTCCTGCGCTACCAGAATGAGTTCTTTGACCCCGTTTTCGCAAAGAGTCCTTGCCTCATTTATGAGCACTTCCATCGGCACGGACCTGAAATGTCCGCGAAAAGAAGGGATCGCGCAATATGTACAATGCTTGTTGCACCCTTCGGCTATCTTAAGATACGCATAATGCCCGCCTGTCGTTACGATACGCTTTTTCCCGTACACAAGAGGTCCGTCGATCGGCTTTAAGAACTCCCGCCTGCCGCCCTTTTCGATCTCGTCAACCGCTGCAACGATATCGTCTGTCGAAAGGGTTCCCACGATCTCATCTACTTCGGGGATCTGCTCTCTTATCTCTTTGCTGTATCTTTGCGCAAGACAGCCCGCAGCCACGATACCTTTAAGCTTACCCGCCGTTTTGAGATCTCCCATCTCGATCAGGGTATTTATACTCTCAGCTTTCGCATCGCTTATAAAAGAACACGTATTGACCACCGCCACATCGGCCTCGCTCTCGTCATTTACGATCTCATGGCCGTGTTCGGAAAGCATACCGAGCATCATTTCCGTATCAACAAGGTTTTTGTCGCACCCAAGTGATATGAAACTTATCTTCATACATACAAAAAGGGAACTGCCGACGGCATTGACCGGTCACGTTCCCTCCCTTTCTTATCAGTCTTCTTCGTCACTAATTATACGAATTTTACCCTGATTGAGCTCGTCGACTGCAATGCTTAATGCTTTCTTGCCTTCGGACTCAACATAAGGATCGTCGCCCGCTACGATCTGACGTGCTCTGCGGCTAGTAGCCATTACTATCGAATAACGGCTGTTTACCACCTTAGCCTCACCGGGCTCAACCTCACTGTTTACAACCTTCATAAGGTCACTGTAAGACGGATGTAACATATTAATCTCCTCTTTCCTATATGTTTTTAAGTTCTGTTTTTATCTCATCTATGAATGTACCCAGGCGCTTGGTCTGATACCTTTGCGCGAGAATAATATCATGCATCTCTTTTACCGCCGTGTCAAGGTCGTCATTGATGATAATGTATTCATACTTATCCATCCAGTTGACTTCCTCTTTTGCGCGATCTATACGCTTATTGATAACCTCTGCGGTCTCCGTTCCTCTTCCCTCAAGGCGATTTCTTAAAACCGCTATGCTGGGGGGAGTTACAAATACCATAAGGGTATCGGGGAATTTTTCTTTTATCTGCATCGCTCCCTGAACTTCTATATCAAGGATAACGCTTTTGCCCTTCTTAAGCTGTTCGTCGACATAGGCTTTCGGAGTACCGTAATAATTGCCGCAGTACTGCGCATGTTCGTACAGACCGCCGTTTCTGATGGTCTCTTCGAACTTTTCCTTATCCACAAAGAAATAATCCCTGCCGTCGACTTCGCCCTCACGCGGGGCTCTTGTGGTCATCGATACAGAAAAGGCAAAATCTTCATAATCATCCAACAGTCTGTGAAGAAGTGTACCTTTGCCGGCTCCCGAAAAACCCGACATTACGATCAAAATTCCATCCATAGGTCATCGTCCTTTACTCGATATTCTGAATCTGTTCACGAACCTTCTCTATTTCTGTCTTTAACTCGATCGCATGATCCGATGTTGCAAGATCGTTGGCCTTTGAAAGCATTGTATTGGCCTCGCGGTTCATTTCCTGAGCTATAAAGTCAAGCTTGCGTCCGCAGCTGCCGCCCTCTTCAAGAGTCTTCCTGGTGGTCTCGATGTGGCTTGTAAGTCTTACGATCTCCTCGTCGATACATACCTTGTCGGCATAGAGCGTGACTTCCATTAAAAGTCTTGTCTCGTCGACTTTCGCATCTTTAAGAAGCTCTTTTACCTTCTCCTCAAGACCTCTCTTGTAGTCTTCGATAACTCCGGGGGCGCGATCTTTTACATACTGAACATGCGTAAGCATATCATCAAGTTTGGCTATAAGATCAACCTTTAAGTTGTCGCCTTCTTTGATCCTTGATTCCACGAACTTCTCTGCCGCAGAATCGAGTGCTTTGCTTAACCCCGCCCATATCTCTTCTTCGTCGGCTTCGATCTCCTCCATCTCGAATATCTCGGGAAATCTTGCCAGATTTGAAACTCTTATATCGTTATCGAGTTCAAACTCGTCAGCCATCTCTTTAAAATACTTAAGATATTCGGCTGCCACTTCCTTATTGTACTTGATACCTACATTGTTCTCGGTGAAATCCTCGTAGGTAATGAAGATATCCACCTTACCGCGCTGGATATAATTCTTAAGCTCATTTCTGATCGCGGCTTCAAAGAAATTAAGCTTCTTGGGCATCTTAATGGTCATATCAAGATACCTGTGGTTCACGGACTTGATCTCTACGGTGAATTTCCGATTCTTGTCGGCATATTCCGCACGTCCGAAACCGGTCATGCTCTTTATCATATTGTGCATTCCTTTCAGGGATTTGGTCGGATATGCAATCTTTTTCCTTTCATTGCATATCTTTAGATATTATAGTGCATTTTCAAGATAAGAGTCAAGAAAACTGTTGTTCTAACGGGATTTGAGCTCATAATAAAACAGATACTGCTGGATTATTCCTGCCACACCCTTATAGTATTCAAAGTCAAAACCGTTTTGATAATACTTTGAAAGAAGCTGTTTTACATGAGTATCGATCGGAAAAGCATCAACATGGTGAAGGGCAAAAAGACAAATGCAGTTCGCAACCTTGGGGCCGATCCCCGTTCTTTCAAGAAGACTTTTCATCGCATTATCATAATCCATCTTCGAAAGAGCGTTAAGCCAGTCGGGATTTTCTTTTGCAAAAGAAAATAACTCCTTTAAATACGGCGCCCGATAACCAAGTCCGAGCGTCTTATCGTCAAATACCGATACATCAAGATCACAAGGTCCCGGGAAGGCATACCCTCCTTCAACCTTTATCCCCGCACGTTCACAGATCGCCTCTATGGAGTTTCTTATACGGCCTATGTTGTTGTTTTGGGATATCATAAAACTTACGATCGTCTCCCAAAGATCCTGCTTTAAGATCCTTACTCCGCAGCCTGAAGAAAAGGCTTCTTTAAGGTGCTCATCACGCGATCCCTCAATAAGTTTTTCTATTCTTTCATAATCGAAATCCAGATCGAAATAGGCCGACCAGTATGCCCTGTCGGCTTCATTAAACGTAAAAGAAACCCCGTCGTGTTCTTTTGACATTTCTATGTATTTACCGGAAGATATGACTCCGACCCGGCCGTTACTCAGTTCATGCCAGCGAAAGCACTGACCGCTGTCCATTATCGAAACCGGATCGAAGCATTTAAGTTTGTAAGTTTCACTGATCTTCATCGTCTTTTTCCAGCACAAAGTAGAAAGATGAGTTTTCAAAAGCAGCACCGCTGTCAAAAATACAAAGTTTTATCGTACCGTCCGGCATTGAGTGGCACATATATTCCCTGAAGCAGTCACCGCTCATCGCGCAGACCGCAAAAAGGCTGCCGTCTTCGACAGTGGAAAGGGCATCCTTATATTCCGTTACAGGCATTGAATCATCGGCAAAAGTCGTATCCCCGATACCGAAATCGGCACTGATGTGGCCGTCATCCGAAATTTTTAAGCTGCAATACATATTTTCATCAAGCGCGCCGGCGGGATTTTTGTACAAAGCAAACCCGGTCGCCGTATATTCGCCTTCCAAAGCCTTTATCTCGTCCGTAACCTCGATGGCGGCAGGCTTAACGCGTGTGGACGCATACTTACGGAGGATCTCCTTCACATCATAAGACTGTTCGTAACTGAATGCACCCATATAATCACATACAACATACTTATCGACGTTCATCTTGGCATATTCGGCGGTGTACGTATCTTCATCGACCTCATCGCCGTCGATATAGAATCTTTCGGAGTCGTCCATGATCTCTGCTCTTTCAAAGTACTTATCTTCCTGAAGAGTCCTGTTCTCGATCGAATAGAAATCATAAAGATAAGAACCCATACCCATGTAAAAAGAAAGGATCTTTCCGCCGAACGGGACATATGAAAAACTTCCGTTTTCGCCGAACTCTCCTATTTCAAAAGCACCGTCTGTGTAAGCCATTATCATATGGACCGTGGCCGCATGATAATTGTCTTCCATATATACAAGCTCGGGAATATCGTCATCGTCCACATACACAAGGTCGTAGCGAAGATAATGCATCGAATCGACATTTGACTCATAGATTTTTTTAAGATAATCCGCATATAACTCAACGACCGTATCGATATCGGGCGCCTCGTTTATGGATGGTGTTTCTTCGGAAACCGATACCTCTTCAATGCTTTCGGATACACTCTCTGAAACAGATACGGATACTTCTTCCGATACCGGTGATACAGAAGCCGGTGCAGGTTCCTTCCGGCCGCACGCTGTTGTTAATATCAATGCCGCAACGGTTAAAAAAACAAGTGTTTTTTTCATGTTTTCTCCCAAAAAAGGCAGGCCCACAGGTCTGCCCCTCGATATTTTTATAAAATTGATGCTTTCGATCACTTAAGGATCTTGATGCCTCCGATAAGCGGCAAAGGCTTCTCTTCTTCATTGCATGCCGAGATAAGGCCCATGATCCAGAGTACAAAAAGTGCAAGGCTTACTATCCATGCAAACCACTTAATGATAGGAAGAGTGCTTAAAACAGAAAGAACTATTTCACAGATCCCGAGCACAAGAGACTGATTTAAATGGAACTTTGCGCCTTCCTTATCCCCCGCAAGATATGCGATAAGCCATCCGATGATCGTTAAATACGAAACTATACCTGTAACCTTTTTATCCATAACATCCTCCTTTTATGCGTCGAACCCAAGCGACAGTTACACTATACAACACCCGGACACTTTTTTCAAATAAGGAACAAAAAAATGCCCCGACCACCATTAGGTGGATCGGGGCATCCCCTTCTCTAAAATATTATACCTTAAATACCTTTACGCTTTCCTCAAGCTTGCCTGCGATCTCGGTAAGTTCAAGTGCGCTGTCGGCGATCTGCTGAACCGTCTGCGTTACTATCGTTGTGGATGCGGAAGTCTCTTCTGTACTTGCCGCATTCTCTTCTGCGATAGCGGAAAGGTTGGAAACTACATCGACCACGCTCTGACGGGATTCGTTAAGGCCGTCCATATTAGTGGAGATAGCGTTGATGTGATCTCTGCTTTCATTGATACCTTCAAGAACCTGCTTGAAGCACTCTGCGGAATCAAGTATTATCTCATTCTGCTGACCGATTATCGTATTGACTTCATCCATTGTATCAACAACGTGCTGCGACTGTGTCATAAGACCGTTGGCGATCTCTTCGATCTTGCCTGCAGATTCGTTGGACTGTTCGGCAAGTTTCTGGATCTGTGATGCAACTACGGCAAATCCGCGGCCCGCATCACCGGCACGTGCTGCCTCTATACTTGCATTGAGCGATAAGAGGTTTGTCTCTTCGGCGATCGAAGTGATAAGTGCGATAGCCTCGCTGATCTGCTTAGCGGCTTCGTTTGTGGATGTGGTCTCTTCGTATATCGTCTTTATAGCAACTTTTGTCTTGTCGTTTATGTTCTCAAGGTCGTTTAACTTATCTGCAGCAGCTTTACCGGTTGCTTCCATTTCTTTCGAAACCTTGGTAAGCTTTGAAACGTCATCGTTTGTTTCTTCCACAAGGTTACCCATCTTGATAACGGATTCGGTTGCCTTCGTGGTATCGTTTGCCTGGCTTGTGGCACCGTCAGCTATTTCATTGACCGCACGTTCAACCTGCTCGATGCTTTCGGAAGTCTGCTTTGAATCTTCACCGAGTCTCGACGCATTATCGTTGACATCATTGGAATGTCCGACGATCTCATTGATGATAGCGGTAAGTTTTTGCTTAAGGTTCTCTATCGCTCTTACGATATCGCCTGTCTCATCCTTCTTGGCAACGAGTTTATCATCTATCTCAATGGTAAGGTCTCCGTCCGCAACCTTTGTAAGTGCATTGACACCAAAGCCTATACCCTTTGAGATGCTGTTTGTGATCACAAGTATCAATATGCCGGAAAGAACTATCATGATTATCGCAACAACCACTATACCGGTCAAAAGGCTGTTTATAACACTGTTAACGGTTGCTTCGGCTTTACCTGCAAATACCATACCGACAGGGGCATCGGAGTCTGCATTGTAGATCGGAATATAGTATGCGTAAAAGGGCTTACCCACTACATCAACGTTTTCCGCAAAGAATTCTTCGCCGTTTTTTACGACCTTTTCAACTACCGCAGGTCCTGCCTGAGTAAGAAGCGCTCTTGATCCGTCTTCTTTTGTAACACTGGTCATGTATCTGGTATCACCAAAGAATACCGTAAGTACAACTCCCGTATCCTTTTTTACCTGATCCACATAATCGGTGTCATCGGTAATATTATATTCATTATTCCAAAGGATATTGTTCTCATCAACATAGAAATTGTTGTGACCCTCACCATCAGCGATACTTTCTCTCAAAAGATGTACGGATGTTGAAAGTTCCGCCTTAACCTCTTCTTTTAACGAATTACTTGCTACCATTCCCGAGTACGCACTTACTGCTATCGCCATGATCACGAGCGGCAATAATGCAGTCAATAGCATCTTTGCTTTCAGTTTCATAAAATATACTCCCTTCTCAATTTTAGGTTAAAATCACCCCTCTGATGATTTACTATAACCATCGACTATTATCATTGAATTAAAAACAGGCACAATTTAATAAAAAAAAGCAATTTCAAAACTTTTTCGCCTGAAATTGCTTTTTCACAATTATTTTGTCAAATAATCCGGTTTGAGCCCGCTATTTAAAAACTCTTTCCGATCCTTGACTATTCGCCCGAAACTATATTGTAGTACGCTCCGGCTGTACCTTTGTATATAATTGCATAAAAAATTCCGTAAATTACAAATGCGATCGTTGTAATGACCACAGCCACCCAAAGTGTCGTAAGACCGAAAAGCTGCAAAAGTTTCCATACAACGGGGAAAGCAAACGCAAGGTGCATCCCTGCCATAAGCAACGGGGCAAAGAACACGGTAAGGACCTGTGAATTGATACTCTTTTTTATGTTTTTTCCGGTCATTCCGACTTTCTTCATGATCGAGAATCTCGCCTTATCCTCATAACCTTCACAGATCTGCTTATAATAAATGATCACGGCAGCGGCAAATATGAATACTATAGAGAGCATTATTCCCACAAAGAAAAGTCCGCCGTAAAGCGAAGTGAAATCACTTCTTTCTTCCTCTATCGTAAATGGCAGTATAATATACTCTTTTTCCATTATGTAATCGTTGTGAACAAATTTATCTTTGATCTTATGAAAAATATCGATCGATTCTTCTTTTGAAAAGCTTTCGTCGTAATTGAAGCCGTAATAATATTCCGGATATAAAACATTTGCACCGCTGTCATCCTTAATATCGCTTATGGGGCTTAAATCGGCTATATCTTTTACCACCACGTAAAATGTCGGCACGATTATCGCAACGGAATCGCCGAAAACGTCAAATTTCCTGCTTATTTCTTTTACCTTAAGATCAAGCCCTGCGATATTTAAGGAATCGCCCTTATAATTGCATCTGAATGTTCCTAAGATTATCTCGTTGTCTTTAAGTTCGTATTGTTGATCCTGATACGCATTGTAATCGTCAAGGCCTATTATATAGACGGCCCTGAAATCATCCATGGAATCAGAAAAATAATTGATCGGAACGATCGTATCGCCATCCAATAACCCTGTTATCATTGCAGACTTGTAAGTCTTGACCTCTGCCGGCTTATAATTTTCACTTTTTATGATATCGTCCATGATATTATCTATCTTTTCGGGAGCATCGGTAAGCAGCCCGTCAAAGGTCGGAAATCTTAAAGAAAATTCCACGTCCATGGGATATCTGGCCCTTAATGCATAATTTTCGCCGAAATAAAGGCTTGCCGATGAAGATATCATTACAAGCACCATCGTGGCCAGAATGCAGATTGAGGCAAGTCCAGCACCGTTTCTTTTCATTCTGTATGCCATCGTGGATACCGACACAAAATGCTGTTTCTTGTAATAATAGTTTTTATTCTTTTTAAGCAGCTTGCAAAGGGCAACCGAGCCCGCTATGAAAAGGATATATGTAGCTATGATTACAAGCACCACATCCAAAAAGAACCAGTACAAAGCAGCCAAAGGGCTTTCTATGGTAACCGCATTGTAATATGCAAAAGCAAGCGTGCCGGCTCCTATGATCGCAAGTACAAAATTGGCTTTGGGGGGCTTCTCACCCGTCTCGGTCGTTCTTAAAAGTTCAAGCGGTCTTGCCTTTCCCACCATGATAAGCGACTTTAACATGATGATCAAAAATACGGCCGAGAAGACTCCGATCGTGATAAGGACGGATTCCGGCGATATCTTAAAAGAAAAAGTAACCGTTCCTTCCACTACCTTTATAAGGAATAGTTCGGCAAATTTAAAAAACAGGATACCCAAAAACAATCCCACCAGAAGAGATACAAAGGATGTTATTACCGATTCCCAGAAAACAACTCTTCCTATGCTTTTTCTGTCCATGCCGAGTATAGAGTACAGCCCGAATTCCCTGTATCTTCTTTTGATAAGGAACGAATTTGTATAGATGAGAAATATCGAACCGAAAATACATATTACCCCTACACCCAGTCTTAAAATAACGGCGAGGTCCCTCCCGGCAGCCATAGTTGCCACCGTATCGGAATACGAAAGCGCACATACAATGTAAAGCATCATTATCATGCCGATACAGCTTAAAAGATAGGGTATATACAGCTTATAGTTTTTTATCATGCCGCTTTTGGCAAGCTTTGGAAAAAATGCTTTATTCATTATCTCTCACCGCCTGTCTGAAGCATCGTAAGCGTATCCGATATCTTCTGATAAAGCTGTTCGTTGGTATCTTCGCCTCTGTATATCTGATGGAATACTTCACCGTCTTTTATGAAAAGGACTCTTGATGCGACCGAAGCTGCTTTTACCGAATGCGTTACCATTAAGATGGTCTGTCCGGTTTTATTGACTTCTTTAAAAAGCGAAAGAAGTTCATCGCTTGCCTTTGAATCAAGAGCACCCGTCGGCTCGTCGGCCAGAATGATCTTCGGATTTGTGATAAGAGCTCTCGCTACGGCAGCTCTCTGCTTCTGGCCGCCAGATACTTCATAAGGATATTTCTTTAAGAGATCCGATATTCCGAGCCTTTGCGCTATAGGCTCTATCTTTTCGCTCATTTCCTTATGGTTTCTGTCCGCAAGTACGAGCGGAAGGTAGATATTGTCTTCAAGCGAAAATGTATCGAGAAGATTGAACTCCTGGAACACAAAGCCCAGATTATCACGTCTGAATGTTGCGACTTCGGCTTCTTTTAACTTGGAAAAATCCTTGCCGTCAAGCAAGACCGAACCTGCAGTTGCGCTGTCAAGTGCCGCAAGGATATTTAACAGTGTTGTCTTGCCGCTTCCGGATTCTCCCATTATAGCGACAAACTCTCCTTCTTCAACGGTAAAATTAACATTCTTAAGTGCTTCGACCTTATTGCCGCCGAAACGCGTTGAATAGATTTTCTTTAAATTTTTGACTTCAAGTAAACTCATTTTGTATCCATCCTTTCACGGGTGAGCCGTAAAAACATACGGCATCACGCCTTATCTACGGACAGTTTATAAAAAAATGCCGATCCTTAACATCGAATCGGCTTACAATTTAGGTTTATTTCTTACATCACTGTAAGATTTACTCGTGAATACGGTCATCGGGGAAATAAAGATATACCTTTGTACCCTTCTTTACCTCGGATTCAAGACTTATATCAAGCCCCAGCTTATCGGAGACCATCTTGCAAAGATAAAGTCCAAGCCCCGATGCTTCACGGTTTTTGCGCCCGTTGATACCCGTATAGCCTTTTTCGAAAACCCTGTTCACATCTTCGGGCGCTATACCGATACCCGTATCTTCAATGACAAGTTTCCTTCCGTCTTCCATATAAATGGATATTCCGCCCTCTTTCGTGTATTTGATGGCATTCGAAAGGATCTGTTCAAAAAGGAAAGAAAACCATTTTTCATCCGTAAGCACGTTTATCGGGATCGGCTCATACGAAAGAGAGAGTTTTTTTCCTATAAAATCGGGGGCAAACTTCTTAAGCGACGGCTTTATGACGTCGTCTAAACTCATCTTTTTAAATACATAATCGTTTGAATCGGAACCGAGACGCAAAAACGCAAGCACCATGTCCACATAGGCCTGCATACGCCTTAAATCCGAAGAAAGCTTCCTTGAAAGCTCGGAATCCTCATTTTCAAGAGAAAGCTTCATCGAAGCTATCGGAGTCTTTATCTGATGTGCCCAGGCAGTGTAATAATCGATCATGTCATCATAATCGTTCGATGCCTTCGCCGAAAGCTCTTCGGTATCCTTTTTCAGTTTTTCGACTATAAGTGTATAGTCCTCCGCGGTGATGTCTCCGTTTACTTTCGGAAGATTAAGCGTCTCCGGAGACTGCGGAAGGAGTCTTAAAAGTTCCTCATGCTTTCTTTTAACATTAAAAAAATCGATAAAAAGAAAGAAAACACCGAATATCGCACTCACTATCGCAGGATAGACGACCGCTTTTAAGGGAAGCTCATAGAGCACAAATGAAAATGCAAAAAACAGCACAAACGAAAAAACAAGTATTATCGGATATTTTTTTGTCGAAAGGTATTTAAAGAAAAATCTCATCTTAACCTAAAATGTACCCCACACCGAATTTTGTAGTAATAAAGTCCTCAAGACCTATACCGTCGAGTTTTTTTCTTAACCTGTTTATATTGACGGTAAGAGTGTTCTCATCCACAAAGGAATCGGTCTCCCAGAGCTTTTCCATAAGTTTTTCACGGCTTACGACCTTACCCTTGTTTTCCATAAGACACAAAAGGATCCTATATTCATTCTTGGTAAGTTCAAGCTTCTGGTCGTTAAAAGAAAGCGTGTTGTCACCGGTGTTTAAAAACGCACCCTTATGCGACAAAACCGGCGATGATGAAGCAAAATCATAACTTCTTCTTAACAGTGCCTGTATCTTTGCCATAAGTACATTTGCGTCAAAAGGCTTGGCCACAAAGTCGTCGGCCCCCATGTTCATCGCCATTACCATATTCATATTGTCTGAAGCCGATGACAAAAATATGATCGGAACATTTGATATCTTTCTGATCTCCGAACACCAGAAAAAACCTCCCTTAAAGGGAAGTCCTATGTCCATGAGCACTATGTGGGGTCCGTATGCGTTAAACTCATCCAGAACCTTTTCAAAATCGCTTACCGTCTTAACTTCAAACCCCCACGGCTCGGCAAGATTCTTTATCCCCGAAGCTATACCCTCATCATCTTCAACAACGTAAATCTTATACATGTGTAACTGCCTACTCTCCCTGTTTCTTTCCCATGAACGCCTTCATCGGATCTACCTTTTTGGCGATCGAATAGATATAATCACGCTGTCCGTCCACATATTCGGTCAGTTTCTTAAGCTCGTCGACGGAAAACCCGTTGTTGCTCAAAACCTTAAGTTCGGGAAGCGAAATCTCAGCCGATCTTTCTTTGTCGGTAAAAAGAACATATATCGCCTTATCGTCTTTTGTCCTGGTAAGCGACGATACACTCATGGTAATCTCACTGTTCATGGCAAAACTCCTTTTTAGGATTATACCATAGTAAACGCCCTTTCGGGCAACTATTTGATGTAAAAAAACCTCATTGGTCCTTAAGCTTTTAAGACCAATGAGGTTTATCCCGTCATTCTCTGTATCAGATAGCTTCATGAAATGTTCTTGAGATGACATCTGCCTGCTGCTCGGGTGTAAGCTTTATGAAGTTGACTGCGTAACCCGAAACGCGGATCGTAAGCTGCGGATATTTTTCGGGATGAGCCTGTGCGTCCTTAAGCGTATCACGGTTTAAAACGTTCACGTTTAAGTGATGACCTCCCTTTGTTACATATCCGTCAAGTAAATTAACGAGGTTATCCACCTGATGTGTGCTTGTTGCTGCCATATCGAAATCCTCCTTCCTTTGTGAGTCGCCAAAGGCGGCTTGCCTACTTGCCGCCGCGCGCCTTGGCGCCTTTCATCGGCGGCAATCAATCTTTTGTGAGTCGCCAAAGGCGGCTTGCCTTAATAAGTATTTCAGTCGCGGGGCGGGTCTTTCGACCCGCTTTTTTGTACATTGGGGTGTACTTTGTTTTTGTTTACACCTACATACTATATTTTATAAAGGAGAATTTCTGTAACAAATGTTACATTTTAAAAAATTATTCCGCGTAATACTCAAGAGCATCTCTGTCAAGTATCTTTATCTTTGACCTGTCTGTTTCGATAAGCCCTTCATCCTGCATGTTCATAAGCTCTCTGGAAAGCGACGGACGCGTGGTCCCAAGATAATCCGCAAGTTCTTCGCGCTTCATATCTGTTTCGAAGGCATCGCCCTCGCCCGCACAGTCAAGCGCCCACATGGCGATGCGTTCTTTTAACGTCTTGCCCGAAAGAAGATAAAGCTTTCTGGTCATCATGAAGTTTTTATCGGACTGGACCTCGAGCATGTTCCTTATGACCATCTGATGCTTATGGCAGGCCTTGTTGCAGAATCCGTAAAAGAACTTCCACGGAATCTTAAGAACGATCACATCCTCACAGGCTATCGCATCGTACCAGTATTCCTTTTCATCGGAAAAAAGATACATTTCACCGAAGACATCGCCCTTGTATACGGTGAAAAGAACATTTCTTTTACCGGATGCAAACTCCTTGGCGATCATGACGCTCCCTTTTTTGATCAGGTACATATTATAAGGAGCATCACCCTGCCTGAAGATGTATTCGCCCTCCTTATATACCTCGTCGGCCGCACCGGCACAGGTAAGCATCTTTTTCTGTTCTTCGTCGTTGATCTCGTTAAAAAGTCTGCATTCCATGAGCAATACCTCTTATGTGTTGATGTTTATGTACTTCTTACGTCTCTTGGCGCTTTGGATAAAGTGAATGGATTCCGCCGTGGATATGCATTTGTCGGCAAAAGTGACCACCCATGCCTCCCTGTATTTCGGCGGCACAACGGTCATCGGCCACATATGCTTAGCGATTATGTCCTCTTCCACCGGCGAAAGATCGTACTCTTCCTTTGCATTCTTAAGTGCAACCTTCGGATGCTTAAAACCGTGAAGATTTTTAAACCCGGCATGCTCGGGCGAATGCCAGTCATACAAAAAATAATCATGTAAAAGGGCGCCTCTCGATAAAAGCCTTTCATCACACTTTAAATGATACTTTTCGTTAAGATAAAGGCTTTTTAAAGCAACCTTTATCGAATGTTCCATGACCGATATCTCACCGTGCTGGATATTTTTGTCCGAAGAAAGAAAATTATCGGAGTTTAATATGTCCGATGCATGCTCGTTAAGTTTTTTCATCTGATTCAAATACTTATCCTTACCCAACATGATCACTGCCTTTCGAAATGATATCCCGACGCGTCCCTGTGTGATTTCGTCGATTTTTAATTAGTATACCCCAATTTCATGTTTTTAAAAGGTAATTTTTCTTAAGAATTTGTTCGATTTACTTTTTCAAACAAATGTTCGATAATGTATCTGAGGGCGAACTTATGTACGAATTAAGAAACGGATTTACGATAAAAGAAAAACTCGAAATATTATCGGACGCGGCCAAATACGATGTCGCATGCACATCAAGCGGTTCGGAGCGGAGCGGTAAGGAGGGAATGCTCGGCAATGCTGTCGCATCGGGTGTATGCCATGCCTTTGCTTCCGACGGAAGGTGCATATCCCTTTTAAAGATCTTAATGACCAATCACTGCGTATATGATTGCAAATACTGTAAGAACAGGGCAGGCAACGACATTCCCAGGGCAACGTTCACACCCGATGAGATCTGCACTATAACCGTTGAGTTTTATAAAAGAAACTATATCGAAGGATTGTTTTTAAGTTCCGGCATCATTAAAAACCCCGACTATACCATGGAAAAAATGTGCGAGACGTTAAGGCTTCTCCGCACAAAATACATGTTTAACGGATATATTCACATTAAAGCCATTCCCGGCGCTTCATCCGAGCTTATCTATTCGGCGGGTTTACTTGCCGACAGGATAAGTATCAATATGGAGCTTCCCACCAATGAAAGCCTGTCCCGTCTGGCCCCCAACAAGACGATGACAAATATATTGAAACCCATGAACCGCATAACCGGCACGATCGCCGCGCACAGAGCCGCCATAGGCAAGGATGCAAGGATGGAGCGTGCGGTCATCAATGAACACCTTGTAAACAGCATCTTTAATTCCGGGGCCGATAAACCGTTATCGGGGATCGACGGTTCTTCCGAGCCTTTGGTAGATACCAAGAGCCTTATCAAGACCCTGACGGAGGATAATACATTTGCCTATCCGGCCGATATAAAAGACACACGGCTTAAGCGTTCTTTTGCCCCCGCGGGCCAGAGTACACAGATGATAATAGGAGCTTCCGGCGAGACAGATCTTGAGATCATACACACCGCCCAGAATCTTTATAAGAGTTTCGATCTTAAAAGGGTCTTTTATTCGGGTTATATCCCGATCAACGAGGATGATGCCCTTCCCGCTCTTAACACACCCGTCCCCATGTTAAGGGAACACAGGCTTTATCAGGCGGATTTTCTCTTAAGATATTACGGTTTTCAGGCAAACGAGCTTTTATCGAAAGAAAGACCTTTCTTCGATAACCGCATAGACCCGAAATGCGACTGGGCGGTAAGGCATCTTTGTGATTTTCCCGTAGAAGTCAACACCGCTTCATACGATAAGCTTATAAGAGTTCCCGGAATAGGACCCACGGGAGTTAAGCGCATTGTCAATGCAAGGCGCTACGGGAGATTGAACTTTGACATGCTCAAAAGAATGGGGATAGTGCTTAAGCGCGCGCAGTATTTTATAACCTGTAACGGTAAGATGCTCTTTAACATACCTCTTGAAGAGAAGTTCATAATAAACAGCCTTGCCGACAGCGAGAAAAAAGAAACGGTAAGGATAGGCGGAAAAGATATCACGATAAAGCAGATGAACCTGTTCAGCGATTTTAATGTTATGTCTTCGTGATTGAGGGATCATACGGAATGAATGTATTTACTTGCGCGCCCGATCTTGAATCGATACTTTCATGCATATATGTTGCATGGTCGTCGGGATTAGGGCACAAAAACATAAAAATAGAATCCGAACCGATAGAACAGCTTTCGCTGTTTGACAGTTATACCCATGTGGATAAAGATCACGCCATGGTACAAAGCGTGATCGATGCCGTCAACTTAAAGATCTCTCCTTCGTTTTACAGCGATCTTGCTTACATATCCATGGCGTATGAAAAGGATGTCCCCGATCTTATGTACAGGCTCATGCTTTTGGGCTTTGCATACGGACCCGGGGTGATTAATAACACGTGTTACGAAGTTGTTGTGCGCTTCCATGAGATCAAAAAGCGCTTATCCAACGAGTCTTGCCGTTTTAAAGAGGTCTCACGATTCCATGAAGTCAGACATTCTCTTTATGTAGCTCATATAGAGCCCAAAAGCCGCATTGTGATCACTTTGGGTCCTGCCTTTTCCGATCGAATGCCGTCCGAAAACTGGATGGTGATAGACGACGTCCACAGGGAAGCCGTCATCCACCCAAAAAACAGTCCTTTTTATCTTCGCACCCTCACTGAAGATGAGTTTAACGAACTTCTTATGACCGAAAAAGAAAATGACGAATATACGGATCTTTGGAAGATCTTCTTTGATAGCATTGCCATCAAAGAACGCGAGAACCTAAAACTTCAGCGAAGCTTATTCCCTCTCTGGACCAGGAAGCATGCCGTCGAATTTACTTAATGATCTCGATCTTTCCGTTTACTCTCTTAAACTTACTTATAAACTTCCATGCATTTTCACAGGTATGGTATCTGCATTCGTGTCCCTGATCGCTTACAGAGCTTAAAGCCGTATATACATTTCCGTCCTTGCTCTTGAATAGTTCGATCGTGAGTGTGCTCTCACGGCTTGCATCATATTCTTTTACCTGTTCGTCACCGTCGATACCCCAGATCTTGTTGCCCCAGTTTTCTCTGTCTTCAAAGGTTGTATCATAGCGCTTTACGGTATCGTTTACCTTCAATACATAGTCGATCCTGTCAAAGCATTTCTGTGCCTGAAAAGGAAGTTCGGGAAGCGGCGTGATCTCCCCGCCCGAATAGAATACGGGAACCATAACGTCTTTGTTGATCTCGGCCGGTGCAGGCTTTCCGAATACGTTAAGGCCGAGTTCAAATGTCGCATCCATGGGAGCAAGACCCGCAAACACTTCGGGATATTCCTGATACATATCCCATGATTTGCAGCCGCCCATTGAAAATCCCGATGCGTATATCCTCTGTGTATCGATTGAATATTTACCCTGCAAATGCTTAATAAGTTCCATCATTTCCGTCGCCGTACTGTTTATATGGTTCTCAATACATACAAGCAGGAAGTTATGGTCATGCGCCACCCTGTACCACTCGGAAACCTGTGCGATATACATGGCCGAATCTCCGCCTCCGTGGAATGCAAGTAAAAGCGGAACAGGCCCGTTATCGAATAATTTCTTATTATAGTAAGCAACATAACCTATCTTATGTTCTTTTGTACCCTTATCATCGCCTTCGTTGTCGGGTGAAGTCTTAACCGTTGTATAGGCAAACTCTTCCTTCATGTTAAGCTTTTCAAAATCAGGCGTTTCCATAAGCGTTCCGACCCAGCCCCATCGCATTACATGCTTTAAGAACTTTTCGTAAACTTCTTTAAAATCAAGGCTTTCTTTTATAAAGACCTTATCGGAACCCTCTTCTATTACCTTGTTGATCTCGGCACTGTTTCCGATCGATACGATAGGCATATCACGTCTTTCGATATCGGGCTTTACAGACAGTTTTTCAAGGATCACCCCGGCAGGGATCACATCGGCGGGACCCCATAAACCTTCACCCGTTATCGTCTTTAAAAGATGTGTTGCGATATAATCGGCAGCATCACCGCATCCGTAAATAAATGTCCTGAATATCGCTCCTCTTATTGCATAGCCGTCCGTAGTATGTGAAAACCTGTTTACCAAAACCGCCATACCGTCTTCATGATATTGATGTATCTTTGAGTTTTTTATCAGTTCTTCGAAAAGTCCCGAAGGCGCTGTCTTGAAGCTTCCCGTATTGGGGCTTACATACACTACCGAGGTGGCTTTAGCCACAGCGATATCATACAGCCCTTTTTCTTTTGAAATCTTTACCGCATCTTCATCAGACGGCAATACATCGGTAAAACAGATAAGATACGGAGCTTCGAACCCGAAGTTTATTATGTCCTCCGGCAATTTGTTCGCAGGTACATATACTTTTGCACTGAATGTATCAAACTTGTGCTCCCACATCTTACTTCCGTCTTCAAATTTAGCAACATTTGGTTTGATTTTCATAAAAACCTCCTTGATTTAATAAATCGATTTACTTATAGTATATAATGATTTGTGTTTATGGAGTAAGAAAAATGAAATTATTTGTTAAAGATCCCGATTTTTACAAAAAAGCAGCTCAGATAGCGATCCCGATATCGCTGCAGAGCATGATCACCATAGGCGTCAACCTTGCCGACAACGTTATGGTCGGTAAACTCGGTGAAACAACCCTTTCCGCAACATCTCTTGCCAACCAGTTCGTGGGCATCTTCCAGATATGCTGTATGGGACTCGGAATGGGCGCCAGCGTTCTAACCGCAAGATTCTGGGGCATGAAAGATATCCCTTCCCTTAAAAAGGCGCTAAGCCTTATGATCAGGCTGTGTGCATTTCTGGCTATAGTGATCTTCACGATACCCACATTACTGTTTCCGGCAAGCATCATGAGATTATATACCAATGAGGCTCCCGTCGTAGCGGAAGGCTTAAGGTATTTTAAATGGATATTCCCATGTTACATATTACAGGGACTGGCCTTAACCTGTACGATAGTTTTAAGAAGCGTCGGGCAGGTAAAAATACCGCTTTTTTCCTCGATCGGAGCGTTCTTTGTAAATGTTTTCTTTAACTATATCCTTATCTTCGGTAAACTCGGTCTTCCCGCAATGGGAATCGAAGGTGCCGCGCTCGGAACCCTTATCGCCAGAATATTTGAATTTATATTTATCTGCGGATATCTTCTTTTCTTCGATAAAAAGATTGCTTACAGGATTTCCGATATATTCGTAAAATGCGGAGACCTGCTTAAAACCTACATCTCGATCTCAATGCCCGTATTTGTGTCCGATACCTTGCTTGCGCTCGGCAACTCCGCAGTCGCAATGGTCATGGGCAGGATTGGCCAGAATTTTGTATCGGCCAACGCGATCACAGTCGTAACACAGCAATTAAGCACAGTCCTTATACAGGGTATCTGCCATGCAAGCTGCATAGTTACTGGCCATACATTGGGTGAAGGCTATAAAGAAAAGGCTCAGGACGAAGCCTGGACTTTTTTGGGCCTTTCAATGGTGATCGGTCTTATCGGCTCCCTTATAATTCTTATCATAAGTACGCCTATAATCAATTTTTACAATATTACCGACGAGACCAAAGCCATTGCGCATGAGCTTATGAACTCGATAGCTTTGATCGTCGTATTCCAGTCAATGAACAGTATCCTTACAAAAGGAGTACTTAGAGGCGGCGGAGACACAAAGTTCTTAATGGCCGCTGATATACTGTTCCTCTGGGTATTATCGATACCGCTCGGAGCACTTGCAGGTCTTATCTGGCACCTTGATGCATTCTGGATCTACTTCTTCTTAAAGATCGATCAGATAGTCAAATCAGTCTGGTGTATCTTCAGGCTGAGAAGCGGAAAATGGATCAAGGTAATCAAATAGCGCCGATATTTACTAACCCGCGGAAAGATCCGCGGGTTTTTATGTGTATTTTCGGATAACATGCCGCTTACGGCCTTACCGATCATCTTTTATTTCTTAAATACGAACACATTCCATGAAAGCGGTTTTACATGGGTCTTAAACTCTCCGTTTTCAACCGTTCCGTCTGTGATCTCAACAGGAACGATAACATTGGGGTCATCAAAACTGTTCTTAAGCTCCATATCGTTGTTTTGTATCACGATATGCTTATCGAACTTATAACCTTCAAAGCCTTTGATATCCAAAGTAAGCGGATATTCGTTCTCTTCGCTTCTGTTTATCGCGAAGATCGTAAGTCTTTCGTTTTCTTTGTCCCATGCACTTGCCGAATCAATAAAATTAAGCCCTTCTTTTCCCGTATACTGCGATGTGTCGTCGATCGCATATCCCGGAAGGTCGAAGGTTTCGGAATCAACATCAGTCTGCATGGATATACCTTTTGCATATTCCATAAGTTCTGAGAATGCATAATGTGAAGCCGACTTCCATACATGGTCGTGATTGGATGCACAGAGTGCCGAAAGACCGCCCGTCATACATCCGATCTTAACTCTGTCCGCATGACGAAGGAGTGCAAGCTGTATAGACACCATGCCGAGCATGTGGAGCATATCTCCTCCCGGGAAAGCTCTGTCATTCATGTTGTCGGGATCGTGAAGGATGTACTTTCTTTCGGGATCAAACTTATAATGAGCCGCTGCCATATTGTGATAACCGTAACCGGGATGTAACGGGCTGTTCGGTCTTATCATCGCACCGTACTCGTCAAACGAAAGCATTATCTTCTTTGGCGATCTGCACTTTGCTCCCACGAGGTCACACATTGCGATCTCGGTATTGATGTAATCTTCATAATATTCGGCGCCTCCCAAAAATGCCTTTAAGTCGCCGGGAGGTGCACTGTGATAATGATGCATTGAAAGATAATCTACAGTCTCGTAACACTGTTCAAGGACCGTTTCTTCCCATGTGGGATAATGATCCATAAAAAGCGCGGATGAAGCGCATACCCCTGTTTCAATGGATGCATCGATCCACTTCATCGCTTTTGATACTTCATTACACATAACACCGTAGCCTCTGGGATCTTTATCCCATGAGCCTAGCTGCCAGGGGCCGTCCATCTCATTGCCCAGATACCATGTCTTTACCTTGTAAGGATTCTCATGACCGTTCTTCTTACGAAGATCCGACCAGTAAGTACCGCCCTCGTGATTTGTATACTCAACTATATCCATGGCATCCTGCATGGTGCCGGTTCCTAAGTTGACCGTATACAGGGGCTCTGTGTTAACCTTCTCCGCCCACTGAAGATACTCATCGTGTCCCACATCATTGGGTATGTACTGATACCATGCGGGATCAAGATGTACCTTCCTTTGATCCTTTGGCCCTATCGAATCCTTCCACTGCCATGCGGATACGAAGTTTCCGCCGGGCAATCTCACCGCCGGCATAGCGGTGTCCTTAAGTGCGTTGATGAAATCCGTACGAAATCCCTGTTCATCCGCGGTAGGATGTTTGGGATTGTACATTGTACCGTTTACCATAGTCCCGATAGGCTCCAAAAATGTACTGAAAAGCCTTGGTGATATCTCTCCTATCTTAAAAGAGGGGTGAACGGTGATCTTTGCGTTTTTTGCCATTTCTTTCTCCTTTATAAACCACCCAAATTGATTAGTGTAACGTTTTACAAGTATGATATTAACATTTGACATTTGTCAGTGCTTCTCTTAAAATGCTAAAAAATTACTTAAATAATGCCAAAGTGTCAAACATGTAAAAGAAATCGACAAAATTTCAAAATATATATTGACAAGCATCTGTTATATGTGTATATATAACATATAAACAGTTTATAAACACTTTGACATAAAAAAGGAGAATCGGTATGTATCCATTAAGAACTTTGATCATTTTCATCTTGATCCTTGCGATCTACTTCGGTCTTTTTGCGGTAGTTGCAAAATCCGCACGCGCGGCGGGGAAAAAAGCCGGGTTTTACTTCCTGGCCCTTGTACCTATGGCTTGCTCATTTGTACTTCAGGTGCTCGTAGCCGTAGTGGTTGAAGTCGGTGCAATAGTTAATCTTATGGCAAGCGGCCTTTCCACACCCGACGGTCTTACAAACGCTGTTATGGAGCTTGCGACCGACAGCAGCTTTATGTTGAAGATTACCGTAGCTGTCCATATCTGCCAGGTAATCCTCGGAATAATCTTCTATTTAACGGTATTCAAGGTTAAACCCGTTAATCCTGCAAAACATTTTTCCGTAACTTCGGTTCCCGCTATCCTGATAGGCTTTATCGGCATAGAACTTGTATTCAGTCTTCTTCTTAACTTTGCAGGCTATATCTTCCCCAAGACTATGCAAGAATACGGAGAACTTATCGAATCGACAGGAATCGCCGATCTTACGCCCCTTGCAGCGTTTGCAACACTTGTACTTGCACCCATCGGCGAAGAGATCCTTATGAGAGGTATGACGGTCAGGATCCTTAAGAAATGCACCGATAAGTTCTTTGTGATAAATGTTATCCAGGCTTTACTCTTCGGAATACTTCACGCAAATCTTGTTCAGGGCACATACGCATTTATCCTCGGACTTGTACTCGGATATATCGCAAAGCGTTATAACACTATCTATGCATCGATGCTTGCACACCTTGCATTTAACTTCTCCGGAACCTACATCGTATCATGGCTTATGGGCGGTGAAGAGGAAACGCTCGCAGTCTCTACCATACTCCTTACACTCGGTATCGCTTTGGTATGTCTCGCGATCGGCTACGTCCTTTTAAAGCGCGACAAGCCTTACGCTGAAACCCCTGAGGAAGTTTTGATCCCCGCAGAACAGCCGGCAGAACCCATGGAATAATCAAATCAGCATTTAACATTTAAAAAGGGAACGCTTTTAAAGCGTTCCCTTTTTTGTTGATCTTATATCTTATCAATACACTCTTGCTTTTGATGCTTCCACGGTTGCAAACGGGCCGGGGATCACATTTAATCCGCGCTTATCGCCGAAATAGTCTTCATCGAATGTGATCGGTGTACCGTCAGGGTTTTCATAATATTCTTCGGGCTCGAATGCCTTGCCCAAAGTTTCCGTACATATCGTGTGAACCTTAAAGTCCTTTACAAGGTCGACCACGTTTGTATCAAGGCAGTACTCTCCGTCTTTCTCGACAAGATTTACATATGCGTTCTCGCTGCTTACAAACTTGTCCGTTTCTTTTGCAAAAGAACCTGCTCCCGAAAGATATGCATTGCCGTGAGACCATACCGGAAGGTGTCCGAAGTGAGCCGATGCAAGTTTGCCCATATCGGGACGTTTTACTCCGATGTCGAACTGCTTGATCCAGTCTTCATATACGGGATATTCATCCCATACATGGGTTCCGACCTCAAGATTGGAAGGAACTCTTTCCATGTTCCAGCCGTCCAGATAATCCTCGGGTATCGGTGTACGCTGTATGAAAATGTTGTTGTAGAATCTGTCGTCGCCGTGAAGTATGGTCATAAAGCCGAGGACTTCTGTCCGGTGAGGAATATGGTAAGGAGTGTAACGGGGCTGATTCTTTCCGTCGATGACCGAGTCAACGCCGCTTCCCACCATTACAAACGAACCGCAGATAAGGTTGTGTACCATGGCAACACCTTCCGTAGCCACTCTTAAAGAGCAGGGGCTTAAAAGAATGTTGTTGTCTATGAGCATGGGACCGTGTCCCACTTCCACAAAGATATCCTGATCGAATCTGTCGGGACGGGCCTTTATGAACGCGGGCGGATTATTGTCATGTAAAAAGTTTCTTGTGATCCTGGTGCCCTGTGCTTCCCAGTCTGTCCAGATACCCATCGAGCAGTGATGGATGTGGTTGCGTCTGAAGATCACATCAATAGCCGCATGGAACTTGATGCCTGCGATTTCCGCACCGCCAAGCTGCTGCATGTTGTTTATATTATGGATATGGTTGTCCTCGATGATCGAGAATACGCAACCCATACGCCCTACTATACCTGTCTGCTCACAATGATGGATGTGGCAGCGTCTTACGATATGAGAACCTACGGTCTCTTTTGTCCAGCCGTCGTACTGTGCGCGGCAGACCGCATCTCTTTCCATCTGTGTGGGACTCTTGACATGTTTATGGAAGAAATAATTGTCGTTGTTTTCCTGTGAATAGTTACCGAACGAGATACCGCAGCATTTTGATCCCGATATATCACAGTCTTCGATTATCCAGCCTTTTGACCAATGTGCGCCGATCATACCGTCCTGATAAGCTGCGGGAGGCGCCCATGTGGTTGCCGCCTTGCATACCGTAAATCCCGAAAGAGTTATATAACTTATGTACTTTTCGGAAGGCATGAAACAGTTACGTCTTACGGTTATCTCGACCTTATTCTCCGAAGGATTGAGATCCTGGAAGTTTGCATAGATGACCGTTTCGTTGGTTTCTTTGTCCTGGCAGGTATACCACTTATAGATCGAAAACTCGGGTTCCCAGCTTCTTTCATAGACCTTACCTTCGATACATTCTTCAAGAGTCTGTGTCTCATAGAACATCCTGTCGTTAACATACACGTTACCCGTATGGATGTGATTGGGTGCGAAATACCAGTCGCCTTCAACCTCAACGATATAAGGGTTGTAAGAACCGAATACCGTATTGTCGATCCTGGTCACATAAGTGGTACCTTCATAAGGCATCCAGTCGGTCACAAGCTCTGCACCCGTGATGACAGCTTTCAATGGTTCTTCGGAAATATAGGATATACGCGCGTCCTCGCGGCCGGCATTTTTAGGGTTTACATACTCCCTGTAAATACCGGGTGCAACAATGATCTCATCTCCGGCCACCGCGATCTTTGCGGCATCGTTTATGGCCTTGAAAGGTGATTCCTTGGAACCGTTGCCGCCTCTTGCGGCTTTTTGGTTTACATAAATTTTCATATTAACCCCCGTTAAATATATTTAAGCTTACGCTTATTATTTTACATGAATTAAATATACCCCTTTTGACTAAAGCCCCGCAACCGATTATTGAACTCTTGCCTTATCATATATTAAAGTTTTATAATACGATACAAACAAAATTCAGCGCGGAGGCAGATATGGAGAGGATAATAACAAGCTTACTTGAGACTGATGCATACAAGTTCTCGATGGGACAGGCGATCTATCACCAGTTCAGCGATTACAAGACCACCTGGAGTTTTAAATGCAGAAACGAGGACGTCCGCTTCACTCCTGAGATGATCGAAGAGATCAAAAATCAGATAAAGTTATATTGTGATTTAAGATTTTCCGAGGAGGAGCTTGATTATCTTAACAATATAAAGTGGATAAAAGGTTCATATGTGGACTTTTTAAGACTCTGGAAACCCAGATTTGACGATTTTGCATTCGGAACCGATGCACCTTGCGGCCTCACGATCGAAACAAGAGGCACCTGGCTCAATACCTCGATGTATGAGATCCCTACTCTCGCGATAGTAAATGAAGTATATTTCCGCATGCAGTATGATTACGACGAATTATTTGAAAGTTTCAAAGAACGCCTTGACGAAAAGATCCAAGGATTGTTTAACGGAACGTATGAACTCGGTGCCTTCAGCGAATTCGGCATGAGAAGGCGTCTTTCCGGTGAAGCACAGGAACTTGCCGTTAAGAAACTTTCTTCGCAGATATACCCCTCTTCTACCTTTGTGGGAACCTCAAATGTATATTTGGCCAAAAAATACAATATTAAACCCGTCGGAACTATGGCTCATGAATGGATCATGTGCGTAGGCCAGGGCAATCACAAACACAATCCCGCATATTCAAACTGGTACGCACTCGATGCATGGGTAAAAGAATACGGCGTTTTAAACGGAACCGCACTTACCGATGCGATCACTACAGAATGTTTCCTTAAGGACTTTCAGCTTACCTATGCAACCCTGTTCAGCGGCGTGCGCCATGACAGCGGCGACCCGATAGCCTGGGGCAAACGTATGATAGAACACTATAAGAGCCTCGATATCGATCCTCTTACAAAAACGCTTCTGTTCAGCGACAGTTTGGACTTTACCCGCGCCACCAAGATCAACCGCTACTTCAAGGGTAAAGCCAAAGTTGCTTTCGGTATCGGCACATATATAGCAAACGACACCAAAGTGCCTGCACTTAACATAGTCATGAAGACCACGGCCTGCAACGGAATGGATGTGGCCAAGATCTCCGACGTCGAAGGAAAGGGAATGTGCAAGAGTGCTGAATACGAGCACTATTTAAACCGCTGCATAAACTGGCGCATGACCCACGAAAACGGCAATTCTCTGCGTGTCTGACCGGGCGCGGCTCACCTTGCGGCACTTCGTATGATAAAGTCTATACGGTTTCCGTTTTCGAAGCGCAGGTACGGACCGTATGCGTTAATGGTGCAAAGCATTGTCTTTATGCCTGCGGGGACCATAAGCTGATAGCCTTTTGATGACATGATGACCGCAGGACGGCTTTCGGATCCGTGTGAAATGAAACGGGCAAAGTTTGTGCCGTCTATCCAGTCAGCATCGCTTGCGCCGCGGATCTTAAGGCTTTCTTTTTTGGAAAATTCAAAGTATTCCCACCATGTATCATTTACGGCATTTTGCTGACGGGGTGTGGTATCGCTTTCTTTAAGAAGCGGTATGCCCGACTTTGAGAAAAACGAAAGTGCTCCGGTCTTGCGATCTACTTTTACATTTAACTTTTCAAGTGCTATTTCCACAGAATCGCGGTTTTGCGTAAATGACCACTTTCCGGGCTGTAATCCGCTTATTTCTTCGGGAAGCTGAAAATCCCTGTTTGAGTTTGTTTTTTCAAATATTATCCTTACCGATTCGACCGAAACGGGAATTATGCGGAGCGCACCGTATGCGCCTGTTATGAGCACATCCTTTTTCCCGGGATCCACCCAGCGGACCGAATTGTCTATCTTACCGTGGCCTGCCGGAGTAAGGCTTGTACCCTCGGGGGAAGAGTTAAACTCGGAAGAAAGATCGCGTTCTTTTACCTTTTTGGGCTTTGCAATATTAACATTGTGATCGTACACGGGAGTGGTGGCTTTTCCCGCAATAAATATCCTGGGCTTTTCCTTTGGTATCTTCCCGGCTTTATCAAGGCTTTCTTTCGTGATCCTTTTCGGACCGTACAATTTTCTTAATTCAAGTTCGTTATCGCCAAGCTTTGCCAGATCTTTCGCAAGTTCCGCGGTCGTGCGTTCGTCTTCTTCAAATACATGCGCGGTCATGTGGAAAGTGTCTTCCGGGAAAGTATAATTCTTTCGATCTTCCGGTATCGGATCTTTTATAAGCTTAGTGAGCTCACCCGAATAAAATACCGATAAGTCGTGAAGCGCTCTGGTCGCTGCCACATACAGAAGTTTCGCGTAACCGTCGTCCTTTGGATAAGCATCTTCCGACGCGTCATATATTATTACCGCATCGAATTCAAGACCTTTTGAATATTCTATCGGAAGGACGGTCACACCGCTTGCAAATTCACCGTCGGTGTCTTCGAAATACTTAACATCCTTAAACTTTTTAAGTTCTTTATATGCGGCCTTTGCTTCTTTTGAGTCCTTACATATTATCGCTATCGTCTCATATGACCTTTCCTTATACTCATCAAGTTTCGAAGCGATCCTGTTGATCAGTTCGGAAGTGTTTTTGCATCCCGTACATTTAACTTTGTCTCCGTGCCTTATTATCGGCTCTACGGGATAGATCGGGAAAGTTCCGTGTCTTAATATATCCGTTGCGAATTCCGATATTTCCACAGTATTTCGGTAACTTTTCCTAAGAAGTCCGAAGTAATCATACTTTTCGGAAAGCATTACTTCCTTAAGCTCTTCCCAGTCGGAAAGGCCGCAGTCAAAGTAGATATTCTGCGAAACATCTCCCATGATCGTGAAAGTACACTTGCTCATGCAGTATTTAAGCGACTTGAACACGGCTATTCCGAAGTCCTGTGCCTCATCGACCACAACATGGCTCGCTTCCTGTATGATCTCCGTTTCCTTTATCCTTTTATATATGAAAGCAAGAGAAGCAAGATCGTATAAATCAGGATTTAACACATCTATCGAAAGACCGCCTGCGTGTTCTTTTACAAAATCCGCATAGATATCAAAGACCGAACCCTTCCAAAAATACCTGTTAAAGTAGTTTTTATACTGTTTTGTGAGTTTCTTCTGCTCTTCGACATTATATGAGTAAAACCTTCCGTAAAGTTCATCCTCAAGCCCTGTCATAAGCCTTGCGTTAAGCTTTTCTATCTTTAACATCATCTGGGCATCCGGCTCGTCGGTCAGTATCTTTTTGATCGCGGCTTCGGTCATTATGGTATGGCCGTTTTTCTCAAGTTTGATCGCATCTGTCGGGATGTGGTCTTTCTCAAGCTTATAAAGGTGATCGGAAAGTGCCTTGAACCACTCGCTTTTTCCCTTAACGCCCACGCTTTTATCGGTTTTGTCCAAAGAACGCGTTTTGTGCTTTTTCTTGTCCCAGTCCTCGTAAAGAAGCTTTATAAAAAGCTCTTCCATCGTCATCTGGCTTACGCCGTAGACGTCCAGATCAGGCAAAACACCTGTTATGTAATTTAAAAGCACCTTATTGCTGCCCACAATATAGAAGCTTTCGGGCTTAAACTCGGTATCATAGTTATAAAGGATATAAGATATCCTGTGCATGGCCACGGTCGTCTTTCCCGAGCCCGCACTTCCCTGTACCAGGACATTATGATGGGGGTTCTTCCTTATGACTTCGTTCTGTTCCTGCTGGATGGTGGCAATGATCTCGCTTAAGACGTTCCTTTTGCTCTTGGATAAGTACTCGGTAAGAAGATCGTCGTTTGCGACTACATCGGAATCGTAAAAATCCTTCAAGTCATGACCGTCGATCACATAGGTACGCTTTCTCTTTAAGTCTACCGAAAATTTTCCCTGCCTGGGCACTCTGTACTTGCATTTTCCGAGACTGTGGTCATAGTAGACCGATGATATGGGTGCTCTCCAGTCTATTACCTCGGGCACCGCAGGATCCTCCCAGATCGCAGTTTTACCTATGTAAAGGGTTTCGCGCTTTCCGTTTTCTTCATCTGCTATATCGATCCTTCCGAAATACGGTTTCTTTCTGGCGCGTTCGGCCCTTAAAAGATCCTGCCTGACCTCGGCAAATCTTGCATCCTTGTTAAACCACTGTGCCAGACCTTCTTTTTCGTCGAGATCGTATACATCTTGAAGTTCATGCAGTTCCTGTTGAAGACTTTGTACTGAGTCTCTGGTCTTTTTAACATTTTCCTCGGCGATCTTTTCGATGCTTTGAAGTTTCTTTTCTTCATCTGCCCGATCCGTTCCGTAAAACTGCCCGGATATTTCTTTTACCATACTCAACCCTCCATTCTTTAGCGGTCTGCCTGATGTTTTTCTTTTTTGCACTCACAAATGATATCAGAGTTTCACAAAAAGATATAGACTTGTTTTTAAAAATGTGCTAGCATGGATAATGAAGTGTGTGAGTAAGACCGCAAATACATCTTTTAAATATGTATTTGTGGTTTTTTTATGCCGAAAAGCCCTTAAAACTTCGAATTTTTTAGAATTGTTTTATTGTTCGGATAAGGTTTAAGTGATAGAATAAGCTGACATGAGTAAAAACAAGGATAAATCCACAAAAGAAAAAGAAAATAAAGACAAAAAGGCTTTAAAAGAAGAAGCCAAAGAAACAAAAAAGGAAGAAAAGGCAGAAAAAAAGAGTGAAAAGAAAGCCGGCAAAGCCTTAAAAGCCAAAGAATCCGAGACATCGGAATCGGTAAGATATAAATATCTTCGCTGGTACAAGCTTGATAATTCCGCACAGCTCTTCCCCGTGATCGCCGGTGAAAACACTTCAAACACCTACAGGATCTCAGCTGTACTCAATGAGGAGATCGACAGAAAATGCCTTCAGGAAGCTTTAGACACACTGCTTCCGAAATTCGATCCTTTTAATGTAAGGCTGCGCAGAGGTTTCTTTTGGTATTACTTTGAAGAAAACGGCAGAAGAGCCCCTATCGTCAAGGAAGAGGCTTCTTTTCCGTGCACTTTTATACATTCCAAGTTAAACAAAGACTATCTTTTCAGAGTCACCTACTACAAAAGACGCATCAATATCGAAGTCTTCCATGCACTTGCCGACGGAATGGGCGGCATAAACTTTTTAAAGGAACTTGTGTATCACTATCTAAGGCTTAAGCATCCGGAACTCAGCGAGATAACCGGTGACGGGCTTACAAGCGGTACCAGCATGAACCTTGAAGACAGTTTTTTGAGAAATTACCGAAAGCCGCATAAACCCTTATATGCTACACAGAAAGCATACCGCATAAAGGGTGAAAAGCTTCGTGACCGAAGACTCGGTGTAATGAACGTCCAAATGGACTTAAACGAGCTTAAGGCAGCTGCGCACAGGCACTCTTTAAGCATCAACGAATATCTTGTGGGCACCTATCTCTATGCGATCTATAGGGCCTGCCTAAATTCCATGATGTCCAAGCGCCCCATACGCGTTTCGGTCCCGGTCAATCTTCGTTCGTACTTTGAATCGGTCACATCGAGAAACTTCTTTGTAATGATAGCCGCAGAGCTTTTTACGGAAAAAGAAAACTACACCTACGAAGAAGTTCTTGAGATCGTAAAAGACAGTTTAAGATCGCAGATGGACAAACAACATCTTGAAGAGATCTTTTCTTACAACGTATCCAACCAGGCGAACCTCTTCTTAAGGCTGTTCCCTCTGTTTATAAAGCATATGGCCATCAAGTTCGTTTACTTACGTTCAGCGGGCGGAAGCACTTCCACGATGACCAACATAGGAAACGTTAAAGTCGAAGAACCCTACAAGCCGTATATCGAAAACTTCCACGCCGTACTGTCCACTTCAGTCGGCCAGTTCATCAAGGCTACCATTTGTTCCTACGACAGCATAATGAACGTAACCTTCGGTTCACAGTATCGCGATGTCAAGATACAGCAATGCTTTGTAAAACAGCTTGTTGAAGACGATATAAACATAACTCTTGAAACAAACGGAGTATTTTATGGGTAGATGTTTGAATTGCAAAATAACGGTACGCGATGATACCGAAGTCTGTCCTTTGTGCAGATGTGTGCTCGAAAAGGACAACAACTCGGCCAACGAATACCCCAATATAGTCAAAAAGATAAGAAAGCTTCAGCTTGCTGCAAGGATCTATCTTCTGCTTGCGCTCGTGATCGAGGCCATACTTATCTATTTTAATTACAAATACATGCCGGATTACCGATGGAGTGTTATTCCGGGCTGTCTTTTCGCGATCGGATACCTCACCCTGTACTATCTCGTATACGGTACAAGGTTAAGCTATACGATGGATCTGATCATCGGCATTATCGCGATCTTCAGTCTTCTCGATGTATTGGACAGGATGCTCGGTAATCTTCGCTGGTCGGTCAACTTCGTACAGCCGGGTCTTTTGATCGCAGCAAATGTTTTTATCCTTATAAACATTCTGGTACGGCGGCGAGGCTGGCAGACATACTTAACTTCACAGCTTATCCTTTTCATCGTAAGCCTTATAGCGATCCCGCTCGTACTTACAGATCAGGTCACACAGCCGCTTGTATCAATGATCGCTATAATCTTATCGATAGTGCTTTTCATCTGCTACATCATTCTGGGCGGTTCCCGTTCCAAAGAAGAACTGTACCGCAAATTCCATTTCTAGACTATATAAAAAAAGGAGGCGCCTGAGGTGACCCCTCAAAGTTAGACTTTTTTACGAGACGACTTTGGTCGTCTCGTTTTCTTTATGCAGATAAAAGATGGAGCCTGTATTGAACAGGGCTCATCCATCCTAGTTTCTCTTTGATTCTTTGCTCGTTATAATAC
>JAEEGL012457321.1_pt1 | contig 58848 bp, 48 predicted proteins | sample 9134231 | NCBI WGS metagenome assembly JAEEGL01 (sample SAMN16246548, study PRJNA631951) | gut metagenome | biome: gut microbiome; feature: rumen; material: fiber-attached | host: Bos | place: Iran: Karaj | collected 2018-10
ATCCAAGGATGTCCATAACAACGTCTTTTACGCCGATACGAGCTTCGTAGTTTTCTTCCCGAACCTTGTCTGCTGCTTCTTTGAGCCGGGCTACGGATTCAGAGATTTCCTCCGGTGTCACATTTTTTTCTGAATTTGAATCGATCTTATCCGGCATTCGGCAAAATTCCCTTCAAAGCATTTCTCACATCAATCAATAAACGAAATACGTAGCTAAATTTCCCTGTCACATACTGTGAATGACACTCATCAATCAACGACCTTGTATCCCCACATGGTTACCTGAGTCTCTTCTCCAAGAGCAGTAAACACCGGTGTTTCGATGCTGCTTCCTTCAATCGGCATTATCAGAGAGACTCCGCTGTAGCTCTCACCATCGATATTAATGGTAATGTAAGGCGAGCCTTCCTGCGCTTCCCAGGTTCCTTCATAGGCTCCGGAGATAGCTCCATCCTCAGCAAGGGAAATCTTCTCTACTCCGTTTACCTCATAATTATCATACTTAATATTCAATCTGTGAAGAATAATCTCGTAATCTCCGGCAATTTCTTCCTTTGACAGCCCTTTTTCATTCAGGGTTTCACCATCTGTTAAAAATGGTGCTGCCACGAGCCAGCCTTCCTTGTTTACAAAAAGCTGGTGAACCTTTACGAAATGTCCCTCGTTTCCACTGGTGGTTCTTGTATGGAAAACAATATATGCCTTGCCATCGTCGTCCACAAAGGCTGAATTGTGGCCCTGAGCAACCTGCCCATAGGTCATGCTTCGCCATCTGTAGCCTCCAAAAAGCCTGATTCCCACAGGCTGATTAAAGTTCTGTGAGTAGGAATCATAATAGGGAGTGTGTCCAACCTCGTCTTCATACGGACCGTCTGGCTTTTCCGACCTGAACACCCTTATGTTATAGCCGCCCTTCGCCTGCAGAGCGCCATAGGATACGAAAAGGTAATAGTAATCGCCAATATGCTGGATATAAGAGCCCTCTCCTGAAACATAGCAGCCTCCGGCAATTAGCTTTCCAAAGTAGGAATCTGAGTGTTTGTCAGTTTCATACTTAACAGTGTAGTCTCTAAGCCCGGTCTCTTCGTCAAGCTGTAGCATGAATATTCCTCCGGACCAGGAGCCGTAGGTCATCCACAGATTTCCTTCTTCATCATAGAAAACACAGGCATCGATACAGTTGGGGAATTTATCTCCCCACTTTTTGTTGGCGACTCCGTTTATCAGATATCGCTCAGGAAGCTCGCCCTCACCAAGGACAAGAGGTACGTCAGTCTCTTTGAAATTCACTTCGTCAAAGCCGCCATATACCACGCTTCCGGCATACTCATACGGGCCCATGACTGAATCTGCAGTCAAAAGAACTATGTTGGACTTCCAGTCATCTCCGTTGGCACTTAGATAAATGCAGTATTTCTGCATTGTCTTGTTATAGATAATATCAGGCGCCCACAGATAACCCCACCAGGATTCGCTGCTCTCATCCTTGTTCCAGCTGCGGATCTTTTCTCTGGTCTCCTCTGAAAGTGCATTTTTAAATTCATCATTCCTGTCCTGCCAATTAAAAAGATCTGTTGTTGAGGAGCAGGAAATATGTGTTCCAAAAATATAGTAGGTTCCGTCGGTATCCTTAAAAATAGACGGATCATGACAGCAGGCGGTCTTGTTGTTTTTTGCCTTGTCGCCAAACTGCTGAACAACCATCACGAGCTTTAAGTTAAGAACGCAGCGTATCATTACCTGCTCTCCGCCGTAATCAAACTCTACATAGGGTCTGAAATCCACGTTGTCCACATCAGAGGATCCACCGATAGCTCCGGGAGATCCGGCGTTTCCGCCTGTCAGTATGCCCTCAAGTTTTACGCTTTCTCCGCTCCTAAGGGTGCTGAACATATCCGGCATCGAGCCATCAGTCTTTGCCACCAGGCCCTTGTTGCTATACTTAAATCTTTTTCCGGTAATAGTATAGGAATCGTTGTTGTTTACTACCTCGAGGACATAGTTTACGTCCTCGCCCGCCTCGTAGGAGGGCTTGTCAGTATAAAGACGGACCGTGATATCTTCTTTTGTCTCTTCGAATCCAAATTCCGGCACTGTATTATCTCCACCGCTTTGTGATGTACTTTCCTTATTCACGCCTTCAGATACCGGTGCTCCGCAGCCGGTAAGTATAAGCATCATCACATTGATCATCATCATAGCCAAAGCTATGAACCTAATGAGCTTGTTCATATAATCGACCTTCAAATCTTTCTTTACACCACATTCCTGTAATCAAAAATGGGATATCCTTTTTCATCCCACTTAACTTCCATGAGCATAGTGTGTCTGTTTGGATCATAGAGAGGATCGCCCTCAATGTCCTTGTAGGTTCTTGCATGGAACACACAGATGTCCCTTCCGTCAGGCAGGGTTGTGAAGCTGTTGTGCCCCGGACCATAAAAGCCTTTTTCTGCGTCAGAACAAAGAACCGGCTTCTTCTCTTTTACCCAGGCTCTAGGATCAAGGAGATTCTCGTCCTCGCCAATGCTGAGCATTCCCATGCAGTAGCACTCCCCTGTAGCGCTCGCGGAAAAGGTAAGAAAAATCCTTCCGTCATGCTTTATCACAGCAGGGCCTTCGTTAACCCAGATATCCACTCTCTCCCAGTCATAATCAGGGGTTGTCAAAAGAATCTGTGGATTGGAGAGCTTTGTTGGCGACATCATCTTTGCGATATAAAGATTGGAAATACCTACGCCAACGCTGACCTTTTCAGCCCAGATGTAATAGCGCTCACCTTTGTTTTCGAGTATTGTTGCGTCAAGACTGAAGGACTTGAAGGAGTAGATGTCATCATCACTTCTCTGAATCATCCCCTTCTCCTCCCATTTGTCATTTACAGGGTCCTGTCCTGTGCATTCTAGAATATAAGGGCGAAGTCTCCACTTATCTTCCTCTCTTGATGCAGCAAAATAGATATACCATCTGCCATCAAGGTAGTGAAGCTCCGGAGCCCAGATGTGCTTACTCATATCGCCTGACTCGTGCTTTTTCCAGATGCAGGTTTCAGGAGCCTCCTTAAGGCCAAAAAGAGTATCACTCTTTCTAATTATAATTTTGTCGTATTCAGGCACTGATGCTGTAAAGTAATAGGTTCCGTCGGTGTGTCTGTAAACATATGGATCGGCCCTCTGCTCAATAAAAGGCTTATTGAACTCTGTTATTCGGCCGTTTCTTTGTTTCTCATTCATTAACACATCCCCCGTTTACATAATTTGAAATGATCATGCTTTCGCATTGCTATAAAGTGAAAACATAGCCTTTCACCTCATAGCAATGCGCTCCAGAAATGCTATTCCGGAGCGCACCACATCAAAAATTACAACTCCACACCTTTAATGTTATTTGTTTATCTTTATTTCTGCTCTACAGAAAGGATCTCTACAAGACACTCCTCGCAGGTCACAAGCATGTAAACAGGATCTGCGCTTGTAAGCTTACTTGTCATTGTTGTTGTGCTTGTATAGGTCTGTCCGTCAGCGCCATCGATTGTTGCAAGAATTGTGATGTCGCCACCCTTTCTTGTGATATCAAGCTTAACCTTGGCATCCTTCATAGCTGCAAGCCATGTAGCCCAGTCATCGCCCCAGCTTGTCTCATAAGCCTGTGTGAAGGTGTCATCCCATCCAAAAGCATCTGCACGAACTGCTGCGTACTCAACATGGTCTGCTGAGCCTGAACCGTCAGCATTAGGATTCTCGTGAGCAGGAGTAGCCTCGTTTGTGAACATAAGAACGTAGTTATCCCAGTTGTTTACGCCATCTGAGTAGTTGTTCATTGTTACAGTTGTTGTGCCATCCTTGATCTCGATAGGTGTTGCCCAGTCTGTCCACCAACCGTTTGTATAATCAGCCTTACCTACTGTCTCAACAACATCTTCTACAGAAAGGAGCTCTAAGTAGCACTCCTCACAGGTGATAAGGAAGAAGATAGGATCTGTTGCCTTAAGGCTGCTTGTAAGTGTTGTCTTGTTAGTAAATACCTGGCCGTTAGAAGCAAGGATTGTTGCATCCATTACGATGTTTCCACCGTCTCTTGTAACATACATATTAACTGTTGCATTTCTCATAGCTGTAAGCCATGTAGCCCAGTCATCACCCCAGCTTGTCTCATAAGCCTGTGTGAAGGTGTCATCCCATCCAAATGCATCTGCACGGACTGCAGCATACTCAACGTGATCCGCTGAGCCTGAGCCATCAGCGTTAGGATTCTCGTGAGCAGGTGTGTACTCGTTTGTGAACATGAATACGTAGTTATCCCAGTTGTTGATTCCATCTGAGTAGTTGTTGAAACGAAGAGCCTTTGTCTCGCCGTCCTTGATCTCATAAGCCTCTGTCCAGTCTGTCCACCAGCCGTTCTTGAGGTTTACATCACCAATTGCAACAAGTGCATTCTCGTTAACTGTGATTGAGAAAGGATCTTCAATGCCAAGCAGGTCGATGTAGCAATTCTTACCGGTGATATGGAAGAAGCAAGGATCCTCAGCTGTAAGAGCAGTCTTTGCTGTCATTGTCATCTGGTTTTCTGTGCCATTGTAGTCTGTCATGATGGCATCAACCTTGATCTTCTCATCAGCTCTTGAAATTGTAAGTGTAACGTCTGTCTCCTTCATAACCTGAGAAAGCCATGTGTTCCAGTTGCCCCAGCTGTAGAAGGTCTCGAAATCTGCTGTGTTGTCGATTGAATTTCCCGCAGGTGTCTCAGCATAAGCATCAGCTCTTACAAGTGCGATCTTATCGCCTGTAGGCTCCTTGTGAGCTTCATTCTTTTCGCTGGTAAAGCCAACTGCAAAGTTGTTTGCAGCATCAGCTCCGTCTGAGAAGTTTCTGAGCTTAACAATCTTGGTTGTTCCGTTAGGAAGCTCAACTCCCTCTGACCAGTCGCCGTACTCAGCAAGCTTAAGATCTGTAGTTCCGATTGAATCTACAGCAGCCTCGTCTGCGTATACCTTGAACTCGTGTGCAGGCTCCTGGTATGCAACTGATGTGTCACCAGCCTCATAAAGAGCCTTTACCTGACCGGGATCAAGAACATAGTCATACACATAGACCTCGTCGAAAGCGCCTTTCATGATAGCATCCCAGTAGTTGATTCCAAGAAGGAAGTCAAAGTTGTCGGAAGGCTCCATGGAGTTCTTTACAACGTTAACAGGTCTGATATTGCCCTCTGCATCTGTTCCTACAAGCTCTTCGCCGTTTACGTAGAGCTTTGCTTCGATCATTGTTCCGTCTGCGGAAGCGTTTGCAGGATCAACTGTCATTGTGATGTTCATCCACTCTCTTGTGTGTGCATTTACATCATCTGAATACCAGTTAGGCCAAGGTGAACCTTCAGCGTTCTGATCATAAGCCCATATGCTTGGGTATGAGAGCTCATCTGAAGAAGGATTCCAGCTTGCCCAGGTAAAGTTTACATAGTGCTGTCCACCTGTTGCATCGCCGTGCATATCAGGACCGTACTGAAGTGTAGGCATGTACTGAGCATTTCTTGCAGCATAAACCCAGAAGGAAACTGTGTAGGTATCGCCTACTCCGTTAACGTCAAGCTTAAGTCCCTGATTTCCGTCTGTATAAGCTGCATTTCCCTTAACGCCGGGAATGTAGATAACTTCGCTGTCAGTTGTCTGAACCATTGGTGTTGCATCTGTATCACGGATAGCAGCCTTAACCCCAGCTTCTGCTGCATCCATTGAAAAATAATACTTATAGTCCTGTGGAATCTCTGAAGCTGCTACAGACTCTGCTGCAGGTGCTTCAGCAGGCTGTTCTGCCTCTGCCGCAGGTGCTGCCTCCGGCTCTGCAGGAGCCTCGGTCTTGCCACAGCCGGCGAGCAGTGATGCTACCATTGCTGTTCCCAGTAAAGCTGATAATAATTTTTTGCTTTTCATATTTTTCCTCCTTAAGGATTACCCCACCTTTTATTTTGTTCCAACAGGTCTCTCGCCGATTCCTGTCATAACGCCTCCTGCATCTACTACCTGCTGATACCATGCGATCTCTTCATCTGTGAGAACGTCATAACCGTCTTTTCCGAAATAAGCGATCATGTAAAGTGCGTGATAGTAGTTAGCCTGAAGATTTGCTTCCTCAACGTAATCAGCTGCTTTTCCAAGACCCTCGTCAACAATATTGTGAATACCTGCTGAAGATACGCCGGGAGCTGTCTGAGAGTTGAAGTACTGATCGCAGAAGTTCCAGTAGCCTGCAATGTTATACCAGCCGTAAGGTACAGGTCTCTTCATGTTGTCAAAGAATCTGTCCCAGTACTCCTTGTGCTCTGCATCCTGAGGGAACATTGCCTTGTAAGCTGTCCAAACCTCTTCGTCTGTTGTAAGAGGCATAGGCATGTTTGCTGCCTTGAGCGGAACTCCTGAGGAGTTTACGTTGTTTTCATCTGAGTAAAGCTCAATTCTCTTTTTCCATCCGTCAACGCCCCAGTTCATGTACTTAAGAAGAAGGTAAGCCTCGTAGGGATACTTAGTTGCATAGGAAACGCCGCCAAGGTACATATTTCCAAGTACGTTGTGCTCTTTTTCTCCTGATACTGAAGGGGTTACGTAAGGATAAATATCCATGTCGTAAAGGTCCTGGTAATAAACCTTTGAGCCATCATCCTGTGTTACATAGGTGTTCCAGATGTTCTGGAAGGTCCACCATCCCTCGGAAAATACTGCAACGTGGCCTGTTGAGCCAAAGTACATTCCGTAGTCACCTGTCCAGTCTTCCATTGCCTGTGTGTTCTGCTGAGGAGCAACATAACCCGCAAGCTTAAGGTCTGAGAACTGCTGCTCACCAACTGCCCAGTACTGAAGATCGAAATCTGTTCCGTCAAATCCGAACTCGCCCTTGATCTTTCTCTCTGAGCTTGTAGCTGCGGAAATTCCATAAAGTGAATCAAGACGGTTGTAATAACCAAGTCCGTAATACTTCATACCTGTTCTGTCATCGACTGTTGCATCCTGAATGAGCTTTATCATATCTTCCCAGTTCCAGTCAGGATCGGGCATTGAAAGATTAAGCTTATCAAGAACATTCTTGTCTACAAAAACTGCGCAGGGCTGATACCATGTAGGCATTGCGTAGCGGTGATTTGTGTCGAACATACCGATACCATACTCCTGAATTGTGCTCATAAGCTTTGCTGTCTCAGGGTCGTTATCAACATACTCTGTGATGTCTGCCCACCATTGATTTGCAAGTGATGTGTCTGAGTCCGTTGCAATGAAAACATCAGGGAACTCATTGTTTGATGCTGCTGCAGTAAGATCTGTGCTCATGTCGGACATCTGCTTTACTGTTACTGTAATGTTTGGATGATCCGCCATGAAGGCCTCTGCCAGCTGAGTCATAAGATCAAGATCCTCATACCCCCAGTAGCTGAGCTCGATCTTGTCAGTTGTAACTCCGCTCTCGTCAACCTCGCCTGACGGAGCAGCTGCTCCACTGTTTCCGCAAGCAGTTAAGCTGCTCATGACACATGTTGCTGCCAAAATGCCTGCTAAGATTTTTCTGTACTTTTTCATATGACCTCCTTTTTAAACTCTCGTTTTATCTCATTCTCCTCTAATTAAGGAGCAAAGATCGTTGTCAGTTATAAGTTTTATTCTCCTGTAATACCTGTTCTGTCTATACTTTCTACGAAATGTCTCTGCATAAAGAAGTACATGATGAGCAGAGGCAGAATCGTAAGTGATGTAGCTGCCATTCTCACTGACTCATTCAGCGAGGTCATGGCCTTTCCTGTTGTTGCCCTTGATTCAAAGCTGGAATCGAAGTTCTTTAGCTGGATGACCAGATTGTTCCAGAAGGAATTTGAATTGGCAACTCCTTTTACATAGAGCTCTGTGAGGTAGGATTCGTTCCAGTACCACACGAAGCAGAAAAGGAAAACTGTGATAATCGCCGGGCCTGCGGAAGGAACAGCAATGCGGAAAAAGGATTTCCAGTAGCCGGCTCCGTCAATCTGCGCAGCCTCGATGAGGACCTTTGGAACCTGCCTAAAAAACTGATAGAAGATCAGGATAAAAATCGGTGCGTTAAGTCCGTTTGCCAGCAGCGCCGGAAGGACGAAGGCCCAGATGGTTCCTGTAAGTCTCATGTTACTGTAGAGCACATAGGTAGGGATCATTGTGACCTGGCTCGGAAGAATATAACTGAATATCAGAAGAGCCATCATGAGCTTTTTTCCTCTGAACTCAAAGCTTGCAAAGCCGTAGCCAACAATCATACAGGTGATAACACTGAGGATTGTCGGAATTCCTGCTATAACAAGTCCCTTTAAAAAGCTAGCCCAGAAGTCCATGGATTTTGCTGCGTCTATATAGTTGTCAAGGTAAAGCTTACTTGGTATCCACTTGACCGATGCATCAAGAAGGTCAGCCTGATTCATGAAGCTGGTGCTGAACATGTAAAAAACCGGGTAGAGGTACACAAAGCCAATTGCGATCAGCAGAGCATACACAGCAAACTGCTTTAAAAATCCCTGTTTTTCCTTGGAGCCAAAGAAAAATTTGTGAACCTTCTCTTTTGTAAACTTCTGCCCCAGATCAGTAATCGCCGCTGCCGTCGTAGGTGCGGAACTTGCCTTTTTCTCTTGCTCTTTGGATCTTTTTGGCATTTCTTGCAGACCTCCTTTCCACCTTTTTAGCTTCCCTGAAAGCCTTCTTTTCCATCTTCTTGCGTTTCTTGACCGCTCTGTCATATACGTCCTTCTTAGATCCAAGAAGTGCGAAGAAAACAAGAACTATTGCTGTTACAAGGATCGAATATATCCAGGCCATTGCTGATGCATAGCCGTAACCCCTTTCTGCCGTAGCCGAGAACATGGCAGTCTTGATGAGGTTTATAAGCTGGTTCTGTTCGTTGCTTGAAAGGAAGATTACCGTATAAACTGCGTTTATCAGTATCATGGGCTTTATTGTAGGAAGTGTTATCTTCCAGAAGCACTCCCAGCCTGAGCCGCCGTCCATCTTGGCAGCTTCGTAAAGTCCCGGATCGATCTTCTGCAGGGCAGATAGGAAAATAAGTATCTGAACTCCTGAATACCAGAGGGTCATGATCATGTTTCCAAAAAGTGTTCCAAGCTGCTGAGCTATACTGGTTGGAAGGAAGGTGTCAAAAGCACTTACGACCGCCTGGGTATTCAGAGCAGGGATCGATGCTGCACCTTCACTTACCAGCATGTTCATTACCGGGCCCGAAACGATGATTACCGGAAGGAAAAAAATGAGTCTGAAGAGCCCTCTGAACTGTATCTTTCCATTTAGCATGATCGCAATGATAAGCGCAAATACTACGATGATGGGCACCTGAAGCAGCGTCTGCCATACATAAGATGCTATTCCCTGTATGAAATCAGGATCCTCGATCCAGATCTGGGTAATGTTACTTGTACCGACATAGGTGAACTGAAGTCCGTTTCTTGCTTTTATCTTGAACCACATGTAATAAAAGGACTGACACATGGGGATCAGTGTGAATAAAAGCATTCCTATGATCCATATAGAGACGAAGGAGTAGCCGGCAATCTCCTGCCTGCGCTCAAGCTTTCCAAGCTTTCCCTGTGGATTTTTCTTTCTTTTTGTTAGTAGCTTAATCATCAGAGTCATCTCATCTAACCACGTAGGACATCGCATCTATTGATACGCCGTCTACCGTCTGAATATCCTGACTGTAATTAACGTAGATCTTTACACCATTTGAATACTCAACCACTCTTGTTCCATTTTCGTTTATACTGTGTGCCTTGATGGTAGCACCTTCAGTCTTTGCAGCCACTTGGCTCAAAATGCTGTCGTATTCGATGATAGTGTCTTTAAACACCTGGTACTGTGAGCTATAGATATCACTGGAGTTGGTATTTATAAGCTCTGAGGACGCCTTGCTTGTGATGTAGAAGGAAGGGTAAACTCCTGCTTCTATCATCTTAAGAAGGAATTCCTGCTTGTTCGCTTCAAAGTTTACATAATCTCCGTACATTGGAATAACGCCCTTAAGTACAATTGAAAGGAAGGGAACGCTGTCATCCTCAATGATGTAGCTTGAAGTGTAAAGTGGCATATCGAGGAACGCCTTTGTATCCTTCCACAGATACTCGCTTGGCTTTTCCATGATAAGCTTTGTCTTTTCTGCGATTGTGGCGACTGTTTCTGCATAGCTTTCTGCCACGTCAAATCTTGTGTACTTACTGCCACTGTAGGTATAGGTAAAAAGCTTGTTCGTCACGCCTGCAAGGCATAGGTTAGTCGCGCCGCTCTTTGTATAGCTCTTTACGAATTTATTCAGAAGATAATCGCTTCTGTCAGGAGTCAGATACATAAAGGTATCGTAAACCTCTGCATGAAGCTTATCCTCGTAGCGCCTTTTATTGACTTGCTTGATAGTGTTGAAGGTGGCGTTCTGCTCATCGGGATTTACTAAAAGAGCATTGTTATAAAGGTAGATTTCATTGCCTTTTTCTGCCTGCTCCTTGATGAGCTTTGTCAGTTCCTTTGTTTTTCCGATTCCGGAATCAGCCTTGTAGCTGCTGATCGGAAGGTTGTATAAGCCTCCCTTCTGCCATCCCTTGTAAACGGATAAAAGTCCGGAAACACCGTTGTCCTCGAGGTCTGTGTAAATATCTTTTGCCTCATCTATGGTGGTCATGACAACAGGTGTTGTAGATAGCAGCCAGTTCTCACGCTCGCTTCCAAGAAGATCTACCCTTGTCTTATAGGAGGTATCAGCCTGTGAGAGCTTTCCGTTTTTTATAAGGTAATCTCTGTAGGCATTAGCCATTCCGGCATAGGTCGCATCCTCTCCGGAAAGAAAAACAAATCTCACCTGAAGGTCTGCATGGCTCCTGTCATCCTCGTAAACATGAAGAGAACCTGTAGTGGAATTAACGCTGGTTGGCTGGTTGTACATTCTTCTAAGGACAAATCTTGCGTAAGCTCTGTTGTAATTTACGCTTACTCCGTTGGGCATTACGTCTATCGAAGCTCTTTCTTTGCCGTCCTCGACAATTCCAAGAAATGCCAGCTCATCGTCTGTGTGAGCTATTCCGTAGATTGGTGCAAACACGCCCTCGGAATCTGTTATGGTATTGTATCTGTCCCAGAGAAGCGTCTCTGCTACTGATTCCTCGAAGCCAACGTCAGTGCCGAAGATGGTTCCTGAATATCCGCTGACATATCTGCCTTCCTTGTCATCCAGATAGATGAGCGCGCCGTTTCCGTCGGGAACAAGCATGTATCCGCTCTTTTCATCAAGATAAGAGCCGCCCATAAAAGGGTACATACGAAGGGTTCCAATGTAGTACTGAGTGCCGTCTTCCTTAATGGATTCATCCGGAATCCTGGCCACAAGTCCCTCCTCTGTGAGGCTTACCTCAAGAGTCATTCCTATCTTGAACTTGTTAAAATAGATCTCGGCAGAAAAACCGTTGTCCGTGTAGGTGACTTTTTTTGTATTATCATCATTTACCAGATCTGCCTGAGTGGTATCGGAGTTGTTGTTTATCAGAGAGAGCACGATGGCTGATCTCATGGCCCCCAGCCAGATATTGTTGTTATTGCCGTCGTCGTAGTTCATGGCTGACTCGAGGTACTTTCCTGTATCCTTATCCTCGATGATGACTGAAAGATCTTCCTCATTCAGGTACATCCTGTAGTGAGTGTTCTCTGTAAGGTACTTATGTCCATCGATAGAATCCGCTGCTTTTGCAACAACGGCTGATCCGAATGTATCAAACAGGCATGTGCCAAAGCCATTTCCTGTAAAAAGAGTAAGTGCCATCATCAGTCCGGCTATTCTTTTCAAAAATCTTTTACGAACCAATTCTATACACCACCTCTCTGCCTACTGACTGCAGGAAGTCAAACACCTGAGCCCAGAGTACATACAGAATGAATGCGATAAGGCTAACGATAAGTATCGTGAACATTGTCAGGAAGATAATCTTAGCTGTCTCCCCGACAGTGTAGTTGTTTATCTCTCTCACGGAGATCACAACCAGTACCGCGATCCATACGAACATGCAGAATCTTCCGAAGCTTACAAAGAACTCTTCGTTGAAGGTAACCACGTGGGACAGAGCAAAGATAAATGGCATCAGCACCACGTAGGGAGCAAAGCTGTAAATGAATGCACAGTAAATGTGTTTAAGCTTTCCTTCACCATCGTTGATAGTACACATCAGGTAGTTACAGCCAACCACAAGTATCAGTGCAACTAAGAGTGTTCCTACATCCGACAAAACATCGAAGGTTCCTTCTCTTACGGTCTTGAACAAGAATCCGCAGAAGTACTTGTTTATTACATAAAATACGATTCCAAGAACAAGAATGATGTTGGTTGAAAGAAGTGATACCCGGTTCTCCCACTTTATTCCATAACAGCCATCGATAGGATGTCTCATGAAGTAGAACATGTACTTGAGCTCTTTTGAAAGCTTCTTTTCCCCAATGGCTTTTCTAATCTTTCTTGGGCCGTCTAAAATGTTCTTTTTCTCATCCAGCTTCTTTACTGCAAGCCTAAGAACAAACAAAGCGATAAGAATAAGCGCTATGGCTGTCAGGTTCTTTCTGAGCCAGTTGTTTCTTATTTCCCAGAAGCTGTCCGAATAAGTCTCAAGATCCTTTGAAAGCTTGGCGTAGGTAAGAGCGCCTTTGTAATCCTCTTCCTTATAAAGTGCCTTGCCCATAGCCTTGTTGGCGTAGTCAAAAAGATTGTTCATCTTAAGGACCTGATTCAAAGGCTCCTTACTCTCCACATATCTTCCCTTCGAGAAAAGATAAAGTGCTTCGTGAAGGTGGTCTGTGAACTCTGTAGGTTCGTAGACCTGGATCTGAGCCTTGTCTGAATCAAGGACATAGATCTTGTCGTCAGTTCCAACCTGAATGGCCTCTGCCTTGGTGGAAAGACCAATCCTGAGCTGTCCGTCATCTTTTCCTCCAAATACAAAAAGCAGCTCGCCCTCGTTGTTGTATTCGTAGATAAAGCCCTGCTGTGATACAACAAAGCAGTTATCGTGATTTCCTACTGCGACTGCCGCCGGAACTGTGTCGTAGTCAGATATCTCCATCATGTTTACGCCGGCGATATTAAGTCTTTTAACTGTTCCGTCTCCTTCGCCTCTTGTTACGGTGTAGATGATCCCCTTGTCATCGATAGCCATATTGTCGGGAGTTGATGGGATGTTGGAACGCATCTTTGCCCTCTGGGCGTCTGTCAAAATCGCTCTCCAGATAATGGTAAGGAGGCTGCTGTTGGTGTAGTTGGTTCCGAAATATCCCAGGAAAGTGCCGTTATCTACAGGACTGATCTCAACAATTCCGTTTGTGTTGGATTCGCAGATAACATACATTGTTCCTGCATCATTAACTATGATCTTAAGCGGAAGAAAATCCTGAGTCTCGCCGTACATCGGAACATTAGGTCTTCCAAAGCTTCCTGTGAGATTGCCGTCTTTGTCAAAAACAAATATTGACTTGGCATCTCTGTCTGCAACATAGGTAACATGATCCTCGGTAACGTAGATTCCTCTTGGGGTGACCAGTGTGCCTTCTCCGAAGGTCTTTATGAGATTGCCTTCAAGATCTGCCTCAACCACTCTTGCATTTCCGGAATCCAGAATGAACATCGTTCCATCTTTAAGAAGGGTAAAATCTGTCGGGGAGCTTAACATCTCCTCTCCGACCTTGGTGATGGTCTCATAGGGGAGGTACGCTGTCTGAGTCTCAGAAACAGAGCCGTATCCATCAACCGTATAGGTCTTGTATGGCGCATCAGCGTTTGCTGTGACAGATGCTGAGGCAAAAACAGTTACAGCTGCTGCCAGAGCAGCCACAGCTCTCACAAGACTATTTAATTTTCGCTCTCTAAAACTAGTATGTCTCACAATGCGTCCTCTTTACTTGATTCCCGAATGTGCCATAGTATTCATAACGTTCTTCTGAAGGATACAGAAGAGAATAAGGTTTGGCAGAAACATGATAAGTGATGCAGCTGCTGCCACTCCCTGTCCTGCGACGGTGTTGGTAGTTGTCGTGCTGGTCAGGGTATTCATGTAAAACGCAAGACTCTTAAGTGAGTCGTCGTTTATGTAGTAGTTTGAAGTCTCAAGGTTGGTCCATACCTGCTGGAAAACCAGGATTGCTGCTGTCGCAATGGCGGGCTTTATAAGCGGAATTATGACCTTAAGGTATATCTGCCACTCCTTTGCTCCGTCCATGTAAGCTGCCTCAATGAGCGAATCCGGAACCTGATCAACGAACTGTTTTATCAGGAAAAGTCCGACCGGAAGTGCTATGAGCGGCAGGATCTCTGCCCAGTAGGTATCGATCATTCCAAGCTTATTTACGATAAGATACCTTGGGATCATAACAGCCACAGATACAAACATAAGAGCTATCTGGTTTATCTGCATCATCACCTCTCTGCCCTTGAACTTAAGCTTTGAGAGCGCATAGGCTGCCATGGTCGAAAAAAGAAGTGCTCCGAAAACTACTACTGCTGTGATGAAAATGCTGTTGAATACATATTTTCCTATTGGTATTCCGGCACTTCTGGAGGCCTTTACAAGCTTCCTGAAATTATCCAGTGTCGGGTTTGTTGTTATAAACTTTGGAGGGAAAGCAAAGAGCTCCTCCATTGGCTTAAATGCGTGAAATATAATGAATATGATTGGAAGTCCGGTCAAAAGAACCATTGGAAGGATCAAAAGATAGATCTTTATCTGGCTTTTTTCGAATCTGTCCGGATTTGTTCTGTGTCCTCTGTATGCAGCCATATCTCCTCCCTCTTAATCCTTCTCTCCGAAGAGCTTTGTTGAAACTGATGAGAATATCTGAACTATAAGAAGAAGCACCACTGAAACCGATGCTGCGTAGCCCATCTCATATCTGATAAAGCCGTAGTCTTCGATATGGTTTACGATAAGCTGTGCTCCATAGCCCGGAGTGGGATTTCCTGCCAGCATAGTGGAGATCATACCATTCTGGAAAGCTCCCACAATCTGCATAACAGCTGCAAAAAGCATCTGAGGCTTCATGCTGGGGATGGTCACATAGATCATCTCCTGAAATCTGTTCTTTACTCCATCGATGGCTGCTGCCTCGTAAAGGGCCTCGTCCACGTTAAGAAGTCCGGCAAGTATTGACAAGAATCCAACGCCCATGCTGCTCCAAAGTCCAATGATGATTACGATCGGAAGTAGGAACTTGGCATTTGAAAGCCAGATGATCGGCTCATTGATGGCTCCTATATCCATGAGCCAGCTGTTTAAATAACCTGTCTGGTCACCGGTAAACATGATCTTCCAAAGAACTGCCATGGCAACACCTGTTGTCATACTTGGCGAATAGAGGATCAGGGCAAAAATGGTTCTGGGCCACTTTGTCAGGTTTGAAAGGCCCCAGGCAAGAAGAAATGCCAGTACATATCCGCCAACACCAACAATCAGGGCATACTTTACAGTGTTAGGAAGAACGAACTTCATGAACACATCATCGCCGGTGATCAGATTTATGTAATTCAAAAATCCTACAAACTTAGGCCACTGGATGGCATTGAAATTTGTAAAGGACAGAATTACCGCCATGATGACCGGGGCTAGTATGAAGATTGTAAACAGGATCGCATAAGGCATTACAAAAACATAACCGTTTTTGTTGGAATGCATTCTGTTTCCTACCTTAGATTTCTTTGGTGCCATTTAAGTTACCTTTCCAGAATCTCTCTGACCTGACGAACCGAAGGAGTGACATATTCCTTAATAATATTTCCGTCACTGTCTATATAGCCGAATTCTTCCAGCTTTCTTTCTGTCTCTCTTTTTACTGTCTTAACTGCTTCGTCTATTCTGGAGCGGACCGTTTCGCCGTTTACAACTATGTCGTTAAAGGCGTTGCTGGTCTCTCTCTCCATCATGTAGCCTCCAAGAAGTCTTGGGGCTTCAAGAATATACTGTGCCTGCTCAATGATGATATCCTTGTGGTCTGTTGGATATGGAAGTGCTGCAAAGGCCTCAAGGTTTGCTGTTGGCCAGATGTATTCATCTCCGTAAAGGATCTGGAGTCTCTGTCCAAATTCTGCCTGAACCGATGCTGATGACCACCAGCTCATAAAGCTCCAGGCTCTCTTTTCCCTCTCAAAATCAGAGTGGAACATCACAGTGCTCTCTGCGCCGCCTGCTATGTATCTGTAGATCTCTCCAGTCTTCTCATCCTGCACTCCGGGAATAAGTGAAACCTCCCAGGAGTTTGCGATCTCAGGTGCTGCGTTGAGGATCAGGTTGTAGGAGTTAAAGTCCGCTATTCCAAGAGGAAGATCTCCATTTCTGAAATGCTGATAGAAATTGGGTACGTCCACCGGAAGATCGTACAGCGTAAACAGCTCTGTAAGCTGCGTAAAGCCTTCTACCGTCTCCTCCGAATCAAGCTCGATATCAAGAGCTGTATCTCCGTAGAGCTGACCGCCGTTCTGGTAGATAAGCGGTGTTGTTCCATGATAGTTTCTCATTGCCAGCATGGCTGCTGTTGGGTAGTAGACGTTAAGCCCTCTCATCTGAAGGTCCGTGAGCATTCCCACCAGCTCATCCATGGTTTGCGGAGCAGAAAGCCCCAGTTTTTCCAAAATATCTGTTCTGTAGAACATAACGTAGAAGTTCATGGTCTCGGGAAGTGAATAAAGTCCGTCGCCAACCACTGAAGGAACAAGAAGTCCGTCCTGATATCTTCCGAAAACCTCCTTGTAATCCTCGAACTGCGTAAGGTCTACCAGAGCCCCTCTTATCGCAAGGTCAAAAGGAATTGAATAGTTGATTCCGGTTGCTATATCCGGAGTATCTCCTGAGGCATTTGAAAGGATCAGCTTCTGAGCGTCCGTCATAAGACACAGGTCAACTTCTATGCCTGTCTGCGGAGTAAACTGCTCATCGATCATCTTTTGCATGATCTCTACATACTGCCTCGGTCTGTTTACCCATACCTGGATATGCTCTTTGTTGGAGTTGCTCGCTGAATAGGACTGTCCGAAGAAGGAGTTTATAAACCTCTTAAAGCTCATCCCCGCTCCTGCAAAAAAGCCAAGACCCTTCGGAAGCTTTGCTCCCTCCTGATACAGGTATATCCTGTCTATTGCCAGATCATTATCCCCAATCAGGTCAACGAAATTTGCTATTTGCGTGTTTATTGAATTAACACTTGTTGAAAGCTCATCTACTCTGTAAACCAGTTCGTCAGGCTCTTCTGCAAGGGACTCCAGCTGATTGGCTGCTATAAGCAGATAGGAAAAAGCTGCTACATCTTTTCCTCTCTTGGCATCAACTATGACTGCTGCCTTTTCAGCTATGTCTCTAAGTTCATCGATCCAGCCGTAAAGCCTCTTCTCAAGATCCGGTATATATCTGGTGAGCTTAAGATCTCTGTATTTATCCTTGTTGGTTCCGGCAACCTTTGTGATCTCCAGGGACAGATCAGCGATTCCGCTCATAATGCTGTCCACTTCCTCAAGGGCATATCTGATCTCGTCCGCTGTGATGGTAAGCGAGATCGTGTGCTCCCCTTCGTCAAGGTATACGCTTAAAAGATTGCCCTCCTTATCCTTAAAGCTTCTTACTGTAAAATCTGTTGCAGACTCGATGTGGTAGCCTTCGAAAGCCGCATTTGGTATCTCGCCGTCTATCCTGATATCTGCAAATACCGGAAAGTCATTTTTCTCAGACTGCCTGTAGTTCATTGCCAGGTTATAGTAGCCCGCCTTAGGTGCTGTAAAGCTGTAGGTCACCCTCTGTCCGGCCTTATTAAAGGAGTCCTCATCAATTATGTTAAGAACTTTCTCCTTTGCAGAAAGAGGCGAAAGACTGTTGTCGTACTCACCGACTGAGTGGATTGAGGAGTCGTTTCTCTCTGTGAAGTTCTCTGCTTCTATAACAATGAGCTCTGACCCTTCTGCCTTCTGCGAGCCGGTGTATTCAGCCACTTTCTTTGTAGCTGTAAGCGTTATATTTCCTAAAAGAAGTGTTCCTTCCTTGACGGAGATGTCAAAGCTGTGAGTTCCCGCCGAAAGCTGAAGCTTCAAAGGCTTGGAGTATCTGTAGCTTGCATCTGAGAGGCATTTGCTCTCCCAACGCTTTAGCTTGTCGGGAAGAGATACGATCTCGTTTCCATATCTGTCTATATCAGTCTCTCCTTCGGAAACCCAGGTTGTCTCGAAGTTCAGACTCCTTGCCTCGTAAAAAGGAAATTCCCCGTCGATCTTAAGGGCCAGTTCAATGGGAAGGATCGACTCATCATAGGAAAGATAGTCGAAATTCACCCAGTAAAGAGCTGTCTCGGGAACATTTACCGTAAGGCTGATGGAATCTCCGTGAGCTATGGCAGCCACTTCACTGCCGTAGTCATGGCTGTCATCAGTAAGGAACCCTTTCCCTTCCGCCATGTCCGAAGCTATGTTTACCACCACATCCTCTTTTGCATAATCAGAAGCTGTGTAGCAAGCACTGACCGTTGTGTAATTGGTAGTAAGTCTGTCGGTGCTGTTTATCTCAGAGCTGTTTTCCGACGCAGTAGCTGTAGCAGCCTTCTCTGCAGCATAGCTAGTGGTCGAAGCCCCCGAAAACATGCCTGCTCCCATGGAAAGACAAAGCAGTATTCCCAGCGCTTTATTGACTTTTTTGCTCTTCCCCTTGAACATCAGGATCTCCTCAAATCTGAAATCAAATCTCTATCTCAAGATGTAAAACGCTGCTTGCAGGAATTGTAAGTGTTGCTTCTCCCTTTCCTTCAAGCTTGATGTCATCAAATTTCTGAACTGTTACCTGCTCAGGATCATCAAAGGTATTGTGCTTGTGGATCTCGCCTCCGACGATCTCGCCCTTTATGCTCTTTATCTCTGAATCTGTAAGGCTGAGGGCTATCTCGTAGCCTTCTGTTGCTGACAGGTTTGTAACTGTTGCATGTACCTTGCCATCCTTGCCAAGTGAAACAGACTCTGTAAGGTTTGGAACCTTGTACTCGTCGATACCGATCTCCTTGCTCTCAATAAAGCTGTCAAGAAGCTCTGCGTCCTGATGGTGCTTGTACATGTTAAATACATGATAGGTAGGTGTCTTGACCATCTTCTCCTTATCTGTAAGGATCACGGACTGGAGAACATTGATCATCTGTGCGATATTGGCCATCATGACTCTGTCGCAGTGCTTGTTGAAGATATTAAGGTTGATACCTGCAACAAGAGCGTCTCTGATGGTGTTCTGCTGATAGAGGAAGCCGGGGTTGGTTCCGGGTTCTACGTCATACCAGGTTCCCCACTCGTCTACTACGATGCCAACCTTGTGCTCCTTGTCATATCTGTCCATGATAGCCTGGTGATTTCTGATAAGAGTCTCCATGAAAAGAGTCTTATTAAGAGTCTGGTACCAGGTCTTCTCATCAAAATCTGTAGCGCTTCCCTTGTTATCCCATCCGCCCGGATGTGTGTAATAGTGAAGGGAAATTCCATCCATAAAGCCGTGAAGGAAAAGAGGTGCCTTAAAGCAGGTGCTCATTACTCCCTCTGTCCAGTTGTAATCATCGACATTGGCTCCGCAGGCAATTCTGTTTATTGGCTTTTCTGAATTGTAGTTTCTTACATAGGTCTGATATCTTCTGTAAAGTCCTGCATAGTACTCAGGAGGCATGTTTCCGCCGCAGCCCCAGTTCTCATTACCAACTCCGAAGAAGTCAACTGTAAAAGGCTCCTTGCTGCCATTCTTTTCTCTAAGATCTGCCATGGGTGATACGCCCTCAAAGGTCATGTACTCAACCCACTCCTGCATCTCCTGGACAGTTCCGCTTCCTACATTTCCGTTTACATAGGTCTTGCAGCCAAGCTGCTTGCAAAGCTCCATAAACTCATGAGTTCCAAAGCTGTTGTCCTCAACAACTCCGCCCCAGTGAGTGTTGATCATTCTCTTACGGCCTTCCTTAGGTCCGATACCGTCCTTCCAGTGATACTCGTCAGCAAAGCATCCGCCCGGCCAGCGAAGAACCGGAATATGAAGCTCCTTAAGCGCCTCAACTACATCAGTTCTCATACCATTTACATTCTCAATCTCAGAATTCTCGCCAACATAGAGGCCCTCATAGATACCTCTTCCAAGGTGCTCTGAGAAATGTCCCTGAATCTCAGGTCTGATGTGACCTTTGTGGTTGCTTGGGTTAATACAAAGCTTATACATGGCATCTCCTTTTATTTTAATATTTACTTGAGTATTTTAGATTTATCAAAATTTCTTGACGAGTTTAGAATACTACAAATTATTCTAAACATCAATACAAAACCTTCGTTATAATCACAGCAAAAACGCAAAAAATTGGGCAACTTATTTGTGTAAGTTGCCCAATTTTTGTTCTAAATCGTTTTATAAGCAAAAATTTTTCGTCATTGTTTACATTTTGTCAATCTTATACGTTTAACTTTACTACTTTAAAAGATTTTAAATGTGTCAAAAGGAATAATTCAGAATAAGCTCGCTCAGCTGTCTGTAAGTGCCCCTTGGAACCGAAAACTTCTTTCCATCCTCCATGAGAAGCTCATCTTTTGTGATCTTCAAAACCTTCTTCAGGTTGATTATGCTCTTTATACCCAGGGCATAAAAATAATCGTCTGAAAGCTCCGTCTTGATGCCTTGCAAAGTGCTCCTTACAAGAAAGCTCTTTTCTACAGTGACGATCTTCTTGTAGTGGTCCTCGGATTCCACGTATAAGATATCAGAAAGTGGCACTCTGTGCACATGACTGCCGTCCTTTACTGTGAGAAATCTCACAGCATCTTCTCTTACGCAGGCCCTGTCCATGGCTGCAAAGAACTCCTCCTGAAGAATCGGCTTTTCAAGATAGTGAACCGCCTGAATCCTGAAGGCTTCCTTATAAAAAGCATTGGAGGAGGTCATAAAAACTATATGAGCCCCTTCCTGCTTGTTCCTGATGACATCTGCAAGCTCAATGCCGTTCATCTTATCTATATAAATATCCAGAAAAAAGATATCATAAGCCGTGTTCTCCATGGCTCCCAAAAGTTCTATAGACGACGTAAACACATCCACGCCAAACTCCAGCTGTGGATGTGTTCTCTTATACTTGTCTAACAGTCCTTTTGCCTCGGTGATACACGCCTTTTCATCGTCGCATACTGCTATCTTATACATTTTCCCCAATCAACCTTTAAAGTCTATACTCTGTCCTACCAGCTTCTCCGCAGGAGTCTGAATACTGTCCGCCCGTAAATTGAAATTATAATCGTCTATCTTGCGCATCAGCTCCTCAATAGAGTCCGCCTGAAGGATCACATAATCCTCCTCATCCTCCGAAGGCTCACTCTTATCTGCATGCTCTGCAGCCTTACTCCTTAGCTTCTCCTGAACTTTCTCCTTCTGCTCCTTGGCAAGCTCGGCCTTTTCAGCCTTCTTCTTTGCCTCGCGTTTTGCAGCTGTCTTCTCTGTCATCTCCTTGGAGGACTTCTGCATAACTGCGAAGAAGGAAGCAGTTCCATTGTCATTAACCTGCATGCCAATAGTCTTAACGCCGGACTTCTCCTGCAGTATTGACTTTAGCTGAGGCATCTGGTACTGTGCTCTTGCGATGATACCCTCGTACTTTTCTCTGTACTGAGGATCTGTGGCCATTCTCTCTATCTTCTCTTCATCGATAAGAACTACCAGTCTGTTCGGAGCCCCAAAGGAGCTGGCGTTCGGCTTCGCGTACTCCTTCATATCCTTGCTGACAAGGACAAAATCCATTCCCGAATACTTTTTCTTTAGTTCCTCGTAGTACTTGGCACCTTCCTCAGAAAGCTGTGCCTTTCCCAGGGTCTTTCCATAGTTGCCGGTGGTTTTTGAAGCTGCTGATTCTTTCGATGTATTGTTAGCTGTGATTTCAGATATACCGTTCATGGTTCCCTCCATTTCCCGGGATGTTCCCGTATTTTGTGCATCCTTGCAAATTGCGTAAATTGTGTAACTTAATATGATATACGCATTTTCGACTTATGACTCCTATATCATATTATATCGGAAAATGGAGGTGATTACTTCATATTATTAATAATCTTTTAATACAATCTGTATCTGAGCTTCTGCTCATCTGAAAGAGTCTCATTTCCATAGCGCGCTTTTGCAGTATCTATAAGTTCCTGCGCACTCTTTACCCTGAACTTATAAACCTGCTTTCTATCCTGGCTGATTATCATATCCTTTTTATCCAGATATAAACATCCATATTCAGGCTCCATCAATACTCCGTAGCTCTCGGTATCTATCATTTCCATTCCGGCGGAGCAGATGAAGGCAACCAGGTTTTTCTCAGGATAATCAACTACGTCTTCTGCTGATGGGAGCTGTTCCTCTGAGATGTATTTGAAAGCTCCGCTATTTATGTCAAAGATCTTGAAGTAATAATCAGAGCCCTGGAAGTAAATCTTCTCACTATCCTCCGAGAACTTCATAAAGCTGCTGATCCCTCCGTAGCACTCAGCCTCAGATACTACCTCGAGGTTCCTTGTGTTAAGGATTCTGATCTTACCATCAGTGCAGAGAATAGCAAGCAGGCTGTTATCACTGCTGACAGCTACTTTTTCTACCAGATAATCCTCACAGATCTCTGTCAGCTTCTTCTCCTGGAAATCATAGCGGTAGGTTCTGTGGTTATAATCGCAGTAGTACAATAGGTTTCCGGAATTTGTGATAGCTCCGCTTCTCACACTTCCAACCGAATAATCATCGGTAAATGTCCCCTCATATAACAGTTTTTTGTTCCTAAGGTCGTAAATAACATAGTCCTTGAGGTCAAAACCACCTATGTAATCATGGTTTTCCGATACAATGAAATCCCAGAAGGATTCCTCGTTTACCTTTATACTTTCACTCTTTTGTGAATCGATGGTGTAATACCAGATGTTACTGTCATTATCGGTAAGAACTATAGTATTGTCGTCCAGATAAAACATATCTGCTGCCAGACATGTACTGCTCACCTCAAAGGAAGCTATCTGCTTGTCAGTCTCAGAGTCGTATACAAAGATCTTGGATTCCTGATCATTGGAATAGTCCCTTGTAAAAGCTGCGTAGGTGCTATTGTCCGGAGATGCCTGCATATAATAGGCCTCAGCCTCAGTCTCAAACTCACTAAGGATAGCATCATCTTTTACATAGCTCATAACAACCAGATCAGGTGAAAGATGCTTTTTGGCAATGGCATATCCATTACCTATAGAGAAATCAATCAGAGAATCTCCCACATTAATTACATAATCTGAATAGCTGTAACCTGTACTTCCGTTAATAATGTAGATATTTCCGTCACGGGTTCCAACATAGGCACTATTGGCGCCAATGGCAATATAGTATTTCTCAATGTCGTTACCTGAAGAGAAAGTGGCTGTTACTTCGCCGGTATAAAGGTCCAGATTGTAAAGTGTTCTGCTGGCTGAGATAAGCACCTCACCCTTCTGTCCCTCTGAAGTGTCAACCATTCTTGATTTTAAATGAGTGTAGCTTACGTCAACCCCGTAGGCATTTCTGTCAACTTCTGTGGTCCACTTTTCTTCGCCTGTTTTGTAGTCAAACTTCTGAACAGCAACCGGGAAGCTTCCGGTATCAAGAAGGTCGTCCCTTCTCATGGTAGCAGTCGCAAGGTAGTCATCAGGAGTAATACATGCGTCAAGAAGGTAGCCGTACTTAGTCTGAACAGTTGTGTAGTCCTTTGTCTCAAGGTCATAAACTGCAAGCACCATATCTTCTGCTTTGTCATCCAGATACCAGGCATCCTTTTCCTGAATGCCTATAATAAAATGTTTATTATCGGAACTGAAAAACATTCGAGAGTCAAATTCCAGCTCCTCCTGAACGAACTTCGCCAGTTCTTTTCCTGTTACAGAATCATATATAACAACAGAGTCTCTGAAGCTAACTGCAACAACAGAACTGTCCGGAGAATATTCTACAGCAGACAACATGTCATCAAACATAAAATCAACGCTCTTTGAGCCGTCCTCTTCATATACAGTAAAGTAATGCTCGGTAACGACAGAGGCATGGTTATCAATAAGGCCAATGCCCTTAATGCTATCGCTTTCGCCCTCGTAGAACGAAGCGTTTATCATATATAGAAGCTCTCCAGCGGCAACATCCCAGAAGTAGAGGTTGTCGTTATTGTCATAGGAAAGGATCCTTGATTTATCCGAATTAACCTTGAACTCATTAACAGAAAGCTTGTGTGAAAGAATCTTGTCATGCTTGAAAAATCCGCCGGTGGTATAGGAACCAAGCGCCTCGGACAGAGCATAAACCGCATTCGCTACCAGCGGCCTGTCGTTTTCCTCAGAAGGAAGTGCCTCCAGCGCCAAAAGAGCTGCTGTCTTCCTGTCTCCCGTTGCAAGAACATCCGCAGAGGTTGCAGCTATGACCTTGGATTCGTTGATGAGCTTTTGCTGGTAGTTTTCATTGATCCTTGCCAGGTTATAAGCGTTGTAGATGCCAAAAAGAACGCCGAGAACTGCAACGCCTGCAGCAATTCCAATATATCTTCTCATCACACGCTCTCTGTGACGACGGCGAAGATCATCGTAGTCGCAGTATATGATGGAAGCAGCCAGACGCATTGACTCTGACTTTATCTTCTTTCTTACTTCCTTTTTTGAACTTCCCCTGACATCTGCTGCCAGTGGTTCTCTGGGATTTCCCTCGTCATCCACAAGAAGCTGCGGAGGGAAAGAATCCTCCGGCTCACCATCCACGAGAACGGCAAGAAGGTTCTTCCTTCCGTGGAGAGAGATGAAGGTGTCGATCTCCTTCATGACCCAGGCAGATTCCTTGGTCTGAGGAGAACAGATAACTACTAAGAATTCAGAATCAGCCAGCGCAGCCTCGATATTATCCCCAAGATTGCTGCCGATTGGCAATTCTTCCTGATCTCTGAAGACTCTCTTGATCTTCTTTTTTCCCGCTTCCTTCTGGATTCTGATGGGAATCTTCGTTGTCTCCAGAGCCTTGTGAATCCCCTTAGCTACAAACATATCCCTTTCAAGATGTCTGTAGCTTATAAATGCATCGTACTTCATACCTAACCTTAGTTACTCCATTCCTAATACTTTTTTCTATACCTTAATTTATTTCCACATATCTGAGGCAAAATACATAAGAGCCGCCCAGGTGTATACCGAGTAGAAATGCCCCCTGTCATCTACTCCCGCCTTAAGTATCCTCTTTGCATCGTCTTTTGATATGAGCGCAAAACCGTCGAAACACTCCTGCCCCTCAGCCCCTGCCTGAGTAAGCGCCGAAAGATCTGCATTCCTTAGGATCACACAGACCAGCGCATTGCTCTCGTCCGTCATTCCGGGTGTTGAGAAAAGAAGCGGATTTACAGGGAAAATGCTGTCCTTTGTCTCGTCAACAGTTATTCCGGTCTCCTCAAAGATTTCCCTCTTTGCTGTGGCGATTATCGGATTTTCTTCCTGTTCATCAGCAGGATCCAGAAGCCCTGCCGGAACTCCAAGAAGGAATCTCCCTGCCGGATATCTGAATTCATAAGATAAAAGAAGTTTTTCTTCTCCGGACTCATCCTGCACTATCACCACGCAGCTTACCGCGTCGGGCAGCATCTTTTTAAATTCTTCCTCTGACATAGGCGCAACAAGCTTTTCCACAGATCTCCTTGTCGCGTCAAAATAGTGCCTTCCCTCCTCGTACTGAAGGTCGAAGACCCTGATAAACTTCTTGTCGATTATTGTTTCTACACAGTCTTTTGTAATGTTAGGTATTTTCTTTAACCCCATATCTGATCCCTCACTAAAAATTCGTGGCACAATCCCTAGTAATATAACACGAAAACCCCCATAGTTCAACGAACTACAGGGGTTTTATCACTGCTTTTTTATTATATGAAATTACTTAACTTCAACCTTTGTGATGTGAGGATTAACTCCCTCGTACCAGTAAAGGAAGCCCTCCATATCAAGAGCCTCTCCGATTGAAAGAGCCTCAACAGCCTTGTAAACATCTGTGTCCTTGCCTGTGAGGTAAGACTCTACAGTGAAGGTATAAGTGTTATCGCCATAGGAAACGTTGAAATAGAGGTCATCGCCCTGTGAACCTGAACCATCCCACTTGTAAAGGAAAGGAACCTCGTTGCCATCAGCATCGATAGAAGGCTCAACAACCATTCCCTTGAAGGCAACAAACTTGTTCTGCTTGTTTACGAGCTCATCAGATCCAAGAAGTGCTGTAACATCCTCAGCTGTTGCAATGTAAGTTGAATCAGTCTCGATCTCATAAGTAGCATCTACAATCTCAACTTCGCCTGACCACTCTGACTTGTAACCTGTAACCTTGATCTTTGTTCCGGGAACAAGCTTGTTGTACTCTTCCTCTGAGCATGCCATCTCATAAAGGAAATAAGCACCGTCGTTGTCCTGTGTATAGAAGGTTCCCTTGTTATCCCACCAGGACTGCTTAGCCTGAACATAAGTCTCAACTACTACCTCTGCATCAAGATCAGCTGCTGCATACTCAGCGTAGGTCATAACGCCCTCGCCCTTTTTGTCAGAAGCCTTAACTGCTGCACCTTTGCTTCCACATCCAACTGCGGAAATTGCCAATACCATTGAAAGTACAATTGCCAGTGTCTTTTTCATAACTTCTCCTCCGTTATGTCATTAAATTGTAAACAATGACATTATACTCAGCCAAATAGGGATATTCAATTATTTTTTATATTTTTCTGAAAGAAAATTTCTGATTGCAAAGACTCCTATCAGCACCCAGGCCAGAACAATTGCCGTCAAAAGAAACTTCGAAGCGGCCGGAAGCGGCCCAAGACCGTCCTTATTAACCGACATACTTCCTGCCTTCTGGTCGAGATGGTACAGCGCCTCAACCTCTCCATAGAGAGAATCTATGTAGGCGTCGTCCACCGTCTTTTTTCTTCTAACTGATTTGGTCACGTTCTCAATCAGCTGGCCTGCAGCGTCTCTAACTGATGCAGAGCCGTTAAAAACAGCTGTGACAAAAGTATCTTCTGTATGCTCCATAAGAAGCTTAGCAGCCTTAAGCTTTACCTCGTAGTGCTCGTTGTCGTCCTGTCCCTCTTTTGCCAGATAGTCCTGATATTCAGGGCTGTTCTGAGCCTTCAAGGTCACAGGCAGATACCCTTCAGTCTTGGAATACGCGATCTGAACATCGTTGGACAAAAGATACTGGACAAAGAGCCAGGATGCCATAACCTCCTGCGGATCCTTCTTGTTGAAAATGCAGACCGAAGGTCCCTGGGAGATCATCTTGGGATTATCAGTATCAAACTGTGGTACAGCCATAACTTTGGTCTCGAATTCCACCAGCTTTTCCTCTGCAATGTCCACCAAAGGCGCCTTGCTTCCCATCCAGGTCGCTCCGGCAGTTGAATCTATGGCGAATATGCACTGGCCGGCATTCAGGAAGTTGGCCGGATATCCGGAAATCTTGAAGGTTGAAAAAGCACCTGTCGAGGTATGTCCTGCGACCGTCCTCAGGATTTCCTTAGTGTCATCGTTAAAAAGAAGAACATTTCCGTCTGAATCTGTATAATCAGCTCCCTCTTGCTTTAGCATGGTTATCATCATGTTGTCCGTGGACTTGTAGATGAAGGGAAGCATAACATTCTGGCCATTTACCACGTAGGTTCCGTCAGGATTCTTGGCTGTGGCAGCCTCGCTGACTTCCCACACAAAGTCCCAGGTAAGGGTCTCAGGCAGAGTGTAGCCCAGCTTTTCCACATAAGTTTTATTTACATAGCAGGCCTCTGTAGATCTCATAAAGGGCAATGCGTAATGAGCATCTCCTATAACACATTCCTGAAAAAACTGCGGAACAATCTCCTCTTTTTTAGGGGCGTCAAACTTAAGACCGCTTCCCCCAAGGCCGTATTTTTCATTGTCAAACAGCTCATCCAGCGGAACTACAGTGTTATTGCCCGTCAGATAAGTCGCGATGTGATCCGGATAGGTTATGCACACATTGGGCGTTGTTCCGGTCGAAATATTGGTTATTACATCGTTGTAGATTTTTCCGTAGTCCGTATAGAGCCTTAAGTTTACGGTAACGTTTGGATAGAGCTTCTCGAAATCTTCGATTGCCTTGCTGTAGATCCTGGTCTGGACAACGTTGGTATCGTTTTTTGCCCAGAAGGTTATCTGGGTGCTTTTACTCTCATCAAACTCTGTCGGCGCTTCAAAGGCTGTTTCTGCCTTTGAGCCGTGACAGCCGCTTAAAAGGCCTGCCCCCAACATAAGGCACAGAGCCATTAATTTCATTTTTTTCATAACAAAGACCTCCCCCCTTGGTTCCTCCTCTTGCTACACCCTCCATGATCCTTCGCCTGAAGATCAGGAAAAGCACCACAAGAGGCGCTGAGATAACCACAACAGCCGCCATCATGGCAGGCACATTCTCTCGCCCAAAGCCGTTTTCCCTGATTTCCTGGATTCCGTTGGATACCAGGAAATAATTCTTATCGTCAGTGATGAGTCTTGGCCAGACGTAGCTGTTCCAGCACTCGATGACCTTAAGTATCGTAACAGTGACAATGGTCGGCTTGGATATAGGAACCATCACCTTGAATAAATATCTCATATCCGAGGTTCCATCCACCTTAGCTGCCTTGTAGAGCTCCTCGGGAATCTGCTCAAAGTTTTCCTTCAGAAGATAAATATAGAAAACCGAGGTTACAGATGGAAGGATCAGTCCAAGATAGGTATTTCTCAGATTCAGATTGGTTATTGTGACAAAATTGGTTATGATGACCAGCTCATTTGGGATCATCATAAGGGACAGGAACATGGAAAAAACTATGTCTTTTCCCGCAAAATCCAGTCTTGCAAAAGCAAAAGCCGAAAATATCACCACTATCATCATGAGAAGCGTTGTAACCACCGTAAAAATAAGGGTGTTCAGGAAATATCTCCCAAGTGGCACAGCAGTGAAGGCCTTTATGTAATTCTCAATTGTCGGACTTAAGGTGTAAAACTTCGGCACATATTCTGAGTTGTACGCTCCGTAGCTCTTTACCGAGGTGAGTATCATCCAGTAAAAGGGGAACAGCACCAGAAGCGCCCAAAGCACCAGAAGCAGGTACTTAAGCCCCGTTTTTAATTTATTCATCTTCTAATCTCCATGGCTGCTTAGTTGTAATACACAGTTTTTTTGCTGACCATCAGGTTGATGGTGGTTATGGTGAACACTATGGCAAAAAGTATCAGCGCAGCTGCCGATGCATAGGAAGGATAGCCTCCGCTGTTTCCGTAGAGCATGTCGTAGACATAACCCACGATGGTGTTCATTCCGGCTGCATTAAGATCCGTTCCAAAAAGGGCGACCTCGTCGCTGTAGGCTTTGAAAGCCCCGATAAATCCCGTGATCACCAGATAAAAGACCATAGGTGAGATCATGGGAAGAGTTATCTTGTAAAAAATCCTGAAAGGCGAAGTGTCATCCACCTTTGCAGCCTTATAATACATGGGGTTCACTGAAGCCAGCGCACTGGTCAGGATCAGGATCTTAAAGGGCATTACGATCCAGATGGTGTAGAAGCACATAACAAACATCTTTGCCCAATAGGGTCCGTCGATGAAATCAACGCCCTTTCCGCCAAAGACCTGAATCAGTAAGGAAACAAGACCGTCAGAATAGGCAGTCTTTTTGAAAAGAATCATAAAAACAAGGCCCACAGCCAGAGTATTCGTGACGTAGGGCAGAAAATATACGGTCTGAAAAAAGTCCTTGAGGACTTTGATCGAGCTAAGCCCAAGGGATATCAAGAGAGCGATTCCGGTAGATAGCGGAACCGTGATTATTACGATAATGAAGGTGTTCTTCAGAGCCTGAATAAAATATGGGTCTCTTAGAACAAATTTATAGTTGTACAAGCCTGCTCCTGAGTAGCTCTGAGATGCGAAGTTATAGCCTTCTTCGAAGGAATAGATCAAAACATCCACCATGGGATAGACCATGAACACCAGAAGAAAGGCTACGGCAGGTAAAAGACACAGCCAGGCGGTCAGGTTCTTTTTCATGCTTCCACCTTTATCCTTTCCTCGCTCCTATAGTCAAACAGTCTGACCTTAGCAGGCTTCAGAGAAAATCTGATGTTCCCGGATACAGGTACTACCTCCTCCTCGGAAGGAATGATCGCCCTTATCTCCTGGCCTAAAAAATGTGGATTCTTTGCCACAACACTGGTGTCGCGGCCCATTACCTCTCTGTTTATAAAGCTGCAGGTAAGAGGACCTTCTTTATCTACAACAAAGCCTTCCGGCCTTACTGCCACATAGACTCTGCCATCCCTTACTCCCTTGGCAGCCATGACAGCCTCATCTCCGATGTAGACTTTTTCCTCCTTGACCGTTCCGTCAAAAACATTTATCTGGGGAGTTCCAAGGAACTTTGCGACAAATAGATTTACCGGCTCATCGTAGATCTCCTGAGGCTTTCCCATCTGCTGCAGAACGCCCTTTTCCATTACCACGATCATGTCGGAGATGCTCATGGCCTCCTCCTGGTCGTGAGTAACAAATACAGTTGTAATGCCGGTTTCCAGCTGGATTCTCTTGATCTCTTCTCTGGTCTGGAGCCTCAGCCTTGCGTCCAGGTTTGAAAGAGGCTCATCAAGAAGCAGAACCCTTGGCATTTTAATAAGCGCCCTTGCAATGGCAACTCTCTGCTGCTGACCTCCGGACATCTCATTTGGCCTTCTGTCAAGAAGCTCGTCAATCTGCACCAGCATGGCTGCTTCTCTTACTCTTGCCTCCATCTCAGCTTTGGAGAGTTTTTTGTCCCCTTTTAAGTTCTCCAGAGGAAATCTGATGTTTTCTCTTACTGTGAGATGCGGATAGAGGGCATAGTTCTGAAACACCAGTCCCACGCCTCTTTTTTCAGGCTCAAGGCCGGTAACGTCCTGGTCTCCGAAATATATTTTTCCTTCAGTGGGCTTTTCAAGTCCGCAGATAAGGTTAAGAGCTGTGCTTTTTCCACAGCCGGATGGTCCCAAAAGGCCTATAAGCTTTCCATCGGGAATTGTAAAATCAAAGTCGGATACAGCCACAACTTCGCTTTTTATCTTCTTATCCCTGTTGGGAAACCTCTTGGTCAGGTGCTCCAATACTATTTTCATACATACTCCCTTTATAGTTTAAATCTGATGCCTTACAACCTTGTATTCGTCCCCATCCTGGTAGTAAGGGCAATCCTTATTATTCCCCGACATGAGTCTGTAGTAGTCGTCCTCATCCATATTTACCATACAGGTGTAGCACTCCCAGTCCTCATCGTAAACATAATTGGCACAAGTGTCACAGATCATACAAAATCCTCTCTCATTGGATTAAAGATATCAAGGAGAATCCCCGCTTCAAGGCAGGTACATCCATGGATGACATCGTTCATCTTAAGCATCGTATCTCCTTTGTTGACAATCTTTTTTACCCCGTCAATCTCGAATTCAAAGCTTCCGCTGACCACATAGGTTATCTGGGTGTGAGGGTGATGATGTAATGCTCCCACAGCTCCCTTCTCAAAAGTATTCTCAACGCACATCAGGTCCTTGCTGTAGGCCAAAACTCTTCTTACAACACCGTTTCCCTGGTCCTGTGGCTCTACATCCTTATGAAACACCCATCTTTCGTCCTGCATAATATCCTCCTGTCTTTTATGAATCATCTAAAATTCAAAGTTTCTATGTATGTTTCGCTGAATTCATCCATGTTAGCAAGAATGACCTCTGTTGCTCCTGCTGCTATTTTCTCCAGCTTTTCCTTCTCTTTATCAGCCTCTTTTTTGTCTGTAAGAGCCCTTGATAAAAAATCGATGCAGCCCTCAAGCGACGTGTTCCCAAGAGCTGTTGCCTTGTCTGAGAGCTCCCCCGGGAGCATTCCGAGCTCTTTTATCTTCTTCATATCAAGCGAGCTTCCAAAGCCTCCGGAAATAAATACCTGCTTTGGAGTATTTTCTCCCAAAAGGCTCTGAACCCCGGTGTATACCGCAGCCTTTGCCAGCTGTACGTTCCTGATATCCTGCTGGGTAAAAAATACTTTCTTATCCGGTGTTACAGGAAAACCCTCCTCAAAATACTCATCAGACAAAAGACCCGTCTCATCCACAATTCCTGAGCTGACAAGCTCTGCTACAGTCTCGATAACTCCGCTTCCGCAAAGTCCCACCGGAGGCTTATCTCCTATTGTTTCTATATTATTTACCTGCTTTTTTTCTGAATCTATACCAAGATGTGCTATTGCTCCGGGAACCGAAGAGCAGCCACAGCTTATGCTTCCGCCCTCAAAGACAGGTCCTGCGGCTGTTGAGGTGACTTTTATCCCCTTGCTGCTTGCATAGGCCATCTCTCCGTTGGTTCCAAGGTCAAGGAAAAGATAGTCCTCATCATTATGTATAGAATTATCTATATAATATAGTCCCGAAACAATATCCGCACCTACAAACGCTGATATTCCGGGTATAATAAAGACGCTGCACTCATCAAGCCCCTCCGGCACTTCGCTTCCGAAAAGCTCTTTGGCGCTTATTTCTTCAAAAGAGGTGCTCACAGGCCTGTAGGGATATTTCCCGAGGCCACTGGTGTCATAGCCTCTAAGTATATGAAGCATTGTGGTATTTCCTGCGATGCAGATTCCTGAAATGCTTATTTTTCCTGAATCGGTCAGGTCCAGAAGCAGCTGCTTAATGAGCTGCGAAATATCAAGAAGAACCGACTCTCTCATCTGCGAAGCTGTTTTTTCATCCTCGCAGGCAGCAATCCTGCTTATTACATCTGCTCCGAACCTCCTCTGGCTGTTAGTGACAGCTGAGGTTTTCAGCACTTTGCCATTCTCCTGCCCGGCACGCACTATCGCTGCAGCGATAGTTGTGGTCCCAAGGTCAATTGCTATCCCAAACGAATCTGAGTCAGTTACTTCCAGAGGCTCAGGCGCTGTTTCCGTAGTCACAGCCTCTATCTGTTCGTTGCTGATATGGATCTCGCAGTCCTTATCCAGCACGCATCTGCAGGCAAGTCTTACGCCACCTTCTATTTCTTTTTCTGTCAAAAAAGTAAGGTCCGCGCTGTTTGGGTCGGGAGCTCCGCCAGCAAAAGTAACCCTGCATTTTCCGCATCTTCCCCGGCCTGCGCAGGGCATATCAGGTGCGATTTTTGCAACAGAAAAAAGCTCCCTGAGATTACGCCCTTTTACGGTCTCGAGAGTCACCTTTTTTCCGTCGCTTTGAATTTCAACCTGTATGCCTTTTCCCATCATATCTTACATAATACACCATATCTTCCGGTGCGCAAAAACAAATGTAAAAACGGTACAAAAATCTACAGAAAACTAGAAATTTCTAAGTAAATATGCGAAAATAGATTTTGTCAGACAATTTGGCAAATAAAAGTCAAAAATAAAATGAAATACATATGTTGTATGTATGAAAGGAGTAGTTATGGGGCTTATTCAGGCAGCACTTGCAGCAGGTGGTAGTGTTTTAGCAGATCAGTGGAGAGAGTATTTCTATTGTCCTGCACTTTCTAACGACGTTCTTCTTACAAAGGGTGAGAAGAAGGCTGGCAAGGGTTCTAACACAAAGGGAAGCGACAATGTCATTTCCAACGGTTCAATCATCGCAGTTAACGAAGGTCAGTGTATGATCCTTGTTGATCAGGGTCAGATCACAGAAATCTGCGCAGAACCAGGCGAATTCGTTTATGACGTTTCAACAGAGCCTTCTATTTTCTACGGCAATCTTGGAGAGAACATTCTTAACAGCTTTAAGCAGTTTGGTAAGAGAGTTGGCTTTGGCGGAACAGCAGCCAAAGATCAGCGCGTATATTTCATCAATACAAAAGAGATTTTAGGCAACAAGTATGGCACAGTTAACCCTGTTCCTTTCAGAGTTGTTGATACAAATATCGGTCTTGATATGGATGTCAGCATCAAGTGCCACGGCGAGTACAGCTATCGTGTTATCGATCCTGTTCTTTTCTACAAGAACATCTGCGGAAACGTATCAGATGAGTTCAGAAAGGATAAGATTGATTCACAGCTTAAGTCAGAGCTCCTCACAGCTCTTCAGCCGGCATTTGCAAAGATTTCCGAGATGGGAATCCGTTACAGCGCACTTCCGGGACACACAACAGAGATCGCAGATGTCCTCAACGAGGTTCTTTCAAACAAGTGGAGAGGTGTATACGGAATCGAGATCTCTTCCTTCGGCGTAAGCTCAGTAACAGCTAACGAGGAAGATGAGAAGACTATCAAGGAGCTTCAGAGAGCAGGCGCTCTTAGAAATCCTAACATGGCAGCTGCAACTATCGCCAGCGCACAGGCTCAGGCAATGCAGGACGCTGCCAAGAATACAGCAACCGGCCCTATGATGGCATTCGCAGGCATGAACATGGCACAGCAGGCTGGCGGAATGAACGCCGGTCAGCTCTTCCAGATGGGTGCTCAGCAGCAGGCCGCTCCTGCTCCACAGATGGCTCCTGCATCAGGCTGGACCTGCTCCTGCGGAGCTGTTAACAATGGCAATTTCTGCACACAGTGCGGAGCAAAGAAGCCCGAGGCAGGCTGGGTATGCTCCTGTGGTGCTACAAACACAGGCAACTTCTGCAGTCAGTGTGGAAGCCCAAAACCAGCTAACTAATACTAATGTGCTATAGAGGATAATATGGCTTTACAAGAATATGAATGCCCCGCCTGTGGCGGGGCAATGGAATTTAATCCGCAAACCCAGAAGATCAAATGTCCCTATTGCGATTCTGAATTTGATGTAAAGGATTATGTTGCCAATCATAACTCCCAGAGTAGCGGAGAAGCTGTGGAAAGCAACTCTTCTGCTGATCCTGACAGCCAGATGTACATCTATTCCTGCGGCTCCTGTGGAGGAGAGATCCTGGCAACAGAATCTCTTGGCGCCATGAAGTGCCCCTTTTGCAGTAACAACGTGGCGGTAAGCGAGAAATTTACCGGTCAGTTCAAGCCCGATTACATCATTCCCTTTAAGAAGACCAGGGAAGAGGCCATCGAGGCTTATAAAGGTTACGTTAAATCAAAGAAGCTGATCCCAAGAGTCTTCTTTGAAAAGAATCACATTGACGAGATCAAGGGAGTTTACGTTCCCTTCTGGCTTTTCGATGCCACTGAGAGCTTTACCGGCTCCTATGAGGGCACCAAGGTCAGAACCTGGAGAGACAGCAATTACATTTATACCGAGACCAAGTTTTACAATGTTGAAAGGGCCGGCACTGAGAACTTTGAGAGAGTTCCCGTTGACGGATCAAAGGAGATGCCCGATGACCTTATGGAATCCCTCGAGCCCTTTGATTTTAACGAGATGGTCCCCTTCAACATGGCTTATCTCGCAGGCTTTTTAGCTAACAAATACAATGTAAGCGCAGCTGATTCAAAAAAGAGAGCCTTGGACAGAATGGGCGTATCCGTAGCCAGTGATTTCAGAAGCACCGTGTCCGGTTACTCCTCCATTCGTACCATTTCCGAGAACTCCAGCACTGTTGAGAGTTCTTATAAGTATGCTCTCTATCCGGTATATATCCTTAATACAACCTGGGAAGGAAACAACTACCTCTTTGCCATGAACGGTCAGTCGGGCAAATTCATAGGTAATCTGCCCTTCAGCTTAAAGGAGGGCCTCAAATACTACTTCCCTATTGCAGGAATACTGGCGCTCATTGCGTTTGCTATCTTTTACTTTGTGTTCTGATCACAGCAAAAATATTAGGATGTGCCTAAGAATATGAACAGATATCAAAAGTTATATAAATCAAAAATACTCATAATGTTGGGAATGATCATCTTTTTCATGATGACCACTACCACTACGGTCTTTGCCTCCGTCCTGTGGGAGGATTACTCAATTCCCGCGACCAGGCAGAAACCTCTTGTGTACGATATGGCAGAGCTTCTCGATTCTTCTGACGAAGCAAGTCTTTCCTCTTACCTTGAGGAACTCAGTGCCAAGCACCGCTGCAACATAGCTGTTCTGACAGTCTGGGAGCATAACGGCCCTATTCAGGACTACGCCGATGACTACTTTGATTACAACGGCTTTGGCGCGGACTACAATGGCAGCGGTATTCTCTTTATGCTTAGCATGGCTGACAGAGAATGGGCCATCAGCACCTCGGGAGATGCCATCTACGCTTTTACTGACTACGGTCAGGAAGTTATGATAGATGACATGATGGAGGATCTTGGCGGAGGCTACTATTACGACGCACTTAAGACTTACGGCAAAACTGCCGATAGATATTTAGAAATGTACGCTCAGGGAACTCCCTTTGACGTTGGCACAGAATCTGTAAAGACCACTTCAGATCTTGCAAAAGGTGCTGTGGGAAGCGTTGTTTTCGGACTTTTAGCTGCTCTTATCCCGATTTTTGTAATGAAATCAGAGCTCAACACAGTCCACATGAATGCCAGCGCCTCAGGCTATCAGTCCCACGAGGGAATCCACATGTCGGTACACAGGGACTCCTTTAGGAACCAGACATTGTCAAAATCTCCTATCCCCAAGGAGACAGAATCAAGGGGAAGTTCAGGCGGAAGCTCAGTTCATACCTCAAGTTCAGGCAGTAGTCACGGCGGAAGTCATGGACATTTTTAATTGCGAGGTTGGTCTGTGAAAATCAGAATCAGAGTAATCGCTTTTCTCTGTACATCATTAGCCATCCTTATCATGTCATCTACTATATACTTTTTAGGATCGGCCAAGATCAGTACACCAAATCGTTATCCTTTAGTCCAGCTCGAAGAGGGCTGGACTATTACTCATGCATCTGAAGTCATAAAAACCGACAATCTCTCGTCTACCTCTGTGGGAGTCGTAAATAATGGTGAAACAATTACACTTTCTACCACTCTGCCTTCTCAAGGAATTACTCCGGCAATAATAGAATATCGTTCCATCCTGTCCACAACAGATGTTTACATTGACGGGTTCAAAATTTATTCTTTTGGCTATGACTATCTTGAAAAGGGGGAAATGCTGCCCAAAAAGATGCATTTTGTGCCTCTTCCTGATGATTATCATGGAAGAACTCTTGAAATTACCATGACAGCTACAGAGGACAATGCCTTTTCCGGAATCGCCACTATTTACTTTGGAAACTACAACGATATTGCCAAACACCTTCTTCAAAAGGAGCGTATCGCTCTGGTCATAGGTATTTATCTGGCAATTTTCGGTCTGATACTCTTTATCCTTTCTCCATTCCTGATCTTTTCAGCAAGACATGACTTCAGTATCACCTTTGAAGGACTTATTTCTGTCATGCTTGGAATTTACATTCTTAGCTATCATGATCTTTTATGGTATGTTTCTGACAGGCCGTCCTTCTGTACCTTCGTAGAATATTTTTCATTATTTATGATTCCAGCTGCAATCACCGGTTTCATCATCGCAGCGGACCAGATTCCCAGCAAAAAGCTCGGAACAGTACTGGCAATCTGCAACGTTCTCTTTGCTCTTGTCACAAGTGCTTTACACTTTTTAAATCTCGCTCATATTTGTCACTTCGTGCAGGGACTTCATCTGATCGCTATGGTCGAAGGTGTATTTGTCAGCATCTCTCTGATTATTTCTTTTGTCAGAAGCACAAAAACCGCGGATGAATTCAAAGAGAGAAATCATTCCACACATATGCTTATCATGGGAATGGTTATTTTCCTAAGCTGCTCTATTGTTGATATCATTAAGTTCAACGTGATGAAATTCGGAAGTGTGGGAGAATCCGGTGCAAGCATCAGCTTCTTGACCGTAGGTGCATTTATTTTCACAATATGCCTTATTCTAAGCTACTTTTTCCATAGTATCGAGTTTATCAGAGCCACTTCTACACAGCAGCAGCTTGAAGGTCTTGCCTATACCGATGCCCTGACCGGTCTCTCCAACAGAGCGAAGTGTGAGCTTTCACTGGCAGGTCTCAAAGATAATTACACAATTGTCAGTATTGACCTTGATTATCTTAAATATACCAATGATAACTATGGCCATTCTGCAGGAGACAAGCTCCTTAGCGGCTTCGCAAAGATCCTTAAGGACAGCTTCACCGATGCCCTGACCGTCGGAAGAATGGGCGGTGATGAGTTTATCGCTATTTTGCCTTATATAGATGAAGAAAGAACGCAGCGTGATTTTGACTGTCTGAAAGATCTTATGAATTACAGAAACACTGTGGACGGTCCAATCAGATACTCTGCCTCCTATGGCTATGCTGCCAGCAATGACAGCTCCCTTGATCACAATGCGACTCCGCAAAACGTGTATCTCCTGGCAGATGCCCGCATGTATTCCATGAAAAAGCAGCATCATAATGAGTCTCTGGGAAGGCTCTATGATGATCTTTTGAATGTCACAAATAATAAGGAAGGAGGTACAGCAGATGTCTAAGAAACGATTACCTCGACTTCTGGTCGTGATTATTCTGGCCGTTTTCTCTGTCTATCTCTGCAAATATATATTCTCCTTCCATGAGGATTTTCCTATCACGAGCCTGGATGAGGGCTGGACAATAAGTATTAACGAAAACACCTATAACGATGTTAAGATTTCAGAACTCTATTCAACCATCCAAGAACAGCCTGAGGCAGGGGACTTTATCTCAATGAGCCTGGTTCTGCCAGATACCGAGAGATTGCCATTCCCTGTAATCCTTTATAACAGCCGCTATACAACTTTAAGCTGCTATCTGGAGAATAACCTGATCTATGAATTTGGCCTTATGGACTACGCGAATAATAAGATGATTGGCAAGATGAATCATTTCATCACTCTTCCACGTGATTACGCCGGGAAGACCTTCAGAATGGACATGTATGTGTCAGAAGCCAATCACTTAAATATTCCGGATCCTCCTTCTCTTGGTTCGCAGCCGGATATCGAAGGTAAGCTTGTGCATTCTAACATCCAGATCATAATCACAGGCCTGTTTCTTTTTGCATTTGGACTGGCCTTTTTGTGCATCACTCTGTTTTTTGTGACGGCTGTTCCGGGAGTAGTTGTGCTGATTTTTGGCTCACTCTTTTGTATGTTCCTGGGCGTCTGGGTTTTGTGCTACTACAACATTCTGTCACTTTTTATCTATCTGCCGCACGAAACGGTATTGGAATATATCACGTTGTATGCCATTGTGCCGTTCTGCTACATTATCCTGTTCCTTATCCAAAAAATTGAAAGAAAGCGCCTGTTTATCGCTGTCGCAATAGTAGGCTGCACTGTTCCTGTAATACAGTTAATTCTGCATTTTGCATTCAACATACATCTTTCAAAAACATTGGTGCTATACCACGTAGATGGCATAGTCGGCTTTTGCCTTATCTTGTATTATGCATATAGAAACATAAAGACAAGAAATCTGCCTGAAGGCTCCATGCTACAGATGCTGGGTCTCCTGTCCTTTACCGCAGCAGAGGTCATGCACCTTATTTTCTATCTTCTTGATCATGCGCACATAAATATTTACCGCCCAATGGCGAACGGTATTATTTCCATAGGCTGCCTTGTTTTTGCATCCTGCCAGCTTGCCAACTATCTGGTCAACATATCCGCAGCTTTTGCTACAAAACAGGAAAATGATTCTCTGTCCCATCTGGCTTACGCAGATGGTCTTACAAACCTGCCAAACCGCGCCAAAAGCGACAGTATCTTAGAGAGCCTCAACAACACCGACTCCGATTACTGCATAATAAGCATAGACCTCAATGGTCTTAAGCCTGTGAACGACAAATTCGGCCATCTTGCAGGCGATAAGTATATCAAAGATTTTTCAAAGGTTTTGGAAAACACATTCGGTAAAGATACTTTTACTGCCAGAATCGGCGGAGATGAATTCCTTGTAATAATAAAGGATTCTTCATTGGTAGACGTCGGTGCACTTATTGGAAGAATGAACTCTGCACTTAACGTAATGAATGCCCTGTATCCCGAATACCACAGGAGTGTGGCAACGGGCTACGCATTCAGGCATGAATGTGAGGGTAGTACCTCCCATGAGGTTTACCTGCTGGCTGACCAGCGTATGTATGAGCTAAAGCGCAAGATGCATGAGGAACTGGGAATCCATGCCAGATTATAAGCTTAGAGAGAAAAGTCTTTCTATTATGCCAACTGCATCTTCCTTCGTCAGCTCGTTTGCAAGACCAAACCTGTCCTCTTCGAGGGGCAGCATAATCCCACGCTGATAAACCTGCGCTATTGCATTAGCGCAGGTTCTGCATTCATAAATATCCTTCAGGGAAAGGGCTCTATCCCAGTCCTGATCCGGAATAGCAAGAATCCTGGTCATAAAAAGATGAACGATCCTTGCTGCTATTCTTCTTGGAACCGTGCCAGTGTGAAGATAGTACTCAAAAAGAGCTACGTCCTCATCTGTCAGGTCATTTCCTGTTTTTTCAAAATAGCCGTTAAAAAGGCCTTCTACAAATTCTTTAGATGTCATAATATGCTCCAACAAGTCCTGCTCAGTTATCATAAGGGAGATACAAGAATCGTCACGTTATCGCAGGGCTTAAGCTCTGAAACGCTGAATATTCCTGTAGTATTTACAGTTTTTTCCTTCGTCCAGAGATTCTTTACCTCGTAGCTGTCTGATTCTTTTATCAGCGAGCCAAACTTTTCCTTTATGAGGCTGATATCCACTGAAAATCCACCCTGCATATCCTTTTCCGATACATTTATAAAGCTGAGGGCAAATCTGCCGCCACTGAGCGGCTTTGCCAGGATATCTACTCTGTCGATGTCTCTTATGTATTCTTTATCAGGATTTTCTTTGGCCAGAGTGCTGAAAAGTCGTTTTGCCTGTATTCCAAGGCTGTCCTGATTTAGGTCGATGATGTCCTTGTTTGCGATGATATTGTAGAGCTCATCGCCCTTTTTCACTCTTCTAAGGTCAAGACCTAGCATAAGCGGTGAATTCATCATGGCCCACATGGTCATATGAGTCCTGTTCTGGGTCTCATTTAGTCCATTCATGCCTATCATGAGCATGTCAGGGTCATTCCAGCCCTTGTCAAGACCGGCAAACTCATCCATTATGACTGCCTTGCTGTACTGGGTCGCAACACTGGTGGTGTAGTCTCCTGTCCAGGTTCCTACGCCCGGATCTCCGTCGCTTCCTACTCTGAAGGTAATGTCATTGAGTATCCTCCAGGAATCGCAAACCTTATAGCCCCAGTTCTGTGGCTGGGTCTTGCCCCACTCACAGGCAGAATAGATGATGTCATGGCCAGGCTTTGCGTCGTTGAGCCCCTTTAAGAGTCTTGCATAGGAATTAAGTGTGTTCTCCTGCCTTCTGTGATTCATGAGACGGATCCTGTATTTACCCTTTTTAAGCCGAGCCTGTACTGCTGTCTCCTGAGCATTTGTGCGCGCAGGTGGGTTCTTTGGATCGGCGTTTTCTTCTGTTATCACAGGCTGCACGCCAAAGAGATCGTCGTAGAGATAAAGAGTCTCTCCTTCATACTGAGCTGCAAGCTGAAGCCAGCTGCCGACTCCCGCCTCTGCGCCGTTTATGTGTTTTACTAAAATGGTATATTGTCCGTCCGCAGGGATTTCAAGCTCGAAGCAGATCTCTCCGCTTTCTTCTATTGCAGGCGAGGTCTCAGGGCCGGTACCATCAAAGGTCCCTATAAAGGTAAAATAGTTTTTGTCATCTATAAGCTCTGTTCTTACACCGTTTCCTGTAGCCTGTATATCTGTTCCACAGGTAAAGGTCTTTTCATAGCCTTCAGAGCTTACAGTCACTCCGGAGATTGCCGGAGCATAGGTAAAGCGGGCGTTACAGGGATTGGAAAAGGTGGCGTTGTCGAAAAGGTAGTAGCAGTTGTCCACCTTAAGAAAATCAACTCCCCAGGAGACATAGCTCTTTGCGTCAGCCTCTTCGTGTCCGCAGGTTCCAACAGCAGCTCCCGCACAGAGATTGCTTCCTATATCATTGTACATGCCAAATTTAAGGCCTTTTTCATGAATATAGTCAGACAGAGCCTTAAAGCCGCTTGGAAACTTGACCTCCTCATTGGAAAGAAGCCCGTCCACTCGCTTATTTTTGTAGCAGCCATCATCAAGAATGATGAATTCATAGCCAAGGTCCTTAAGGCCCAGCTCTATGAATTTATCCGCCATAGCCTTGGTAAGCGCCTCTGTATTTCCGCTTCCGAAGGCGTTCCAGCTGTTCCAGCCCATGGCAGGAAGGTGGTGCTTCTTTTTCCCAAGAAGCACCTGTCCGTTTGAAAAAGCATCGTATCTGCCAAAGTCCTCAAGACTATCAGGAGTTAAATTCTCGTATCCTTCCATTTTTATCCCCTCAAAAAATCATTCAAATATTGTAGATTTTACTGTATTTTTCCTTGAAATATCTGATAAGTGGCTTAGCTGAAAGCTCCTGGCCGCAAACCTCTTTGAGTACTTCGCTGGAGATTCTTGTTGCACCGTACCGGTGAATGTTTTCCTTAAGCCAGTTTGTAATCTTCTTTATGTCGCCTGCTGCCAGAATGTCATCTATGCTGCCAAGATCTTTTTCCAGAGCTTCGAGGAACATTCCATCGTAGATGCTGCCAAGAAGATATGAAGGGAAGTAGCCAAAGCTTCCGTCTGACCAGTGCATATCCTGAAGAATACCCTCAGTGTCAGTAGAAGGAGTGATGTGAAGAAGCTCCTGCATCTTCTTGTTCCAAAGTGCCGGAAGCTCATCTACAGTTACATTTCCCTTGAATATCTCTCTTTCAATCTCATATCTGAGAATGACATGAAGCGCATAGGTGAGCTCATCAGCCTCGGTACGGATGAAGCTGTTCTGAACATGATTGATCTCCTTGTGGAATTCCTCAAGTGTCACATCCTTAAGCTCCGGGATCATCTCAACCATCTTAGGCCAGATTGGCTTCCAGAAGTTGATGTTTCTTCCAAGTATGTTCTCAAAGAATCTTGACTGGCTTTCGTGGAGTCCCATGTAGCCAATGCTTGCACCCTGTGTGCCCTCGTATTTGTGGTCGATATCCTGTTCAAAGAGCGCATGACCACCCTCGTGGATCGCACTAAAGAGTGGCTCTATAAAAGCATGCTCTTTGTAGTGGTTGGTGATTCTCACGTCATCAAGATTCATGTTAGTGGTGAATGGGTGCTCAGTCTCGCCCTGGCAGAATCTGTTCATGTCCATTCCCATGTACTCAACCAGGAACTTGCATACCTCCGCCTGAACGTGAGCAGGTACATAAAAACTGAATTTTGAAGAATCGGGCTGAGGGCAGGCAACAATCTTATCTACAAGAGGAACGAGCTCCTCTCTGAGCTCTCCGAAGACTCTGTCGATAGTCTCCTGAGTCATGCCCTCCTCATAGTCGTCAATAAGAGCATCATAAACAGCCTTATCAGGATTTACATAGCTCTGATACTTCTTAATAACCTCGATGGTTGCAGCAAGAGCATCCTTGTAGCTGCCATAGTCGTTGTTCTGCTTTGCCTTTGGCCAGATGATTGCTGAAGTTGTTGTAGTCTTTACATACTCCTCGTAAACTTCGGCAGGAAGACGTCTCATCTTATCAAGATCTCTTTTTGTTATCCTGACATCAAACTTCATAACGTCGTCAAGCTTCTCATACTCCTCAGGCTTTGAAAGCTCTGTTACCAGATTATAGAATTCATCGCTTGTGGATTTTTTGAAGCTTTCAGTTGAAAAATATGTGATGGCGTCGGAGAGTTTTTCCTTTGCTCCATCAGGTGCTGTGGTCTCCATATCCCAGTGCATAAGAGCCACTGCATGGCTCAGAAAATTAAGTTCTTTTTTCTTCTCAAGATACTGCTCAAGTAGTGTCATGGTGTCTTCTCCTTTTCTCGTTGTATTGTCAAAAGCCTTACGCTATCTGCAATAATGTGATTTTATCATGCATCTCAGAGACCTTCAAATCCCAATATTTTCGGCACTTCATTCAGATTTTCTATCTCGTAGTCCACCTGATATTCATCTGAAAGCTGAAGGTGGTGAGGGTTGTACCAGCAGGTCAGGATTCCTGCGTTATTTCCGCCCTTAATATCGCTGGAAAGAGCATCTCCTATGATTATATAGTCAGATTTATTCTCCGGTTTTCCAATTACTTCAAATACCTTGTCAAAAAAGGCCATGTTGGGCTTTTCAGCTCCTACTGCCTCGGAGAGGAAAATCTCATCCATAAGCTCACCAAAACCTGATTTAGCCAGCTTCTTCTCCTGGGCAATCACAGTTCCATTTGATACCATATACTGCTTAACTTTACCTTTGAGCTTTTTTACCAGCTCATAGCTATTGTCCCTGAAGACTATCGTATCTCCGAGAGCCAGCTGATAATCGCTGTTAAAAGCCTCTGCAAGCGACGTATCCAGGCCGTACTCTCCAAAAAACTTCTCGTACCTTCCGACCAGAACCTCTCTCTTGTTTACTTCGTTTTTCTCGAGCTGTCTCCAAAGTTTTGTGTTTATCTGCATGTACCTCTGAAGCATCTCCTCCGTACACTCACCAAGTCCATATTTCTCAAAAAGCGCAAATATCGCTGCCCTCTCAGCTGCATGAAAATCCAGCAGCGTTCCATCCATGTCCCAAAGAATCGCTTTAACCATAAATCTATCTCCTAACCAAATTAGATGTACACCCATAATACCACATTGAATTGAAAAAGGAGCCTGGGATTTTGTCCCAGACTCCTTTAAAGGGATGAAAGGTTTTTATTCTACTGTGGTAAACTCGATTCTCTCTGCTTCTTCGTAGTTCTGGAAGAAGAGATTAAAGAGTGAGTCGTCTTCTACTTTGCCCTCCGGATCCTGCTCAACAACTGCTACATCAGAGGTGTGATAGTAGGTTCCGTTGCCGTCTGTATCGTAGATAACATAAACTTCCTCGTCTACAGCGATCTTATCGTCTGTATCGATTGTCATTTTTGCCATTCCGTGATTTCCACCTGCATAAAGATATTTTCCATCAGTTGCAAGCGGATAGCTTGTTCCATTTGATGTTACGTATCCAAGATACTGGATTGAACCGTCATCTCCATAGGCAAAAACATCAGCGTCGATTGAAACGATGTTCTTTCCGTCATCATTTCCGTCAAAGTCATAGGTGAAGGTTGATACAAGAAGCACGTCTCTGTTGACGATGGTTGCATTTGCATAGCCCTGGCCGGGTGCAAGCTTGTCAACGATCTGTGTGAAGGTATCACAGCCTGTGTAATCTACGGGAATGTGCTCCTCTTCCTCCTCATCAGGAATCATTGAATATTCCTGCTTTGAAGGATCGCACATAGCTTCTGCTATTGCCTGAATATCAAAACCCGCAAGATCAGGAGCAACTACAGAAAGTGAATATGTATAGCCTGTCTCAAAGTCATACCAGGTGCAAAGATCAGCAAACTCGTTCTCGCCTGCATATCTGTAGGTCTTTGCAGGCATATAGCCCTCAGCCCAATTGGCAAGAGTAACGTCGTCTGATACAGTCCAGTCATAATACATGCCGGAAATGTCTGGATTATCATCGCCTGTGCACTGCTCTCTTGCTGTAAACTCAAGTCCGTCCAGTTCAAAATCCAGCTGAACAAGTGGGCCGGGAACAGCTGTTGAACCATCAGACTCGTTCATCATGCTCCATCTTACATTCTGTGCACCTGCCGGAGCACTGATAGGATTTACAAGTAATCCCATAGCCTCTTCTTCAGTTATCTCTTTCCACGGATTTGCAAGGCCGGCATTGGCCTCAGTTGAATCTGCAGGTGACTGCACTGCTTCGTCCTGCTTCTCCTGAACATCTTCTGTCAGGGGTTCTGAAGTAGCCTGGTCCTGTACGTTCTCTCCGCAGGCAACCAGTGAAAGCGCAAAGATTCCCGCAACAACACTTGCTAAAAGTCTCTTTTTCATAATTTTCCTCCTCATAGTGAACTTTTGAAATAAAGTTACAACTATAGAGTATACCTTGATAAATGCACCATAAAAATTAAAAGAGTATAAAATTTCTCAGTATTCATGGCATGTTTAAAAAATAATGTATACTAATATATGAAAAATCATAGATTCCACGGAGGAACATTTTCTATGAACATTAATATCCCTGGTATTGATACAGCAGCCGGAATCAGAAATTCAAGCTCCGAGGAGCTTCTCCTTGAGCTTTTTGGTGATGTTTACAAAATCATAGATGATAAGAGCAGTCTCGCAGAAACTTACCTTAAGGAAAAAGATCTGAAGAACTACACCATTTTGGTCCATGGCCTTAAGACCACCTGCCGTATGATAGGCGCCATCGATCTTGGTGAGGATTTCTATACGCTTGAAAAGCTCGGAAAAGAAAACAATCTGGAGCAAATTGAAAAACTTACTCCAGATGTTTTAAACTCTTTCAGAGCTCTTAAGCCATATCTCGAACCCTATGCCTCAAAAAGCGAAGAGGCAAGTAATGAATTTGATGTAGCTGCAATTTCAGGGCTCTTAAACAAGCTTCTTGAAGCCATAGCCGACTTTGATCTGGGCCCTGCTGAAGAAGCCACAAAGCAGCTCCTTTCCTATTCCTGCGACGAAGTCCTGGCGGGCAAGATAAAGGACCTTGAGAAACTCGTATCTAACCTCGATTATGATGAGGCAAAGGAGCTTGCAGGCAGGATTCTGCTAAGCCTGCAATAATTTCAGTTTGATATCGATCCGTAGCTTGAAACTGCCTCATCCACAGTCATCTCGCCATTTACAACAGCATACGCTGCTGCCCTGAACTCTTTTACCGCTGTGTCGAGTATTTCTATGTCTCTGAAGCTTATTGTCCTGTCCTCAGAAAAGCTCGCGAGCGAAGAGTATACTTCGTCAATCGAGTAGTTCTTGGTAGGGGTTATGAGTCTTTTCGTTTTTGCCATTTGTCCAAGTTCTTCTTCGCTTATAAGGAAACGCACGAATTCATTGGTCATGTCCAGATTTTCGCTGTTTTTATTTACACTGAACAGCAAAGACGTTGAGTCCATATAATATCCGCCGTCATCTCCTGAAGGAGCCACATAGAAGTCATACTTAAATGGATTAGCAGTAAAGGCCTCCGACTTACTCTCACGCTTTTTTGTTCCGGAGACAACATCTCCTGAGCAGAGCATCATAGGCACATCGCCCTCAAAAAACCTAAGGATAACAGCATCATAATCATTTTCAATTTCCGCTGTACATTTATCTACATCAATGCAGCCGGAATCCACGAACTCTTTTAGTCTGCTAAGAGAAGCTCTCATTGTCTCTCCGGCAGAAGGCACCAGGTTATTAAGATCAGCCTCTATGCTCCTGTCATCCTTGACTGTTTTTGCAAACATTGGATATGCAAAGGCATAGCCTATTCCGGGCGTGGTGTTGGTATTGCTTCCCATGACAGGGGATTCGTAGCCTGCAGCCTTTAGCTTTTCGCAGGTTTCTTTCAGCTCTCCAAAGGTCTTTGGCACCTCAAGCCCTTCTTTTTCAAAAATATCCCTGTTAACCAGCATTCCATAGGAGGTAGCAAATACCGGAAAGCTAAGTACCTCGCCGTTTTCCATCTCCCATCTTAGTCCTGAGCGGATGCAGTCAAGATTGATCTTAAGGCTGGAATCAGAGAGAACCTCAGCTCCATCAAATAAAGAATCAAAGTGTTCATCTCCGTTCATCCAGGGCTGTACAACGTAGATATCCGGTGGCTCCTGGCCCGCAAGAGCCTGAACGATAGTATTTCTGTAATCATCAAGGTAGGTGTACTCGATCTCTGCATCTGGATAATATGCATAGAATCTCTCAAATGCACCTTCCAGGGACTCAAAATTAGAGTAGGTACCTACAACGGACAGCTTGCACGCTGTATCTGCCGGGTATTTCGGAGAAAACTCTTTGCTGACCTGTGAGTTCTGTCCACAGCCTGCAACGCCCAAAAGAAGCGTAGCCACAAGTGACACAGAAAAAACTTTCTTTGTGATTTTATTCATGTTTATCCTCCTTAAATATCAGAAGCCTTCGTAAAAAACTCGTTTATCTGCGAAATGATCTCGTCCTGACTCATTTCTTTTAACGGGCCTCTTATAAGCTTTTCCTTATCAATATCGCTTAGCTCCGGTAAGCCGGCGTCCATAAGAACCAGGTCTGTTTCATGCTTTTTAAGATATGCCTGAGCCTGCTCTCCTGATTTGACAACAACTACGTTATAACGATCTGAAAGCCACTCTCTGATCTTTTTCAAAAACTCTATATCGTCAGCCGCTGCCAGTATGTTTCGCAGCGTCTCCGGCTCCTTTTTTTCTGCTTTCTCTGCTTCTTCAGCCATTTCAAGCAGATCAGGCGGCAGATACTTAATGAGCATGCTCTCAAGCCTGCCCGTGTCGATAGGCTTTGTTAGGTAATCATCAAATCCGGCATTTATGTACATCTCACGCATTCCGGAAACAGCGTTTGCTGTAAGGCAGATAACAGGCGTCTTCTGGTTCGGAGTATCCTTGCACTCCTTCATTTCTTTTAGCGTTTCGATACCGTCCTTGTCAGGCATCATATGATCGAGGAAAACTATGTCGTAGAAATTCCGCTTAAACATAACAATTCCGGCATCTCCACTATCTGCAGTATCTATCTGCATCTTTGTTTTACTAAGAAGACTTACAAATACCTTGAGGTTGACCTCAGTATCATCCACCACCAGTATTCTTGCTTTTGGTGCAAAAAATGGTACGGTGTAACGTTTTCTTTCGCTGACAAATTGCTTAAAGGCTGCCTCAAATTCGCCCAAAGGCTCCCAGTTCACTACTTTTTGCTTTAAGTCAAAATAGAATTCCGAGCCCTCTCCATACACGCTTTTTACCTGGATCTTACTTCCCATCATATTAAGAAAGCTCTGGGCAATTGCCATTCCAAGTCCTGTTCCTTCGATGTTACGGTTTTTCTTTTCCTCGATTCTCTCAAAAGCGGCGAAGAGTCTGCCAAGGTCTTCTTCCTTAATGCCGATTCCCGTATCCTTTACGCTTACATGAAGGATTACACGGTCCGGCTCATCCTCGCATTTGCTCCCGGATATGGAAAAGACAACTTTGCCTTCCTTTGTATATTTGACGGCATTTGAAAGGATATTCGTAATAACCTGCTTTATCCTTATTTCATCGCCATGAAGCATTTTGGGTATATTGCTGTCCACATTAAGCTCGAAAGCAAGTCCCTTTTCTTCTGCTTTTCGCTGAACCATATTAACAAGGTCGTTCAAAAGAGACACGAAATTGTAATCCACGTCAATGATCTCCATTTTACCCGCTTCGATCTTGGAAAAATCGAGAATATCATTGATGATACCAAGAAGGGTATTCCCTGCGGCCCTGATGCTCTCGGAGTACATCAGAGTGCCCTCATCGCGGCTGTCTCTTAGGATCATTTCATTCATGCCGATTATGGCATTCATAGGCGTTCTGATATCATGCGACATAGTTGACAGGAAAAGTGATTTTGCCTGATTCGCCTGATTTGCCGCCTCAGCTGCTACAGACAGCCTGTGATTGAAGCCCATGAGTATAAACAGGTTGAAGCAAAGAAGGATCAAAAGTCCTAATGAAACAATTCCAAGGAGCAGCCAATCGATCGACCTGCTTAATGTCAGCTCTTTTGCCGGAATATAGGCCACAAGGAACCAGGAAGTCAGATTGCTCAGGGGAGTATATGCAATTACGCTGTCCTCGTTTTTGGAGTTGCGTATATGCATGGATCCAACCTCTGTGCGAACTGTCTCCACCACCTTGTTATATTCCTGAGGGGACATGGGATTGTAGGATCTGAAGTATTCAAAGAAATTACTGTTTTTGAGGGACTTGCCGTGGATCATGTAGTCGCCGTCCCAGTCAATAAGGGATATCTCCACGTTTTCATACTCGCCCTTCAAAAAAACAAGTTTCTGCTCAAGGCGGCTCACAGGAACCACACGTATAATAATGCCGTCTCGCATAGCCCCTGTTTCACTGTCCAAAACCGTTACGTTGTCCAGAAAGGCAATGGACTGAACGCCATTTAACGGATTTGTATAGGCCCTTGTCAGGTTTACCTCACCATTTACGTCACTGATCTCCAGATTGTCGAATATATTGTTGATATGGGAATACTTAACAGAATAGTCCGAAGGATCTGTAGTCCTGGCAGTAGTGGAAATGCCTGCCATGGATCCGTCGTCAATAAAGATCAGATGTCCTGAGATATCAGGAGAAATTGTTGCTTTTCGAATATAAGAAATGGCATCATCAATGGTCATCGGAGAGCCGGCCTGCGCAGACCTGTTGATGTAATTGGCCCAGGTATCGCACAGATACTGCTCATCTTCCAGGTAGTTGGCGATGATCTGCTCTGTTGTGGTTGTCATTTTCTCAAAAGACGCAATCGAATTACGGTCTGATTCTGTTGCCCTATCGTTTGCGTATTTCACGATAATGAAAAGAATCAAACCTACTACCAGAATATTGATCAGGATAATAAGTCTTTTCTTCAAGCTGCGTCCTCTGTGAAAAACTTAATGGTGAAAAGTATATCTATTCTCATTATACCAAACTTTTTTTCTTGTTCTTCTAAAAAAAGTAAAAAGAAAAGACCCTACAAAGCTGTAGAGTCTTAATTGCTGTTTGCTCAAATTCATTATTATCTAAGCAGCATAAATCCTGCAAATACAACAATAGCTATCTGTGTTAAAAAAATGCATTCCATAGTAAGTGCCATCATCATAGACATAGGATTGAACATAAACCTTTTTTTCATAGTCGGACCCCTCCGCTTCGATGCGCTAACGCGCCACATTCATCATCCAAGACTAAGTCTACACCCCTATGTCCTACAAAGTGTCTACACGAGTTCTGTGAGGTATCCTTCGGTTTCGCTGGCCCAGGTATAGGAGTTCATATACTCCCCGCGGAAGCTGTCCATGGCAGCCTCGTCCTTATCAAGAAAACGGTACAGATCACAGTCTATGAGCTCAGGAACAACACGCATCATTCCCTGCTCAGCCTCGAAGATATCAGAAATACCGTATTCCTCAAGGGTATCCTTAAGGCTGCGGATTATTGTGTCTAGATATTTCTGCTTTGCTCTGTCATAATCATCGTCTTCCCAAAGGATATAGAACAGGTCTTTACGGGAGATAAACTGGCCACGACGGTCCACAAGGCAGCCAAGAAGCTCTTTTGCCTTGGATCTCTTAAAAGCCACGAGCCTTCCATCAACCAGAACATTGAAAAAGCCAAAGGTCTCCACCTTTACTCTCGGTGATGCTTTTCTGGATTTTACAGAATTTGCTTCTCCCGCTGAAGTCTCAAGTGCATATTCAATCTCAGACTGAAGTTTTTCATAGCTGACCGGTTTAAGCAGATAACCGGTTGCATGCATTGCATAGGCATCAACTGCATATTCGGAATAGCCTGTCAAAAAGATTATCTTGATGTCCGGGCACTTAGTCTTTATATTAGTTGCAAGCTCAAGGCCTCCCATCTGTGGCATGTCTATGTCCAAAAGTGCCAGATCTGCCTTTTCATTATCCAGGTAGTCCAAGGCCTCAAGTGCATCCATAAAAGCTTCAACTTCATCAAATATATTGGTTTTTTTGACAAGAGAAACCGTCCTTGACAGGATCAGCCCCTCGTCATCTACACATATTGCTTTCATATTATCCTAATCTCCTATTCAGACAGGAATTCTTATGGTGACGTTAGTTCCTTCACCTTCAACACTCTCAATAGTAAAAGTACCGCCCGCCATATCTTGGATACGGTCGCGGACATTTTTTAATCCTATATGATCACCCTTTAAGGTGTCTTCTATCATCTTGTCCACGTCAAAGCCCTTTCCGTTATCGCGGATAGAGATAACATGGGCATCCTCTTCGCGCCAGGTACTAACTGATACCCAGCCATGTTTTTTACCTCTTACACCGTGGCGGATCGCATTCTCAACCATCGGCTGAATAGTCAGTGGCGGAATCCGGAAATCCTCATCCTCTATCTCATAGTCTATTTTGATAGATGGAAAACGAACCTGCTCGATGTCCGAATAGATTCTGGTGTGCTCCAGCTCTTTTGTCACAGGAATAAGATCCTCCTGGTTAAGAGAGTTAATATTCTGCCTCAGGTAAAGGGCGAATTCTTCAATGACTCTGGAAGCTCTCTCCGGATCAATCTCAGTCAGCGCCTGAATTGTGGAAAGGGTATTAAACAAAAAGTGGGGCTGGATCTGAGACATCATTATCTTAATCCTCTGCTCGGCCTTAAGGGCATTCTCATGCTCCCTTACGAACTGAAGATGCAGCCAGATGTAGAAAAACACTGTACTTTCAGTCATCGCAACCGTCAGATAAGTAACTCTGGCACTAAATGAAGACTCCATGTCCATAAGTACTGCAATGATTACCATAACAGATATTATGATAGGAACAATGGCTTCTCTTCGCCTTAGCCCACGATATTTCATCAGGGCTCCTATTACGATCCAAATGACCATAATAAGGCTCACTACAAAGGGAACATATCCCAGAGGTCCTCTGTGCCAGCGAAGGTTGTCGTCATAGTAAAAAACAAGGGGCGAGAAGAATGCAGTCATGCAAAGTGCTGCATTTCCAACAAGAAGTGCAAGGAGAAACTTAAAGCCCTTTTCATTCTCTATGAGTCTGATAAAGAGAAAAAGAACCACCGTTCGCAGAATATAACCTGCGGCTGAAATCAGCGTATACCAAAAAATCGGTGCATTACTGTACAGTACATCTCCGTATTTCATGGTAAACTGGGGGTCCCATAGCAAAAAGCCAACTATCAGGGTTATTGCATAAACTCTGTTTCTGTTGGCTTTTTTGATATAAGGATCCGCCAGTACTGCAATTGCCACTCCGGCAAGCTGCAGTACCAGCGCCATATTCAGCGCAGCTATAGTTTGTATGTTAGCGTCTTCGAACAAGTGGTAATCCTTCCTTTTTATTCATTAACTTTCCGGAAGATTTTGGCTTCTGTCTCTGAATGCTTTAGTTAGCATTTGCAATTGTTGCAAGAGCTGTGAACTCAAGGGCCATCTTTTCTCCCTCGATATGCTCAATACCTGCATTGTACTCATCCTCTGAGACAGCTGTCCATTCTTCGTTGTCATAAGTTGAGAACCAAGGGTTCTCCTCATCTGTATAAGCGTCATATTTATAACCCAACTGGCATACCATATTAGTTGAGTTTGGCTCAAAGGTCCAAATCACAGAGCCGTTTTCCATAGCTCCACCGGAGAACTCATTTACAATAGCATAGTTGCCGTAAGCGTAATATCTGTCTCTTGCTGTTCCGGTTACGATGTGTGTTGCTTTTCTGTCAACAGTTGAATAAACATCATAAACCATGCCATCGATCTCGCTGCCGGACATATCTCCGATGAAGAGATCATCAATTCCGTCATTGTTCATATCAGCGAAAGCATAGCCAATAGTCTCAAGAGGCTTCTCTGCATTTGCTGTGATTGCTGCGATTTCAGGGCTGATTTCCTCTTCCTCACATTTAATCGCATCCCAGTTCTCATTTACTGCTGTGATGTATTTATCAAGAACTGCAGAATAGATGTCCTCGCCCTTTGTTCCTGACTTAAATACAAACTTGTTGTCTCCAACACCGGTGATATTCTCGAAAATGCTATCTGTTGCATCTAAAAGCTTTTTATAACTCTCAGGCATATCGGGCTCATTGTAATCCCACTGAATCTCAGAAGCATAGCCTCTTCCCACATTATATATTGTACCATCTGCAGCAAAGATTTCTCCCTGCTTGGTGAACATTCCGCCGGCAAAAATATTGCAATTGGAGGACGTGCCAACTTCAAATACAAGTCCGGGCCATCCGGCATCTACAAGTTCCTTGTCATATACGCTTATGCGATCCTCACTGACCTTTGCATAGGTCGTGCCCTGAAGCTCGTCAGGAATTGTGATCTGAATAAGATCTGTGGCGATAACATTATCTGCAATGTAGCCATCTGCTACCACGTTATCTGCTGTAACTTCCCCGTCCTTCTTCTCACCGGCAACTTCTGCCTCGACCACATTAACCTGCTGATCAGCTACCCCCGCATTCTCAGGCATTGTAGAAGCTTCATTACCACATGCTGTCAAAGCAATTGCCATTCCGATTACAGGAATGATTGCCAGATTACTGCTCATCTGAATTCTCTTTTTCATAATTTATCCCCTTGTCTCATAAGAAATACTGCTAGTTTTTAATTTCCTGCATAGCTTATCAGACAATGTCCTACAAAAAGTCGTCACGTTATAAATTATTTTTTCTTTTCGTTTCCCGGGTCTGAATATTAGCCGGTAATATTCTCAGATCTTATCTGCTTCCGTTTCCGCCCATGCAGGCCTGAACCCGCTTTTTATGGCAACATTCTGAGACAGGACATTCGCCGCTGCTGTTCCGTAAAAGGGGACATCGCCCATCTCAATTATTTTGTTTCTAAGAAGTGTAACAAGATAGGTTCCAATTCCCCTTGACCTGTATTCAGGCAGTACATCTATTCCGATCTGCTGCCAGTGTGACGCATCCTCAGAGCAGCCCGCCATACCCATGATGGTCTCGCCATCCAGTGCCATGACTACTATTCTGTCAGGGCGAACCGGACATGGCTCAGGATAGGCAATCGCGTTAGGGAAGCGGAAATCTCCATAGAATTGGTTGATTTCTTTGTCGTAAAGCCACTTCACCGTAAATCGCTCTTCTACTATTTTTTCGCAGCAGGGTAAAAACATATGATGTGTATTGTGCATCTGATATCCATACTGCTTAAGCTCTTCATTTAATTTAAGCAGATTGTCGAATTCAAAAAGATGATGACCATCCTCATTTTTGATCAGTTCGCGCAGAAACTCGTGAAGACATTCATCAGCCATTATCACAGTACTTTCTCCAAGTGTGGCCATTTCCAGAAATGGCATACCCGGGCTGTAGCTCCTTCTCCCCTCATTCAGCGCGGGTGTTGTGATGATAGTCTTATTTGTCTGTAAATCTTCCGGTGTGCAGTTATAATCAATAGCTATCTGCTCAAGGAGTCTTTCATAGTATTTTTGGAACATTATTTCCTCCCATTAAATAAAGCACTTATCCAATGCCCAGTTTTGCATTTCCAGATACATATTGCCCTTAAGCTTGTCGTATTCCATCCACACAAACTTGTGATCCTCTTCAGTGGGCTCCGAGACTTGCGATATGAACTCACCTTTATAATAGGTCTGGATTGGATGAAAATAGCCCATTCTCTCGTGGATGCCATAGGTCTCAGCAGTACACACTTGATTCCCTATTGAAACGGTGCAGCCAGCCTCCTCAAGGCATTCCCTGTTTATGCACTCTGCATCACTCTCGCCATCCTCAATTCCGCCGCCCAGGAAGAAGTATCCTTTCGGAGTTTTCACAACGCCGACCATATTATCGCAGATAAGGATTACGTATGCTCCCTTCCTGTCAAGGTAGACAGCGTCTTCTTTCGTTCCAAATACTCTGTGTTCTTTCACAATGATGTCTCCTCTAACAAGTCTAGTATTGTGTCTTCCTTTCTAAATGCATTGTTCCGAGATAATCATTTTTATAAGCCACATCTGTATTTTATCTTAACACCAATCTGATCAAAATATTCCCATGTTACTTCTCATATGTCTCCTTCCACATAAATTAAATATCGACAATGGGTAATTCCTCCAATGGGAGATTAAGTATCATAGAAGCTCCATCCTATGATTTGAATTGGTTATAACAAGTATTGCTCTATTTTATCTTTGATTATATTTGAGCCTAGCGGCACTTGTGAAGACTCAAATGTTAGTATCATATTATTACCCGCATGATAGCCGTTCTGTTCATATAAAGAAATCTTTTTAATATTCTTATTAGCATAATCAGGATCATCCATCATACCAAAGTGCTCCCAAACATATTCTTTTCTTGTTCTTGCATTGAGACAAATGAAGTCTGGGCGTATAGGATTTTTCCCCAAGCTCAACGGGTATTCATATTTATATGGTATTCCATAGTATTCTAGAAGGTTCGCTATTATCACTTCAGACTTAGATCTTACCCGAACACCATTTACTGAGTAGTACTCATTCGTATCATCGAAACCAAAACGTTCATATTCTTCATCTCTCCATAGATCAATATATAGTCTGTCAGAAATACTAATTGGTTGAATTAGTCTTTTTCTTCCATCATTAAAATGCTCTATCGTTGTTTCGATAGATTCACTAATTATCAATTTTTCATATGTGGTTATGATACTCAGTTCCATCTTTGCAATGTCCACGACTCGCTGATTATAGTCCCTTTGAGCAATTTTACTCGCTGTGGCGATTTCGCGTTTAGGAATATAAGTACCATTTATATCTTGAGGCTTTTTTCTCCAATAGTATTGGAATGAATTTTTACGTTTTAATACTCTTAGCCCACCTTTTGGTGCTGAGGATATTTTTTTCTCCAACTTTGCAATCAAATTCTCTAATTCATCCTTGCGTGCTATAATCGCACAAGAAACTGCCCTACTTGTTTCTACCTCTTTACAATCTTGCATAGTTTATGCTGCTCTCCCTATTTTTGTAATCCAATTTTCGTCCATTTCCATCAAGATATATCTTTATAAGCCTTTATATTTGCGGTACATATTATCCTGCTTCATATCCATATTTAATATGTCTTTTATTGATGCTTTAGCTTCTTTGGTAAAGCATATTTTGTCATCATGCATATTAATGTGTCTTTGAGCAATTCTTTAGTATGCACTTGACCTCTTAAGCATTGCATTATCTACATATCCAACATCAATAATGCATACTGCAACTCCCCCACGGGCTCCTTTAATATGCAATTCCCATATGAATCTCCTATTCACAACCATGAAATTGATACAAGAAGCATACTAACAAATCAAATAAGCCAGTTTCATATGTCAATTTCTTATTTCAATCAATTTGACATTTTCAAAATATTAAATCAGGGTATTTATATAGCTATCCATGAACAAGATAAGCCATTTCAAAAGAATTCTTGATAGAAATCTCTAGAATAATACGATAAATACTATACACATACTAGCAATTTTTGTAAAGAGAAGACCGCAGTAAATTGTAAACTGCGGTCCGTGGTTGAATTTTCATATGCTATAAAAGGAGCTATTATATAATATCTTAGACAAACATTTTTCCAATGCTCAATACTTCTTGTTGTAGTTATAATTATTATTGTTCTTTTAAATAGTCATCCAGGTATTTCTGTACTGCATCTTTCGATAAGGACGGATATGTATCGAGCAATTCAGAAACAATTTCTTCCTGTGAAATTTGCTTTAGCGCATTCCAGTCAGCTTTAGCTAATTCTTCTCCAAACAGCATTCTCTGAATCTCCCTACATTATTCATGTATGTATTCAAGCTCATCGAGCTTACCTGTAATATGATTCCTGTTTCCGGAGGGTATAAATCCATTCCGCAAGTATAATTGCTCAGCTCCCCGGTTGTTTTCTAAAATCCAAAGAGATGGAATGAGGCCAAGTTCCTGAATTGTAGAAATAGCATATCCAAGCAAATGTGTCCCATACCCTTTATTCTGATGCTCGGGTAAGACATATAAGTCTTCAATAAGCCCTCCATCAATCGATATCACTGCCACCGGATTTTCGTCATATAGAATAAAAAACTCACTACCTTTCTCAACCTTACCGGCTATATACTTCCTCTGATTTTCGACTGAGTGTTTCTCAATAAAATCTTCCTGGCAAAATGAACGATGGGATTCCTTCCAGGATAAAGAATGCACCATAGCCGCATCTTGAGTGTTTTTATCAGTTACCGGAACAATCCGATACATATACTCCCCTCTCCTATGAACTGCATTTTCAGTTGGTGACAATTTGACACCAACTCACATCCTTCTTACACTACTTTCTCCAAGAAAACAACTTAGGGCATAACACTTATCCAACAGTGTATTTTCCTTCATTAACTACCTCAAAGGGTTCTCTCCTGAAGTTGAAGCAATTAACAGTATCTTCTGCAGACAGCATGTTTTCCAATCTCTTCTTTGTAAGAGGGAATATTACCAGATTCATTGCTTCGTCTTTTTTTACCCATTTTACGTCCAGGCTTTCATCACTTGTAGTTAGTTCTCCTCCTGCATATTTACAAGAAAAGTCTATATTAACTATATCTTTCTGGATGTTTTTACATATACCAATAAAGCCGGTGATTTCCACGTCCACACCGGTTTCTTCCTTGATTTCTCTTATTAGAGCATCTTGCAGTGCTTCACCCGGTTCAACCATTCCGCCGGGGTATTCCCAACCTCTGCGCGGACTTTTCAGTAAAAGTATTTCATCCTTATCATTGCATACCAAACCTGCTACAGAAACAAAATGCGTATATTCCACTTTTTATCCCCCAATACCTATATCTCTTAGCCAAGTCCAACATCCAACGCCATCATAAGTATGAATCCCAGGGCAAAAGAAATTGTTCCGATATTTGAGTGCTCACCCTCGGACATCTCCGGGATAAGCTCCTCTACTACGACATATATCATGGCTCCAGCTGCAAAACTCAAAAGATATGGCATCAATGGAATAAACAATCCTGATGCAGCAATGACCAAAAGTGCACCTATAGGTTCAACAATTCCGGACAGAACACCATAAAGGAACGTCTTTCCTTTGGGAACTCCTTCTCCCAAAAGCGGCATGGATACGATTGCACCTTCAGGGAAATTCTGTATTGCAATACCGATTGCCAGGGCAAGTGCTCCTGTAAAAG
>JAEEGL017314344.1_pt1 | contig 58824 bp, 42 predicted proteins | sample 9134231 | NCBI WGS metagenome assembly JAEEGL01 (sample SAMN16246548, study PRJNA631951) | gut metagenome | biome: gut microbiome; feature: rumen; material: fiber-attached | host: Bos | place: Iran: Karaj | collected 2018-10
CACACTGTAGTTCTTGGGAATCCAAATGTTGTGATAACTTTATCATCTTGACGTGCGGAAATATTGCGAAGAAGATTGCCATCTTCTGATATAATTGAAATTTCTCCGTTCTTTGACGGTGCCTTATATTCAGAACTGATGATACCAGAAATCTTATAGTAACCTGGCTTTTTTACATTTACAGTATATTTGATCCACTCGTCTTCCTCTACCTTATAAAGGCTATTATAGCCTGCATATTCATAAGGCGTTCCCAGGCAACTTGCTGACATCAAATCCACACCTTCGTCCGGACGTGCCGAGTCATCTGGTCCTGAATAATTACGTCCTGCATTCAATGACTTGTATGTAGAACTACCATCAACATCCTTCCATATTGTAGAAATGGTAGAATCAAATGCGACGACTTCGCCATCCACAACTGTAGACCAAGGGCAATTCTTATTCAGCCACATCATCTTTTTAGCCAGTGAAGATACATCAACTTCATCACCGTCACTCCTATAGCCAATGACGACCCCAGCAGAATCCTTCACCCACGCTCCACTATTGGCGTCATGGTAAGCCACTCCCTCTCCACAAGTATCATAATAATCCCAATGCCATAATGAGGCTACAGTCGAAGGTATATTATTAATGGTAGTCCATGGGCCACAACAATCACATGGAAATGGAGGTTCGGAATATCCATTCATCAAATCCTTTATATAACTGCCATATTCATAATTCTTATCTGTATTCATATATTTAGACTCTTTTCCTATCTCACATGAGCCAGTGAAGAATGAAGAAGCCTCATCTTTCTTACCCCAGTTCCATACACACCAGCTGACAACCTGTGGAGCTTCTGTCTTATAATCACAGTCTGACACCATCTCATCAGCGTTGCTCTTACAGAAAGGGCCTTCACCGTCAAACTTTACAGCAGACCACACAGAAACGAATACCGGAATATTCTTCTGTGCATTACGGAAATCCCCCAACAAATAGTAATGATTACATGCATAGTAGTGGAAAGAATACATCACGTTCTTTTTGTAAGCAGCAGAAATAGGTGCTGATATTGGTTCTATAATTTTCTGACACCACTGGCTTGTACCTACAATAATGATTGCTTCTGCTTGGTTAGCTGTGATTACAGGAATAACCTCTTCCGCATAGCTCTTGATATTTGACCATCCGCAATTCGATTCATTACAAATCTCATACAGCACATTATCGTAACCGTTATCCGCACAATACTTAGAGATCTCTTCAAAGAAAGCTTTAGATTCAGTAATATAGTCGTTGGGGTCTCCATTATTGGACATATCATCAACAGTGGTATGCCAGTCGACGATACAATACATATCCAACTCCCATGTCTCCTTGATGCTTTTCTTTACAAGGTCCTTAAATTTTGATTCATTGTCAAGGTACGAGTTTGGCGCATCAATGTACATTGCCAATCTGACCACATTAGCTCCATACTCCTGCATCATCTTCCATTGATCCTTTCCCAGACATCCCTGGACATCATCGTCGTGAAGCGAATAAGTAGACCAGCCTTTCAATTGAACGGGATTTCCCTTACTATCGGAAAGCTGATTGTCGACCAGTTGTAATCTGCCCCAATCTGCGTAGTTCAAGCCCTGATAAGGACTTGTATTTGCATTTGCAGCCAACGTCATAGACGTCAAAGTCGTAAGTAATAAAGTTTTTCTCATAGTATCCTGTTTTAATAAGAACTTCCAGATCAAATAGGTGTAAAAAACGACGTTAAAAATAATGGAGTCAAAACGTCTGTCTCAAATATATATGGCAAATATATCTATATTTGTGAAATTATAACGCCAGCCATCTTTATTGTAACAAGAATGTCACATTTAGAAAAAAGGGATTTGTCAGCATAAACAGGATTTTATTTAAAAACGGAACAACAACATACCAATACAAAAAAAGAGGAGGAGCAAATTGCTCCTCCTCCGTGGATTTTATAAGAAATCTAATTATTCAGATTACTTAACAACCAACTTCTTAGTGCTAACAGCACCGTTAGACTTAACAACTACAGTGTAAACACCTGCTGCCAAAGCCTTATTGATCTTAGCAGAACCCTCAACCTTCTGAGAAGCTACAACCTGACCAGCCATATTAACTACCTCAACTGTTGCCTCACCACTCTCAGCAATAGCTACAGTGAACTCACCTGATGTTGGGTTAGGATAGATAGAGAAGTTGATAACCTCTACATCAGAAACATTAGATGGATCCTTTTTGATAGGATCATTCTCATCTAGGTCACCAACGAATGTGAACTTAAGTGGACCTACACCACCACAATCCTCCATGAAACGGACAGTAATCTTAGTCTCTCCTGCGAAACCGAATGCACAATAAACTTCTTCAGCGTCATATCCGCTGAATGCATCCTGCTCTGACCAACAATCCCATGGATCTGATTTTGAAGCATCCGCACATTTCTCAGTTGTCACGAAACCGAATGTAGTAATAGCTTCATTATTGGCAAGATCATCAGGAGTACGTAGATGGTTACCACGATCTGAAACAATAGAAATTTCACCATTATCTGCAAGTTGCTTATATTCAGCGCTTACAATACCTGAAATCTTGTAATAACCTGGCTTATCAACCTTTACAGTATACTTGATCCACTCTTCTGGCTCAACCCATCCAAGATTACAATATCCAGACCATTCTAGATCTGTACCCTGCAAACCAGCATTAGACAAGTCAACACCCTCATCTGGACGAGCTGATCCATCAGTACCTGAATACATACGACCACCATTCAAAGATCTATATGTCTTTTCACCATCTGCATTCTTCCACTCTGTTGCAATCTCAGCGTCAAAAGACTTAACCACAGGTATTTTACCTGATTTATCAACTACAGCCCATTTACATTTTTCTGTAGTCAACTCCAAGTCATAAGCCAAAGAGAATACGTCAACCTCCTGACCAATCTTGTAGCCAAGGAAATTACCCTTCTTATCCTTATCCCAAGCAGTACCATTACCATCATGGTAAGCAACACCTTCACCACCACGATCGTAATAATCCCAGTGCCATGCAGAAGCTGCTGTTGTTGGGATAGAGTTAATTGTAGACCAAGGTCCTGTTTCAGGAATAGGAATATCAGGAATTTCACCTGCCATCTTGATCATAACATAATCACCATAATTCTGGTTAGAATCCTTTGCGTCATATTTAGACTCATTACCTACAGCACATGTACCAGTGAAGAAAGATGATGCCTCATTCTTCTTTCCCCAGTTCCAAATACACCAGCTGACAATCTGAGGAGCAGCATCCTGATACTCACAAGCAGCGATCATCTCATCTCCGTTACCAGAACAGAAAGGACCGTTACCATCAAAGTTTACAGCTGACCACTCTGAAACGAACACAGGAATGTTGCTCTGTGCGTTACGGAAATCACCTAGCAAATACTTATGAGTACATGCATAGTAGTGGAAAGAATACATCACATTCTTCTTATAATTAGCAGAGATAGGAGCTGACATTGGCTCTGTAATCTTCTGACACCACTGGTCTGTACCTACAACAATGATAGCATCAGGCTGATTTGCAGTGATCACAGGGATAACCTGCTCTGCATAGCTCTTGATATTGCTCCATCCACAAGTTGGCTCATTACACAACTCGTACAATACATGGTCGTAACCATTGTCAGCACAATACTTAGAGATCTCAGAGAAGAAGTCTTTTGCCTGTGAAGTATACTTATTAGGGTCTCCTGAAGTATTGCCATTAGAATCAATCTTAAGGATGTGCCAGTCAACCAAACAGTACATACCCAACTCCTTAGTCTCAGCGATGCTCTCCTTGATCAACTGCTTAAACTTGGTTGGATTGTTCAAATAAGAGTTGCTCTCATCGATGTACATAGCCAAACGAACGATGTTTGCTCCGTACGCCTTCATCAACTCCCACTGACCTTTACCTAGACATCCCTGAACCTCACCATAGTGAAGAGAGAATGTAGACCAACCTTTCAACTGAACTGCGTTACCATCCTTGTCGGAAAGCTGATTTCCGACTAGCTGCAACTTACCCCAGTCAGCATAGCCTTTACCCTGGAATGGGCTCTTTTCTGCTGCATTAGCAGTCAACGCCATAGACGCAACTGCTGCAAGTGATAAAATTTTTTTCATCTTCCTTGTTATTTAGATAAATTTGTTTTCCAATACTCTTTTGATAAGTGAGATATACTATTAAATAGCATAAGTACCCCTTTCATCATTACTTTCTGACTGCAAATATGCATCTTATTTTTCTAACAAAAAACAAAATTCGACTTTTTAATACTTTGACATATATTTTAACATTAAGTCAAGCAGCGATCACAAAACCAGCAAACAATTATGAATCAACAAGATAACCATAACTGCCATTTTAACATTTTTTCACAGAAGTGCTAAAAAACATATTTTTTATAAAAAAAACTCGATTTTATGTTGCAGAATATAAAAATAGTGTTACCTTTGCATTGTGTTTTTCATGGTATTAGATTTAAGGTTGGAAGATTGGAAGTCGAGAGGCTTCCTTCTTTTTTTGTTTTAACCCCATTACAAGTTTTTTTCAACCAAATCAAAAACGCTAAAATTGCTATCCAATAAAAGTCTATCCATCCCATATTTTCACAAAGATATTCCGTTGTTTTAAGTTTATTACAATGACATTCCATGGCATCCAACCATATGCGACGCTTGCCTGCCGAGGTCAGACATTGCATTCGTTCTACAGTAGAGACAAATGCATGATTCAAAATTATCAGATTTTACAACATTGAGTTTATTTTTGAGAAATCCGACACCACGACTCTACAAGTCAATTTCATTACGTCAGCAGAGTTTTATACTGGCAATTTCACCAATCTGAATTCAGTTTCATACATTAACATATAACACAGAAAAAAAAAATAGGGATGCTGGCTCAGCATCCCTATTTTCTATTAAAAGAGTTATAATCTTTTACTTTTTCTTAATTGAAGTCTTTGGTGTCTTAGTCACCACAATAACCTCAGCTCTACGGTTTTGAGAACGTCCGATAGAAGTTCTGTTAGAGATTACAGGTTTTGTTTCACCAAATCCTCTAGCCACAACACGGCTGTCATCAATTCCCTTTTTAAGCATTACTCTCTTGACTGCCTGTGCACGCTTAACTGACAAAGCCAAGTTCTTTTCATTAGTACAGTCAGAGTCTGTATGACCCAAAATAATAACCGATGTGTTTGGTTTATTCTTCAAAATATTGCAAACCTTAGTAATCTCAGGCAACATACGATTTCTTACAATCGCCATACTTGAATCAAACAAGATATTGCAAGTTGGAGCCTCAAACACCTCGTATTCAACACCATTCTCAGTAATAGTATAGTGTCTAGCCTGAGGACGGTTTGCAGCATACTCTTCTGGAGTCAAATCGTTGTATCTGTCTGCAATCATACTGTTGTCAGATGCCTTTGCAGCAGGTTTAGCTGCAGGAGTAGATGCCGGCTTCGTATTGTTTTTAACTGTTGCTGGCCTAGCTGTGTTATTTGCAGTGTTATTAGCGACAGGCTTAGTCACTGTAGAAGCAGCAGGTTTTGTATCATTCTTAACCTCAGTAGGAGCAGCGACAGCCGCAGTATCAACAGCAGTTGCAAATGGACAACCATTTTCATCAACCTTTGTATCAAGAGGAGTGTCAGGACACTTGTCAAGATAATCAGGAACTCCGTCTTTATCAGAATCCTTAGGACAACCATTTGCATCAACAGGGGCACCGATTGGAGTCGAGCCACACTTGTCAAGGTAATCAGGAACTCCGTCGCCATCAGAATCAGAAGGGCAACCGAATTCATCAACCAAAGCGCCTGAGTTAGGATTATGACACTGATCTTTGTAATCAGGAATTCCATCGCCATCAGAATCAAGTGGACAACCCTTCTCGTCTACCTTCTTACCAGACAAAGAGTCATGGCACTGATCCATATAATCAGCAACACCGTCGCCATCTGAATCCTTAGGACAACCATTCTTATCAACCTCTATTCCCTCTGGAGTGTCGTTACACTTGTCGTTCAAATCAGAAACTCCATCTTTATCTGTGTCCATCCATGACAACTTGCTATTTTCCTCTCTTTCCTTATCACGGATCAAGAAATTAAGTCCCATAGCAAAATTTGCGGCACGTGTACGTGTAGGGATTGTCTTGCCGCCACCCTTAGCATAACGCAAAGGAATCTGATCTGCTGCCAAGAACAAGTTCACAGGTCCTAGATTCAAGTTTACTCCCAGACCGATATTGCTGAACATACCGTTAGTGACTGTATATGAAGCCGTAGCCTCCACTATTCTACTTGGACGGTAGTTGTATGCGAGCATGATCTCCTCAGATGCGCAACCGCGTAGGAAATAAGTCTTAGACAACGCACCTACAGACATTTTGTTCTCGTAGAAAGAGTATTCAACGCCTAACAATGCCTTGGCTGTAAGCATAGAGTTGTATCCTTCACTCTCGTCAACCACATACATATTATCAAGCATCTCTTGATAAGGATCCCATAGGTCGGCTGAATCACGTTCATGGATATCATCAATATCATATTTCAATCCATTATAGATAAAATCACCTTGTTTCTTGACCTTATGCAACTCCTTACCATAGTGGACAAAACCAAGATCTAGAACACTGGCAGACAACTTAATGCTTTTGATCGGAGTGTAAGTGACACCGAAATCAAGTGCTACACCTGCACCCTTCGACTTAGTGAAGTCACCAGACTTAACATCATCATTGAAATCAACAGAATCAATCTTACCCGCTTCATCTTGATAGATCTCAAGACCTGGCATAGAGGCATCGATCTCACCATCACCTGTAAATCTCCACTCATCTTTAGAGACATACAAATCAATATCCTTGAAATCTGTACGATAACCAGCGTGAGGAATCAAATATTTAAGTTTCGCACCTACCTGGAATCTATCTGAAAATGCATAGCTATATCCAAAAGCTAGTTCAGAATAGCAATTCATTGTAGACGAGAATTTCCCTAAACCAAAAGAATATTCCGAATCCGAACCATTTTCCTCAGACATCAAAGCAGCCTTAAAGAGTTCGCGAGGCAAAATAGTGTTCATCTCCATTCTGTTCGAGAATGAGAACGACACATAAGACTTATCTTTGATTCTCATTCCGAAGTTCAAAAGCTGAACATTATAATCTGCGAATATTCTGTCACGAGGGCTGATCTTATTCATGACGTTGCGAATCTCATTCTTTGCCTCTGGATGCAAGAACAATACAGTGGTGTTCTTTCCATCAATAGTGCGAGGCACATATATATCCTCAAACGCGAGCTTGCTATTACCAGCATTTACAGAGACTAGAGACAAGCCTGGCATTCCAATATACATTTTATCTGTAGGCTGGAATGAAGGATTAAAATTATGAATCAATGGATTCTGATCCATAAAATATAGAGTAGACGGCATTTGCGCAAATGCTGACGACACCGTCACCAACATTGTCGATACGACAGATATAATTTTTTTCATTGTCTTAGTCTATTATTTTTCTTTATTAGAAATATTCGCTTTCAAATGGCTGTAAACCTTAGCAGTCATACCACAATTTTTTGTCAAGAAAACGCCATCGACACTTCCTTTTGGAACCTTGATTTTGTATGTAAAATCAACAGCATTGATTTTCTTGATATCCTCAATCATATCATCAGAGACAACAATCTTCTTCTTTGACGGAGTTGATTTTACCACATAACCATTTTCGACTTGGGCTGCTGGAATATTAACAGTCTGATCAAGTTTCATGTTGTCAATGTGAGTAAGAACAACTTTTCCATTTACAGAATCCGCTTTACAGAATTTAGCAGTAACGGTACCCTCAAGAGGCAATGCATTATCAAACTCAATGAATATTTCAACGTTGTCAAACTTAAAGTTTCCTTCCTGATAGTCTGTCACATCCTTGACAATATCAATTCCGTCTACAGTATCTTTGATTGTTATAAAACTAGCGTCTCCGATATGTAGAGGTACTTCTGCATGAATGTTAAGATCCAAATATGTGGAATCAAGCAAGTAAAATTTAGCACCACTTTCCGGATCAGCATTTATCTTTATACCACATCTTACAGATATAGAATCCGGCATATAATTGAATATTTCATCCAAGCTACCATTTTGTTTATCAAAAAGTTCTGTAAACGCATCAATTTCCGGATTATTTTCATCCGCAAATTTGAAATCATCAAACTTGAAAGACTTTGACTCAAGCGGAGTACCCTTCCTAAAAATCGCAAAAATAGAATCTTTCTCGGATGCGATTTCCGTCTTATGCTTTGCAACAAGACTTTTCACACTACACTCCAATGGAATTCCACAGTTTGTAACACCTGAAATATTCAATTTAGGATCCATCACAGTCAACTTGTGCTCAGGAAGATGGTCATCAAACAGATTAAGATAGAAATCTGTATATTCGATCTGCTCTACATTCGACTTGAATGATCCTTTTATCTTGTGATAAGTCAATTTTGTCTCTTCCATTACGACCTTGACCTTCACATCAGAACTTGTAAGAGGAACTGGCTGACCGCTGTATTTATTTGTCATACAAATCTCACAAGTCACGATAAGTCCATTCTCAGGGAAAGTGAGTATTTGATCTGACATATCAAGAACAATTGCTCCCGTGTTTTTATCCCATGGGCGAAGCTCTTTACAAGGAATACTAACGCTATTTATCATTAGAGCTTCTGAATCAAAAGCATCACTTTCAATATGGAATTTCAACAAACCCTCCTTAATATGTATCTCATCGATTTTTCCGCTTCCTTCCTTATCATCAATGCTCAATTTTACCGGAACCTCAATGAAAAACTTAGTATTTTCAGGAAGAGCATTGTTGGATATAGCAACAAGCTTTTCCGATACTAGGTCATGTTCAAATGCAGTCTCCTTAAAAGTCACTTCTATCGGTTTGACCATAACACGATTGACAGTGTCAAACTTGAATGTCAACACGCCATCTGCATCTTCCGAGATATAGTCGGTTTTAAACTCATTTAAGATATCCTTCAAATTGACCTCAGAACTTGCAATTGGTAGATATTCATTTAGACCGATTCTGAAATCATTGGAAATATTATCCAAATCGTAGGAATCATCTGTACAGCTTGCAAAACCAGCTGTCATTAAGGCTAAAGCCAATAATTGTCTTTTCATTATATTACAGTCTTTTTTTTATCACAAAACTATTTTTTTACAAAATTAGACAAATAAACCCTAAAAACAATACTTTTAGGCATACTTTATTCACATTTAATGTAAATAAATACATTTTCGCATCATTTTTGCAAAAAACAAAAAGGAACGCGTTACCTTATGTAACGCATTCCCTATTATAATCTATCAAAAAAACTATTTTTTACCGTGTAAGCGTTTGAACACGTACTTGCCACTCTCTGTAAGGATTTCAGGATCCATTGGAGAAATCTTTCCTGTATTCCAGTTCAGAGCTCCACAAACGCCTCCCTCTGCACTGAAACTCCAGTTACACCAGCTTACTAGCTGTTCTCCTGTATTTCCTCCATCCATGATGTCCATCCATATATCTGTCAAATCTGGACGGAACTCATGCCAACCGCTCGCCTCTGTAGTTCCCCACTCTGTGACAAAGATTGGAAGAAGCTCCAATACTGACTTTTCTCCTTTCTTAGGATCTCCCTTTGCCATTTTCTTGTAGAAATCATCAGGTCTGTGGTTACCCGGCTGATCAGCCAATCGCCCGTCGTTATGTGTTGCGGAATAGAAATGGAATGTGTACATCACATTTTCATACAAATTGCCATTTTTATCTGCAACCTCGTTTCCTAGTACAAGCTCAGGACATGAGCTCCACCAAGGTGTACCGCAAACTACTATAACATCTTTATCGTTGGCACGGATAATCTCAAGCATCTCCTCACAGTATGGTTTGATCTGTGTTGTCCAGTCGACTCCAGGGCCTCCCTCATAATGCCAGTTTGGCTCGTTGCAAACCTCATATATGATATGTTTCATATTTGCATAGCGACGTGAGCAATATGTGAAGAAGTCTCCAGCCAAGTCCCGTCCGTTAGTAGGATGGCAACGGTACTGTGGTGCATTTGGGTTTCCTGGCTTGTGAACATGCCAGTCAATCAACAAATATATACCATTTTCAGCAGTCCACTTAACTACTTTCTCCAAGATTTCATTTCTGAATTGAGGATTATATGCGTATCCACCTTCTTCGTCAACATACAATGCATAACGGAACACACTGCAGTTCCATTCGTTTCTCAAAGCTTTGATATTACGAGCTGTGACATTGGCAACACCAGCCCACTGCAAACCGTGGGTACTCATTCCCTTAAGCTGGATAGGATTTCCCTTGGAATCACACATACAACGTACACCCTTGGCATTTGGAGCGACTTTCAACTTACCCCACTTTGCAACAGGTGATCCTGCAGGATAATCATACGCTGGCAATGCCTCTACATTGCTGCTAAGCGAATCTATATATCCCTTTTTAACGACATAATTCATTGCAGAATCTGCCTTTGCTGCCGCTGCCGCTTCCGCGTTTGCTTCTGCACCCGTATTGTCATTTTTTCCCTCTACTGGTTTATTGCTGTTGGTACACCCTAACAAAGCCATAGAGAGTAGCATTCCGAAGAATAGTTTTTTTGCCATTATTTTATTTTATTTGTTTCATTTTTAAGTGATCGTAGACATATTTTCCACTTTCTGTCAATATCTCTGGATCAAGCGGGGAAATTTTTCCAGTGTTCCACTTCAACGCTCCACAAACACCACCTTCTGCACTGAAACTCCAGTTACACCAGCTCACCAACTGACCGCCATCGTTGTCGCCATCAAAGATCTCAAGCCACATGTCCGACAAATCAGGACGGAAATTAGTCCAGCCACCAGCATCGGTAGTGCCCCATTCCGTCACAAAAACAGGAAGAGTATTCAAAATAGCTGGGATCCCTTTTTCCGGATCTCCCTTTTGAAAACGTTTCATAAAATTGATTCCACGGAATGTTGTAGGAGTGTCAATATCTCTTCCATCGTTATGACTCGCCGCATAGACGTGGAACGTATACATCACATTCTCATACGGAACTCCATTCTCATCAGTCACCTCATGTCCAATCACATCCTGTGTGTCTTGGCTCCACGACGGTGTGCCACACAATGCCACAACATCCTTGTCGTATCTTCTGACAATCTTCAGCATATCTTCGCAATAATCCTTGATCACACCGACCCATGGAATTTTCTCTCCATTATCAATGTTCGGCTCATTGCAAAGTTCATACAATATATGTTTCTGATTCTGGAATCGTCTAGCACAATATGTGAAGAAATCTCCCGCCAAATCCATCCCGTTCATAGGATGGCAACGGTACTCTGGTGCCTGCGGACTTGCGGGTGCCAACACATGCCAGTCTATAACCAGATACATGCCGCACTCGGCTGTCCATCTCACAACATTCTCCAACATTGTCTGACGGAATGTAGGATTGTAGGCATAACCTCCCTCATAGTCGACGTAAAGAGCAAGACGGAACACACTGCATCCCCACTCCTCTTTCAACGCTTTGATATTGCATTCGGTCACATTGGCAACTCCTGCCCACTGCAGACCATGTGTGGAAAATCCTTTTAGCTGAACAGGCTCTCCCGTCTCACTGCAAAGACAACGCACGCCTTTTGCATTCTTGGCAACTTTCAGTTTTCCCCATTTGCCGACGGGAGAATTTTCCGGATAAGTGTAAGCAGACAAGACATCTACATTGATGCTCGCGTCATCAATGTAACCTATTTTTACGATATCTTTTTCAATTTTAACCACTTACGTCCTTTTTTAATCCGTCCTAAAATAATATATGCCTCTTATTATCGGTACAAAAAACACATACCAATCGGCAAATAATTCAAAATTTCGACAAAATTATAAATTTTTAGAATAACTATTCAAATTTATCAGGAGTAATTCTAAAAAATTTATGGAAAAAAAATCAACAATCCGTTTTCATACCAAACTGTCATAAAAAAAGAGAGGCTGCCTTATCACAAGGTTGCCTCGCCATTAGTAAATCACTTATCAAAAATATAGCTTGTTTTGTAAAAGCCTCTATTTTATGAAATAGTATGAAAATATTTAAATCCAATACAAAGATATAATTCTTTTCATATATTGCAAAAATTAGTTATCAACATTGCCCAAATTAACGTTCAGATATACTTTCTGATAGCACGACGTGCCCTCTTTAGTGACATGGAAATCAAGAGACGCTCCAAAACTGACACAACTGTTTTCTACGATTGGAGAGTATATCGACGTCTTAGAATAGACGCTCGACTGATAATGAGGATCTCCCATATTCAGTAATGAACCATACTTCGGATAAAGAGGAAACTGTCTATCGCCCGCATATAAAGTCTCTCGAACACCTATCTTCTTCCATTGCACCCTAAAGCTGGCAAGCAATCCACCGTCTAACTCCCAATCTCCTATAGCCCTGCATCTGTCGAGACTTACAGCATAGCCAGCCCATATTGTAAATATATCCAATACGGATCTACGGTTAAGGGACAAACCGATATGAGGATATATAAACATGTCGTCATTAACTCCCTCTCCTTCCGGTGCAGGATTACGTTTTGCCAAATGATTCAACTGGGCATTTCCGCCCCAAATAAACGAGAATTTGCGTTTGCCGACGTATTCTTTGTAAACATTGTAATTGACATTAAAAGCTTCTCTCTGTTCTGCACTCTGCAGACTACGCCAATCAAGCGACAATACATTTTGAAATATTTTTTGACGACGGACAAGTCCGGCACCAGTTCTGGCAGTATTGTTTTTTGTGAATTTCAAAAGGATTCCCCGGATATTAGGATTATAATACTCCATAGAATCACTCCATAATATTTCAGGAAGACGGTAGGATAATCGACGTGGAATCATTCCGAAAGACACAGTCCAGTGCTTATGCTCAGAATATTTGTCATTACCCTCTGCCATCATAGAATGACCTGACAATTCTATTTCATATTTTTTTTCCGTTTTATGCGAAAATGTATAATATGCAGTAGGTATAAACTTATTATTCTTATACCCAATTCCTATCGGCTGGATATAATGAGTCCCCACCACCAATCTATGTTCATCAAGAAATTCCAATCCAACGGATGGAGAAAGACGGGAGAAAAATATCGTCTGCTGAGGAGAATAGGTTTGGTCACCCTCACGATTATCAAAAACAGTATTCGCGTCGACTCCCCAAAGAAACTCATAGTCTTTAGAGAACATGGCATTTGAATAAAAAGCCAAAAGCAAAAACGCAATAAATCTTAGCACCTTCATTTTTTCTTTTTTTTGCAAAAATAGTTTTTTCCCATTTTTCCACTGAAATATGGCACGACAAAAAATGAATTAAACAGAAAAATCTTAAAAATTTCTTAAAATCAGGCTCCGCTTATTTCTGAATTTAACAAAACTGAGCCAGATCTTAAAAAAGTTACAATTTGTAGAGAAAAACAGCCAATTCAACATAAAAACAGCAGAAAAACAGTCATAAATATATTAGATTGATAGAGACAGATGCAATTGTGATCAGATGACATAAGATAATAATCGATCATTTTTAGTGGTGAAAGCAAAAAAAATTGTATAAAGTGTTAAAAAAGTTTAATTTTCCTTTGGAGTTAAACAAAAAAGGTATACCTTTGTAATAGAAAACAAAACAGGTAGATTTTTTCATAATTAAGGTTTAGGTTAAATTAGAACGGAGGGGGCTGCGAAGTTCCCTTCTTTTGATTTAAAAAGATTAATTTCTGACTTTTTCATAAGCCTCATTAATTTTCGCCATCAAAGTTTCACACTCATTCACACGACCAGCATTTTTCGGCAGATCAGGATGATGTTGTAATGCCAGATTATGGTATGCACCTTTGATCTCATCATCAGTAGCGGTCTCTTCCAAACCAAGGATCTCATAAAATGGTTTTAAATAGGAGACGGTGCGGTCTTGTTTAGAAACATTGCTTCTATATTCTGATTCATCAAATTCTGTACGCAAAGGAGAATATCTGTTTTTATAAAATTCGATATAGTATTTATTGAACCCCCATTGCATCATAATATTCATCAACAAATTCCACTCATCATTGCGGATTCCGTCCTGCACAATCGCTAGTTTGAAAAGAAGATCCAATAAAGGTTTCTTCTCAGACAGAGGTCTCTTTCGCCAATACTTATTCATATCTAATATCAAAGAATCTGAATATATCTGTCGGTAGACGAAATTTATCTCATCTTCACTAAGATACCCAGACAAAAAGGACTCCTGCTCTTTTCTTCCTTCCTCATTAAGGTTGCAGAACCGTCTGATATATGGGAAGACGTATATATCCATACGTTTGCCCAACTCCTCTCTTTTAGCTATATAGGTTTTGATTTGTTGCTCAGTCATTCCCCATTTCTTCTCATAATGTCGAAACAACATATTCGATAGTTTATTCACAATAGGTCCAAAGGGTTTATTCATAATATTTTCTCTTTTGGTCAAGGAGATAAATAATGGAAAAAACATTATAAGCCAAAGGACAAAAAAGCAAAATCTATAATCCAATCCTAATTTTTCATTCAAAAAAATTACTCCAAAGACAATTATAGCGTAAACCAGACAAGTCAATAAAAGCATCAATATTCCAGAAAATATTATTAAGAACACCCGTAATACTCTCAGCCATTTATACTGCCGTACTATTTCATTTTTATTCATAAGCCAATTTATAATTAAGCATTGCGCCACAAAAGTGCAAAAAAACATTCAAAATTGCGCTTTTGCATTGCAATTTTTCAAACAAAAAAATGCCATTGCAGATACAAACCCGCAATGGCACACTAATTAGAGTTTACTGTATGATTTATTTTACTATCAAAGTCTTGCTGTCAACAAAACCGTTGGCATACATTACATAGAAATAGAGTCCTTGTGGAAGATTATCCACAGAGAATGTCAACGTATAGCTTCCTGCCTGATAATCATCCGAGGTAATGTTCTTTACTTTAACACCCAGACTATTGTAAAGGTCGATAGTCACAAATGCATTTTCAACGATGGCAAAATCGATCATTGTCTCGCCATTTGTAGGATTTGGTCTGTTCTGCGACAAATAGCAGCCATTGTCTTCCTCAGAACCGCTTTCAACATCATACACACCAGTCGCGCCACAACCGTTGTTTACAATCTTATGGTTACCCCAGTCATACTTACCACTGCTGTGATTGCTGCTTACTTTACTAGTACGGATCTTGGTGTCTTGTGAATTGTCGCCAAACAAGAATTTGTTGATATATGCCTGAGCTGCTTTATTCTGGTTGTTGGATGCCTGACAGTGAGAATGTCCGCCCTCGATCACATAACCGAAACGATCTTCTATTCCCATTGCCTTCCAGACCTCTTCAGCAGCCTTCAAAGATGCATATCCTGACGCATCTCCCAACCATACATAATCCGGATTACCAAATGCCAAGAACGCACGTGGAGCGATCATTGCGATCAACTCATGATGGTCGTAAGGCAATTTGTCGATCTGCGACTGGAAGTTGCTCTTGAAGCTGTTGAGGAACCAGTCGTAGTTAGTGTTGGAAATACCCTCAACGTCAGAACCGATTTCAGAACTTACACGCCAAGAGTTGACACCGCCTCCACCAGACTCCTGCGCGATTGTCAATGCGACACGTTCATCGAACGCGCCCGCGTACAAAGCCATCTTACCTGCGTATGAGCATCCTGTCACAGCAATATGACCTAGATCCGCATTGATCTTATCCTTGACGATCTCCAAGCCATCAATCAGACGGCTGATACCCCAAGACCACGCACAATAATCAGCTTTTGTGTTGAATGTGCCAGGATACAACTTATAGAATGGATCGTTCTGGCTTCTTCCACCGCCACCGAATCCAGAATTGTATTCGGCGATCTGAGAGTGAGTGAATGGCACCTGAATACACTTAGAGAAATAAGAAGAACTCAAGCTACCAGTATTTCCATCCATACCGATCACGATAGGATGAGGGCCATTGCCAGATGGCACAGAAATCTTACTTGTCAAAGTAAGAGTGTTGCTACCATTGTAGACCTTGACAGTAAGCGTACCTCCAGAGTAGGAAGCCTCCAGTTTGTCGAATGTAGGTTTCTCACCGATCTCCCAATACTCTATCTCACGCTTGATCTCGTTGCGACGGCATGACCAGTCACAGAAATCAGTCACCTTACCACTGCCGTCAGCCCACTCGAATGGGTTAGGCAATGTCTTGCACGACTTCAGATTATTCTTGTTCAAAGAGACAGGATCTTCACATGCGGCTCCTGTATTTTCGACATCATAGCTTATAGGATATTCACCAGCGGCAATAATTGTGCCACCACCGTGTGAACCTCCACCATGGCTAGTAGTATCAGGTTCAGCAAACTTGATGTAGTCCAAATTGTTGTTATTACTCTCAAATTTTACCTTTAAGATGTGCTTACCCTCTTTTATTTCCTTAGATGTAGTAGTCAATGCAGTGTAAGTATCCCAGCTGCCTGTCTTGTCACCAGTGAAACTTGCCACTTTTGCATCGTCGACATACACATCAAATTTGATTTCGCCACCTCCGTTTGACGCATTGGCAGTCAAATCGTATGTACCCGTTTTCTCCACATTGATAGTATACTCCAACCACTCGCTTGAGGTAGTATAGCCAATAGCCATACCTGTTCCACCTTTCACTATATCGACACCTTCGTCGATACGGAATTTCGCGTCGCCCTCATTCTCATTATCAGAATCTTTGTAAGCATTTCCATTACCGCCTAAATCATAGTGTTCGCCTTCCAAGAGGCCAGGGATGTTGATGGCGTCCTGATAAGGTTTCTGCTCCTCCGCAGAAGAACCGCCACCCTGCTGTCCACCTGAAGAAGAACCGGAATCATCATATTTAAGGACCTTCAACATCTGCTCTGCGTAACGTTCTCCCAACGTACGATAGCTGGCAGAAGAAAAATGCAGGTTATCACCCTTGTGTCCAAGGCCTTGAGCAGAAATGACATAAGAATTAGGGATTGTACTTGGTACATTGGCGATAATATTGTTCATGCTACCACACTGACCACCCTGATCGGTACGGACCACCTCGCCGACTAACAAAGGAACTTCATCGGCATTAAGGCCCAAATCTTTAATCAAATCATTGTAGACGGCTTTCACACGGCTAGGCCAGTTGTTTTGTCCGGTGTTAGTTTCTCCCTGATGCAGAAGAATTCCTTTGATGACGCCGACCTTTTGGGCCTCTTTACCCATCTCAACCAAACGACCATAAGGGTTACCGCCATAGGATTGGATTGTGCCCTGCATATACGACTCAGCACGGTAGTTCTTGTAGTTTTCCTTCTCAAACAACTGGATATCACATCCTGCAATAGCGACAACAGAAACACCAACTTTGATATGTTCAGGTAGTTTCTTCACCAAAGTACGGCCGAAATAATCGACAGGGCCTAGATGAGCACCGCTACAGCATGACAATGGAGGAGTAGCGTCGTACCAGCTACCTTTTTTTCGGCTGCCACAATTGTCGTAGGAACATAGGACTTGGAATCGGCTGTCCACACTTTTGTCTTGGCTTTCTATGTTACCCTGGCCTTCCATGTTGGACTGGCCAAAACATAGATAAATGTGAAAGTTCGGATCAGGCTCCGCACAAACACTTACCACAGATCCCAGCAACATCACTAACGTTGCGAGGAAATAAAGTTTTGCGTTTTTCATTTTGTTAATGTTAAATTGAGTTTTAAATATTAAATTGAGTCTATACTTTCAAAAATAATGCGTTTTATAATGTGTTTATGTCACCATTCCATTAAGGTCGGTACGCTTACCAATTTGCCAACCCTCACTGGACGGGGATGCATTAATCATTAATTATATAACGACTAGCATGCCACAAAACTAATCCTTTTTTCTAAAAATCCCCAAAAAATGATAATTTTTTTATGTAAAGAGCCAGAAAAAGGGTGTGTCAAAAAAACTTTGACACACCCGGACTCACGTTGTATGATTGGCAAAAATCAAATTATTTGATGTAAACTGGACGAATGTTATAACCATTGTACACACGACTATCTGACACCCACATATACTTCACTTTGAAATTATCAATTGAAAAATAGTAACTGTATACAGAATAGTTGCTACTCATAGAGGCGGTCCAATATGATCCTTTAGCTTCCTCTTCTTTGCCAGGAAAGAATAGACAATTTCCATTATCACTTTCAAATAGGATGCCTCTTACGCCCTCAACTTCAACGACTCTGGAAGTACAAGAAGAGATAAGTTCTTTATACTGTTGATAAGTTGGGATCTTCCAATTCATACCCAGCAATGCTGTTGCCGCATCATTGTCGGAAGTCAAAACATTATTTTCATCAATTACGCCTTGCGACTTCAACTCTGACATATTCATTTCAGACCACAAGGATGTTTTAGAGAAAGATTCTTTCGGCTCAATCTCACCCCATGAATAATAGTCTCCAATCTCAGTTTGAGTTTTTGCTCCCAGATTGTGAGTTGCCCACAATGTTCCACTAGGGAGTCCTAGATCTACATAATTTCCTTGAGGCAACGTAAAACCTTTCATAGAGACAACAACCTTACGCGACACCTTCTGACCCTTATATTCGCCTGTTATCACACACTCTCCAACTCCTATCGGATCAACCTTACCAGCAGTCACGACAGCGACTGAAGAATCAGACGACGACCATTCTACATTATATTCACTAATTAGATCATTTGCAGACGAAGTAAACCCAGCTGGAATAGCGGTTTCATGGGTGTAGACCTGCAATGGTGTGGTATCAATACTAATGGTGATAGGCTTGATGTTTTTTGGTTCTACAACTGAACGAATCGGATGACTATAAGTATTAATAAGCGTATCAAGGCCACCAGTTTCTAAGTAAGGAGCATGATAACAATATGCTGTTTTTGTATCCCCGCTTGGCAACGAAGAAGTCCAGTAAAAACAATCAGCTGTAGATCGTGCAGCTGACATATACATATAACCAGTAGCAGGCAAGAATAGTTCCTTGCCATTGTTTTTACTTACAAAACAGCAACCAGAGTTATTATTCATATAAGCATAACTTACGGTACAATTCTCAATCAACTCCTCCATCTGTGCTTTGGTCGGCATTTTATGTCCAACTCCAATATAGCGAGTAGCCACATCAAAAGCAACAGACAATACATCTGCAGAATCTATGATACCATTATCTCTCAAATACTCCTTACTGTTTCCTGATGAATTAGAATTAGCATTAGGAGTCACATCTCCCCATTTAAAATATGTGCCTTCCCCTGTCGCTGATTTCGCTCCAACATTGCTTACTGCCCACAATGTCCCACTAGGAAGACCCAAATCAACATATTCAACGCCATCAATCGTGTCGTTTATCTGCTGATCTTCTACAATCACAACACTGCTAACATTAAAATCTTTATAGACACCAGTAAGGACACAAGTGTCCTTCGACACTGCCAATAACTGATTGTAATACATCATCTTTGCAACAGATTCGTCTGAAACTTTCCACTTGAAATCCGACATTTTAACCTTACCGGCAGGATAACAAGTGAACCCTAAATCACCATCTAATCCATTCAGCTTCATTCTGATTGTATCCTTAATGGAAACTTTTGTAGCCGTCACCTTTACCTTGCACTCAACATGAAGGTTTTTGTAGTCACCACTGATCACACATTCACCCTCCCCAACAGGTCTCACAAAACCATAATCACCAGTTGCAACAGTCTCGTCTGAAGAAGACCACATGACGTCTAGTCTTGACAACACATCTGCAGGCACACATGAATATGTCAGTTTTAACGGTGCATCTGTAGTTGCAAGTTCTATCTCATCTTCAGCGATAGAGAAAGTAACCGTATCAGGAATGATTTTACGGACAGGACGAACTGGGCAAGCATTACCAACTCTTAGAGAAGACATATCTCCAGTTAGCTCTACACCATAATAATCCAAACCAAATCTTAGGTTTTTAGAATCCGTGTATGCAGTATTATATCCATAAGTCACCGATGACCAATAGTAACCAACAGTTCCTATATTGGTTGACTTATATCCAGCTGCAGGCATAAACATGGATTTCCCGCTTGGGCCAACAAAGACGACTCCATTTACACCATTTACACGTCGCCATTCTTTTTTACAAACATTCCACAACTCATCAAATTCATCTGGACTTGGCATTTTCCAATCTTCTCCCCACTGAACAGTGGCAACATCATATTTAGGATTAAGTCTACTTTTATCATCCACAACACCTTTCTCCATCAAAGTGTTCGTCATCATTTTGTCCCACTTGAATTTTTCATTTTCTTCCGTCGCTCCCCAAACGAAATATTGACCAAATCCATCTGCCAAAGTTGTTCCGATATTTGTAGTAGCCCAAAGAGTTCCACTAGGAAGTCCTAGATCTACATAATCATGATTAATATTATCGCCCACCTGCACGTTACATTTAATTCTATAATTTTTGTAACGCCCTGTAATTACACAGAAACCATCAGAAACAGAAGTCACAAGGCCATTCTTTACCATAGCGACACTCTCATCAGAAGATGTCCAGATAATCTCAGAAGCTTGAATCCTGTCTCTTGGAATTGTATAGAAACCTAATGAAATCGTTGTATCTATTTTGTCAAAAAACAATTCTTTAGACCCTAATGCTATCGGACAAGGGACTCTTACTGGACGAATAGCCAAAGCAGCTCTTCTTTCCATATCGTCAGTGCCTACACCATATACAGTTGAATGTCCACCAGCGGAACCGGAACTTTCATTAATATAAAATTTGTGAACAGTTGATGACCATATTGCCAATTCTTTGTCTGCAGCTTTTTGATCATTTGCAGGAATAAATAAAGTTTTACCGTTTTTCCCTTTGAATTCACGTCCTTCAACACCATTCCTTATAATCCAATCACTGTCAAGTAAAAACAGTTCCTCCACCTCTTTTAAAGTCGGAAGACGCCAATGTTCACCCCAAAGCACATTAGCAGCATCATACTTTGCCGCCAATAGTTCTGAGCTAATCACTCCTTTTTCTCTCAAATTATTATCCCGGTAACCACTCCATGACTCTTGTTCTTCACTATATGGTTCCGTTTTTCCCCACATGAAAAGAAAACCTGGATCATATTCATTTCTCGCTCCAATATTGTCTGTTGCCCATAAAATTCCACTTGAAAGTCCTAAATCAACATACTTATGTTCATCCGGCTCGTCTCCGTAGACACTATCTGTACAAAAATGTATATTTGAAAAGGCAGAAACATCGTATGTCTTCGAAGTTTTGTTGGATTTATCAATTTTTAACACTGTGTTAGAGTCAGAAAAATAGAAACTATCGACATCTGATGTTGGAAAAGAATCCTTCACCCCAGAATTAGCCTCTACGACCATATATTCCATTGTGGTATATTTTCCTATTTCAATAGCCCAAATTGCAGAGCAAACAGCAAGGATTGCTGTCAAACCAATTAAATACTTTTTCATCTGACTATAATTTTAACTGATTTTCCATTTGCATTTAACACATACACACCTGACGATGGCTTATCAAAAGAGACAAAACCTTCCACAAATTTACTTTGTTTAATACAGCGACCATATATATCAAAAAGAGAAATTATACCGTCTGCACCATAAACATCAATATTCGAATCCGTCACAAACACCAAAAGTTCGCCAGTTGATTCTACTTTTTGATTTTCAACAAATGATAGAGAAGCCTCACCAAAGTAAAATTTATGTACATCACCAACATGATACTCTGTAGACTCTCCTTCGTAAGTCACAACAACATTATCCTCTTGTCGAGTAACAACAGGCAAATTTTCCGTCAAATACTTAATTATAGTATTGTCATTTAATTCCAAGACTAAAGCATTATTCGCTAAAGCTGAAATCATTAGCGACAAACCCGCTATTATCAAATAAATTTTTTTCATAAGCGTAACATAATAAAAAAATGAGGGTGTATAAAAATGTAAAAATGATTTTTTCAATTTACGTTTTGTCGCTAAAAAAAAAGCCGTTTTAGATCTTAAAAATAGTAGTTAAGTCTCTAAAACGGCCATATTTTTGAGTGTATTAAAAATCAACTTACATTTTTATAGTTCAATTTATTAATACCCCTCTGTTATTTAATAATTCTCAAACGAATTACATACCAAGACGCTGCTTCAAGATAGCCAAACGATCGCTTAGCTCCTTTGGAAGGTGTCCAGCGAACTTAGCGTAGTGCTCTTCGATACGCTCAACCTCATCCTTCCACTCGTCAACGTTAACTGCAAGAACAGCCTTCATTGTCTCCTCGTTGTAGCAGCTCTTCAAGCCCTCGATATTGATCTGACCTGGAGCAGGAACCTTACCGATTGGAGTATCAACTGTCTTACCCTCGCCATTGCAACGATCGAAGATGTAAGCCAATACACGGCTGTTATCTCCGTAACCTGGCCACAAGAATCCGTGCTCAGACTTAAGAGCTGGGTTCTCCTTATCACGACGGAACCAGTTAACGAAGAAGATCTTAGGCATGTTCTTACCACCCTTAGCCTGTGGCAATTTCTCCATGTCAATCCAGTGCTGGAAGTAGTCACCCATGTTGTAACCACAGAATGGCAACATAGCGAATGGGTCACGACGAACACCAGCCTTCAAACCGATAGCAGCAGCTGTAACCTCAGAACCTACGATAGATCCCATGAACACACCGTGTGCCCAATCCTCAGCCTCGTGAACCAATGGAACTGTGTTAGGACGACGGCCACCGAATAGGATAGCATCAACCTTAACACCCTTTGGAGACTCCCAGTCAGAAGCGATACCTGGACAGTTAGCAGCAGGAGCAGCGAAACGTGAGTTCTTGTGAGCAACAGGATTCTTATCCTCGTCACGAGAAGCTGGATCGTTTACAACGTTACCCTTCCAGTCGATTGTACCCTTAGGACAGTCGTAACCAATACCTTCCCACCAAATGTCACCGTCAGGAGTGTATCCTACGTTAGTGAAGATAGTGTTCTTGCAGCAAGAGTCAAGAGCGTTCTTGTTTGTCTTAGCTGAAGTATATGGAGCTACACCGAAGAAACCAGCCTCTGGGTTGATTGCGCGAAGGTTACCCTCCTCGTCGAACTTCATCCAAGCGATATCGTCTCCGATAGTCTCAACCTTCCAACCTGGAATAGTTGGGATAAGCATAGCCAAGTTTGTCTTACCACAAGCTGATGGGAATGCAGCACATACACACTTAGTCTCCTTTGTAGCCTCCTTTGTAAGCTTAAGGATAAGCATGTGCTCTGCCAACCAACCCTCTTCCTGAGCCATCTTAGATGCGATACGAAGAGCGAAACACTTCTTACCAAGCAATGCGTTACCACCGTAACCTGAACCGTATGTCCAAATCTCGTGCTCCTCTGGGAACTGAACGATGTACTTATCGTCGATTGGAGCGCAAGCCCACTTAGCATCCTTAAGACCATCTGGCAATGGCTTACCTACTGAGTGGATACAAGGGATAAAGTCATTCTTCTCCTCGATTAGCTTAAGAGCACCAGCACCCATACGAGTCATGATCTTCATTGAACCAACTACGTAAGCTGAATCTGTGATCTCAACACCTAGCTGAGAGATAGGACCACCTAGAGGACCCATTGAGAATGGGATAACGTACATTGTACGACCCTTCATACAACCAGTGTACTTGCCGATAAGGATCTTCTTCATCTCCTTTGGATCCATCCAGTTGTTTGTAGGACCAGCATCCTCCTGCTTGCGTGAGCAGATGAATGTACGACCCTCTACACGAGCAACGTCTGAAGGATCAGACTGGAAATAGTAGCTGTTTGGACGCTTCTTCTCGTCTAGCTTCTTTGCCAAACCCTCTGCAACACACTCATCCATTAGGCGAGTGAACTCTGCATCAGAACCATCACATAGAACGACGTTCTCTGGCTGCATGATGTCAGCCCACATCTTAACCCATGTGTTAAGTTTTGCACAATTTGTTTTAATCATGACTTATTTTAATTGAATTAAATTTTCGATTTGGTCGCAAAATTAGCAAAATTCAGTCGATTTTATGTTATACAATCAATTTTTTTTGCTTTTGTTCACAAAAAACAAACCTGTTTTCTTCCGACACTTTTTCCTTTTTTGTCTGCCATATCTTCTATATAACTTTACTTTTCCGCTACGCGCAGACTTGTGAGGATATTGGAGCCGACGTCTTAATATTCAAAAATCTTGACTCCGTGCTGAGTATTTTCAGTTGTTTTGTTTGAATCAATGTTCTTTCTTTACGAAGAAATAATCCACAATGCACATGGCAATATAGAAAAGGATTGTTGCGAATGCAGCCGCAAATGGTATTCCAAACATACCTAACACAACTAACGACACAATCGCAAACAAAATAAGTATATACTTCTTCTCGTTTCCAACCCATCCAAAATGTTTGACCTTCAAAGAAAACATTGGAAATTCAGACACCAAAAGCAAAGACGTTACTACTACGATCGCAACCATAGCAATTGGATTACAACAGAAATCAGTAAACCAATTATGTGTGCCATCCTTCAACAGAATATCCGCCGTCGACACCAGTGACGAAAGAAACATTGCATTAGCCGGAGTAGGCAAACCAATGAAACTGCTGGTCTGTCTCTCGTCTATATTGAATTTTGCTAATCTTAACGCTGAAAATGCAGGGACTAAAAAAGCGATATATGGAAGGAAATCGCAAAAAGAGCAGTCGACATAACCTTTCATCCAAAAATAAATCGCAAATCCAGGCGCCACACCAAAGCTCACCTGGTCCGCCAATGAATCCAACTCTTTTCCTATCGCAGAGCTCGCTTTCAAAGCTCTTGCTGCAAAACCATCACTGAAATCAAAAACAGAACCAATCAATATGCAGATAACTGCATACAGAAAATCCCCCTCCATCGAACATAGTACTGATAGGCAACCGAAAAAAAGGCTGATACATGTCAGCGTGTTTGGAATGCTTTTGATTATTTTATTCATAGATTGGCTTTTTTACTTTTGCTATGACAGTCTGGTTACCAGTCACTTTCTGACCGACACCGACTAAAACCTCACTGTCCATAGGCAAATAAAGATCTACACGAGAACCGAATTTTATGAATCCTAATTGCTGATTTTCATCACAGATATCACCTTCTCGTGAATATGTGACAATACGACGAGCTAGTGCGCCTGCCACCTGTCTTAACAAAATCTGAACTTTGTTTTCAAGTTCAATAACTATAGTTGATCGTTCGTTTTCTGTGCTTGACTTTGGAAGATTGGCGGCCATAAACCTACCATCATTGTGAGTATAGTAGACAACCTTACCTCTCGTAGGATACCAATTCGCATGTACATTGAGCACTGACATGAAAATCGACACCTGAATTCTCTTATCCTTAAAATAAAATGGTTCTTCCGCAGGCTCAGCAATAACAACCGTACCGTCCGCAGGCGCGATAATCATACCCTCTTCAAATCCGAGGAATTCTCGTTTGGGATTACGGAAGAAATTCAAGAAAAACAAAAAAATAGCTACACAAAGTACGGAAATCACGACACTGGCAACATTCGTCCCAAAATAAACGAATGATGCCAAAACAACCAACGCCAGCATTACGAGCAGCGTCAACAGCATTCCTTTTCCTTCTCTATGTATAGTCATCCTTTTTATTGCCCCTAATTTTATCGGCGAGCAAATTTAGCTAAAAAAAACTATTTTGCCCTACTTTTTACCAAAAATTTATATTCCAGGTATCTCGCTTACCATTTTGATTATTTTCTTACTGATTTTTTGTTCCTCCATTTGCTGCCATCTTTTCACTCTGTGTGTATCAGTGCCAACAGCATCGTAAAAGCCTTCGGAAAGCAATTTCTCCGCCTTCTCTTTCACTGCAGGTCCATATAATCCAAGCAAAGACGTGAGATTGAGCTGGAACCTAATCTTCATTTCCTTTAGTTCAGCATAATCCTTTTTCTCAAGGAAACGATATCTCTCTGGATGAGCGAGGAGGACATAATGACCTTTGCTCATCAATTCTTTCAACGTACTTTTAAAATTATACGGTGCAGAAACAGTTGATGATTCCACCAAGACATGATTGTTCGCATGGACAAGCAAATCATCATTTTCCAGTCTCTCCTGAAACAAACTGTCGATCATATATTCCGCCGCAAGATGAAGCTGAATCTCACCCTTATATAGTGATTTCAGCTTTTCAAAATGCATTTTCAGAAATTCCGTATTGTTTGGAATATCTTCCATCACATGCGGTGTACACCATACAGTCTTGACGCCAGCGGCCTCCATTAAACCAAGCAGTTCAAGGGCATCATCCATAGACTGTATGCCGTCGTCCACTCCAGGAAGCAGATGTATGTGATTGTCACAAAAACCGTTCAGAATCCCAGTACGGTTTAATGCTGTTTTGCCACTAAATAAATCAAGCAAGCCCATTGCTAGTTATCTTTTTTCAAGAATCAGCTCCGTAGCCATATCCATAGCCGTGACCATAACCGTATCCGTAGCCATATCCATAGCCATATCCATAACCGTAGCCATATTTATAATGACTTTGATTTGTGCCGTTAAGTACAAGACTCATTGCTGGATATTTCTTCTCCTCATAGAACTCATCCACAAGATGCAAGAAACTTTTCTCCATCAAACCTGCTCTTAACACAAACAGTGTCATGTCGGCATATTTAGATACGATTCCTGCGTCAGCAACGATATCGACTGGCGGGCAATCAATGAATATATAATCATAGTGATTACGTAGCTCTACAATCATATCCGAAAGATATGTTTTGTTGAGCAGAAGTTCAGTAGGATTTGGCGGCATTGTTCCAACTGGCAACACATCCAAATTCTGATTATCCTCTGATTTTGTAACAATCTCTTTCCAACTCTTCACTTTACCATTAAAATAGTCAGACAAACCAAGTTTTGGAGAATCCACTATCTTCGACAAAGTTGCGCGACGCAAGTCTAAATCCAACACCACAACTTTCTTGTCTCTTAACGCCACACACGAAGCCAAGTTGGCCGAGATGAAACTTTTTCCACTACCTTGGTTCATAGATGTCACCATCACGACCTTCTTGCTGTCATTTCCGAGAATGAAGTCGACATTAGTTCGAAGCACACGGAAGGACTCGTTGATTAGGTTTCTATTGTCTTGTTCAACAGCAAGTCTCTTTTCTCCAACATTTGGCTGCTCTGGAATCTCTCCAGCAAACGGAACAATCATTCCTTCCAAGTCTTTTCTGTTTCGCACTTTGGTATTCATGCTCTCCAAGATGTAAAAAACACTTGCAGGAATCACCAATCCTATAACAATAGAGGCCAAAACAATAATAGCCTTACGCGGTGAAATTGGAGCATCCGAGCCACGTGGTTCAGTAATCATCTTAGACTTATATACATTGTAAGCCTTTGACAATTCATTTTCCTCTCTTTTTTGCAACAAGAATAGATAGAGCCCCTCCATGACCTTCTGCTGACGTTCCTCAGACAACAGATATTTCGCCTGGTTCGGATTTCTAGCCAATTTGCTGATTGTGCTTGACTCCTGTCCCTTTATCTGCTGAATCTGCATATTAAGAGCAGTGATCTCACTCTTGACACTCTGAAGAATAACTTTTTGCATCTCTTTCAATGCTTCAGTCATGTCTGTCACCAACGGGTTGTTTCCACTACTATTGGCAATCAAACGGTTTCTTTCAAGCAACTTCTCATTATACTTATGTACCTGTTGCTGAATGCTAGCATTAGACAACGCTGAAGACGAAGGAAGAGGGTCCTCAAACGTCTGGCTATTTAGCATTTCATTAATGTAATTAAGTGTCATCAGCTGTCCGTTTAGGGAAAGCAATTGCTTTACGCTTTCGGAATTCTGCTCCAAATATATCTGAGATACCGCTTTGATATCAGGCAACAAGTTCTCTCCCTTAAAATTTGCGATATTTTTGTCGATACCTGTCAAATCCTGAAGGATCATCTGCAAACGCTCAGTAATAAACTCTGATGTTTTTGTCGCTAATTTGTTGCGGTCCTGAATCCAGTTCTCATTATAATTCTGGATCAAAGAATTCAATATATCTTCCGCTCTAGCTGGCGACGGATCATTGATCGACAGATTTAACACAGATGAGTTTTTATCGGCCAAACTGATAGTAAGGTTACCACAATATCCATCAGTCACTGATTTCAGTTTGCTATGGATATAATGGATCTCTATGTCCTCTGCAAAGAAATCAGTTGCGACGACAACGACTCTACCAATTTCTGTAGATGTTGATATCGTGTCACCGATTTTTCCTGTCTTAGTTATATCGTCAAATTCTTTATCATTGAATTTAAACTCACTAAGAAAGACCGTTTTTTTATCATAACTAGCGTAGACTTTGAAAGAGATGTTATCAACGACGTTGTTCAAATCTATCAGATCTACTTTCACAGGAGAATTTTTATAAAGAGCAGTTTTTCTTAATCCTCCTATTCCATTATTAACGACATACTTGTTTGTCAAATCCAAGTCGTTGACTACCTGGGTCATCAGAGACGGAGACTTCAACGCCAACAATTCATTGTTGATATTGGTCGTGTTGGAGAACAATCCCAAATCCTGAAACTCATTAGTCATGCTTATTGCAGAAGATCCTTTTTTGTCATCCTCAATAAGAAGTGTAGCTGTACGTGTATATATTGGAGACGTTGACATCAAATATAGAATGGCAACTGTCAAACATACGAAGGTCGATAAAACGAACCATTTCCAATTATAAAGACACAACTGAAGGAGGTCGGAAATATTGATTCCATCCTCCTCTTGGTCGTTTGGTATATTTTTCTTTTGTGGTTGTTGTGGCATTCTCGATTTACTATTTCTAGTACCAACAATTAGCGGTTGGCATATTTGATAAAATTCACATTTGAAATTTCAAATTTGTCTTATAGTCCTGACGATCACTTGCTATTGTTAATGATTGTGATCACAATGTTAATGGCAGAGAACAGCACTCCTACAGCACTAAACACGATACCTGTCGCATTACCGATACGTGAGTTCTTTGTCTTTGTCTTGTTTGGCTCTACATAAATAACATCATTCTGCTTCAAGAAATAAGCAGGAGAAGCGAACATATTCTTTGAGCGAATATCTGTCTTGTACGTAATACGCTGTCCGTTTTCTTCTCTGACGACATAGATTCCATCTCTGATACCATAGATTGACAAGTCTCCAGCCATACTTAAAGCCTCAAGCAAAGTGATTTGGTCCTTTGTAATCATATACTTACCAGGACGACCTACCTCTCCCAATACTGTAACATAAAGGTTCATAAACTCTACAGTCACAACAGGGTCGTTGATCAGGTTAGCTTCCATCAAAGATGTCTTGATATGTTCAGCAACTTCACTCTTTGTCATACCAGAAATCTTAACTTTTCCAAGAACAGGGAAGTCGATCTCTCCTTTGTCATCCAATGTATAACCAGAAATTTTAGATCTGTCTCCAGAACCTGCCGATCCGACTTGATTACTCGATGTGGCTAGGTTAAATAGAGCAGCAAGCTGAGGATCCTTACTATTGACGATGATTGAAATCTGATCCTTAGGCTGCAAGCGAATGTCTCGTGAGCCAACTACAGGTTCATTCTTGTTCAATTGAATATCCTGAAAATACAAGATTTTTTCCTGTGTCTTACAAGAAGAAAGCAATACAGCACAAATGGCTATCACCAAAAGTTTTAATGTTTTTTTCACGTCAATAAGTTTTAAAAATCCTTTAATCATACAGTTGCGGTTAAAAAGCAACTGGAACAATTTTCATTTTACGAAAACCTTGTTGCAAAATTATACAATTTCGATGAAAAAATAATCATTCAACGAAAAAAAAGAAGCAAAATCGCATAAGCGAATGGCGCTGAAATAATAGCACTGTCGAATCTGTCAAGGAAACCTCCATGTCCAGGCAACATATTGCTCGAGTCCTTCACCTTGAAATATCTCTTGAAAAGGCTTTCTACCAAATCACCCAACGTTCCTAAAACAGATATCAACGCAAAAAACACTGCCCACTGCCAATCATACAACTGGTGTCCGTTGATCTCAGGAAGATTAGGAAAGTACTTTCCAAAGAAATATCCGGCTGTCGTAGCCAAGACAAAGCCTCCCCAAAAACCTTCCCACGACTTCTTAGGCGATACTCTTTCATATAATTTATGTCTGCCGATCGCACGGCCAACTAAATACGCTCCCGTATCAGACACCCAAATGGCGATAAAGAAGGCCAACACAAAAGCGCCTCCCTGCCAATTGGCACCAACTGCACTCACATCGCCACTGGCACCCAAACTTTCAATCATGCATAAACATGAGAATGGCAATGCGACGTATATGTGTCCAAGCAAAGACATCGCCACATTCAATATTGGAGATCCATTATGTCTAAACAATTCGACAACGAATGTACCGGTGAAAAATGGCACATACAACAGAGGAATAATATATGGAGCCTGGTACAATTCTGCTAAAAAGACGGACAAGAACAACATTCCTCCACCGACCATAGCCCAACGTGATATCGGTTTTGCCTGTTCCACTTTGTAGCATAATCCATAAAACTCATATAGACACAGCATCATCAAAGCGAAAAACACCACTCCAAACAAATATGGCGGCATCAATATAGCAGTAATCATCACTCCAAGGAGCACAGCTCCCGTCAACGCTCTTATAACTAAGTTTTTCAAAATATCAGATTTTAAAATTCACAAATTGGGGCAAATATACTACCGGTATGTCGTTTTAACAAATATTGTCTGCTTTTTTCGCTCTTTTTAGCCGAAACGCAGGATTTTTCATAATTTTGCGACTTAATAAAGAAATTGTCATTTTGATGAAAGACGGTAATAAAAAACGACTGATTGCTGGCAACCTTGCGGCTTGTGGCGCTTATCTTATTTTTGGGTTCAATATTGTGTTGACTAAGGATTTGACCAATTCACATATATTCACTCCTCTTTCCCTCTTCACTCTGCGTTCAGTCGGAGCCGGGCTTCTATTTTGGATCCTTTCATTTTTTTATCCTAAGGAGACGGTGGAGAAAAAAGACTTGTTCAAAATATTCTTCGCCAGTCTGCTTGGCTACTATGGCACCCAGCTGACTTTTCTTGTCGGCATCAACTACACTACCCCACTGGATTGTTCAATTATCGCGACTTTCTCTCCCGTCTTCACAATGCTCTTCGCCGCCATTGTGCTTAAAGAGCCTATCACAACAAAAAAAGCTTTGGGTGTGGCAATAAGTTTTGCCGGAATCATTCTTCTAATTTATAATAGTAGCATCGCCACAGCGGAAACTGTCAGAACCACCACGCCCCTGGGCATCATTCTTATCCTGCTCAACAGTTTATTGTTCGCATCCTACCTTGGCATCTTTCGACCTGTGATCCAGAAATATTCCGTCGTCACCTTCATGAAATGGATATTTCTGTTTTCATTCGCGATGTCAGCGCCATTCTCATTTTCTGATTTGATGGAGGTCGACTATGCTTCTGTGCCGACAGCTTGTTTTCTTGAACTTGCTTATCTGGTCTTTTTTGCGACTTTCATAGCCTACTTCCTGATTCCGATAGGACAAAAGGAACTTCGTCCGACGCTAGTCAGTCTGTATTCCTATATGCAACCTATCGTCGCAACGTCTTTGGGCATTTATCTTGGAATGGACCATTTGTCTCTGATGAAAATCATTTCTTGCGTTGCAGTCGTGATAGGTGTGGTACTTGTCAACAAATCAAAATCTAAAAAACAAACGGCATAGTATCAGGTATCGACCACGCACGTTAGAAAATCGAAACGCATCCATAATTTAATGACTCGCACCAAATAAATTAAATGACACACACGTCCGTGCGTCTCTACAATTTTGGTTGCCAAATTTCAGGAAAAAGTTTACATTTGCAACCAAAAGCATGTGATAATGGATTCTTTTGCAACATTTATATCAGATTTCAGTTCATTTTTGTGGAATGGACCAATGATAATCTGTCTTCTTTTCACCCATATATTTTTGACAATCCGTCTTAAATTTCCACAACGTCATATATTCAAGGCTATCCGTCTAAGTATAAAGAAGGAGGAAGACAGCCAAGGAGACGTTTCTTCGTTCGGAGCTCTTGCGACAAGTCTTGCGGCGACCATCGGCACAGGAAACATCGTCGGAGTGGGCACAGCAATTGCATTGGGAGGCCCTGGCGCCGTATTCTGGTGCTGGATCACAGGTGTACTTGGAATCGCCACAAAATACGCGGAAGGAATGTTATCCGTCAAATACCGTGTGAAGACATCACAACAGAAGATGATCGGCGGACCGATGTTTGCGCTTAGCCGTGGACTTGGAATGAAGAAATTAGCAATTCTTTTCTGCATCTTCACTGCATTGGCAGCGTTTGGTATCGGCAACACTGTTCAGGCGAATGCGATCAGCACCTTATTACATGAAAGCTATGCTATCGACACTTGGATAAGCGGTCTTGTGATTGCCTCACTCGTCGCCGCAGTCCTTATATTTGGAGTAAATGGCATCTCTAATGTCTGTTCTCTGCTCGTCCCCGTGATGGCACTTTTATATGTTTGCGGATGTTTCTTTATCCTATGCTGCAACTTTGAATATCTAGGACAAACTCTGACTCTGATAATTTCGTCTGCATTCGATGGTGAAGCGGCAATAGGTGGAGCCGCCGGTAGCGGAATTATGATTGCTGCCCGCTACGGTATCGCTCGAGGATTGTTCAGCAACGAAAGTGGTATGGGATCCGCCCCTATTGTGGCAGCCGCGGCAAAAAGCAATTCTCCTGTGAAACAAGGATTAATCTCAAGTAGTGGAACATTTTGGGACACTGTTGTGATATGTGCGATGACGGGATTAGTACTCGTCAGCACACAGCTTGCCAACCCTGACATCACAGCCAAAGAAGGTGCGATTCTAACAAAACGTGCGTTTGAATGCATCCCCGTCGCCGGGCCACTTATTTTAAGTTTCGGACTTCTTACATTCACCTTTTCGACAATCCTTGGTTGGAGTTACTACGCAGAGCGTGCGATTGAATATCTGTTCAGTGGCAAATGGCAGAAAAGAAGCAGGCTGAAATACTTCATAAGTGCATATAGGATCATCTGGGTGATCGCCATATTCATAGGATCGATAGTCAGTCTGCAAGTGGTTTGGGATTTTGCTGACTGCATGAATGCTTTAATGGCATTGCCAAATCTTCTTTCCTTGATATTACTTTCGAAAATCATTGCAAAAGAAAGCGATTTCAACATCTGATTTTTTGACAGGATTCAACGTCAATCCATAAATTTTTATTTATCTTTGCGGTCGATATATGTTCATTTTGTCGGCATAAATCTGTTTTACCTACCAAAATGTAGGTAAAATCAACAAAATACGAATATTTAGAAAAAGGTTAATTAGAACAAAAATACGAATTATGAGTAGCTGCTACGGATTTGATGGTGAGAAATACATCAAGATGCAGAGTGAGCGCATCAAAGAGAGAATAAGCAAATTTGGAGACAAGTTGTATCTCGAGTTTGGAGGTAAGTTGTTCGACGATTTCCATGCGTCGCGCGTGCTTCCTGGATTCCAACCAGATTCAAAGATCCGTATGCTTTGTTCTATGAAAGACGAAGCGGAAATCATCATTGTGATTAATGCTCAGGATATAGAGCGCAATAAAGTGCGTGGCGACTTGGGTATCACTTATGATCAGGACTTGCTTCGTTTGGTGGATGCTTTCCGTGCTTACGGTCTTTACGTTTCAAGTGTTGTGTTGACTCGTTTCAGCGGTCATCCCAACCAGATCTCCTATCAGGAGAAGTTGGAGAAACTTGGTTTGAAGGTTTACCGTCACTATCCTATCGAAGGTTATCCATCAGACATCCAGCATATCGCAAGTGAAGAGGGATTCGGAAAATGTGAATATGTGAAGACGGAGCGTCGTTTGGTTGTTGTGACTGCTCCTGGACCAGGTTCAGGCAAGATGGCGACATGTCTTTCTCAGCTTTATCATGAGAACAAACGTGGAGTGAAAGCCGGATACGCCAAATTCGAGACATTCCCAATCTGGAATCTTCCATTGTCGCACCCAGTAAACGTTGCTTATGAAGCAGCCACTGCCGATTTGGCCGACGTTAATATGATCGATCCTTGGCATCTTGACGCTTACGGCGAGACTACAGTAAACTATAACCGTGACATTGAGATTTTCCCAGTACTGAAAGGTATGCTTTCCGCTGTGCTTGGTTCTTCTCCATACAACAGTCCTACAGACATGGGTGTCAACATGGCCGGGTTCTGCATCGTCGACGATGAAGCGACAAGAAAAGCAGCTAAAGAAGAGATTGTCCGCCGATACTATACAGCATTGACCAACCAGAGAAAGACAGGTGGAGAGGAGCAGACAATTGAGAAACTAAAAATGATCATGGAGAAAGTCGGTGTCACTCCAGAAGACAGACTTGTGGTGAAAGCCGCACGTCAGCGTGCTGAAGAGACAAACGGTCCTGCTGCAGCAATCCAACTAAATGACGCCAACCATACAATCATCACAGGCAAAACATCAGAATTGCTTGGTGCAAGTTCAGCCCTACTGCTCAACGCATTGAAACACCTTGCAGGAATAGCCGACGACGTACGTATGATCTCGCCAACAGTGTTGGAGCCAGTATGCAAATTGAAGACTGGAGCACTTGGTCACCGCAACCCACGTCTGCATACAGACGAAGTGCTTGTTGCGCTTTCAATATGTGCAATCACCGATGAAAACGCCCAAAAAGCGTTGGATAAATTGCCTGAATTGAAGAATTGTGAGGTACACACAAGCGTCATTCTTTCCCAGACAGATGAGAGAGTATTCCGCAGACTTGGAGTTAATCTTACACAAGAGGCAAAATACCAGACATCAAAGTTGTATCATCAATAAATACGTAGAGACGCACGGACGTGCGTGTCACTTGCGTTGATTGAAATAAAAAAATCCCCGATTGTTTCGGGGATTTTTTGTTATAATTAAATCTTAAAAGTAATCATCTTCATCTTCCGATTCCTCATCTACATCAACTTCACTCGACACCCCATTGGAGACACCCAAGACATCACATAACGTATCCCTCCCACTCGTCTTTGCCAATATGCTATTGCATTCTTCCACAAACGGACACGTTTGATCGCACTCTTCTTTGCTGTATTCTTTGCTAAAGAAGTCTAATATATCATCTTTTGTTAAATTCATAGTCGGTCGATTCTTCAAATAAAAAGGCAGGTATAAAGCCTGCCTTGATAAAATGTTTTAACTGAAATTTCAATCAATAGCTCTCGTTTTCATCGGGGAATTTGCCATTCTTCACATCCGAGCAGTAGTTTGCTACCGCATTGGTAATAACCTCATCGAGATTAGCATATTTTCTCACAAACTTTGGCAACTTCATCTGAGTCATGCCGAGCATATCCTGAATCACAAGCACCTGTCCGTCTGCCTCGACACCCGCGCCAATACCAATGATTGGCATAGAGATCTCCTTTCTTACTCTTGCTGTAAGCGACGCTGGTATTTTCTCAAGTACAATAGCATAACAACCAGCCTCATCCAGCAACTTAGCGTCAGAGATTAGTTTGGCAGCTTCTGCCTCTTCCTTTGCTCTCACACCATATCCACCAAACTTATTGACTGACTGGGGAGTCAGACCCAGATGTGCCATCACAGGGATTCCCGCATTGATAATAGCCTTGATAGTGTCGAGATACTCGAGTCCGCCCTCAATTTTTAAAGAGTCAGCTCCCGTCTCCTTCATTATTCTGCACGCATTACGCACTCCCTCCTCTTTGCTGGTCTGGTAGCTTCCAAAAGGCATATCAATCACCACATGTGCACGTTTTACCGCATTCACAACACTTTTTCCAAAAACAATCATTTCTTCGATTGTGATCGGAAGCGTAGTCTTATTGCCTATCATTGTGTTAGACGCAGAATCGCCCACAAGAATCACATCAACTCCTGCCTTGTCAACAAGTTGAGCCATAGTGAAGTCGTATGAAGTAAGCATGGAAATCTTTTCTCCAGTCGACTTCATTGATTTGATAACTGTCGCGGTTACTTTTTTCACCGCACTACCTGTAACTTCTTCCATTTCTATAAGTTTTGCGTTTAACCACTGCAAAGTTACCTAAAAATTGATACTTTTGTCAATACAAGAAGATTGAATTGTTATGGGAATTAATCATAAATTAACATTTTGGAAACAGAGGCTATTGATTTATCTCCGTAATCTTGTGATATTCTTTTTCGCTTCTTCACTGATTATGGTAGTTGTATACCGTTTCGTGCCCGTCTACATAACACCTTTGATGCTTATCAGGTGTGTGGAATACGCATGGAAGGGAGAAGACGTGCGTGTGCTTAAGAAATGGACTCCTATCGAAGAGATGCCGGAATACATTGTCAAAGCAGTGATAGCTTCCGAAGACCATCATTTTATCTCCCATTCCGGACTTGATATAGAAGCAATACAGAAAGCTTACAAATACAATCAGACACATAAGAAAATCATCGGAGGCAGTACGATATCACAACAAACTGCCAAAAACACCTTTCTATACCCTCGTCGCTCATATTTCAGAAAAGCGGTAGAGGCATACTTTACTGTCTTGATCGAATTCATTTGGGGCAAGAAACGAATAATGGAAGTATATTTAAATGTAGCAGAGACAGGACATGGAATATATGGAATGCCTATGGCTGCAGAAATATATTTCGGCAAAAAGCTAAAAAACTTGTCTAAACAAGAAATCGCAACACTTATAGCTCTCTTGCCTTCACCTCTTACATTCAACCCATCAAAACAATCATCCCGATTTGCTAGAAAAAAAAGATTTATAATGCGAGAGGCAGACCGAATCATCCAGTTGGATTTCGATAAAAAAATATGCAAAAGGAAGCCATACAAACGTAACAAATGAAAATATTTGCAATTTTGTTGAAAACCTAAATCCATTTTTTCATACCACAAATGTTAAAAAATGCTAATTTTGTAACAGAATTGTAAAATTTCATTAAAATTTAATGAGTAGTAAGATTGGAAACATATCCAAACTACTTTCTGCAAATATAATTGCACAGGTGGTTGGCATGTTGATATATCCGCTGTTGACGCGAATGTATCAGCCTGACGACTTCACTTTGCTGTCTCTATTTCTAACGATCGCCAACGCGCTCATTATTATTTCTACGGGAGACCTCCAATATGCGATTCCACTACCAAAAAAAGAAGAAGGTGCGTATGCCTTGGTTGGTGTAATGGTTATTTCCTTGTCATCCACCGTCATTATAAGCATGGCTGCAAGTTTTTTTTACGACAAGATAGCTCTGTTTTTTGGTGTGCAAAATTTGGAATGGGCCTTGTGGTATTTACCCATATATATATCAGCAGTAGGAGTATGGCAAGTATTGGCATATCTTTTCAATCGCGACAAACAATATGGAAGAATCGCTTCATACCAAGTCATACAAAGTTTATCCAACGCTGGACTGAAAGTGACATTCGGCATTTTTTCAGTAGGAGGCATAGCTCTTATAGACGCTTCCGTTATCGGACCTCTCATTGCCATGGCTATTATAGGACCATCCAAAATAATGGAAGCTATTTCTCATTTACGACACATTCCTACACATTTGGCTAAAGAGTATTTAAGCAAATACCGCAGTTTCCCTCTTTACTCAATGCCAAAAAATCTCGTATGTCATCTAAGCAATGGTTTGCCGGTATTGATGCTTACTTCTGTATATGGAGCGACAAGTGTCGGCTATTTTTCACTGGCGATCACCATCGGTTATCTTCCGTTGGCAATGATTGCGAGCTCGATATATCAGGTCTTGTTGAGAAACACTTCCGAAAAAGTGAACGAACGCAAAGCTATATTTCCAGAAATCCACCAGTTCTTTATCTATTCGTCAACGATATTGTGTTTTGTGTTCAGCATTTTATATTTCATCCTGCCAAGTATAACAGAGTTTCTTTTTGGTCCAGGATGGGGCATGACTGGTGAAATATTAGGAATCCTACTTCCTTGGTTCGCCACTGGCTTTATAGCAAACGCTTTGGTCTTTGTACCTGAGGTTTTGTTGAGATTGAAAAACAATCTTATTATAGAGCTTTCTTTTATTGTTTTGCGTATTATCGCCTTAGCATACGGAATATCCAACTTAAGTTTTATCGCCACAATAAAGTTGTTCTGCGTCATCTCATTCGCAATCAAATTATTCCAAGCTGTATGGTTCCTATGGATTGCAAAACAGCATGACAAAGATCTAAGTCAAAAGGTGTCAAACGAGTAGGAAGAAAACAAATTGATGTAAAGATTAACAATCAGCACATCAGAAATCCATGTGTCTTTTTACTTTTTCCTCGTACATATCCGCTGTAGTGACAAGCAATCCCGTCTCATACACATTGCCAAATTCCACATTAAGTGTAGAATCAAACACCCTCATTGATGGAGAGACATTCATATAAGAATTGACCAGTGGAGGTATGTTACGATTAAGCCTCTTCAACTCCCGCTTTAGCACGACATAGTCATTTTTGTAATTGTTTCCACTAAACATCGATCTGATACTCTCCGAAACAGTCGTTTTTATCGGATTTTTCGCATAAACGAGATGATATTTATCCGTGAAATACAAATCAAGAAAATAACGTATTATTGCAAACGCTTCGTCTCCAAAATGCGAATATATTGAAGCCTTACCGAAAAGATATTTTGCATTATACTTGACTATCAAAGCTCCTATGCCATCCCATAAGTTATCGAGAGCATACATACTCTTTGTCGACGATGCTCCTGACTGATATTTCGGACAAATAAAACTTCTTCCAAGCTCGATAGTATGAGGCAAGAAATCAGCGATGAATTCATCGGAATAATCAAATAGGCAACCACTTGTCAGCCACGGTTTGCCATCGACAAATTTGACATCGGAACCATAAATAAACCTGTATCCACCGATTATTTCTCTTTCATCTGGGTTCCACAACACAAGTTGTTTGCAACCACTACTACCATCGATATCGAATTTGTCAAGATCGCAAGCCTTACCCGTTCCTCCACCTGCATCACGGAAAGTCAGTTCTCTCAACCTTCCGATTTCGGCGAGAGTGTTTGGAGATGAAAAATAGTCGACAATGTACAATTCATTGCCTGATTTGTTCGTTTTACGGAGCAAACCAGCATCTTTCAACTCAATCTCAATCAAATCCGTATCAATCTGTTTTATCAATGGTCTCATGCTAATTTCTCTTTGCTAAATTGTAGCATTTTTCCCGAATTACCCGAGTTTTTTCGATTGCTGGTATATCTTCGAATGAGTCATAGCCAACAATCTCACCGACAGTAATATTAAAATGGGCAGATCTGTTTTTATACATTTCATCCGCCAGATAAAGCATCTCGACATTCTGTCGTATTCCTATTTTCATGCGCCAATATGCGAGATTATAGAAAAAACTCGAATTTCTTCCGTCAAAATAGATAGGTACAATATCCCTTTTATGCTCAATACTTTTGGTCACAAAATTCTTTTTCCATTCCAAATCTGCTATATTTCCACTTTTATCTCTACGAGACACTTTACCAGCCGGGAAATAAAGGATTGGAGTATTGCCAGACATACACTCATCAATCAGATTCACGCTCTCCTTATTCTGTATGTTATTCACGACATTTACAGGGATAAAAAGCGATTTCATCGGAGATATGTGCATAAGGATGTCGTTGACAACAACTTTAGCCTCTCCATATTTGTCAGAAAGCATTTTCAACAAGACAATGCCATCAAGTCCTCCCAACGGATGATTGCAGACAAACGTATATCTTCCACTTTCCGGAAGTCTATCCTCCCCGTTTATGTTATAAGAGATCCCCAATTCAGTGAGAAGATTGCCAACGAATGTGATTCCGTCTTCATTCCAATGCTTTGACAGGAAATCATTAAGATCATCTTCATGGACAATATGTTTGAGATAGGAAATCATAAAGCCTGGCATCTTCTTTTTCAAAGATGGTGCCTTCGCCTCAAGAACAGCTTCTATATCAATATATTTGTCTGTCATTTTGCAACCTTCACTCATACATCATATGGCAAATATACATTTTTTATCTATAAATGAGATATAAGTGATGGATAATGCCGATAAGTTTAATTACTTTTTTCTATTTTTGCCTAAAATTAAACTGATTGTAGTATGTCTGATTTTAAATGTGAGGAAGTAATGCCTTTTGAATCCTCTGCGAATGGCAAGACGCAGCAGATAGAGCAGATGTTTGATGACATCGCCCCACACTACGATACCATGAACCGTCTCATGTCACTTGGACAGGACAAAAGTTGGCGTCAGAAGGCTATCAGCCGTTTGAAGCAGACTAATCCCAATACCATTCTCGACGTAGCTACCGGAACCGCCGATTTCGCACTTTCCGCATACGATGCCATCCAACCGGCACGCATTGTTGGCGTCGACATATCAGAAGAGATGATCCGCGTCGGAGAGGAGAAGGTAAAAGCAGCAAAAAAGAGCGATTTCATCGACCTTATGCGTGCCGACTCCATGAATCTTCCTTTCGACAGCCAGAGTTTTGACGCCGCAACAATCGCCTTTGGAGTACGCAACTTTGAAAGTTTGGAAAAAGGATTGACCGAGATTTGCAGAGTTGTAAGAGACGGAGGTTCACTTGCGATTCTTGAATTGAGTGTCCCAACAAATCCATTTTACAGATTTGGCTATCGCATCTTCACAAAAATATTTATTCCTATAATGGCAAAAATATTGAAGACTAATAGCACCGCATATTCATATTTGCCCGAATCCATCGATGCTTTTCCTCAGGGAGAAGTGATGAAGGATCTGCTTTTGAAAGTTGGATTCAAAAGTGTGGAAATAAGAAAATATACGATGCAGACATGCACTTTCTATTTCGCAACCAAATAAAAAAGATTACAAACAACTTAAACAAAATAAAAAATGGCAATAGTAAAACCATTTAAGGGTATCCGTCCACCTAAAGAATTGGTGGAGCAGGTAGAGAGCCGTCCATACGACGTGCTAAACAGCGAAGAGGCACGTGAGGAAGCTAAAGGTAACGAGAAATCTCTTTACCACATCATCAAACCAGAAATCGACTTTCCAGAGGGCACAAGCGAGTACGACCCTCGCGTTTACGAGAAAGCCGCACAGAACTTCCAGATGTTCCAGGACAAAGGATGGTTGGTACAAGACGACAAAGAGCAATACTACATCTATGCCCAGACAATGAACGGCAAGACTCAGTATGGTCTTGTGGTTTGCGCATACGTAGACGATTATATGACAGGTGTGATCAAGAAGCATGAGCTTACACGTCGCGACAAGGAGGAAGACAGAATGAAGCATGTTCGCGTCAACAACGCAAACATCGAGCCTGTGTTCTTCGCATATCCAGACAATGCTATCCTTGACAAACTTGTAGCTAAATATGCCGCTTCAACTCCTGTTTACGACTTCATCGCTCCTATCGATGGTTTCGGACATAAGTTCTGGATCATCAGCGACGACGCAGATATCAAGACTGTGACTGAAGAGTTTGGCAAGATGAAGAATCTTTACATCGCAGACGGGCACCACCGTTCAGCAGCTGCAGCACTTGTAGGCGATGAGAAGAGAAAGCAGAATCCTAATCATAAAGGCGACGAGGAGTACAACTACTTCATGGCTGTTTGTTTCCCTGCAAGCCAGCTAACAATTCTCGACTACAACCGTGTGATCCGTGACCTTAACGGTTTGACAGACGAGCAGTTCCTTGACGCATTGAAGAAAAACTTCGATGTAGAGTGTAAGGGTGAGGAGATGTACAAGCCAAACGCGCTTCACAACTTCTCTCTATACCTATCAGGAAAGTGGTACAGCTTGACAGCGAAGAAGGGCACATACGACGACAACGACCCAATCGGCGTGCTAGACGTAAGCATCTCGTCAAAACTTATCGTAGATGAGATTTTGAACATCAAGGATCTTCGTTCTTCCGACAGAATCGACTTCGTAGGAGGACTACGTGGTTTGAAGGAGTTGAAGAAGAGAGTAGACTCAGGCGAGATGAAGACAGCTCTAGCTCTTTACCCAGTGTCGATGAAGCAGATCATGGACATCGCAGACAGCGGCAACATCATGCCACCAAAAGCAACTTGGTTTGAGCCAAAACTACGTAGCGGACTTTGCATCCACAAGTTGGTGTAATTAAAAAAGTTGAACTACAAACACGTCTACAAAAAGAAAATTTATTATTTTTGTAGACGGATAATAACGAAAAATATTTAATTTTTTCATAAAATGGTAAATTACAAAGAGTTAGGCTTGGTAAACACTAAGGAGATGTTTGCCAAGGCACTTAAGGGCGGTTACGCTGTTCCAGCTTTCAACTTCAACAATCTTGAGCAGCTTCAGGCTATCGTAACAGCAGCAGCAACAGAGAAGTCACCAGTTATCCTTCAGGTTTCTAAGGGTGCACGTAACTACGCTAACGGAACTATCCTTCGTTACCTAGGTATGGCAGCAGTAGAGTACGCTAAGGAGCTAGGTTGGGAGAAGCCACAGATCGTTCTTCACCTTGACCACGGTGATTCTTTCGAGCTTTGCAAGGACTGTATCGACAACGGATTCTCTTCAGTTATGATCGACGGTTCACACCTTCCATACGAGGAGAACGTTGCTCTAACAAAGAAGGTTTGTGACTACGCACACCAGTTCGATGTTACAGTTGAGGGTGAGCTTGGTGTATTGGCTGGTGTTGAGGATGAGGTTTCTGCAGACCACCACACATACACTAACCCTGAGGAGGTAGTAGATTTCGCTACTCGTACAGGTTGTGACTCTCTAGCTATTTCAATCGGTACTTCTCACGGTGCATACAAGTTCACTCCTGAGCAGTGTACTCGTAACGCTGAGGGTAAGCTTGTTCCTCCACCATTGGCATTCGACGTTCTTGAGGGCGTAATGAAGAAGTTTGAGAAGCAGGGTGGTTTCCCTATCGTTCTTCACGGTTCTTCTTCAGTTCCTGAGGAGTACGTTGAGATGTGCAACACTTACGGTGGTAAGTTGCCTAACGCAATCGGTATTCCTGAGTCAGAGTTGACTAAGGCTTCTAAGTCAGCTGTATGTAAGATCAACATCGACTCAGACTCTCGTCTTGCTTTCACAGGTGCTGTTCGTAAGCACTTCGCTGAGCACCCAGATCACTTCGACCCACGTCAGTACTGTGGTGACGCTCGTAAGGAGATGATTAAGATGTACACTCACAAGATCGTTAACGTTCTTGGCTCAAAGGGTAAGGCTGAATAATCAATTCAAACGATAAAAATTTAGGGATGCTGGTTTCAGCATCCCTTTTTTATTCTCATTCAAAACAAGCAGAAAAAATGAGCAATAACAGTTTGGCATTATCAAAGAGCAGCACAACAGTTAAGAATATGATTTACACTATTTTCACCACATTATTTCTATTCTTGACAAGTTCTCTCTATGCCTCTGATTCTGATTATATCCAGACATATAAACTTAAACCTGTAAATGAAGGAATACAAATCGGACTTGGCACAGCACTTAGCGGATCCGCTCTGATTTGCAATCAAATCCTACATTTAAAAAGAAACGAATACAACCCACAAGATTGGGATAAAAGCCGTCTTCCCAAGATTGACCTAATATTCATGAGGCCATACAACAAGAAGCTCCACATCGTCGGAACTGCCTCTCTAGGAGTAGCCATGGCAACACCTTTTATTCTGACAACGGCACCGAGTAGTGAATGGGCAACCATCGGGACAATGTACGCTGAAACGATGCTTCTTACAAATGGCATACTACAATGGACAAAGTTTCTTGTACATCGAGCACGTCCATACATGTATTTCGACGGATATTCACAAGCCAAAGTCGACGCAGGGGATTGGAACTGTTCTTTTCCATCCGGACATACTGGGATGTCATTTTCTGGAGCAGCATTTACAACATCTGTTTTTTGTCACAGTTTTCCAAATTCGAAATGGAAAGCTGCAGTAGCAGGCTTTTCCTTTGGTATTGCCGCATTAACAGGAGGACTACGTATGGCAAGTGGAAACCATTTTTTCACTGACGTCCTCGCAGGAGCGACAATTGGCACCGCCTGTGGATTTATAATTCCAGCTCTGCATCACCAAAAATCCAGATCAGAAAAAGATTTCGACATAACAACTGCAGACGCTATTCCACCCATAATCAGTTTCAACATAGGATTCTGATTCTTTGTGTCTTCTGGTTCTTTACCATACACGACTGATATTACAAAAAAATAAAAACTTTGGATGTTTTCTCTTCACAACTAAAACGAGGATTGTTAAAGGAGTTTCACCCTTAACAATCCTCATACTATATATCTTAAACTACCTCTTAATTTTTATTGAACATGTCCAATCCGAATGAGATCAGTCGCCAACCACAATAAACACCCAAAGCGAACTTTACCGTCGTCGCCACAATAAACCCTATGAGATTGCCCATACCTGATTTTACCGCGACATCATTACTTTGACCTGCAATATACTCTCCGATAACAGCACCAAGGAACATACAAATAATCGTAGCTGTGCCTGGAGGCAAAGGTACAGGCAAAAACAAGCCTACCAATAGTCCGACAATACTACCATAGACTCCCGCTTTCGTTCCTCCAAACTTTTTCGTCGTCCACATCGGCAGGAAGAAATCAACCGCAAAAGTAGCCGCAACCAATATAAAGATGACAAACAACTCCAAATTGGACATCTCCACGTCGCCACAAAAACGGGCGATCAGCATCGCTACAAGATACAAAGGAGTGCCAGGCAGTCCTGGAACCACACTTCCGACAAGACCTGCAACAACCAAAATCAAACACACTATCAAAACCACACCAATCTCCATAAGCTCTTCTTTTTATTTGATTATAATGCAAAGTTGGCAAAAAATCATCGACTAACCCTAAAACTAACCCACTAATTTTATTACTTTTGCAAAAATATGTAAAACGACTCTATGGATAATATAGTAGATAAAGTTACTAACGAAGACTACAAGTACGGCTTTACCACCAATATTGAGACCGAAGTTATTCCCAAAGGTCTCAACGAGGACATAATCCGTCTTATCTCAAAAAAGAAAAACGAACCGGAATGGCTGCTTGAATTCAGACTAGAAGCCTTTCGTCATTGGCAAACACTTACGGTGCCAACATGGCCTCATCTTTCAATCCCAGAAATTGACTTTCAAGACATTTATTACTACGCCGCTCCTAAAGCAGAAGTCGAAGGCAGTGAAAATAAGGAAATAGATCCTGAACTACTGAAAACATTCGACAAACTCGGAATTCCTCTTCATGAGCAGAAAGCTCTAGCTGGAATGGCTGTAGACGCGGTGATGGACAGTGTATCTGTAAAGACGACCCAACAAGAGGCTCTTGCTGAACTTGGCATTATTTTCTGTTCAATCGGAGAAGCAGTCCACAACTATCCAGAATTAGTACGCAAATATCTTGGCTCTGTAGTCAGCCATACAGATAATTTCTATGCGGCTCTCAATTCTGCCGTTTTCAGCGACGGAACATTTGTATATATTCCTAAGGGAGTGCGTTGTCCGATGGAACTTTCCACATATTTCCGAATCAACGCAAAAGGTTCAGGTCAGTTTGAGCGCACTCTGATCGTTGTAGACGACGACAGCTACGTCTCATACCTTGAAGGATGCTCCGCTCCTATGCGTGACGAGAACCAGCTTCATGCGGCAATCGTTGAACTTGTGGCAATGGAGCACTCTGAAATCAAATATTCGACGGTGCAGAACTGGTATCCAGGCGACAAAGACGGCAAAGGTGGAATCTACAACTTTGTCACAAAACGTGCTTTGTGCAAAGGCAACGGTTCAAAAGTATCATGGACACAGGTGGAGACAGGTAGTGCAATCACATGGAAATATCCAAGTTGTGTATTGCTTGGAGACAATTCAGTCGGAGAATTCTATTCTGTTGCTGTGACAAACAACTACCAACAGGCAGACACAGGAACAAAGATGATACATATCGGTAAGAATACCCACTCTCATATTGTATCGAAGGGTATTTCTGCCGGACATAGTCAGAACAGCTACCGTGGTTTGGTGAAAGTGGTGGAAAATGCTTCAAACGCAAGAAACTTCTCTCAGTGTGACAGTCTTTTGCTTGGCGACAAATGTGGAGCCCACACATTCCCATACATGGAGGTAAGAAACGAGACTGCAATAGTTGAACACGAAGCCACAACATCAAAAATCAGTGAAGACCAAGTGTTCTACTGCAATCAGAGAGGAATTAAAACAGAAGACGCGATCGCACTCATCGTAGGTGGATACGCAAAAGAGGTAATCAGCAAACTGCCGATGGAATTCGCAGTAGAAGCAAAAAATCTTTTGAGCATATCATTGGAAGGAAGCGTCGGATAATCAATAAAACAAAAAAGAACTATGTTACTAGAAATAAAAAACTTACACGCTATAATCAAGAGCAACGGCAAAGAGATTCTAAAAGGTATCGATTTGTCTATCAACGCAGGAGAAGTTCACGCCATCATGGGACCTAACGGTTCAGGCAAAAGCACATTGTCATCAGTGTTGGCAGGAAATCCAAGTTACGAGGTCACTGAGGGAGAGGTGATCTTCAATGGCAAGAATCTTCTTGAACTTTCTCCAGAAGACAGAAGTCACGAAGGATTGTTCTTGAGTTTCCAGTATCCAGTAGAAATTCCAGGAGTTAGCATGTCCAACTTCATGCGTGCAGCGATCAATGAACACCGCAAGTACAAAGGTCTTGAACCATTGTCTGCATCTGATTTCTTGAAACTAATGCGTGAGAAGCAGGAATATGTCGAGTTGAACAACAAACTTGCAGGACGTTCAGTAAACGAAGGATTCTCAGGAGGAGAAAAGAAGCGTAATGAGATATTCCAGATGGCAATGTTGGAGCCAAAACTTTCTATCCTCGACGAGACAGACTCTGGTCTTGACATCGACGCACTACGTATCGTAGCAGGAGGTGTCAACAAATTGAAGAGCAGTGAGAACGCAAGCATCGTCATCACTCACTATCAGCGTCTGCTCGACTATATTGTGCCAGACTTCGTACACGTGCTTTACAAAGGAAAGATTGTAAAGAGCGCGGGAAAAGAGTTGGCTCTTGAACTTGAGGAGAAGGGTTACGACTGGATTAAAAAAGAGTTAGGAGAATAATCTATGGTAGAAGAATCATACATAAACATCTACAATAAGCATAGAGAGCTGTTGCAGACAACATCTGCCACCCCACTCGATGCGATCCGTGATGAAGCATTTGATGTGTTCTGCCGTATGGGATTCCCTACAGACGAGCAGGAACGTTACAAACGCAGCAATATATCAGACGTATTCGCCACTGAATATGGAATGAATATCCGTCGCGTTGAAATAGCCAGCACAAATGCACCATATAAATGCGATGTGCCAGGACTAAAAACACACAACTTCTATGTTGTGAACGACATTTTCGCAGAGGCTATCGCGAAAGACGAAATAGCAGAATTGGCAAAATCTGGTGTAATTGCAGGTTCTCTCAGCACCGTCGCAAAAGAGCATCCTGAAATCATCAGTAAATATTATGGCAAGATTGCACCTCACGCATCAGATGTGATGGTGGCATTCAATACAGCCTTCGCTCAAGACGGATTCGTGCTATTTGTACCAAAGAATGTACAGATAGAGCGTCCTATCCAGTTAATCAACATGATGCATGCCGACTTCGATCTATTGGCAACAAGCCGTAACCTCATCATTTTGGAGGAGAATGCATCCGCAAAAGTGATTATCTGCAACCACAGCGAATCTGGCCACAAATTTTTAGCAAACAGAGTGACTGAAGTAAGTTTGGCAGAAAACTCAAACTACAGCCACTACGAGTTATCCGATTCAGAACGTCAGACCACAAACATCAGTTCGCTATATGTGGAGCAGGCGAAATCATCAGAGGCGAAAATCAACAACATAACATTACGCACAGGATACTCCCGCAACAATATCCGCATCAACCTTAGCGGAGAGCATGCAGAGACAACATTGTGCGGAATCGCGATAGGTGATGAGCACGACCATATTGACAACGACACATATATAAATCACAAAGTGTCGCACTGCAAAAGCACAGAGCTATTCAAATATGTCATGGACGACTGCTCATACGGCTCATTCGCAGGTCGTATACTTGTTGAAAAAAACGCACAAAAGACAGAGGCATACCAAAGCAACAAGAATATTTGTGCAAAGACAACAGCAAAGATGTACACAAAGCCGCAGCTTGAGATCTATGCTGACGACGTGAAATGTTCACATGGAGCGACGGTAGGTCAGATTGAAGATGAGGCTCTCTTCTATCTTCGTACACGAGGCATTTCAGAGAAAGAGGCAAGAATGTTGCTGCTTCTTGCGTTCACCAATGACATTGTGGAGAAGATCGACATTGAGGCGTTGAGAAATAGAATCAGAGTTCTGATCGAAAAACGTTTCCGTAGGGAGGCGCATAAATGTGCGACATGCAATTCATGTCACAATTAACAATGCATAAAAACAAAGAGTCATGGTGCTAAACTACATCTGGATAGGCTGTTTCATAATCGCATTCATCGTTGCCATCCTGCAATGCGTGATATTTCAGGATTACATGGTGTTTGAGCGAATCGTACGCAGCACATTCCACATGTCAGAGTTTGCCGTGATGAAGATTGCCCTTCCACTTGGAGGAGTGATGATTCTATGGCTTGGGTTGATGAATATTGGAGAGAAGGCAGGAGCCATAAATTTCTTGTCAAAGATAATCGGACCATTCTTCAACAAACTTTTTCCAGAAGTGCCCAAAGACCATCCCGTCAACGGGCAGCTTCTCATGAATTTCTCTGCCAACATGCTGGGGTTGGATAATGCAGCCACACCGCTAGGATTAAAGGCGATGAAAGGGTTGCAGGAACTTAATCCGAACAAAAAAGAGGCAAGCAACGCACAAATCATGTTTCTTGCGCTCAACACATCTGGATTGACACTCATACCGATCACAATTCTTGCACAAAGGAGTGTGCTCGGAGCCGCCGACCCGACAGACATATTCATTCCGCTGTTGCTGTCCACTTTCATTTCGACGGTAGCCGCGATCATCTACGTCGGAATCAAGCAACATCTAAATCTTCTGAACGAAGTGGTCATCAGTTGGTTGGTAGGAATCGGCATAGTCATCGGACTGATGATGTATGGATTCTCTCAGCTTAACCAGGAAGAGATGATCGTAACATCAAAAATTGTCAGCAACGCCCTACTCTTCACAATCATCGTCACATTCTTAGCGGGTGCCGCCTATAAGAAGGTTAATGTATATGAATGTTTCATAGAGGGAGCCAAACAAGGATTTGAGACAAGTATCAAGGTAATGCCATATTTGGTCGGAATGTTGGTAGCGATCGGCGTGTTCAGAGCATCCGGAGCAATGGATTATCTGATGTACGGCTTAAAATGGCTGTGGAGTTGGACAAGCCTCAACACCGATTTTGTGGATGCATTGCCAGTGGCGATAATGAAACCATTGTCGGGAAGCGGAGCAAAAGCGATGATGGTGGAGACAATGCAAACATTCGGCGTCGACAGTTTCACAGGAAAATTATCATGTCTGTTCCAAGGTGCGGCAGACACCACATTCTACATAGTGGCTCTATATTTCGGATCGGTCGGCATACGCAAGACAAGATATGCAGTCACAGCAGGACTTGTGGCGGACACTGTTGGAGCAATAGCCGCAATTTTCATTGCATATTACTTTTTTAGGTAAATTATTCTATTTTAAAGATATTTAAGACTTATTCAAGTGTATCCTATAGAATATATTTTAACTTTGCATAAACAAAACATAACAAATAAAAAACGGATAGTTATGAAGATAGGATATTTTGGAATAGCATTGTGCGCTACTGCATTGTCAGCGACAATTGCAAATGCACAGGACATTAACGCATACAAAGTACTTAACCTTAGTTTGGAAGACCCAACATTAGGATCAGCCCGATACGCAGGTATGGGTGGAGCCATGGGTGCTATCGGAGGTGTTTCAAGTGCTTTGAAAGACAACGCTGCCAGCATTGCAGCAGGTACAAAATCAGATATTGGCATGACATTTGACCTTTATTCGAACAATGACGGTCAATGCTCATTTGCAGTGAGTGACGCATCACTACTATTCAACATTGAGCACAATAGTAGTGGCTACGTATCGACGGCTCTTGCCATCACTTACAACCGCAACCGCACATTCGACAAAGACATGTTCCTAAAAGACAAAACATACAACTCAACCACAAACGACCATGAGGAAGGAGGAACAGATGCTGTCAACTTTGCATACGCCGGTAACATCAACAACCAGTTCTACTTTGGTGTGGCTGTAGGAATCACAGATCTACGCTTTGACAAAGATAATATCTACAAAGCCCCAGATCTTACAGGCGATTATGTTTCTAATGCAAATTTCTCATCAAGATCGGAAGGTTCAGGTTGTAACTTCAATGTAGGTTTACTATATCAGCCATCTGATTTCATGCGTGTGGGTATTGGTCTACAGACCCCAACTCTTTATAATATTGAGGAGGATTGGAAAGCTAAAGAGGACGGCATGGAAAATTCTTATGACGAGTACAGATACAAAATCCACACTCCTATGAAATTCTCAGCTCAATTGGGATTCATGATTGGAGACAGAGCCAATATCGGTATCGACTACTCTATGAGAAACTACACAAGGATGTGGGGAGAGTTTGCAAACTTGAAGATGAGAATGCTTGAAGAGGACATCAAAGAGATCTGCAAAACTCAGCATACATTAAAAGTAGGTGCAGAAATCAACATCATTGACGGTTTGGATCTACGTGCTGGATACGCAGTTTGCACAGCCCCTATACGTGAAGTTCAAGAGTCATGCGACAAGCTAGCTGATTTAGGAGGTGCATACTCTGGCGATTACTGGGCTAATGACGAAAACGGTGATTATTTCTACGGACCATTGTATTCGTTCACTTCACCTAAATTACGTCAGTACATCAGTGCTGGTTTTGGATACAGTGGAAGAGTCGCATATGTTGATTTCGCATACATCCGCAAACTAGCAACAGTGCAGTATATGCTACAGCAGCCATTCGACGAAGGAACAGCTAATCTTGTTTCCACATATGCGAACGAGTTGGGTGACCTAAAACACGGAAGCAACCATTTCATGCTTTCTTTCGGATTCCACTTCTAATGTAGAATTTTATTCTAAACATATTTCAGAGACGTGATTTTCATCACGTCTCTTTTTTTACATTGTTCGACCGTCCACAAAATACATTCATTTTCACTTTTAACAATATTTAATATTAATGAAGAAAACAACCTTTGGATTAATGTCTATATTTGCAAAACAATATTTTACGAAACTTCAAGCAATGTTGTTGTATTTTTAAAACACTACATCAAAAGAATAAAATATATGGAATTAAAAAAACTACTTCTTTCAAGTTCGGTATTACTTGCAGGCATATCACAAGCCACAACAATGCCAATGTCCATAAGTGGAGGATCAGCGGCCGCTGTCGCACTCTGCAAGGACAACAAAGTATATGCATGGGGAGAAAATGCAAACAAATTAGACTCGACAAGCACCAATGTCCTTGGTCTTGACACAACTATCGCAGGATATGTCTATAAAAGTTATTACACGACACCAATGCTAGTAGACACCAAAGATATAAAATTCACGCAAGTCGATGCAGGTTCCGGAGCAACATTCTTAGGTATCTCTGACAAAGGTGTTCTTTACTTTTGGGGATGGGGCAACTATAATAATGCCAAGTATAATGCATTGGCTCCCGTAGAGTGTCAAGCTAAAGGATACAACGAAGACGGTACCCCTGGCGGAAAATATTTAGGGAATGTAAAAAAAGTTGCAGGTGCCACAAACGGATTCATTGCTCTTCAAAACGATGGCAATGTTGTCATGTCGGAAGATTTCATCCATATAGATACCGCCATAATAGGGCAAGGCGACCTACGAAAAAAGGTTATCGACATTTGTGCAGGAGACAATTCCTTTTTTGTCTTGACTGCCGACGGAATATTATATAGCGCAGGCAGTTGGGATGGACATGGTTCAAATGCGAGTGAAAAATACACTAATGAGCTAAAACCAGTCTTGTTGGAAAAGACAAAGGAGCCATTAAAAAATGTCGTAGCCATAGGTTCTGGAGACTGTTCTTCTTTCGCTGTAACAAAAGATGGTAAAGCATACGGATGGGGAAACGGAGGTTGGAACGGTTGTACTGGCACTGGAATCCAAGCAAATAATAGCTATGCTAATCCAATTATAGCTGGAGACTATGCAAAAATCAGCGGACTCGACTACCTTAGCAATGTAAAGCAAATCGATGGAGGTAGAGGATATGGAGCCGCTGTAACATTCGACGGATACCTTCTTTACTGGGGAAGCAACGAGGGAAATGGCGGAGTAGCAGGAGCAGACACATTAAGCAAAAGTCTCAACAAGCCAATTTTCCTCACATACAAAGACGGATCCATAGTTAATGATGCCGTAGCTATTGCATGCGGAGACAATTTCGGTTACGTCGTCAATAACAAAAACCAATATTTCGCATTCGGACTTAACGATCTTGGACAATGCGGAGTGGGATCTGAAGATTCCATCATACGCTACCTTCACCCAATGTCTTTCGATTGCGAATTGCCAACACTTTGCCCTACTGTTCACTTGTCGGAAGACACAGTTACAACATGTGGTGATGGAAGATCTGCAATCTCTGCACTTACTTCTTCTGTGCTTGACAACAAAGATTTTTCACTAAATTGGTATTTCAACGGTGACAAGTTGACAGACACAACTATCATTTGCAATGTCGACAAAGAGGGTGAATACAAAGTTGTAATGACTCCTTATGATAGTATATGCCCTTCTATATCAGATTACGTTTATGTAAAACAGAACAAATTCACATTTGAGAATATAGACAACGACATATTGTTGACAGACACAACAAACATGAAAGATATTGATTTCTCATTTAGAATTTCATCTGAAGAAGAGACAAACATCATCTTATATGGCGACGAGAATTGCACAAATCCAATAGATACAACAGTCATCAATATTGGAGATAACATAATCTCCATCCCTGGCTCATTAGTATCTATCGAAGAAAGCAAAGCAAATGTATGGGCAAAAGAAACAAAACAAACAACATTACTTCCACAGGAAGATTTCACTAACACAAAAAAGGAAATATTCCAAAGTTTTGGAATGATAATCACAACTGCTAATACTGCGACGCTTAGTTCATTCAAGGTTAAATTCAAGAGTTTTTCAGGCGAAACATCAATCAGCGTCACTCCTGCTCTATATCGTGCAAAATTTGATAATGCGACTCATATTGCAGATATGGAACTTATCTCAAAAGGAAAAGCACAGGCATTTGAAGTAGACGACACTGGCACGGAATGCACAATGGAATGCGGATTTGAAATTCCAGACAATGGGTTCTACGTCATAGGCATGGACGTAAATGGCAATGTAGAAACATTCACACAGAGTTGTTCTGAGCAAGATCTTAACAGTCCACTATTTAAAAAATCTATTGTAGATATAAACAATATAGGAGTAGAATGGGTCGGATGCACAGCCAATTCATATAAAACAACCTATGCAAAAGACAGTAATTGCTACTATGATTTGATATTTACAAACATTGAGACATCCAAGTGTGCTGTCAAACTGACAACAAACATAGAAACAGAAAACACACCTTGCAGAACAATCTCAAGTGAGAATGGAACTGTTGATGGAGACAAGTTTGATATCTTTGGACGTAAGATTGTAAACGTACAGCCAAAGACCATCTATATCCAAGACGGAAAGAAATACATCTTAAGCAAATAAGTCGATTTCTTTTTCCCAAAAAGAAATTCTACCCTTAAGGACACACATGGCTATTTGTAACATTTCAGCTGTTACAAATAGCCATTTTTTATTTTCCCCTATCCCAAAAGCAAAAAACAGATAAAAAATTTGTATCACAAATACATTAGTCGATATAAAAAAAAGTCTATCCGTCTAAAAAAGAAAAAATGTTAAGCATTGCTCTTTTTTTTATACATCGAAGGAAAAATGATTCTCTATCTTTGCCATATCTAACACAACAATCTAATACTAATATTTTTTTGTCATGAAAAAAATCATTACTTCATTTTTGGCAGTTCTTGCCAGTTGCACAATGACCTTCGGACAATTTGGAGGCATCGACTTTGGTGGAGGTGGAGGTGCTGGTTCTGGTACCCTATCAAGTTACACAAGTAAAACAGACATCGACTATGTAGGCGATAATCACGTCGGTCATAAACTGGATATCTACTATCCTAACGATGGTAAGGCTACCCACAACGTCATCATCCATATCTATGGTAGTGCATGGGGAAGCAACAACAGCAAGGGTTCGGCAGACCACGGAACCGTAGGTAAAGCTGCGTTGGAGGCAGGATATATCTTCGTCACTCCAAACCATAGAACTTATGGTGACGCTTTGTGGCCAGCTCAGATCAACGATATCAAGGCTGTAGTCCGCTATCTTCGTGGAAACAAGGAGGAGCTTAAGATCGATGACTCTTTCATCGGCATCTCTGGATTCTCCTCAGGTGGACACTTGGCTTCTATGATGGGTGTGACAAACGGAGAGAAAGTGGTGAAAGTAGGAAGCGAGTCGGTCGACATCGAGGGTAAACTTGGAAAGTTCACAAGCGAGAGCAGTAGAGTCGACGCTGTCTGCGACTGGTCTGGTCCGGTGGACTGTAGAGACAAAGGCTGTGGCAATCCTATACCTATGTCGCCAGAGAACGACATGGTCGGTGGATGCACTCCTCAGCAGTGTCCTGACAAGCATGCGACTCTTGGTACTAACACATACGTCGACTCAAAAGACGTGCCTCACATGATATGCCACGGTACTACAGATAATATCGTGCCAAGCTGTGAGGGTGAGAAGTATGCCAACAAACTTAAGGCAGCTGGCGTTTACGTTGAGTGGTACAACCCTGGTCACGGACATCAGGTAAACGGCGACTACACTGACGAGATGATCAAATTCTTCAACAAGATTCGTTCGGAGAAAGGCGAGCCAGGCAGCGGTGACAACCCAGGTAGCGGTGACAACCCAGGCAACGGTGACGAGCCAGGCAGCAACGTCGATGCAAAAGAAGCTCTTCAAGTATACATCGCCATTGGCCAGTCGAACATGTGGGGAAACGCACAGGTTCAGAGCGGAGACAAAGCCACTAACGACCGTCTAAAGATGATGAGTACCGCCAACAGCCGTGGCAATGTAGGGTCTTGGATTCCTGCCGTGCCTCCAATGTGTGCGCCTGGAGCAGGTTATTCATTAGCAGACAATTTCATCCGCACAATGGCTGACGGCGTGCCTGAATGCATTTCTATCGGTATAATCCCTGTGGCTATCGCAGGAGCTAGTTTCAAGGCATTCGATCCAAACCAGTGCAAAAGCTATTTCAGCAGTTCAGAAAGCTGGCTTCAGAATATGGCAAAAGAGTATGACAATGATCCATACAACAGAATCGTGAAATGTGCTAAGATTGCCCAGGAGACGGGAGTGATCAAGGGTATCATCGTTCATCAGGGAGAATCAGACTCAGGTCAGCAGTCTTGGTTGACAATGGTTCAAACTTTCTACGACAACATCTGCAAAGAGCTTGGCCTTGACCCTAAAAAGACACCTATACTTGTAGGTCAGATGCTTGAAGGCGGAGCATGTGCCGGACACAACAGCGTCATCGCACAACTTCCTAACAAGATTTCCAACTGTGCTGTGATCAGCACAAGCAATATTCCAGGAGAGAGCGACCGTCTACACTTCACTCATGATGGTTATAAGGAACTTGGAAAGCGTTACGCAGAGAAGATGCTTACAATGATTGATTTCGACGGCAAGTGTCCAGACGGCAGTCAGATCGAGCCTAAGGTTTCTACTCCATACAAGGGAGTCGCAGTCAAACTACCAGGCACTATTGAGGCAGAAAACTATGATGAAGGTGGCAGCAACGTCGCTTGGTATGACCTTTCTTCAGGCAATAGTTGCGACGACTATTCAAATGAATATCGTTCAGACGACGTGGATATCAAGAAAGACGGCAATGCATACATCGTAGGTAGCTGCCAGAGCGGTGAGTGGATGAAATACACTGTCGATGTTCAGGTAGATGGTGAATACGAGTTGACGGTACGTGTTGGAGAAGGTGGTTCAAGTGGCAAATTCTCGCTTTCTATGGACGACAACTCTATCGACTATACAGTCAACGTAGAGAAGACAGGAAGCTGGGGCTCATATGCAGAGCAGGTGCAGAGCAAGAAATTCAATCTGAAGAAAGGCACACACGTGTTGAAACTTACTATCGATTCTGATTGGGTAGACATCGACTGGTTGAAATTCACAACAGAGAATGCCGACGTCGAGACTATCGTAAAGAAGGATTTTGCGATTGTGCCAAACCCAGCGTCTACAGCAATCTATATCTACAGCGAAGGCGAGATAGAGGATGTTGCCATCTTCAACACTATTGGAGACAAGGTCGCAAAATCTGATGATTCAAAAGTCGACGTATCGGCTCTTCCTACAGGCATCTACGTTGTAAAAGCCACTATTGATGGAGAGTCTGCAATCAAGAAATTGGTTGTAACGAAATAAATGATAAATCTTACTATTTTAGGAAAAGAGTCGAAGGCAATGCTTTCGGCTCTTTTTTCTTATCCACTTTACGGCAAAGCGTAATAAAAGGACATTTCCAAAGAAACGACAATTTACCTTTTTGTCCTAAAGCTTCACTTTTTCCCTCAAAATGCATAGAGAAAGTAATGGTCATCAGTGGTTTAAAGATGAAAAAAAGGCCATTTCACTCATTTTTTCACATAATACAAACCAAGCAAAAACATTTTTTGTATTTCAAATACAAAGGTCGATAGACAAAAAAAGTCAATCCGTCTAAAAAGAAAAAAATCGTTAAGTGTTGCCCGTTTTTTCATACATCAAAGATTTTATGTTCTCTATCTTTGCTATCGTTCAACGAGGAACATCTAACACAAGAACAAATCTAATACTAATTGATATTGTCATGAAAAAACACATTATTACTTCGTCACTGGCAGTTCTTGCCAGTTGCACAATGACCTTCGCACAATTCGGAGGTTTTGATTTCGGAGGAGGTGGAGGTGCTGGTTCTGGCTCTCTATCAAGTTACACAAACAAGCAAAACATTGACTATGTAGGCGACAACCATGTCGGACATAAACTGGATATCTACTATCCTAACGACGGCAAGGCTACTCACAACGTCATTATCCATATCTATGGTAGTGCGTGGGGAAGCAACGACAGCAAAGGATCTGCAGACCACGGTACTGTCGGTAAGGCTGCGTTGGAGGCAGGATATATCTTCGTCACTCCTAACCACAGAACATACAACGATGCTTTGTGGCCAGCTCAGATTAACGATATCAAGGCTGTAGTCCGCTATCTTCGTGGAAACAAGGAGGAGCTTAAGATCGACGACTCTTTCATCGGCATCTCTGGATTCTCTTCAGGTGGACACTTGGCTTCTATGATGGGTGTCACTAACGGAGAGACAGTGGTGAAAGTCGGCAGTGAGTCGGTTGACATCGAGGGCAAACTTGGTAAGTTCACAAGCGAAAGCAGTAGAGTCGACGCTGTATGCGACTGGTCTGGTCCGGTAGACTGTAGAGACAAATCGTGCGGTAATCCTATTAACATGTCTCCAGAGAATGACATGGTCGGCGGATGCACTCCTCAGCAGTGTCCTGACAAGCATGCGACTCTCGGCACTAACACATACGTCGACTCAAAAGACGTGCCTCACATGATATGCCACGGTACTACAGACAATATCGTGCCAAGCTGTGAGGGTGAGAAGTATGCCAACAAACTTAAGGCAGCTGGCGTTTACGTTGAGTGGTACAACCCAGGTCACGGACATCAGGTAAACGGCGACTACACTGACGAGATGATCAAGTTCTTCAACAAGATTCGTTCGGAGAAAGCTGATCAAGGCGGTGGCCAACAAGGTGGTGATCAGCAAGGTGGAGGCCAGCAAGGTGGAGGATCAGCATCTGATTGCGTTGACCCTTGCTCTTACAAGACTAAATATTCAGGCGGAACAAATATCACTGGCAATGGTGTGAAGGATATCGGCAACGGCTACAACTATGAGTTGTGGCGCGACGGAAGTTCTGGCAGCATGACAGTGTTCGGAGGAAAAGCAGACTGTGCATTCAAAGCTAGCTGGAACAACTCAGGTGACTTTTTGGCACGTGTAGGCTACTATGATGGAGG
>JAEEGL011829962.1_pt1 | contig 58822 bp, 42 predicted proteins | sample 9134231 | NCBI WGS metagenome assembly JAEEGL01 (sample SAMN16246548, study PRJNA631951) | gut metagenome | biome: gut microbiome; feature: rumen; material: fiber-attached | host: Bos | place: Iran: Karaj | collected 2018-10
GAGTCGATGATTTGCAGCCTGCCAAGCCATTTGGGAGTCTGGCGTTTCCGGCTGTCCGAGGAAAGCTCGTCCTTGTAGGTGGCATACAAATCCCTGTAGGTCTCCTCGAAGATGCTTTCCGGCCTTCTGGCGTTGGCGTCGGAGAGCGTGCTGCGGCGGGGCATCATGCTTATGCCAAGATGTGAGAACTTGCGCGCCTCAGGGAACATGGAGTCCGTTATCTCGCGAAGGGAGTCGAAACGCTTGATCACAGCATAGAGCATGATTACGAGATGCTGCCACGCATCAAAGTGCTTCACATACCTCTCACCGCCCTTTTCACGGCTGATTTTGAGAATTTTTGACTTGTTGAGCAAAGAAATCAGCTGACCATACATCGGCTGTCCGATAAAATGTGTACCTTTGTTCATGTTGTTGTAGTTTTGTAGCAAAAACAAAGGTAACAAAAAAGGTCGAGTTCCAAGCGAGGGACTCGACCTAAATTTGTATTGGGCTCAAAAAGGTTTAGCGGACACCAATATTTTTCTTAACTGAGTCTCAAAAATGGTTTTTCCCCGATATACCCTATAATCCACATCCGTCAAAGTCATCGACAACGGAGGAATTGAAAATGATTGTGTCAAGCTCCTGAGTTCTGGAAGTGGGATACTGAAATCACTTAACCTGCCGAGAGTGACGTGCAACATAAAGTCTGATTGAATCACACAGCCGGCAGCTTTCATATCCGCACGAATAGCCTCCGTCAATGAAAGAAAGTGCTCTGGAATATGGCTCGTACTCAGATGGATGATATACATCCCTGACCTTGTGGCAAAGGCATCCAATTGATCGAAAGTCAGCTCAGGGGCCTGTGCTGTCATTAAATGTTTTTTCAATAACGGACATAGGTCAATGCCCTTGGGGGTGACATTGACAAACACCATCGTAATATGGTAGAAGTCTTTCTGCCATTTGACAGGTATGTCGGCAAGATGGTTCCTCAGCTCTTCAAACCAAGGGTCATCATATTTGATGGGTACATTTATTTCTAGATAGGTCTTCATAAAGTGAATGTCATATTGTAATACCCACGTATTGGAAGAATTGTTCTGGCCAGTAATTCATGATGAGTTCATCGGGAAAGCCTACTTCCTCCACAAGTGGCATGATGCGACTGTAGTCTGCTATCTGGAAAGATATATGCGCGTCGCTGCTAAGAATCAAGGGTACATCATATTTTTTGCACAACCGAAGGATTTCAAGATTGTTGGAAACAGCGATTGTTTTATTCCTTTGAGGAGCAAGAGAATGGTTGTTGATTTCCAAGAGTGTATGAGACTCTTTCGAAGCCAGCACCAATTGCTCGAAATCCATATCCGCTGTTCCATCTCCAGGATGGCTGATGATGTGTATTTGGGGATGGCGGATGACGGCCAACAACCCCTCTGTATTTTGGATTTTATCACCCCCACTCCAACAATTGCCATGGATGCCCGCGATGCCGATGTCTAGACGGTCGAGGTATTCGTCGTTAAGATCCAGGCCTCCTTTTGTATCGAGGATGTTGACTTCGCAGCCCATCAGCAGTCGGATGCCATACATTTGTCGGGGCACCACAAACATGTTCCTGAAATATAACAACGGACATGTTCCAGGTATGCTTGGCCCATGTTCTGTGATGCCCAGCACTTGTAGCCCTTTGTCTGCACCTGCTTTGGCCATCTCTTGCAAACTGCTGTAAGCATGACCCGATGCCACAGTGTGCGTATGCGCGTCAAGTAATATTTTCCTCATCGTTTCTCGACAAAACCGTTTTGTGCCTTTTGCTTATCTCCTGACTACTTTCTGTCCGTTTGCTATCACGATGCCTTTAGTCTCACCGCTGGCGGGTGTGCCATCGATACGGTAAACTTGAGTAGAATCTTCGTGTCGCATGAGGCCGTTCGTGTTGACTACACTTGACATGCTGCCCGTCTTCTCTGCGAACTCGGCACGAGCCCTTGCCAACTGACCGATGAAGCGCTCATGGTTGCGAATCATCTGGTAAAGCACGGAGCCGGCCATTCTACCTGCATCCACGTCGCTCTGCCAGTGGTAGCCTGCTATGACTCGGCTCTGGCCGAACTCATAACCTCGGGCCAGCAAGCCTTCCATCGCTTTAGGCGAGGTGTTGATATCGGCCAGCAACAATGCCGATGTCCAGCCAAGTACGGTATGCCCAGAAGGATACGAGCCTTCATAACGGTGTTTCTCCTCCTTCTCTGGCACGATGGTGCCCTCGTTGTAATAGGTGTAGGGGCGCATGCGATTGAAGTGTACCTTCGCGTCGGAGTAAATACTGTCGCACGAGGCGCATACATCCTGCAGGATGCTGTATATCTCAGGGGTGTCTTCCTTGGTGATCTCCAGACCGAAAAGATCGCCGAACTCCTCTATGATGGTGGCCATGCTATACACTGCATCACGCTGAGCCTGTGCACAGCGGGCCTCGTCGAGACGCATCAGCTTTCCCCAGAGATACTGTGACTGGTCTGCCACAAACCTGGCCGACTCAAACTCTGGCGGGGCTGGCAGGATATTTGCCATATTGGGCAATTGAGCCTTTGTAAAATACGCATGTCCATTCTTCTCGTCACCTGCTGCCTGAACATTGACGATGCCGCAAAGCACAAATGCTATGGCCAAAACAAATAATCTTTTCATCTTCTTATACTTTTTTTGCTTCAACTCATTAATTATGCTTTCAACATCCCTTTTAAGATAAGACTATCGTCTTTTATCCGCAAAAGGGATGAAAGTTTGTGTCTGCAAAGATACAAAATATGTTTGAGAACCTGTATATGCTATCCCTCAAATGACCTATTATGGTTTTTCTTATTTGGATAATATTGATATTATTCATAACTTTGCACTCGTTTTTCAAATGCAGGAGAAGAAACATTCATATCAACAGATGGAACAGACGAGCAACTCCATATTTCAAAGACCCACATGGGTGGTGGTATTTGCCTTGACAGCAGCCATCGCATGGGGCTGGGCATTCCCGCTCATCAAAGTAGGTTTCAATGCCTTTGGCATAACTGCGGATATGACAGGCAGCAAGATGCTCTTTGCAGGACTACGTTTTGCCGCAGCTGGACTGATCATCCTTTCTGTTGCCCGTTGCAGTGGACGTTCATTCAAGACCAACACAACAAACAATTGGTGGTTCATCCTTGCTTTTGCACTGATGAACACCACTCTTCACTATTTTTTCTTCTACGTCGGCATGTCACATAGTGAAGGCTCGCGGGCAGCGATTCTTAATTCGCTGAGCACATTCCTTGTGGTGCTGCTGGCATGCGCTTGTTTCAAGAGTGATAAACTGACCACCCGGAAGATTCTCGGCTGTACCGTAGGATTTTGCGGAATTCTAGCCTTGAATCTTGGTGGAGTCGAAAGCGGACAGTTCACATGGTTGGGCGACGGCATGATTATCATCAACGCCATTTGCTCGGCTATCTCTGGTTTGATGACACGTGGGCTGAGCCGCCGAGTGGATGTGTTCGTGGGGACGGGCTATAGTCTCACCATCGGAGGCATGCTGCTCATCATCCCAGGGCTTGCACTGGGTGGTACGTTGCCCCATGTCAATGTGCTCGCCATCATCTGTCTGTTGTTGCTCATCGCCATCTCTGCTGTCGGATTTGCACTTTACAACAAATTGATCAGTTGCAATCCTGTGGGAAAGGTTGCCATATACAATTCGTTGATACCCATCGTGGGAGCAGTAACGTCATGCCTCTGCCTGGGCGAGACTTTCCATTTGAAATACGCCCTGGCCGGAGGACTTGCTGCATGGGGTATTTACATCATCAATAAGGGTAAGAACTGATTTCTATCTGTTCTGATAAAAGGACAGCCCCACGTTTGTGAGGCTGTCATGGTGGTTTTTTTCATCTGAAATAATACCCAGCAAGTTGAGCGAATGCGAAACTTGAAGCCGTTGATTATTCCAAGACAAAGGTCTTGCTTTGCAGGTCCTCGCTGTTGGGGCCTACCATCAGTGTGAACTCACCTGGCTCAGCCACGTGGCGCAAGTCGGCATTATAGAACTTCAACAACTCTTCGTCCACTTCGAAGGTCACGGTCTTTTGTTCACCAGGTTCGAGGTGGATACGTCGGAAGCCCTTCAGTTCCTTAATGGGGCGAGCGATGGAGGCGGCGGTGTCATGGATGTACATCTGCACAATCTCGTCACCTGCACGGCGTCCAGTGTTCGTCACGGTCACCTGTGCCTCGATTTTGCCACCTGACCGCAACTTGTCGCTGCTGAGTGACAACGAGCCATACTGGAATGTGGTATAGGTCAAACCATAGCCAAAGGGAAACACAGCGCTGCCGTCGATATCGGTGTAGTTGGTTGCGTATTTGCTGAACCATTTGCTGGTGGGACGTCCGGTCACCATGTGGTTGTAGTAGAACGGCTCCTGACCGGTGGTCTGAGGGAATGAGGTGGTGAGTTTTCCGCTAGGACTAGCATCGCCGAAGAGGACGTCGCAGATGGCGTCGCCACCCTCGCTGCCGCCGAACCATACGTTGAGGATGGCGGGGATATTCTCCTTCTCCCATTTCATCACCACGGGACGACCGGTGAAATAGACCACCACGATGGGTTTGCCTGTGGCTTTCAATGCCTTCAATAGGCGTTGCTGCGTCTCGGGTAGGCTGAGGTCGGAGCGGCTTGCACTTTCTCCAGTCATCTCCTGCGACTCGCCGATGGCGGCGATGATGACGTCGGCATCCGATACCGTTTGAAGTGCCTCATTGAGCAACTCGGTTTCAGGGCGTGGGTCGCGGATGTCGGTACCAAAAACTTCCCAGTTGGCTTCTATCTGTGCGTCCTCATGGATGTTGCATCCTTTGGCATAGACGACCTCGGCCTGCTGGCCTATGGCGCGGCGCATGCTCTCCAGAAGGGTGGAGAATTCATTGGGGTTGGTGTTTGCCGTCGGTGCCCAGTTGCCGCGCATATTCTTAGGAGCGTGGGCCATGGGGCCAACGAGGGCTATTTTGCCTTTCTTCTCAAGAGGGAGCAGTTGGTTGTCGTTTTTCAACAATACAAAACTCTCAGCCGCAATCTGACGAGCAAGTGCGCGAGAGGCATCGGTGTAGAGTACATCCTTCTGTTTCTTGTCGGGCAGATTGCAATAACGGTAGGGGTCTTCGAAGAGGCCTAAGTCCCATTTCGCTTCCAACATACGGCGGCAGGCAATGTCTATCTGCTTTTCTGTCACCAAACCTTCTTCCAAAGATTTCTTCAGAGTGCCCACAAAACCACGGGAGCACATGTCGAAGTCGGTGCCGGCACTTAATGCACGGGCGGAACAGGTTTGAAGGTCGCCGCATCCCCATGCGCGCATCTCACCAATCGAGCCGTAATCGGTCACAACGAAGCCTTTGAAGTTCCATTGCTCACGCAAGAGACTGGTCAACAGCCAGCGACTGGCGGTGGCTGGTTCATAATCTATTGTGTTGAAAGACGACATCACGCTGCCCACACCGGCATCTACGGCGGCACGGTAGGGGGCCAGATAGTCGTTGTACATCCTCACACGGCTCATGTCGGTCACATTATAGTCCAAACCCGACTCTGAAGCACCGTAAAGGGCGAAATGCTTCACGCAAGCCATCACCTCGTCGGGGGCGTACTGTCCTCCATGGCGCTTGTCGCCTTGATAGCCGAGCACCATGGCTTTGGCCATTTCGCTTCCCAGAAAAGGGTCTTCGCCGGCACTCTCGGCGATGCGGCCCCAACGGGCGTCGCGACAGATGTCAACCATCGGACTATAGACCCAGGGAATGCCGTCTGCCGTGGCTTCGATAGCGGCGGTGCGGGCGGCCAACTCCACCTTTTCCATGTCCCATGTGCACGACATGGCAAGAGGGATGGGAAAGATGGTGTGATAGCCGTGGATGACATCAAGACCAAATAGCAATGGGATGCCTAGACGTGATTTCTCCACGGCATATTGCTGCACTTCACGGATGCGGTCAACACCCATCAGACTGAGGAAACCTCCCACCTCACCATTGAGAATGGATTGGTCTTCCACACCTTTCTGGCCTACGCCAGTGTTCAACTGTCCTGCATCGAGCAGGTTGAGTTGTCCGATTTTCTCCTCAAGGGTCATACGAGACATCAACTCGTTGATGAATTCGTCTTTGTTTTGTGTGATTTTCTTGGGCTTCTTTGCCGACAGAGTGGTCGGTAGTAGGAGCGCAACAACTAAAGTCAATAATGGATACTTCATGTCTTTTCGGATATAGTTTATTCTATCTTGTTACATATCCCTTGCCATTACATTTATCACAGGTCGTAAGATCAATGTCTATTTCACCGACATTTACGTCTTTATACCCTTTACATTTGGGACAAAGTTTGACAGGACGGAGATATTGTGCCGACACCCATCCGTCTCTTTCATCTCCTCCCCATTCCAATGGTCCTTGGATCAGACAAAACCCATTCTTTTTCTTCCCATAGTTTTGTACGACATCACCTTTTGACAACTGGCGTTTGTGCCCATCACCGACGTCATAAACAGCGTAGTTCTTACCTGGACCTGTCCGTACATTCACATTATTTCCTGTACACACATAACCATTATGTTGGGCATTGACAGCCAACATAACACACAGCAACATCAATACGATGGATATTCTTTTCATAGGATCATATAGTTTAAATTGTTATTACAATTATAGTCTTGCCGTGCACAAAGATAACATATTTATTTGTATCTTGTGCATAATGGGTGAGATTATTGATAAAAATCAACGTCAAATGATAGATCATTTCAGTTCCTCCCCTACTCTTTCTTTCTATTCACCAACATCATGATAACACACCTTATTCAAGTTTCGCAAGTACTCAACTTGCAGGTAGTTAAGGAGTTAAGTAGTTATCGCTTCGCTAAGGAGTTAAGCCAAATGAATCGTAGGCTGTCTATCTTTAGCCATCAGATGTAATGGCTTAACTCCTTAACTCCTTTAACTTCTTAACTTCTCTCAACTTGCGAAAGGTGAGACGCCTTATGTCATTAGGTATAGACTAAAGATAGGCAACACCACAGGAAAGAAAAATATGAGGTTTTATTTTGTGGTCCACTCAGTTTGCATTATCTTTGTAACCGAACGAATCAAAAGACAAATGAAACATGAACTACTTATAACACTCGCATTGGCCATATCTGCCATGACGGCATGGGGCAAGGCTACTGACAGCGAAGTGGTGCCACAGTCCAAAGGCACACACTGCACGTTCACTGACGGGGTACGTTATTCCGAGCTGGTCATCAATGCCCGCCTAAATGATTTCAAGGCTAACACGACAGCAGCTGGATTTGGCGTGTTCGACGCCACAGGACACCTGATAACAGCCCCAAGTGCGACCAAGACCAATTTGGACTATGTGCCGGGATTGGTGGCTAAAGCCATCATTGAGGCGGTGGACTACTATCGAGACACTGACGTCGTGGATGTCAAACCCTGGTTTTATGCCATACAGCACTATGGCAACCGCCTGGATATCTCTTCCAATGGAAAGGACGGAAAGAGTTTTGATGATCTCAACGCAGTCAAACTCTATTTCAAACTGCAAGAGTTGGCTGCTGCCAAGGCTTTTCCAGATGGTGAGCAATATACCAATACCACAACAACAGAGACTGCTCAAAACCGTTTCAAGGTGGCTTTGAAAGGCATCAGCAAGGCCAATAGCACTTACGTCATCAAAGCATCGACATTGGAGGGCGCTGCTGGTGGATGGTGGCACAAGTCGGGCTATGTCAACCAAATGTGGTGCGATGGCCAGTATATGGGTCCGGCACTATTGGCTCAGTTGCTCAATGAATACGGCGATTACACCCCTATCAGCGATGATGACTGGTCACTCGTCACACGACAGTTTACCATTGCCTGGAACTATCTGTGGGATGATGATGCACACCTGCTCTATCATGCTTTTACAGCCGATCCTGCCAATACATATGGTTGGGCAGGAATTTCCGCCGTCAAGGGTGCCGAGGTCTATCATTCTCAAGAGTTCTGGGGACGTGCCGAGGCATGGTATTTCCTGGGGCTGGTGGATGTGCTGGAACAGATGCAGAAAGCCGGCCGCACAAGCACCGACGACTATGCCACATTGCACAGTATGCTACAACAACTGGGTGTAGGGATTGCCTCCAAGCAGGATGCTACATCCGGATGCTGGTACCAGTTGGTCAACCACGACGGCAGTTATGTCGCCACCGACTACAACCGCAGTTACCGCTACACTGACGGTCCCGTGTCCAACTACCTGGAGTCATCATGTACAGCCATCTTCACTGCAGCCTACCTGAAAGGTATGCGCCTGGGACTGTTTGACGCCGACTATACAGAATTGGCACGACGTGCCTATCGGGGATTCGTGGAACAATTCATGGTGGGCGATGGTAATGGAGGTGTCCATCTGATCGGCTGCTGTAAGTCGGCTGGTTTGGGCGGCAGCAACTATCGTGACGGTTCTGCTGCCTATTATCTGATGGGGCGTGACACGCAGCCTACTGTCGATGACCCCTCTTCATCAAGTTTCTATACTGAAGGCAAGGTGCTGGGCGGCTTTATTCTGGCTGCCACTGAATACGAGAGACAATTCATTGATGGTGGCGAGACACATATAGATGCCAAGCACCAAGTAAAGGAGAAAGGCAGCGCTTGCTACGATATCCAAGGGCGCCGCATCTCAGCGCATAGCCGTGGTATCCATATTGTGAATGGAAAGAAAACATTCCGAAGATGACATCCAATGTTCATATATTCCCTCTATGTAATAACTAATGCAAAATATTGTGACTATGAAAAAAATGTTGTCTTTCATCCTGATGCTGCTCTACAGCACTGTGATTCTGGCGGGTGAAGTCTTGTCGGAGAATTTTGAATCGGGCCTGCCCTCGTCTGCCCCTTCTTCAGAAACTCAGGCCGTACTGGCATCTGGGACATGGCTCATCAAGGGAGTCTATGGAAAAAACGATAATGGAAGTAAGAGGGCCACCATGAGCAGCAATGCCTATCTCATCACACCTGTCCTTCCACAGCCAGGACGTGTCACATTCAAACATCGCGCCTCAGGCAGTGGCAAAAAGCTGAAAGTGGAGAAATCTATAGACGGAGGGACCACATGGACGGAGCTTGGCACTTCTACTGTTTCGTCGTCTACACCCTACGGCAGCAGTTCTTATAAGACCCATTGTACGGAGGCGGATACCGAGGTCATCATCCGCTTTACCTGTCTTAGCGGCACCATCTATCTGGACGACATAGAGATAACCATCTATGCAGCAGGAGGAACACCTGTGGAGCCAGACGACTCCACCTATATCACTGAAGGGGTGCCAGTGCCTACCAAGCCTTTCACCGAAGCGTTACACACCTATTACATCTCGCCTGACGGCAGTGACACGACCGGAGAAGGCACGCTGGAGAAGCCATGGTATAACCTACAGTATGCCATAGACAAGGCTGTGGCGGGTGACCATATTGTGTGTCGTGGTGGAACGTACAAACCCACAATGAAAAAAGACGGCAAGAAATATACCATTCGTATCAGCACTTCCGGTACGGCAGACGCTCCCATCATCATCAGAAGTTACGAGGACGAAAAACCGGTATTTGACTTCGTGCAACAGCTCACCGACCAGAGCATAGGCGACAGAGGCATTCTCCTCACGGGCAACTACTGGTGGCTGTTCGGTCTGCACATCACCCATGCAGCCGACAACGGCATCAAACTAGAAGGTTCGCACAACAGGATAGAACGCTGTGAGTTTTCCTATAACCTCGATACAGGACTTCAGTTAGGCTTCGGACACAAATTCAGTGACACCTTCCCCAATATGAGCCAGAACGATGGCACCTATTGTGCTTACAACGACGTGATTGACTGCGACTCGCACCACAACTGCGATTATGACACCAACTACGGATCAGACGCAGATGGTTTTGCCTGCAAGATGCACAACGGCAAAGGCAACCGATTCATACGCTGTCGGGCGTGGCACAACAGCGATGATGCATGGGACCTTTTTGAGACCGACTTCGATGTCGTGTTGGCAGAGTGCTGGGCATGGGACTCAGGAAAGGCTGAAGACCATCTGTGGGTAAAAGACTATATCCACAAGAGTGGATCAATGTCTTTCTCGGGTAATGGTAATGGCATTAAACTGGGTGGAAATGGAACCGGTGGGTCATCCAAGGGCATCCATTATGCTTATAATTGTGTGGCTTTCAACTGCAATGCTGGCAGCAGCGTGAAAGGTTTCGACTGCAACAACCACAAGGGCGGACATGTGTTGATCGGATGTCTTGCATTCAACAATAGCTATGACTACATGTTCGAGTCTGGCGGTTCCAGTGCCAACACCAAATTCTACAACAACATCTGTCTGGGCAAGCAGGAGATATGTGTGGGTGATGACGATTACAATGCCATTTCCTCTCCCATGTCGAAAAATGGATGGACCAACCATTTGGTGACGGGCATCGGCGCTGACGACTTTGTATCGCTCGACGAGGATGACGCACTCATGCCAAGAGCCATTGACGGTTCGTTGCCACGGCGTTTTGCACGCCTAGCTGCCGATAGTAAGATGGTGGATGCCGGCGATGCCAGTCATGACATCCCTGAAAGTTTGCTTGCAGATTTTCCTTTCCTCAGGCGCACGGTCTCCGGACTCCAGCGAGACATGGGTCCCTATGAGCGCCCTTTCATCACCGACGCAGTGTCAACTCCCATCAAAGAGGACTCACAGTTGGATCTTCCACGGAAATATCTTCACAATGGGCAACTGATCATCTTCAATAATGGAAGGAGATATAATGCCCTGGGACAGGAAATATAGCCTCCAGCCATCATCCAAGCAAAAACATATACAATTGCACAGTAAAATCAGAACCAATTATTTTTTTGATTCAGATATTTGAAGTAATTTTGCAACGCAGAAATAGCTTAATAACCAATAATTACACCTCAACAACAAAAGATGTATGAAACCATACAAATTTGAACCCTATCTAAAGACCACCATTTGGGGCGGTTATCAGATTGCACCCTTCAAAGGTATTTTTAACGCACAACCCAATGTAGGCGAGAGTTGGGAAATCAGCGGTGTGCCAGGACATGAGAGCGTAGCTATCAATCGCGGACTGGTCAATGATGTCGATGAGGGTTTGACGCTTGTACAACTGATCGACAAGTACAAAGAACTGCTTGTAGGCAAGAAGATTTATAAGAAATTCGGCAACCATTTCCCCTTGCTCGTGAAGTTTATCGACTCCCGTCAAGACCTTTCTGTACAGGTGCATCCTGACGACAAACTGGCGATGGAGCGTCATGGCTGTGCTGGAAAGACAGAGATGTGGTATATCATCAAAAGCGATGTGGGTTCGAAGATATATGCGGGTCTCAAAGAAAGCATCACACCAGAGGATTATGAACGGTTGGCTACGGCAGAACCACAAAACGGCCGTTCACCCATGCAAGACGTGATTGCAACCCATGAGGCCCATGAAGGTGACCTCTACTTCCTGCCAGCAGGTCGGCTTCATGCTATCGGTGCCGGTAACTTCCTGGCGGAAATTCAGCAGACCAGCGACATCACCTATCGTGTCTATGACTTTGGGCGCAAGGATGTGCATGGCAATCCCCGGGAATTGCATATAGAGCAGGCCAAGGCGGCCATCGACTATCAAGTGTGGCCGGCATATCGTACTTCTTACGATAGTACCAAGCCCACGTCACAGCTTATCAACTGTCCTTACTTCGTGGTGCATCGTGTAGTGGTGCAGGTCGCCCAGCAAGTAGATTTCCACTGCGATTCATTCGTCATTGTGGTCTGTCTTTGGGGAAAAGCCAACATCAATGGCATTGATATCCGTCAAGGTGAGACCATCCTGGTGCCTGCTTGTGAAAATATCCTTTATATCTTTGGTAATGCCACATTCCTCACTGCCACCATGTAGGGCGTCAGTCTGGATACATTTCAAAAGGGTTGGCAAGATAAAATCTCACCAACCCTTATATTTTTCAAGTTTCGCTTGTAAATAAAAAAGGGATGCTCTTGCATCCCCCTTTTCTTTGGTTATTTCTTAAAGGCTTCAATCAGTTCCTTGTTGCTATAAGCATCGGCTCCGTAGCAAGTTTTCAGGTAAGCAAGACCTATCTGATAATCCTCTTCTGTGAAGGAGTCTGTAGCCTCTTTGGCCACCACCACATCATAACCCAGACAGAAAGCGTCGGCTGATGTATGACGCACACACATGTGGGCATGCAGACCTGTCATGATGACAGTTTTCACACCAAGTTCTTTGAGCAGGATATCCAAGTCGGTCTGGAAGAAGCCGCTATAACGGCGCTTGGGCACCACATAGTCTTTGTCACACAGTTTCAGTTCTGGTATCACCTGTGCGCCTTCAGTGCCAGCGATGGCATGGTCGCCCCAGATTTGCAGTTCACGGTCAATGCCGGGGAGATGTGCGTCATTGCAGAATATGACAGGGATGCCCGCCTCACGGGCAGCATCCAAGAGTTCAGCTGTAGCTGGTACGATAGCTCTTCCACGGTCGCATCCCAGTGCACCGGTCACGAAATCGTTGAGCATGTCAACAACAAGAATTGCGGGACTTTCAAGTTTCATAATGTAATTATTTGATGAATCAATCGTGCAAATTTGAGTGCAAATGTATGAATTTTCTCTTTTTGCGCAAAACTTTTTGGAATAATTCTTTCAAAGTGTGACAAATTATAGTAATTTTGTGCAAAATAGTGAAATTAATCCTCAATAAGACATGAAAAAACCATTAATTTGTCTCGTCATGGCCATTAGTGCCATGTCCTCTCAAGCCCAGAGCCAGTGTCTGCGTCTCAATCAGTTGGGTTATTTCCCCAATCAGGAAAAAATCATTGTTCTCGACAACGTGCAGCCCAAGGGCAGTGTGACACTATGTGATGAGAAAGGCAAGAAAGTAAAGAGTTTCAAAGTCAAGGCTTCCATACAGTCGCCTTGGTCCAACAAGACACGTCATCTTCTCAATCTGACCTCTTTCACTCAGCCTGGCGACTACCGTCTGCAATACAACGGCGAGTCAATGCCTTTGCATATCGGCGATAACCTCTTGCATGGCATCTCCATTGCTTCGCTCAAAGCTTTTTATATGATGCGCTCAGGTGTGCCCATTGAAGAGAAATACGCCGGCCGATACGCCCGTCCGCTTGGGCACCCCGACACCGAAGTATATATCCACCCATCTGCCGCCTCTGCAGGTCGTGATGCGGGCACTGTCATTTCCTCGCCTTTTGGCTGGTACGACGCTGGTGACTACAACAAATACATCACCAACTCAGCCTTCACCATTGGTCTGTTGCTCTCTGTCTATGAGCAGATACCCGAATATTTCAGCAAACTGAACACTGACATCCCCGAAAGTGGCAACCTCACCCCTGACCTTTTGGACGAAATGATGTTCAATCTGAAATGGATGCTCACCATGCAGGATCCTGGCGATGGCGGCGTCTATCACAAACTGACCACACCCTCTTTTGAAGGATTTGTCATGCCGAGAGACTGTCACCAAAAGCGCTATGTCGTGGCAAAAAGTGTCACAGCCACTTACGACTTTGCTGCTGTGATGGCCCAGGCCGCCCGGTTGTTTAAGGACAACCCCGACTATCCCAACTTCACCGATCAGGCCACAGAGGCTGCTATCAAGGCTTACGATTGGGCGTTGGCACACCCCGACGCTTTCTACTCACAGAGAATGATCAACAGTAAGTTTGAACCCATGGTCCACACAGGTGAGTATGGTGACTTCTTCAGCGACGACGAGCGTTTCTGGGCTGCCACCGAACTGTATCTGCTTACCGGGAACCCTCAATATAAGATTGATGCCAGCAAGTTTCTCCCCTCATCGATGCAGACTCCTGTATGGGGGCAGGTAGCAGCCCTTGGCTCCCTGGCTTGGCTCGACACTAGAGATAACTACATGTACGAGCCTATCATTCGCCACCTCAAAGAATACAGCGACTCCTTGATCGCCAAGACCACAAGCTCATGTTTCTTTGCTCCTTTTGGCAATGAGAAGAGTGACTTCGGATGGGGGTCACTGGCAGAGCACTGCTGTGCACCGGCCATCCTCTTACTTTATGCCGACAAGCATATCAAGAAAGGGGCCTATGCCTGCCACGCTCTTGAGAATGCCAACTATCTGCTTGGCCGCAATCCTTTAGGCTACTGCTATGTGACAGGATGGGGCGTCAAGAGTCCAAAACATCCACACCAGCGTCTCTCCTCTGCTGACGGCATCGAAGAACCTATGCCGGGTTTGCTGGTGGGTGGTCCTAACCCTGGACAGCAGGACAAGAACGACATGAAAGACCAGTACCAGTCTAACCTGCCCGACGAGTCGTATCTTGACGTAGAAGGCTCTTACGCTTCCAATGAGATTGCTATCAACTGGAATGCCTGCTTGGCAGGTCTTCTCTGCTGGTTGGACGAAATCTTTTAGATGAAAGATGAAAAATGAAAGATTAAAGATTAAAATTAGATAATAGAAAAATGTAAGATGGAGGGGCTAAGAATCAATTCTTAACCCCTCCACTTTTTGAAGTCCCATATGAATAACGCTACTTACTGACAATATTGATGTCCATCACATTGTGCGGGAACATGAAGCCACGCTCCTTGAGTTGCTGATAGACGGTCTCGTTCATATAGAAATAAACGGTCCAGTAGTCGGAACCTTTGCACCAGGTGCGGGTGTTGACCACCACGCGGTTCTCGCCCAGTTGGGTCAGTCCCACCCAAGGCTCAGCCACAATGTTCGAGTCGTCCACCGGTCCCTGTATGATCAGCGGGTTCTGCTGTTGAATCTCTCGGATAGCCGTCTTCACCTTGTCAAGATCGGTGCCGTATGCAAAACTGTAGTCCAGGTCTACACGGCGATACTTCTCTGTCGAGTAGTTTTTCATCTTGCCAGTTGATAAGCCTCCATTGGGGATGATGATTGTCTGGGCATCGTTGGTCAGGATGATGGTGTTGAAGATTTGTATCTCCTTCACGGTACCGGCGAATCCCTCTGCCTCGATATAATCACCCACTTTAAATGGTTTGAAGAGCAAAATCATCACACCACCGGCAAAATTCTGCAGTGTGCCACTCAATGCCATGCCGATAGCGACACCAGCCGAGGCGAAGAGTGCGATGAACGAGGATGTCTCCACGCCCAGGATAGAGATGATAATGATGAGTAGCAAGAGCCATCCCACCACATTGACAATGCTAAGCAGGAAGGTTTGGAGCGAGGTGTCTACCTTGCTCTTTTTCATCATTTTCGAACACAATTTTGAAATCCACTTGAGGATATAGCGGCCTATCAGATAAACGATAATCGCCACTATCAGATTCTTACACAGACTCAATGCCCATTGACCAAGCATCGAATACGTCTCGGGGGAAAAGATTTTGTCTAACATAAGCTGGTGATTTTTAAGTGAATATAGATGAAGATTATTCTTTTTTCGTCATGTCGGTCAACTTGAAGAGGACTGGTAGAGTTGAACACTTTCTATACGTAGTCTCTGGATGCCTGCCGGAACTCGCACCTCGACCACATCGCCGGCCTTTTTGTTGAGCAAAGCCTGGGCAATGGGCGACTTAATGGAAATTTTCCCATCCCGGAGATTGGCCTCATGCGGACTGACGATTGTGTAGGTCATCTTTCTGTTATTAGTAAGACTGGTCATTTCCACCTGAGAGAGTAGTCCCACCGTGTCGTTGCCGAGTCTTGACATGTCTATGACGCGCGCGTGTTGAAGTACTCTCTGTTTGAAACGTATCCTGCCAAGCAGCCTCGACTGCTCGCGTTTGGCGGCATGGTATTCGAAGTTCTCGCTGAGGTCGCCTTTGTCACGTGCCTCTGCGATAGCTTCTCTCACCTGTGGCAGTTCCACACTCTCCAACTGACGGAGTTCGGCCACGAGTTGGTCGTAGCCTTCTTGTGACATATATTCCATGATGCTACTCCTTCAAAACGTTTACTTCAAAGTCTTAATCAGAAAATCGGAGACCACCTCGTCTGCACGGTAGATATTCTGGCCAAAGCCATGGTCGTAAGCATCGAGAATGACCAGTTCGCTCTTAGGCCATATCTGATGATAACGCTCACCGTAGGTGTAAGGCACCACACGATCGGCTGTGCCATGCACAATCAGCGCAGGTCCCTGATACTTGGCCGATGTCTCATAGATTGGTAGCGAGAAGGCTGTTTTGATATACTCACGGCCCAGTTTTAAGTTGCCGAAAAGCGACACATATTCTGGCGGATCGAGCGGGTCGTAGGTGGCGCCCATGGTGCTGCCCCGGATGGCGTCATCACGCAACACGGCTGCGGGAGCCATCAGCACTACGGCCCGAAATGCATCCGTGCCCAGTTCACCGGCTGTCATACCAGCCACTACCCCACCCTGCGAGTGTCCCACAATGGCCACATCACTCACATAGCGCAGGTCGCGTACATACTCATAAACATGTTTGGCGTCCTCCACCTCATTGGGCACTGTCATTTGCACAAAGTCTCCTTCGCTCTCACCATGTCCATTAAAATCGAAACGTATGCTGGCAACACCGTGAGCTGACAGAGAGTCGGCGATGATCTCAAACATCGGTCCGTCTTTTCTGCCGTTGAAGCCATGACATAGCATCACCATCGGACAGTGCTGGCCCTGGGCCAACTCTGGTTTCTGGATGATGGCGGCCAACTGTCCCTTACTACCGTCTATCTGCACCCGCTGCGAGGTGCCTTTCTTCTCGGCGGGATGTTCTTTTGCCATTATTTCGGTCAGTGTGCGCTCCATTTTGTCTGAAAGCACGGTGCTAAGCACCACCTTTCCCTCTTTGTCTAGAAGTATCATCGAGGGTATCCACTTCACACCATAGGCACTGGCCACCTCCGACTCTCGCATCTTTTTCAGTTCGCTCACCTGTGGGTAGTTTAGTCCGTACTTGTCGACAGCGGCTTTCCATTTCTCCACTTCTGTATCAAACGACACACCGACAAACTGCACCCCTTGCTGTGAAAACTTCTGATACATGCGTAGCACATTGGGGATGTCTTTGCGGCAGTCAGGGCACCATGATGCCCAGAAATCTATCACGGTATACTTTCCCTTGATGAGTTTGCTCAGTTTCTGTGTCTTGCCGGCTATATCTTTCAGTTTGAAGTCAGGCGCTGTCACTCCTGGTTTCAACAATTCTGTGGCATATTTCGCATCAGCGTCGTTGGCAGGAAATTGTGCATACAAGGTCGATGCTGTCAATGCAAGCAGCATGACCGATAAAAATAATTTCTTCAACATGTTGGTCGGTTATAAGATAGTTGATATAAATCTGTTATTTTCGTTCCTTTGCCTGTCGTGCGTACTCAAAGAGCGACATAGGTAAATGGCAATAGCCGTCGGGGTTCTTGTCAAGATAGTCCTGATGGTATTCTTCAGCCGTGTAGAAGTTTTTCAGCGGCTTTTTCTCTACAGCAAGCGGTTGTGGATAGTCTTTTTGCACCTCTTCATACACTTGATTAATGACATGCAAGTCGGCTTCATTGGTATAATAGATACCGGTGCGATACTGGGTACCCTTGTCATGCCCCTGCTGATTGACACTCACAGGGTCAATGGCTTTAAAGTAAAGGCGCAATAAAAACTGCAGGCTGACCACCTCCGGACGGTAGCAGACATGTACGGTCTCTGCAAACTGGGTCGTGTCGGTACAGACCTGTTCATAGGAGGGATTCTCTGTGATGCCGTTGGCATATCCCACTTCTGTCTTGACGACACCTTCCACTTGCTTGAAGTAGTGCTCCGTACCCCAGAAGCATCCTCCTGCAAGGTATATCTCCCGCAAGTCATCTGAGGTGCTTTTATATTCTTCTTTTATCATGGTTGTATGGTTAGATTCTGTTATTATAGAGAAAAGATAGGAAAAATATCACTTGGTGTCATACGAGATGCCCTGCACGATTTGTCCCGGATCGCCGATGACGAGGGTGAGGGTATGACTTCTCTTGGTACGGTCGATGGGCAAGGTGAACATGAAATCTTTGCGGTTCTCAAGCACTTGCAGTTTCCAAGGCAACGACCATTCCGTAAACCGATTCTCGCATACTTGAGGAGCACAGCCATCGATACTGACACCGATACGGTTGCTTCGGTCGGTGTTGACCGGCCAAAGGGGCACCACTGAGACGCAGAGCTGGATGGAGTCGGCATCTGCAGGGAGACGGTCAATCGGTATGTCGATATGTCCTGACTTGAGGCTGGCAGGGTCTTGTACAGGGTCCAATGGTTGTCCCATCTGCAGGGATAGCCAGTCGTAGCCAATGCCCTTCAGAAGCCGGAACTCACCTGTCGCACGCAGCTTTGAAAGATCCATCTTACAGGGCAATGTCTTGCGCCTCTGATAGTCCGGCAACTGGTAAGCGCGGGTGGGTGCAGAGGTCAGCTCTGGCATGAGTTGGTATTTGGCCACGATGCCTGGAGGGATTTCTGAAAGCATCTGATTCCATTTTCCGTCGAGCATGGTATTGTAGTGATGAAGCAGAGTCTGAAGACTATCGTAAGCCTCTTTAGACGCTTTGGCCGCCTCTTGGCTGCCCGTCTCATGATTTCGCTGAGCCATCAAGAACTTACGGTTCATCTGGTAGGCCGACTTCACTGAATAGCCAAGCATCTCAAAGAAAGCGGGGCGTTTGTCTGCGAGTAGCGACAGCTCGAGGGCATCCACTTGATCAGAGAGGTGCTGATATTCGGCGAGGCGCTGTCCTGCAGGTGATGCCTCTATGCCTTTGCCCTCGGGTGAGTCGAATGAGAAGTCGGAGTCGTGCATTTTGTTGTTTTCATCATTGTCCCACTCCATCTCATATCCCATGAACTCAGGTTTGCGCTGCCATGCCAACCGATAATAGCTGTCGAGAATGCGCTGCAGTCTGTCCTCATATTGCTTTCCAAAAATAGAGGAGAGCCATTTTGCCTGATAGAAGTTGACATTGTCATATGAGAAAGCAGGCAAGTCCCATGCCATGTCAAAAAACTGCTGTACCTCTATCTCCAATGGTTTGATGTCACCCACGTTGAGCAACCAATAGCGGTCTGCCCCTGCGTCATAGGCTTTTCGGAGCTCCTCATACATCAGCATAGGCGCTGTCGTGCCAATCCACAAGTTGTCATGGGGGGTACCCAGATAACTGATGTGGTAGTAGACACCAGCTCTGCCCGTGCGCTGTCTCTCTGTGGGGTTGCTGACACGCTTCATGTAGCCATAGTTGTCATCCGGCCATACGAGGGTGATATCGTCTGGCACACGGAGGCCTGCATCGTAGATGTCGAGAGTCTCTTTATAGGGAACGAAAATCTGGGGTATCTCCGTGGCAGTCTTGTGCTTGTGTGTCTCAAGGATCTGACGTTGGTCGGCGATGACCGTCTCCAGGGTGCGGGCACGTACCACAGGGTCATTGGATCCCCTCATGGCCTCATCGTGGAGTCCTCTCATGCCCATCGTGTAGATATTGTCATACTGTGCGGTCTCACGGATACGGTTGTTGAGTTTATTCCAGATGGTCTCTTTGTTGGTCAGATAGTTCCACTCGCCGTCTTTGCGACTGTCCCATTCAGAAATGGATGCATTGTTGAAGAGGAGAGGCTCACAGTGGCTGGTGGTGATCATGATGCCCCATGAGGCGGCCACTCGCTGACTCTCCGGGTGACTATAGAATGCGCCTGTGCAAGAATGCATGGCAGGGGCTATCATGTTGCCACGCAGTCGGAGAAGGAGTTCACACACCTTGTCGTAGGTGGCGGGACCCATGTCGCCCAGACTCTTCTCAAAATTGCGTGCCGCCCATCTATAGATGCCCCAGTCTTCGTCGTTGATGAAGACACCACGGTATTTGACGGATGGAGACTTCGACGTGAAGTTCTCTTGATAGTTGATATGCTTCTGTTGCGCCACGGGTACATCGGCAAACCAATACCATGGGCTCACACCAATCCGTTCGCTCACGTGCAGCACACCATATGCTAAACCTCTTGGGTCGCTCCCGATGATATAGAGCTTTTTGCCCCGGGTGGCAATGCGGTATCGCTCCCATGTGCCTTTGAGTTCGCCAGCGTCCACCCCAGTAGCTAGCTGCTTTGCATGGTCTACCGTGGCAAGGATGACAGTTGGGCCGTCAGTTATGAGGTGTGACACAGAAGGACGGTACCCTGTCACACGTTGGATATCCTCAGCGAGCACTGTCGCCATTTTCTGCGCCAGAGGCGATTCGGTCTCTGAGACGACGACCTGACATTTCTCCAAATTGACGGCCTGTACTTGGAAGAGGCAGAGTGATAACAAAAGGAAGGCTAATAATCTTTTCATCATTTTCTATAGGTGTATTTTATTCTTTTTTAGGAGATGGCACTTCTAAACGGGATAATCGCTTAGATTTTCTCAAAAGTTCTGATCAGATGTATCACCACGCCCCAAACCTCAAAATTGTCACCGGCTTTCACCTGAAAGGTGGGGTAATCTGGATTGGCGGGCTTCAGTTCGATATAACCCTCCGAGCGATGTGTCAAATCCAGGTATTTCATGGTGAACTCCCCATTCCAAAATGCCACAATAATAGAGCCGTTGTGAGGCTCCACAGCACGGTCAATGATCACTTTGTCGCCATCGTAGATGCCAGCGTCTTTCATCGAGTCGCCCTCCACGGCGCCATAAAACGAGGCCTCTGGGTGGCGGATATAGTCGCGGTTGAAGTCCAAAGTGTCGTGGATATAGTCATCGGCTGGTGACGGGAATCCTGCACGTACCCCCGCATATTCCAGTTCTAGTCGGGTGTCGAAACCACCTTTGCTTATTTTGATATTGCCCATGTGCTTCAAGTGTCGAGTACGCAAAAATACAATGTTTTTTTTGAAAACGGCCTCATATCGCAAAAAAAATGCTACATTTGCAAACAATTGCTCTAAAAATACCATTATATGAGAAAAACATATCATCGACTGGTCGCTATCCTCATGCTGGCGATGAGCATCTCTGCTATGGGGCAAGTCGCTCCCCCTGCCCCATGTGGACCTGTGCCCACCCCCAACCAACTCAAATGGCAGGACATGGAGATGTATGCGTTTATCCATTACTCGATGAATACCTATACCGATCAGGAATGGGGTTTTGGCAATGAAGACCCCAGTTTGTTCAATCCTCAGAACCTCGACTGCCGACAGTGGGCACGTGTCTGCAAACAAGCTGGCATGCGCGGCATCATTTTCACCGCCAAGCACCACTGTGGTTTCTGTATGTGGCCCTCCGCCTATACTGAATACTCTGTCAAAAACTCCCCTTGGAAGAACGGTCAGGGCGACGTGGTACGTGAACTGGCCGAAGCCTGCCGTGCTGAGGGACTGAAGTTTGCCGTCTACCTCTCACCCTGGGACCGAAATCACGCCGACTATGGCCGTGCGCCCTATGTCGACTATTTCCGCAATCAGTTGCGCGAGTTGCTCACCAACTATGGCGACATCTTCGAGGTGTGGTTTGATGGTGCTAACGGTGGCGACGGGTGGTATGGCGGAGCCAACGAGACAAGGAAGATAGATCGCACTACCTATTACCAGTGGCCTGAGACCTACCAAATGATCAGAAAACTGCAGCCCAACTGCCTCATATGGAACGATGGCAGCGACCGTGGCGACCTGCGGTGGGTAGGTACAGAGGCAGGTCAAGTGGGCGAAACCAACTGGAGTCTGCTCAATAAAAAAGGCGAGGTGGACTGGAACATGCTCCACTATGGTCTGGAAACGGGCGACAGTTGGGTGCCCGGCGAGACCAACACGAGCATACGTCCAGGATGGTTCTATCATGAGACAGAGAACGAACATGTGAAGAGCCTTTCCAAATTGATGGACACCTATTACAAGTCGGTGGGACGCAACTCCACCCTCTTGCTTAATTTTCCCATCGCGCCCAATGGCCGCATCCATCCCGACGACAGTCTTCGGGGTATCGCCTTTGCCAAAATGGTCAAGGAGGTATTTAAAAACGACCTGGCGAAGAAGGCCAAAGTGACCGCTTCCAACGTTAGAGGTAATGACAAACATTATGCCGCAGCCAACGTGACTGACGGCAAAGCCTGTACCTATTGGGCCACCGACGATGGTGTGACAACCGCCTCACTGACGCTCGACTTCAAGAAGCCCGTCACCTTCAACCGCTTCCTCGTGGAGGAGCACATCGCTTTAGGTCAACGAGTGCGGCAATTCTCGCTCGAAGCCTTCGTTGACGGACAGTGGCTGCCTCTCAAAGACGCACTGTCAGAACGAGGAGACGGCCTAACTACTATCGGCCACCGCCGCATCATTTGTTTTCCCACCACCACAGCCACGCGTTTGCGACTGACCATCAAAGACAGCAAGGCTTCGCCACTCATCCAAAAAGTGGGTGTGTACCTGGCGCCTCCGCTGACCAGTGACATCCCCAACTCTGGTGAGAAACGTTCCTCAGGCCTTCATGTTTTCTTCAGAAGTCCCAAGCAGATGATGATAGACTTCGACACCGAGCAGACCATCTCCGCTTTCAGGTACCTGCCGCCACAGGACACCAAAGATGGCACCATCACCCATTACACGCTTTGGGCTTCATCTGACTGGAGCAACTGGCAAAAGCTGTCCTCTGGAGAGTTCTCCAACATCGTCAACAATCCAATCTGGCAGACGGTCAAGTTCGATCCTGTCCGCGCCAAGATACTCAGGTTTGAAGCCGATCAACTCTATCAAGGCGACCGCATGGGATATGGCGACATTGAGGTGGTGAGAGAAGAAAAGACCATACACGACTGGGAGAACCCAGCTGTCCTGAGCATCAACAAACTGCCCTACCATGCCACCCTGCAACTGCCTTCCAAAGAAAAGGAATGTGAAGAAATCATCCCTCTCGACGGGCAGTGGCTCTTCCATTGGAGTCGCAATCCAGAGGAAAGGCCTGCGACATTTTATGAGGAAAACTACGACGTGAGCCAGTGGGGCACTATCACCGTGCCGGGCAACTGGCAGACACAAGGCTACGGCACCCCTATCTACATCAACATCAACTATCCGTTTGTGAAGGACCGGCCAAGCGTGACGACAACGCCACCCAAAGACTGGACTGCCTATGAAAACCGAAACCCTGTAGGGTCGTATGTGACTTTCTTTGACGTGACTCAAGAGATGCTGAGCAAGAACCTGATACTCCACTTCGGAGGCGTTCATTCTGCGATGTATCTTTGGGTGAACGGTCAGAAAGTAGGATACAGTCAGAACTCGATGTCGCCGGCAGAGTTCGATGTGACAAACTACTTGCGTGCAGGGCGCAACAAACTGGCCGTAGAGGTGTATCGATGGAGTGACGGCAGTTATCTCGAAGACCAAGACATGTGGCGGCTCTCCGGTATCTTCCGTCCGGTGCAACTATGGGTCCGCCCCCTGACACATATCAGTGACTATCAGGTGACTGCCGAGCTTAGCACCGACTACTCGCAGGCTGTGGTGAAAGCCAAAGTCTCTATTTGCAATACCGGAAAGAAAACCGCCAAGAATCTGCAAGCTGTGCTGAACATCAATGAGGGGGAAGGAGACATCCCCATGACCCATAGGCTTACCAAAACGATCCCCCGTCTGCTAGCAGGCGACACGATCACTATTGAACTTACCGATATCATCGACCATCCACGTCTCTGGTCGGCGGAGAAGCCCCATCTCTACCCCTTCATGGTGGAACTTCAGGATAAGAAAGGTAACGTGTTAGAACACTTCGACTATCATTTTGGGGTGAAAAAGGTAGAGGTGGCTGGCGAGGTATTCAAAATCAACGGGAAGAATGTGAAGTTGCGTGGCGTGAACCGTCACGACCACCATCCACGCACGGGTCGCTATGTGGACGATGCCACCTACGAGCAGGACGTGCGTCTGATGAAACAAGCCAACATCAATTTCCTGCGGACATCACATTATCCAGACCGAGAATATCTCTACGAACTGTGTGACCGATGGGGTATCTACGTTATGGACGAAGCCAACCACGAGACCCATGGATACGGCTATGCCAACCATGAGATGGGTGAAGACCGCGCATGGGAAAGTGCCCATGTCGACAGGGCTGTGTCTTTGGTGCGACGTGACTTCAACCACCCCAGCATCATCCTCTGGAGCCTTGGCAACGAGGGAGGCGTGGGTCCCAACATAGAAGCCATGTATCAAAAAGTGCAAGCACTTGACACGACGCGCCCACCTTTCTACGACAGTGACCGCCGCTACAGTTGCATCTGGGATGACAGTTATCTATACCCCGACCAACTGCGCAAAAATGCACAAGACGTCACTGACAAACCGTTCATGATGCGTGAATATGCCCATGCTATGGGCAACTCAGTGGGCAACCTTCAAGAATACTGGGATGTCATCTATGCCGACTCATCCATCTGTGGCGCCGCTATCTGGGACTGGGTGGACCAGGGACTGGAAAAAGACGGCTATTGGGCTTATGGTGGCGATTTCGGCGACCGCCCCAATGACGGCAACTTCTGTATCAATGGCCTTGTAGGGCCCGACCGCACCCCACACCCCCATTACTACGAGGTACAGTATGTCTATCAGCCACTGTCGTTCGTCAGGGAGGGTGGCTACATCCGCATCGTCAACCGCAACTGGTTCACCAGCCTCGACGAGTATGAATATACCTGCGAGTTTCTTCACAATGGACGACTCGTCACAGAACAAAAACTAACTCTCCAAGAAGACAAGTTGGCCATCCCTACCATTGCCCCTTCTTATGATGATGGCGACCTGTTGCTCAATATCTATGCGCGCTTGCGGAAGGACGAGCCCTGGGCCAACGCAGGACAATCGGTGGCTCGTGAACAGTTCGTGCTGAAGAATGCCGATGTGTGGATGTCACCCCAAGGACAGCCAGCCACGGCAAAGGAAACGGCAGAGGGCATCATCGTCAATACCGACAAAGGTTCTGTCACCATCGACCGCAGTGGAGCACTCATCAGTTGGAAAGTCGATGGTGAAGAACTCATCCATGCTCCATTGGAGCCGTATTTCTGGAAGCCAGAGAACGACAACCAACATGCTGCCCACTTCGCTGAGCGCCTTGCTGTATGGAAAGACGCTGCCGCTAACCGAACAGTCAAGTCAATCAAACAGGAAAAAGGAGAGCATGCGACGATTGTGAAGATAGACCTATCACTGCCTGTCGGTGCCGACATGACCTTGACTTACTCCATCGATAAAGACGGTTCGATTTTTGTTGACGCCGACTATCGTCCCACAGCCACAACCATCCCGCTCATACCCAAGTTTGGCATGAGAATGCGACTTCCCGCGGCCTACAATCAGGTCCGTTTCTATGGCCGCGGTCCCTGGGAAAACTACCCCGACCGCAAACGTTCCGCTTTCATCGGTGAGTATCAAATGCCGCTGTTTGAGTACGAGACAGAATACATCCATCCCCAAGACAACGGGAACCGTTGTGACGTACGATGGTTTGAACTCTCCTCTGCCACCAGAACTATTCGTGTGGCAGGAGCACAGCCGCTGTGCATCCGCGCATGGGACTATGGAGAAGAAGACCTCAACGTCAAACATCCCATCGAACTGGACAGAGGGCAATTCGTCAATCTCAACATCGACCTCAACATCCACGGCGTGGGTGGAGCAGATACCTGGGGGCGGCGCACCCTGCCCGCATACACCATCGATGGCACGAAGCCATATCACTATAGCTTTATGCTACATGCCATAGAATTATAATGGCATCATTATCAAGAAGTCGGCACATACATTTTTTTTGTATTTTGCTCACTATTGATTATCTTTGAACGCGAATAAGAAAAGTAAGACGAAAATAACTATCAATACCAATAACATTCTATTCTACTAAGCCTATGACCACCCGATTTTTCATCATCCTACTCACACTGCTGACCAGTAGTCCATTCATCTCCGCCCAGCCTCGGTATGACTTCACGCAACTGCAGGTTGAGCGCCTCGACAGAGGTGTCGTCGCCATTCGACAAGACGACAGCCATGTTGTCGTCAGTTGGCGCACTCTGAAGAGCGACCAAAAAGGACAAGCCTTCGACATCTACCGAAATGGAAAGAAACTCAACCAATCAGCCCTCACCAAGGGTGGCACCTTTTACGTGGACGAGTGGCCACAGGGAGAGCAAGCCCTCTATGAGGTGAAGGGCGGCAACTGCGATGGCTCATTCGTGCTGAAAGCCGACGCACCACAAGGATATATTCCATTGAAACTCAACAAACCCGAAGGCGGAACCCTGACCGAGGGAGGACGACCATACACCTATATTGCTAGCGATGCCAGTGTGGCCGATGTAGACGGCGACGGACAATATGAAATTATCCTGAAATGGGATCCCACCAACTCGCGCGATAACGCCCATGACGGGTTTACCGCCCCTACCCTGTTCGACTGCTACCGTTTGAATGGAACCCAGCTTTGGCGCATTAACCTCGGCAAAAACATCAGGAGCGGTGCCCATTACGTGCCGTTCATTGTCTTTGACTTAGACGGAGATGGCAAAGCCGAACTGGCCGTGAAGACCGCTGACGGCACAACAGACGGCAAGGGCAAGGTCATCGGGGCCCCCGATACCGACTATCGTTCACCTCAAGGTCGCATCCTCAGCGGACCAGAATACCTCACTATCTTCAACGGACTGACCGGCGAGGCGATGGACACACGTCCTTATCTGCCTGAACGAGGAGAAATCAGCGCATGGGGAGACACCAGGGGAAACCGTTCGGAACGATACCTCGCCGCTGTCGGCTATCTTGATGGTAAGCACGCTTCTGTCATCTTCTGCCGCGGCTACTACACCCGTTCTGTTCTCGCCGCATGGGACTGGGACGGACACCAACTAAAAGAGCGGTGGGTCTTTGACACCAATGACCCTCAATGGAGTGACTATGCCGGTCAAGGCAACCACAACCTGCGTGTGGCCGATGTTGATGGTGACGGCTGCGATGAAATCACATACGGTTCGATGGCTGTTGACCATGACGGCCGAGGGCTTTACAATACGGGAATGGGTCACGGCGATGCCCTGCATCTTACAGCCTTCGATCCCTCGACAGATGAGTTGCAGGTATGGGACTGCCATGAGAACAAGCGTGACGGCAGCGACTTCCGCGATGCAAAGACAGGAAAGGTTTTCCTCCAGATACCCAGCAACGAAGACGTGGGCCGCGCCATGGCCGCCGACATCGATCCCACCCATCCTGGTGTGGAGATGTGGAGCACCGCAAGCCATGGCATTCGCAACATACGGGGCGAGGTCATCACCGAGGGGAGAAAGTCAGAGACCGAGAACACCCATGTCTATTTCGGCGGGATGAGGGTATCTGTGAATTTTGGCCTATGGTGGGACGGCGACCTGCTGCGTGAGTTGCTCGACCATGAGACAGTGTCGAAATACAACTGGCAAAACCACTCCGTCGACTTCATACAGCGCTTTGACGGTTGCCAGTTCAACAACGGTTCCAAGTCAAATCCTTGCCTCTCCGCCGATATCCTTGGCGACTGGCGCGAGGAAGTCATCACCCGCGACCGCATGTCGGAAGAATTGCGCATCTACGTCACCACCATCCCCACCGACTACCGCATCGACTGTCTGATGCATGACATTCCCTATCGACTCTCTGTCGCCACCGAAAATGTGGGCTACAACCAACCCCCTGAGACAGGATTCTATCTTGGGCCTGACAAGAAGGATTATCTAAAAAACCTCCCTTAAACTCTCCCGAGTAAATGAAAAAAATGATGATTGCTGCGCTTCTTTTATGTTGCGCCGCTATTTCTGCCCAAATCATGGAGCGCACAGAGAGCAAGCCCAGACTGGTGGTGCTCACTGACATTGCGCCAGGCAACATCGAACCTGATGATATGGAGTCGATGGTGCGGCTCATGACGTATGCCGACCAAGTGGAGATTGAAGGACTGATCACCACCATCGGATGGAATTGTGACCCCTACCCCGAAGAATGGGCCGACTCGCTGCTGAGGGTCATCGATGCCTATGAGCACGACTTACCCCACCTGATGAAGCGCAGCCGACAGGAACATTTCACGAGTTTAAAGGAAGAGTCTGGAATGCAGGTGATAGGCTACTGGCCAAGTGCAGATTACCTGCGCAGTCGTGTGGCTATGGGCAGTCGTCGCGCCGGCATCGGTGTCATCGGGGCCAATAATCGGTCGGCTGGCAGCGATTTGATCATACGCTTGGTGGATGAAGAGGACGACCGCCCATTGTGGGTGGCCGCCTGGGGAGGGGCCAATACCCTCGCACAAGCCATTTGGCAGGTGCAGCAGGAACTTACCCCCGAGCAGGTAAAGAAATTTCTGAACAAAATAAGAGTCTATACCATCACTGACCAAGACATGGTATATGCCATGCGGATGAATAGAGCCTACAGTTCCCATATGTGGATGCGTCGCGAATTTGCCGACCAACTCCTTTTCATCTGGGACGAGAGTGCCTGGCTCTCACAGAACGAACTGGGCAGCAAGAGTTGGCAGCAGTATGCTTCCATGATTCAGGGAAAGGGACATTTGGGCAAAGCCTATCCTACCTATAAATACGGCGTGGAGGGTGACACTCCCAGTTGGCTGAACATTCTCCCCAATGGCCTTCACGACCCTAACGACCCACGTCAGATAGGATGGGCAGGCTGTTTCCGCCGCGACCTGTGCGCTGACTCACTTACCACTGCATGGACCAACTGGCGACAGCCACAGAAAGGCATTTCCCGCCAATATGAAGAGAAGTTCTACCCCGACATCTTCAATGACTTCGCTGCCCGCATGGAATGGGCTGCCACCGGTCAGGGCAATACCAATCCCATCGTCATCGTCAATGGTAGCCACTCACTGACGCCCACCTGTCTACAAGCTGCTACTGGACAGCACATCGACCTGGATGCCTCTGCCTCCTATGATCCCGACGGCGACACGCTCTCGTTTCGCTGGTGGATACAGTCGGACATTGGCAATTGTCCTGCAACCATCCAACTAACGAAGGATGGTGCCCATGCCTCATTGACACTGCCAGATGAGGCAGCTGATCTGGAGATTCATTTGGTCTGCGAGGTGCGCGACAATGGTCGAATCCCATTGGTCTCCTATCGGCGCGTCATCATCCGATGTAGCCAAAGGTAGACTTCTTGAATGTTTAATTATTTGTCAAATTATACCATCATCACTATGAGAAAATATAGATTGTTCCTATTGGCTGTTTTTGCAGCCATTGTATGTACTACAGTCTACGGACAACAAAAGTCCGCCAACAGCAGACTGCTCCGTTCCGTCTCCTCTTGACATCACTGCCAATATCCATGCTGCTGTCAGCACGGCACACGGACGGTAGATATTTTGCCATTTCATTTGTGACATTTAGGATGACCGCTGTTGATTTGGTCAATTCAGCATCAACTATTTTCAAACACACTATGATGAATACGTGGAAACCCAATATGGAAGAGGCCAAGCGTCATTATGTCGATTGGTGGAACCATCGAGGAGTGGTCCTCAACATGTGGGAGCACTTTCAGGAAGGCGTGATCGCTCATCAGGACATCGCGCCCCCTCCTCCTCCCCGTGACCTCCATCAGAAATGGTTCGACCCTGAATGGCGGGCTCGTTATCTCGACTGGTATGTGGCGCATAGTTCTCTGAAAGCCGACATCCTGCCAGTGGCCAACACACATCTGGGACCGGGTTCACTTGCTGCCATCCTCGGAGGCGTGTTTGAAGGCGGTGAAGACACCATCTGGATTCATCCTCACCCCAATTTCGACCCTTCCATCCCGTTTGACCCTAACCACCCCAACTATCTTATGCATCAACAACTGCTGCACTGCTGCAAGCAGCGCTCGCAGGGACACTACTATGTGGGCATGCCCGACCTGATGGAAGGACTTGACGTGTTGGCCGCCCTGAAAGGCACCGACCAGGTGCTTATCGACACGGTGCTGCATCCTGAAGAGGTGGAGCGCCAGATGCAACGTATCAACGATATCTACTTCATCGTGTTTGACGAACTCTACGACATCATCCGCGAGGGCGACGAGATGGCATTCTGCTATTTCTCTTCCTGGGCACCCGGCAAGATGACCAAACTCCAGAGCGACATCTCGACGATGATCAGCGAAGAAGACTACAGACGCTTTGTTCAGCCATTCATCAGTGAACAATGTCAACGCATCGACTACACGTTGTATCATCTCGATGGTGTGGGTGCCATTCGTCATCTGCCCGCCCTTTTGGAAATCAGTGAACTCAATGCCATACAGTGGACACCCGGTGTAGGTGAGCCACAAGGTGGAAGCAACAAGTGGTATGATCTCTACCGGCAGATACTTGACGGCGGAAAGAGTGTGATGGCTTCATGGGTGACACTCGATGAGTTGCCCGACCTACTTGACCACATCGGCACGGAGGGTGTGCATCTCGAAATGGATTTCCACAACGAGCAGGAGGTGGACCAAGCCATGGAGATCGTGGCAAAGGCACGACACACATCGCCTACCACCGCAGCCACCCTACAGCATCCCTTTCCCACCGACCGCGTCTTGGTGCTCGACGGTGGCATGGGTACGATGATACAACGGTTCCACCTGAGTGAAGAAGATTTCAGAGGAAAGCAGTATGCTGCACACGAAGGACAGTTGCTTGGCTGCAATGACCTGCTCTGTCTGACACGGCCAGACATCATCGAGGACATCCACCGACGCTATCTTGAGGCTGGAGCCGACATGATAGAGACTTGCACCTTCAACGCACAACGTATCTCACTCGGCGACTACGGCCTGGCTGAAGAGGCACGCGCCATCAACCTCGCAGCATGCCAGATTGCACGCCGCGCCGCTGATTTCTATACGGCACAGACTCCGCAGAAGCCCCGCTTTGTGTTGGGGAGCATAGGCCCCACCAGCCGTATCTGCACACCAGAAGCCGCCAACGGCAACCCTCTCTCCCCCAAACTGCTCCACGAAGCCTATCTCGAACAGATAGAAGCGCTCATCGACGGTGGCGTGGATGCTATTTTGATAGAGACCATCTTTGACCTCCAGAATGCGCGTGTCGCCTGCGATGCCGCCCTTGATGCCATGAGTCGCCGTGGTAAACGGCTTCCTCTGATGCTCAGCTTCTCCGTCGCCACGCCCGATGGGCACAACATGCTTGGCCAATCCATCATCCCGTTTGTCAAGTCTTTGGTGAATCTTCCCGTCTATTCCATCGGACTCAACTGTCTGTCAGAGGTGAGACGATTCATCCCCCTGCTTCAACTGTTGTCACGATCGGTTCCCTTCCACATCTCCTTCTATCCCAACGCAGGACAGCCCGACAGTCAGGGAATCTATTCCAAGGCACCAGAGGAACTACTGGCGGAAGTATGGCCATTGCTCGATGCTCACCAACTTAACATCATAGGAGGATGTTGTGGCACCACCGACGCTTACATCAGCCGGTTTGCACAAGTGATCCAACCTGCTCCAGGTCTCTTCCTATCTCCCTACCAACCCTGTGTGGCAATAACAGAAGACCTTCTCCATCGTTTACAGAAAAAAGAGGACATCAGTGAACTCGACAGCCAAATCGTAAGAAGAGAAACGAAGGCTAAAGGGAATGTTGTAAAGACATTGTATGACGCCATCTACATGGGCGATGAGAAAGCGGCTGTGAATCTCGCTCGACGGGCGATAGACGGAGGCAATTCTCTCCAGACGGTGATCGATGGTGAGATGATTGCGGCAATGACCCGCTTAGGACAGGATTTTGAGGAAGGTAAGGCTTTTGTGCCGCAGTTGTTGATGGCAGGCCGCGCCATGAAATCAGCGCTAGGTGCCATCCAGTCGCAAACACAAAACACAAGTCACCAGACGTTGGGGCGCGTCGTAATCGGAACTGTGAAAGGCGACCTCCATGACATCGGCAAAAACCTGGTGGCTTCTATGCTGGAGGGATGTGGCTTTGAGGTGATCAACATTGGCATCGATGTATCAGCAGACCGCTTTATTGAGGAGGTGAAGCGAAGTCGTCCCGACATTCTCTGTATGAGTGCGTTGCTCACCACCACGATGGGTTATATGCGAGAAGTAATCAGTGCTTTGGAAGATGCAGGCATTCGTGATCAAGTAAAAGTGATGGTGGGAGGTGCCCCCGTCACAGCAAGCTATGCCAACGAGATAGGTGCCGACGGCTACAGCGACAATGCCAATGCTGCTGTGGCAGTAGCCAAAGAATTGCTCAGTTAGCGTCTCCGGAAACAATGAGTGAGTTGGCATCGTTGGCAGGAATAGTCACGATAAATGACATTTTCACCGAGTCCAATAATACCACTCACCGACTTGACAGGCCACATCAGGGCACTTTCAGTCAGCCACACTCCACAGGGATTGGGATCACCGAGCAGCGGCACCAGCAGCCGCTGCTCGTCGGTTGACCATTCACAGTAACCCGGAGAAAAACGGTTGGTGCGCTTCCACCCCAATTTCTCAATACTCGCCTGCAAGGCCTTCTCCATCTCATCGGCACAACGTTCTGCCACGACCGAGCCGATCGCATCGGCAATGAATGACTCTAACAAGTCATCCCTTTTCCTCCATTCCTCAAACTCTACCCCTGCCGTTGCCACAAAAATCGCAAAATGGGTGGCTCCGGCCAATTGGCGTGCAATGACGGGACCTGGATGAAACTCCTGTCCACACATCCGCAGCAGATCATTCTCGAGACAGCCCTCCTTCACCATATAGCAATAACGTGGGACGGCGATCTGCGTGACACTGGCGAGCAGCCGCATCACCTCTGCAGCCGTACGTTCATCGGGTGCGTTCTCTCCATAGCCCATCTGCCGGTACACTTCCACAGGAGAGATATGAAGATTTTCCAAAGAGAGTTGTTTCTCAAACATAAGCCTGCTCTTTCAAATTATATACTCAATTGATGAAGACTTATTCCTTATACTTGATATTTGCTTTGTTGAGGATATTTCGGTAATAGGCCGACATTACATCACATCATGTGACGTAGAATGAGAGATTGTATTCGTTCGAAGCAAATTTACAAAAAAGTAACAAAATAATATACCGTTTCTAGCAAAAATGTTTGGTTTGTTTGCTTTAGACAAATATTTTTTACAAATTGGACATAACATCTAAGGTACAAGATTTTCCCCCAAAAGAGGCATTTATATCTACAAAGGAAAAAAGCGGTGGGTCAAATAATAAAAGTGCAAAAAAAATGTTTATCTTTGTAGCTTAATATAACAAATCAATATTCCCAAACATGAAAAACCAATTAGTCCACATCATGGCATGGTGCATGATGGCTGCACTCATTGCCTGTCAACAGAAAACAGAAGTGAAAACCTCCGAGACTTTGGAGATACCAGAGTGTGTGGTGACTACCCCACCCGACTCCCTTCACCTCGACAAGTTCTATACCAAATATGTCAGTGTCAACGGACTACCACTGGTCTCCTCATGGAGAGTGCCCGACTCCGCTTTCGTGGCCGCACACCGCACTCTTTACGCTATGACATGCATGCTCAAACCAGAAATCTTGGAGGCCATGATAAAGAGCAATGCACGTGTGGCCATCATGGGAAGGTATGAGGGCACCACCGACCTGCCAGAGCACCACTATCTCGTCAATGACACCGCACTCAACTGGGACCTCCGCGCACGTGGACTCGGTGGCACCATCGAAGAGCCCCTCACCAGTTGTGCAGAAGAGAATGTGCTGGCCTACCAAATAGACAAATATCATGCGGAGGACATCCTCATCCATGAGTTCGCCCACGCCATCCACTGCATCGGCATCATACAGGTAGACACCACCTTCAACAGCCGACTGCAAAGCCTCTATGAAAAAGCTAAAAAAGAAGGACTTTTGACCAACACCTACAGGGAGACGGACAAGGAGGAGTACTTTGCCGAGGCCGTACAAGACTGGTTTGACGTCAATGCCGAGATGCCCCATACCGATGGCAAGCACAATTGGTGCAACACCCGCGAAGAACTCCGACAGTTTGACCCCGACCTCTACCAACTCCTCTCCGAGTACTTCCCCGAGACCACCCTCCACATCAGCAAACATCTCAAAACTGATATTTATCATAGAAGTGAGAAGTAAGAGGTAAGAGGTAAGAGGTGAGAAGTAAGAGGTGAGAGGTGAGAGGTGTGATGTAAGAGGTGAGAACTGAAAGTTCACATTTTTCATTTACAATTCATCATCTTAAATTTTTCAATTTTAATTTTTAATATTTAATCTTTAATCTTTAATTTTTTAAATATTTTCCCATGCTCCGTCGACGTAACCAACTAAAAAAAGATGTAGGTAGCGGACTGCTCCTCTTCTTAGGCAATGATCTTGTAGGTATGAACTATACCGACAACAACTACCCTTTCAGACAAGACAGTTCATTTCTCTATTTCATCGGCATCGACCAACCAGGGTTTGCCGCCGTCATCGATATCGACAACGACACCGAGACCGTCTTCGGCAATGACCTTAGTATCGATGACATCGTGTGGACGGGAAATATGCCATCCGTCAGCCAACTGGCAGCAGAAGTAGGCATCAGTCATACCTTGCCCATGAAAGCGCTCAAAGCCACACTCGACAACGCACGCGCCAAAGGACAAACTATCCACTTCCTTCCACCCTATAGGGCCGACCATAGCCTATGGCTCAAAGAACTAATAGGAGTGGAGCCTCAGGCACAGACAGCCATGGCTTCTATCCCCTTCATCCAGGCCATCGTCGACCAGCGTAACCATAAAGACGCAGAAGAAATACGGCTGATCGAAGAAGCCGTGGACTTCTCCACAGAGATGCACTTGGCCGCTTACCGCACAGTGGTGCCTGGTATCCATGAGGCACAGGTGGCAGCAGCGGTGGAAGAGGTAATCGCAAGGCACGGCGGACGGTTGGCCTTCCCCACCATCGCCACCGTGCGAGGACAAGTGCTCCACAACCACGGATTCATCCATGAACTCCATGAGGGCGACATCTTCTTACTTGACGCCGGAGCAGAGACTAGAAGCCACTACTGCGGTGACCTCTCCTCGGCCATGCCCGTGAGTGAACGTTTCACTACTAGGCAAGAAGAGGTCTACAACATCCATCTACAGAGTTTCCAGGCCGCTGTAGATCATCTCCAACTGGGTAGACCCTTCCGTGAGGCGCATGTGGCCGCCGCCACCAAGATCGCAGAGGGAATGAAAGCCCTCGGACTGATGAAAGGTGACCCTGCGGAAGCCGCTGAAAATGGTGCCTATGCGCTCTTCTTCCCTTGTGGACTGGGACATATGATGGGTCTCGATGTCCATGATATGGAGAATCTTGGAGAACAGTATGTGGGTTATGCAAAAGGTGAGCAAAAAAGCACACAGTTTGGCTTTAAGTCACTGCGATTGGCACGACCTCTCGAGGAAGGCTTCGTGTTCACCGTCGAGCCGGGCATTTACTTCATACCCGAACTGATGGACCAGTGGGAGGCTGAGCACCGGTTCAGCGACTTCATCTGCTATGACAAACTGCATGCCTGGCGTGACTTCACCGGACTGCGCAACGAACTCAACTACGTCATAACAGCGCAAGGTGCACGGCGCCTCGGTACCCTCCACAAACCCATGACCATAGACGAAGTCTATCAGGCCAAGGGTGTCTGAATTCCTGAACTCCTTCACTCCTGAACTCCTTTACTCCTAAACTCCTGAACTCCTAAACTCCTGAACTCCTAAAAACAATGCCTCTGACTGTTTATAAAGCGAGCGCGGGCAGCGGGAAAACCTTCACGCTGGCCATCGAATATATCAAACTGCTCCTACAAAATCCTACATCCTACCGCAACATCCTGGCTGTCACTTTTACCAACAAGGCCACGGAGGAGATGAAAATGCGTATCCTCAGCCAGTTATATGGACTGGCGCACGGATATGATGACTCCAAAGACTACCTTGACAAAATCGTGAAAGAACTTGGATGTACGGAGCACTTTGTCAGAGAGCGCGCCGCCATGGCTCTCACTAGCCTCATCCACCATTACTCCTATTTCAGGGTGGAGACCATCGACAAATTCTTCCAACGCATCCTGCGCAACCTGGCAAGGGAACTCGACCTCACCGCCAACCTGCGTATCGAGTTAAACGATAAGCAAGTGGAGCAACAGGCCGTGGACTCCATGATAGAACAACTTAATAATAATGACAAAGTACTAGGATGGGTGATGAACTACATTCTTGACACCATCCAAGACGACAAGTCATGGAACGTCATACACCAGGTGAAAGAATTCGGAGAGAACATATTTAAAGATGACTATAAAAGACATCGTGAACGACTCCATGATATCCTCTCCGATGACGAGTTCTTCAACAATTACAGAAAACAACTGATGCTCCTCAAAAAAACGAGCTACGAGAAGATGGCAAACCATGCCAACCGCTTCTTTGCTTGCACACAAGGGTATCAGGAAAAAGACTTCGCCTATGGGAAAAATGGAGTCTATCATTACTTCGTCAAACTCAAGGAAGGGACATTTGACGGTGCCCCAACCAGCAAAAGAGTAGCAGAATGCATCGAAGACGCACGTAAATGGACTACCGCAAAGTCGCCACACAAGGCAGACATCACTCCCCTGGCGGAGCAACAGCTCATCGGCATCCTTACAGACGCAGAGAAAGACAGGAGAGAATGCTATAAGATAGGGAAGTCGGCTGAGGTCACATGGAGACACCTCTATCAACTACGACTCCTGGGAAATATTGAGGAGAAAGTGCAAGACCTCAACCAAAACGCCAATCGGTTCCTGCTCAGCGACACACAAGGCATGCTCCACGACCTCATCGACGATAGCGACACCCCCTTCATCTATGAGAAGACGGGCACAACACTCAAACATATCATGATCGATGAGTTTCAGGACACAGGGCGATTGCAGTGGGCCAATTTCAAAATACTCCTACAAAACTGTATGGACCAAGGTACGGCCAACCTCATCGTAGGAGATGTCAAGCAGAGCATCTATCGATGGCGTTCCGGCGACTGGCGACTGCTCAACGGTATCGAGAAAGAGTTTGCTCATCCTAATGAGACCAACATCCAGCCACTGAAAGTCAACTTCAGGTCTAGCCGCAAGGTCATCAACTTCAACAACTGCTTCTTCGAGAACGCCAGTGCCTTGGAGTACCAAAGATTGCGGCAGTTCGTCGGCGAGGAGGCAGAAGAACTCAAGACGGCTTACAGCGATGTAACACAAAGCATCCCCCAGCAACGCCCCGACAACGGCTATGTCAGAATAGAGATGCTCCCCAAGAGCGTCTACGACGAGAAAGTGATGGAAATCATAGCCGACACCATACGCCGGCTGAAAGAAGAAGGCATCGACGAGAGTAAGATTGCCATCCTCGCAAGACGCAACGTCGACATCCAGGCTACAGCCGTCTACTTCCAGAAATATGTCACCGACATCAACATCATCTCCGACGAGGCCTTCAGACTCGACGCGTCCATCTCCGTGGGCATTATCATCACGGCGCTGAGGGTGCTTGCCCATCCCGATGACCTGTTGTGCAAAGCCACACTGGCCAAAAATTATCAGAACGACGTGCTGAAAAGCCAGGTCGATGATGACCGTCTATTGCTTTCGGCCATTGGGAAAAAGGCTACTGAAGCCTATCAAGAATGGCTTCCGCAAGACTTCTGCGGTGCGGACAACCAGATGCGTCTCAAATCCATGGCCATGACCGACCTGCTGGAAGAACTGTTTAAAATCTTCCAACTGGAGCGTATCGAGGGACAGTCGGCATACATCTGCACCCTCTACGACCTCATCAGCGACTTCATGACCGACAATATCGTCGACATAGAGACCGTGCTCGACGCATGGGACGAAAACTTATGCTCCAAAACCATACACGCGGATGATATAGAGGGTGTGAGAATCGTCTCCATTCACAAGAGTAAGGGACTGGAGTTTGACAACGTCATACTGCCCTTCTGCAGCTGGCAACTCGAGAGAAGTTATACCATCTGGTGTGACTCGACCCATGAGCCCTTTTGCCAGTTGCCCATCCTGCCGGTGGACTATAGCAAGACAAAACTCCTTGACACCGTTTATGAGGATGACTACAAACACGAACATCTGCAAAACACGGTGGACAATCTCAACCTCCTGTATGTGGCATTCACCAGGGCCAAGACACGCCTTTTCATCCTAGCACATCAAAAAGACAAGAAAAAAGACGACAAGAAAAACAGTAAGACAGCCTCTACCTCCCCTAGCGAGACACCCAATCTGCGCAGTGAGTTGATTGAACAATGTCTCCCTGCACTGGAGAGAGATCTCAAAGGCAGTATTCTCACTCACAACGATGACGGGTCTGTCGTCTTTGAGTATGGTGATTGCTTCGAAACAGCCACCACCAAAGAGAAAAAAACGACTCAGAATATCTTTTTACAAAAGGAGCAGAGCGAGGTGCTGACCATGAGGTCACATCCCTCACAGGCCATTTTCCGGCAAAGCAACAGCAGCAAAGAGTTCACCACAACCGATGAGACCGGACTGAAACAGATGGAATACATCAAGAGGGGCAACATCTTGCATCACATCTTCTCCAACATCCGCACAACCGACGACATCGGAAAAATACTCACACAGATGACCATGGAGGGTATCCTCTACGACGAGGTGAAGCCTGACGAACTACAGAGGATGCTGCGCAATGCCTTGGCCAACGAGCAAGTGAGAGGATGGTTCTCACCTCGATGGAAAGTGCTCAACGAAACCACCCTTTTGACTACCGACCCCGACACGGGCGAGACCATACAACGACGGCCCGACCGAGTGATGGTGGACGGTGATGAACTCGTCGTGGTAGACTTCAAGTTTGCCAAATACGATGAGGAGCACCGCCTGCAGGTAAGAGGCTACATGAATATCTTTAAAGCACTGGGGTACAAACAAGTACGAGGATATGTATGGTATGTGGCGACCAACAAAATCATAGAAGCTTAAAACGACATGAAGATGACACACAACCCTTTCCTGAAATATGTGGCAGAGGACATCTACCGACAGTATGGAAGACAGATGGCAAAGGTCACCATCGTGTTTCCCAACAAAAGGGCAGCACTCTTCCTCAATGAGTATCTCGTAGAGATGGCGGGACTGCCCCTGTGGCCGCCCACCTATACCACCATCAGCGACATCTTCAGAGACAACTCTACCCTGCAGGTGGCCGATGACATCAAACTTATCTGCGAGCTCTACAAAAGTTACGTAGCATGTACGGGGAGCGATGAACCACTCGACAGATTCTATGGATGGGGCACCGTGCTCCTCGCTGATTTCAATGACATCGACAAAAGCATGGCCGATGCCGAGGGGGTACTCTCCAACCTGAAAGACATCCATGCCTTTGACAGCACAGACTATCTCAACGAGCAACAGGTGAAAACACTCCAGGCGTTCTTCCAGCATTTCAGCGACGACCACAACAGCCGCCTCAAGGAGAAATTCTATCACTTCTGGAGCCATTTCCATGACATCTACACCGATTTCAACCAGCGCCTCGCCCAGCAAGGTCTCGCATACGAGGGCGCCCTCTATCGTGCCGTGATCACGGAGAATACTCTCCAGCTCCATAGCGACCAATATATCTTTGTGGGGTTCAACGCCCTGCAAAAAGTGGAGCAAAAACTCTTTCAAATCATCAAGAGCGAGGGAAAAGCCAAGTTTTACTGGGACTTCGACCACTATTACACCCATGACACAACAGGGAAAGCCTTTGAAGCCGGCGAATTTGTCAGACAATGGAAAACGCTCTTTCCCAATACTTTCGACAACGACGACGAACAAATCTATGACTGTTTCCGTAAGGACAAGACCATCGCATTCATCGGTGCACCGACAGACAATATGCAGGCTCGCTATGTGAGCAAATGGCTGCAAGATGAGGAGAGGATCAAGGCCGGACATCACACCGCCATCGTGCTCTGCAACGAAAACCTCTTGCCCACCGTCATTCACTGCATTCCCGAAAGCGTCAGCCAACTCAATATCACTACAGGCTTTCCACTCATGCAGTCAACTGCTGCTACTTTCATCGGCCGACTCATGCAACTGCAATACTTCGGCCGTACAGGCAATGACAGATACAGACTCAAATATGTCTCTGCCGTCCTCAGGCATCCTTACGCCAAATACATCTCGCCACAAACGGCAGAATTGCATCGCCAACTAACAGCAGATCACAAAAACTTCCCCAAAAGGGATGAACTGACTCTCGACGAGGGCCTCGCGCTACTCTTTCAGGACCTGTATGCAATGACGACAAACACCGACAGCGCAGCCCCAGCCGACCGTAACCTCACCATCAACACATGGCTGATGAACCTGCTGAAGAGAATCGCTATCGAGGCGCAGAACACAATGACGGGAGAAGAACACTTCTTTCAGGAGTCAATCTATCAGACATACCTCTTGCTCAACCGTCTCAAAGGACTGATGGAGGCAGGAGACTTGCAGGTAGACTTTATCACCTACCAGCGACTGCTTCATCAACTGATTGCCTCTGCCAAAATACCCTATCATGGGGAACCGGCCGTGGGACTGCAAATCATGGGCGTGCTAGAGACCAGAAACCTTGACTTCGAACACCTCCTCATCCTCTCATGCAATGAGGGCAACATGCCCAAAGGGGTCAACGACAGTTCGTTTATCCCCTACTCTCTCAAGGAGGCTTTCGGGCTTACCACCCCCGACCATCAGGTGTCCATCTATGCCTATTACTTCTATCGACTGCTCCAAAGAGCCACCGACATCACCATTATGTATGGAAATGTGGCTGATGAAAAGCATACAGGGGAGATGAGCCGACTCATGTTGCAACTCCTGGTGGAAAGCGACTTCCACATCGAGAGAAAAACCATCATTTCAGGACAACTGCCCACGGTGAAAGAGTTTCTGCCTATCGAGAAGACGCCAGAGGTCATGAAACGCCTCAAAGCCCTCGATTATGTCTCGCCCACAGCCATCAATCGTTTTATACGATGCCAACTGCAGTTCTTCTACAATATCGTGGCCGGCATCAAGGAGCCTGACCCAGAAGACGATGAAATCGACGGACGTATCTTCGGTAATATCTTCCACGACGCATCGCAATACGTCTACGAAATCATCATGGGTGTAACCGATAAAAATCAATATAAAGCCATCGAGGAAAATGGTTTCCAGATAGAGAAAAGACACATCGAACAAGTGCTCAAAGACCCTAGCGTGCTGGAACGTGCCATCGACATGGCTTTCGCCAAACATCTCTTCAAGACGGGACAGCACACAGAGCGACTGGAGTATAATGGGTTGCAACTCATCAACAGAAAAGTGATCTTGCACTATCTCAGACAACTTTTCGAAATCGACCTGCAGACCGCGCCTTTCATCATCAGAGGACTGGAGAGGGATGTCTATGACCACCTCCATATCATTACCTCTGAAGGGGAACGGGATGTGAAAATCGGAGGAAGAATCGACCGCCTCGACGAGGTGGCCATGCCTGATGGCTCAAGACGCATCAGGGTCATCGACTACAAGACAGGCAGCCGAAGTGTCAAACCAATGCCCAACGTGGAAGCCGTCTTCGATGCGCAAAACCTCTCCAAGCATAGTGATTACTTCCTTCAGGCGATGCTGTATGCCATGATTGTGAGCAAGGCAACAAAAATCAATCCTCAATCCCTCGCTGTCAGTCCTGAACTGCTCTTCATACAACACGCGAAGGCAAAAGACTACAATCCCATCCTTGTCATCGGCGACCAACCCATCAAGGACATCAAGGACTATGTCCCCACCTATGAGCAACTGCTCAAGGAGGTGATCACCCACATCATGGAGCCTCAACTGCCCTTCACACCCACCGAAGATCGCACCCAATGCGCCAAATGTCCCTACGAGCCCCTCTGTGGCAAAAATAAAATCTAGAAAATCTAGATCATCTAGACTATCTAGACCATCTAGACTATCTAGATCATCTAGACTATCTAGACTATCTAGACCATCTAGACCATCTAGCCCACCCCATACTAACATCAAATAAAAAAAATATGAAACCACTCATGAAATCACTCATCATAGCCTGCTGCTTCAGTAGCCTAAGCTATGCACAGACATTGCCTTATCAGAACCCCCGGCTCTCGGCACAAGAGAGAGCTGAAGACCTCTGCTCTAGACTGACCATCGAAGAAAAAGCAAAATTGATGATGAGTTCGTCGCCAGCCATCGAACGGCTTGGTATACCACAGTTTGACTGGTGGAATGAAGCCTTGCACGGCATCGCACGCAACGGATTCGCCACCGTCTTCCCATCCACCATCGGCATGGCGGCCTCGTTTGATGACGCCCTCGTACAAAGGGTCTTCGAGGCTGCCAGTGATGAGGCCCGAGCCAAAAACAACGTGGCACGCCGCACCGGTGAGATCAGAAGATACCAAAGTCTCTCGTTTTGGACTCCCAACATCAATATCTTCAGAGACCCACGATGGGGACGCGGACAGGAGACCTATGGTGAAGACCCCTACCTCACCACCCGCATGGGACTGGCTGTTGTCAGAGGTCTACAAGGTCCCGCTAACAGCCCCTACCGCAAATTGCTCGCCTGTGCCAAACATTTCGCAGTACATAGCGGACCAGAGTGGAACCGACATGAGTTTAATGTGGAAAACCTGCCTGAAAGAGACTTGTGGGAAACTTATCTGCCTGCCTTTAAGGCGTTGGTGCAGGAGGGCCATGTGGCAGAGGTGATGTGCGCCTACCAACGCATCGACGGCGACCCCTGCTGTGGCAACACCCGGTATCTGCAGCATATCCTTAGGGATGACTGGGGGTTTGATGGTATCGTGACCAGCGATTGCGGAGCCGTGGATGACTTCTGGCGTCCTGGCCGTCATGGGGTGTCAAGCAATGCCAAATCTGCCTCGGCCAAGGCGGTCAGAGCGGGTACGGATGTGGAGTGTGGCAGCAATTACCGTACACTCCCTGATGCGGTGAAAGAAGGTCTAATCAGCGAGGCAGAGATAGACGTCAGTCTGAAGAGACTACTCAAAGCGCGCTTCGAACTGGGCGATTTCGACCCGGATGAATTGGTGGAGTGGAAACGGATGTCCGAGTCGTGCGTCGCTAGCGAAGAACACAAACAGTTGGCACTGAAGATAGCAAGAGAGTCGATGACACTCTTACACAATAAGAATCAAGCGTTGCCGCTCTCCAAAAATGAGCGCATCATCGTCATGGGACCCAATGCCAACGACTCCGTCATGCAGTGGGCCAACTACTCAGGTTATCCCACTTCTTGCGTCACTATTCTCAAGGGTATCCGGTCAAAGATAGGGAATGTGACCTACGAACCTGCTTGCGGACTGACCAAAAACCAGGTGGAAGAGAGCAGGTTCGGTGAAGTCGTCAGCGACCACGGCAAAGGCATGGCTGCCACCTATTATAACAACACCCATTTTGAAGGGTCACCAGCTGCCACAGCTGTTCTAGCGGAACCCATTAACCTGAGCAATGGCGGTAACACCGTCTTCGCTGCAGGAGTGCAACTCGAAAATTTCTCCGCACGTTATGAGGGTGACTTCATCCCCACGAAAGACGAGGAGGTAAACTTCGTCTCCAAGTTTGACGACCGCGTGAGATTGATCGTCAATGGTGACACCTTATTTAATATATGGAGAGGACGTGACCGCATACAGGCGGTTGAGAAAAAAATGCAAGTGAAGACTGGCCAGCGCTATCACCTCTGCTTAGAATATGTGCAGGAACATGACATGGCTGCCCTCTACTTCGACATTCTCCACAACCATATTCCTACTATCGAGGAGATTGTCAAGAAAGCCGACGGATATGAGACCGTGGTCTTCGTGGGAGGCATCTCTCCACGACTTGAGGGCGAGGAGATGAAGGTGGATGCACCAGGATTTAAAGGTGGCGACCGCACAGACATCGAACTGCCTGAGACGCAACGACGCATCCTCGCAGCACTGCACCAAGCTGGCAAAAAGGTCATCTTTGTCAATTGCTCTGGAAGTGCCATCGGACTGGAACCTGAAACGACGACCACAGACGCCATCCTCCAAGCATGGTATCCTGGCGAGAATGGTGGACAGGCGGTGGCCGACGTACTCTTCGGTGACTACAATCCAGAAGGGAAACTACCCATCACTTTCTATAAGAATGTCAACCAACTGCCCGACTTCTTAGACTACACGATGCAAAACCGTACCTACCGATACATGCATGAGCGTCCACTCTTCCCCTTCGGACATGGTCTCTCCTACACCACATTCAGTTTCTCAAAACCCACCTATAAAAATGGGAAGGTGAATGTAAAGGTAACAAATACAGGGAAGAGAGAGGGCACAGAAACCATTCAAGTATATCTTCAACCAACTAATGACAATGGTGTACTGGTCAAGACTTTACGCGGTTTCGCGAAAGTAAAACTTCAACCTAATGAGACCAAAACTGTGGAGATTGATATGCCCAGCGAACGATTTGAGGCTTGGGATGAGGTGACTCACACGATGAGAGTACTGCCCGGCAAGTATCTTCTCATGGTGGGTAACTCCAGTGACGACAGCGCTCTGAAGGTGATTCGAGTCAAAAGATAACGAGTAGCCATACCCAGAACAGCAATTCGCCAACGCCGAAAAAACTTCTCTCAAAACTTGTGAATTTTGGAAAAATGTCGTACTTTTGCAGCATGATGGAATTAGAAAGACATATAGAAATACTTCTGTTAAGCAATGATTGTGTGATAGTGCCTGGTTTGGGTGGATTGATGGCACACCATCTCAATGCCCGCTACGATGAAAGCGACGGCATGTTCCTGCCCCCACAGCGGACACTCGGATTCAACTCACAGCTCGATATGAGCGACTCGCTCCTGGCTCAGTCGTACGTCGATGCGTATGATATCAGTTACCCTGAGGCCGTCTCCCGGATAGAAAGCGAAGTGAACCGTATCAAGCAGGAGATTGAAGCGAAAGGCAGTTACCTGCTTCATGACCTGGGGCGTCTCTTCGTCAATGGCGAGGGCCGCTATGAGTTTGAGCCCTGTCAGGCAGGCCTCCTCACCCCCAAGCTCTATGCGCTGAGTGCTTTTGAGATGTTTCCTTTGCGTAAACGGGGTAACAAAGCCACCGCACTGCCATCCCTGAGGATGCAGACCAAGGAAATCGACTCAGAACGCATCGCACAGTCCTTACTACACTCAGAGAAACCAAGTCTTGCAACGATTATGTCACAAATAGACAACATACCCCCACAAGAAGAGAAGACCATCAGCATCCGGGTCAGTTTGCTGCGCAACCTCGCTGTCACAGCTGTGGCTGCTATCGCGTTGGTGCTCTTTGCACGTCCTGTAGACCCCAACCAGACTGCCGCCACAGAAAACCAACCCGCGGAGGCCAGCCTGCTCAAGACTGTTATGCCCCATGCCCAAGCTTCATCCATGCCAGAACTGACCAGCATCGTGGCCGATCTGGAGGAAGTGGTGAGCTCTATCGAGAAAGCCCAGGAAGTGGGTGTCACACCCGCTGTGGGTGATTACACTATCGTGCTCGGTTATAGCATGCCTCTCGACAACGCCAAGGCATTTCTGCAGACCCTGCACGAGAATGGCGCTAGAAAGGCTGTCTTGATGGAATACAAGTCGGAGAATGTCATCGTCTATGGCAGCTATACTACCAGCGATGAGGCTTATCAAGAGTTACAGACTCTGCTTGCCAACAAGAATGCCGCAAGTGGCTGGATTATGCAAATGAAATAACCATGAAAAGAGTGCGTTGCCCCAAATGTGACGAGATGATCACATTTGACGAGACAAGATATTCTTCTGGACAATCATTAATTTTCGTATGCCCGAACTGCAATAAGCAGTTCGGCATTCGTATAGGCGTATCCAAACTCAGAAACATACGTCGGGAGGAGAATCCCGATGAGAATGCCAATGAGCATGGGTATGGTTCTATTGTCGTCATAGAGAATGTTTTTCACTACAAGCAGGTGATTCCTCTGAAGATGGGCGACAACACCATCGGCCGCTACATGAAAGGGAGTAAGACCAATACGCCTATTGAGACAAACGACCCAAGCATCGACATGCTGCACTGCATCCTTAATGTCTCGAAGGATAAAAACGGAAGAGTAAAATACGTGTTGAGAGACGGCCCGAGCAACACGGGCACTTTCGTTGACAATGTCATTCTGGGCGACCATGAGCGTCGAGTACTGGAAGATGGCAGCCTCTTCACCATCGGCGCCACCTCAATCATTCTAAAAACAGGAGAACAGGCTTAGCTGTTTGCTTTTCGCTGTTCGCTATTTGCTTTTCGCTGTTCGCTATTTGCTTTTCGCTGTTCGCTATTTGCTCTTCACTTTTAGCTTTTAGCTAATTGCTCTTCGTCCTAGAAGTAGTATTGTCTGAACTCGCTCTTCGGTTTTAGCTGTTCGCTGTTTGCTATTTGCTCTTCGTCCTAGAAGTAGTATTGTCTGAACTCCTCTACTCCTCAACTCCTGAACTCCTAAAAAAACTCCTCTACTCCTAAAAAAACCTCCTATAAAATTCATTTCAGCCTCAGCCGTGGTATTTTATAGGACTGACCTTCCGTAGGAGAATCGTTGCCGTCGTTCATCACTACGAGATAAACCTGCATCTCTGTACCCAGGAAGATACGTGCGATGTCATCAAGAGTCATCCCCTTGGAAACGGTGATGACGGTGTCCACCCCCACTATTTCGTATGCCCCGTAAGGTATCTTGGCGTTCAACTCATCAAACTGTGCCTGAGCATCGGCAGCAGCCTTCGCTTGACTGACGGAGTCGGCTATGGCTGTTGCTACTACAGTGGAGTCAGCAGCAAGGCTAGTGGAGTTGGCGAGATCTTCTGTACCCTTATTGGTGGGATGGAAAAACAGGAAGCCAAGACCTGCTATCAGACAGGCTGCTACAGCTGCTATCCACCACTTTTTGGTAGAGGAGCCCGTTGCCTCCTCAATCACGGAGGGCTCTTCAGTCATTGTTGGTTCTCCTGCCAATGCCTGCTTCAGTTCTTCCTTTGAAGTCTCATCTCCCGCAGGTGTCTCTCCATCAACAGAAGGCTTTTCATCCTTTGCAGGCTTCGTATCTTCGATAGTTTCGTCTTTTTCTGCAACAGATTGATTTTCTGAGTGATTCCTATCTTCGTTAGACTGATTGTTGAGTGCATTCGTGCTCGTTTGAGCAGTGGAAGAATGGTGGTCGGTCAGCTTTTCCATCACAGCCGAAGTCACAAAACAGACATCCTGTTCCGTTTCCTCCATTTTCTCAACCGCTGCGAAATCCTCACACTCCTCCTCAACGATGTCGTCAAATGTCACCCCATCGTTGAGCATCACTGCCTCAAAATGAGAGAAAGGCTTGTTGACGGCATCACGCATGGTGATGTCGGGCGAGAAAGAGAGTTTGGTCTTCGCCCTGGTCAGTTTGAACGTGCCTAACCCTTTGATTTTTACCGACTTGTCTTTCTCCAGACCATACATTAAGACTTGAAAGAAAGTACCGATGAATTTCTCTGCCTCCTCTTTAGGCATATTGGAGAGGAGTCGGGACAGTTCAGAAACCATAACCTTGCTCATTTCACGTCCTCCCTATCTGTCATTTGACTTTGAATAGCAGGTTCGGGCACGAAATGCAGTGTCACCTGAGGAGGCAGGAGCTTCTTTTGATGGGTAGTGGTATTGACCAGCACCCTCTCTTTGTGTTTTCTCACTTCAAACGTCCCCACTTGTGGTATTTGCACATCATGTCCATCCTCGAAGCATTTGCCCATGGCTTTGACCAAGATGCTGGCTGCCTCCTGGGTGTCCTTTTGGCTGAGCCCTGTCTTTTTTGACAGTTCTGTTATGAAATCCTTATTGTTCATCGTTTCTTTTCATTGTTTTGCAACATGACAATAGCATCGTTTGTTCACTGTTGTATGATCTGAGTATTGTCTGAACTCCTCTACTTCTGAACTTCTGAACTCCTAAAGAGTACTGTCTAAACTCCTTCAAGAAACAATTTCTCCATAGAGATCAAACTCATCGGCGTTGGTGATTCGTACATTGTAAAAACTGCCGGTGCGGAGACGTCGGGTTGCAGGAATCAAGACTTCTGGGTCCACTTCTGGCGAACTGTACTGAGAGCGTGCCACATAATAGTCGCCCTCTTTTCTGTCTACCACGACCAACAGTTCGCGATCGATCATCTCTTCGCACATCTCCGCACTGATCTCCTGTTGTAGAGCCATCAGTCGGTCGAGCCTTGACTGTTTGACCTCCTCAGGCACGTCATCTTCGTAATGTACAGCGCTGTAGGTCTGTTCCTCCTCCGAGTAGGCAAAGGCACCCATCCGCTCGAAGCGTGCCCATTTCACAAACTCCATCAGTTCGTTGAAATCCTCCTCGGTCTCTCCGGGGAAGCCAACCATCAAGGTGGTGCGGAGTGCGATGCCAGGCACCCTTTTACGCAGGTCGCTGACAAGTTGGTAAGTCTCTGCCTTGGTGATGCTGCGGCGCATACGGGTCAGCATGTGGTCAGAGATATGTTGCAGAGCGATGTCTAGATATTTGCACACATTGTCATGTTTGCGCATCACATCAAGTAAATCCATGGGGAAATGAGTGGGATAGGCATAGTGCAACCTGATCCATTTCACTCCTTCAATAGCTGCCATTTGGTCCACCAGTTCGGCGATGTGCTGACGGCCATCAATGTCTATACCATAATATGTCAGCTCTTGTGCGATGACCTGAAACTCCTTGACACCTTCTTTGACCAATTCTCTCACCTCGTCGAGGATCTCGCCGATGGGTCGGCTGACATGCCGCCCCGTGATGATGGGGATGGCACAATAGGCACAATGGCGGTCGCATCCCTCGCTCACTTTCAGATACGCATAGTGGCGCGGTGTGGTGAGGTGGCGACGGCCATCGCAGGTGAGGATATTGGAGGCGGACAAGTCCTTGACCACCTGTCGGTAGTCGAACTTCCCGTAATATTTGTCAACCTCAGGGATGGACTCCTCCAGTTCGTCTTTGTATCGCTGAGAGAGGCATCCCATGACAAACAACTTGCCGATGTGGCCTTTTTTCTTGGCCTCTGCCAACTGGAGGATCATGTTGATACTCTCCTCCTTGGCGTCGCCGATAAAGCCACAGGTATTGACAACGACCACCTCCCCTTGAGGGTTTTTGCTGTCGTGAACACAGTGGTAGCCGTTGTTCTCAAATTGTTTCATCAAGATTTCGCTGTCGACCAAGTTTTTCGAACAGCCCATCGTGATAATGTCTACTTGATTTTTCTTCATAAACGTCAGTCGCCAAAGAGAGAGTCCACAAACTGACGCTTGTTAAACAGTTGAAGGTCTTCCATCCCTTCTCCCAAACCGATATATTTCACAGGCACTTTGAGTTGGTCGCTGATGCCGATGACTACACCACCCTTGGCTGTGCCATCGAGTTTGGTGATGGCCATACTGGTGATTTGTGTCACAGCCGAGAACTGTTTGGCCTGTTCGAAAGCGTTTTGGCCTGTACTGCCGTCAAGCACGAGCATTACCTCATCGGGAGCCTCGGGTAACACCTTCTTCATCACATCCTTGATTTTCTTCAACTCGTTCATCAGTCCCACCTTGTTGTGCAGACGGCCTGCCGTGTCGATGATCACCACATCGGCCTGGTTGGCTTTGGCGGAACTAAGGGTATCAAAAGCGACAGAGGCGGGGTCGGCACCCATTTGCTGTTTGATGACAGGCACCCCGACACGCTCTCCCCAGATACATAGTTGTTCTACGGCAGCGGCACGGAAGGTGTCAGCGGCTCCAAGATAGACCTTCTTGCCGGCATTCTTAAACTGATAGGCCAGTTTTCCGATGGTGGTGGTCTTGCCCACCCCGTTGACACCTACAATAAGGATGACGTAGGGGCGATGGTCGGAGGGCAGGTCCCAATTGTCGTTGTCGTCAGAGTTGTTCTCTGCCAGCAGGGCAGCGATTTCATCTCTGAGGATGTGATTGAGTTCTGAGGTTGAGACATATTTGTCGCGGGCCACACGCTCTTCTATCCGTCCGATGATCTTGAGGGTGGTGTCTACACCTACGTCAGAAGTGATGAGCACCTCTTCCAAGTCATCGAGCACATCATCGTCCACTTTCGACTTACCAGCGATGGCTTTTGTGATTTTGCCGAAAATGCTCTGTTTTGACTGTTCCAGACCCTTGTCGAGAGTCTCTTTTTTCTTTTTGTTGAAAAAACCGAATAATCCCATATTACTCTACTTTATATCCCTTTGATTGATTTCAATATTTCTCTTATTGTCGTATCTGTCAACAGTGGACCGTTCGTTTACTCAAAACGGCCATGGTGTTGATATCATGCATACAACATCAGCTTTAATCTGCAAAATTACATTAAATCTTTGAGACTAAAGAAAAAAAGAAGTGTAATATTACATTTGAGATACTTCTTCTAGGCGAAACACGAAATGCGAACACTGAAATGAAAAATGTTTTATTTATTTCCTACTTAGCTGTTTTTTTATTAACTTTGCATTTCACAAAAGGGTGATCATCAATTTTTATTCATCATGGACATCAAAAACGCAAAATTTCTGACCAGCAGTGCCAATATCGAGCAATGCCCCAAAGACAATCTACCAGAATATGCCTTCATCGGCCGTTCCAACGTGGGCAAGTCAAGCCTGATCAACATGCTGTGCAACCACAAAGGGTTGGCCAAGACCTCATCGACCCCAGGCAAGACCCTGCTCATCAACCACTTTATGATTGACAATAGTTGGTATTTGGTTGACCTGCCGGGCTATGGTTTTGCCAAGCGTTCAAAATCCATGCAGCAGAAGATAGAGAACATGATCACCTCCTACATCATGCAGCGTGACCAGTTGGTCAACCTCTTCTTGCTGATAGACATCCGCCATGACCCTCAGAAGATCGACCTGGAGTTCATCGACTGGTTAGGCAACAGCGGTGTCCCCTTCAGCATCATTTTCACCAAAGCCGACAAGTTGTCGGCCCTGAAAGCCGGAGAACATGTCAAAAAATACATGGAACAGCTCAAGGAGACCTGGGAGGAATTGCCCCCCTATTTTGTGACCAGCAGTGAGAAAAGAACAGGACGTGAGGACGTGCTCAACTATATCGGCGATATCAATAAGAGCCTGAAAGAGACGGATTCTTCCTCTTCTGAATTATAAAGACAGCTACATGACACCCTATCTTGACGTACAAAACCTCACCAAGTCGTTTGGCGCCCTGCTGCTCTTCAGAGAGATTTCCTTCTCTATAGGTGAGGGGCAGCGCATCGGTCTCGTTGCCCGTAACGGTACGGGCAAGTCCACCCTGCTCTCCATTCTTGCAGGCAAAGAAGGTTATGACAGCGGTGAGATCATCTTCAAACGAGACCTCAAGACAGGATTTCTGGAACAGAAACCTTCCTTCGACCCAGAGGAAAGTGTACTCGACGCTTGTTTCAACCATCAAGGAGAAGCCGAGAAGGTGCTTCGTGCCAAACAGGTGCTCACGCAGTTGAAGATACGTGACCTCAACCAGAAAATGGGCGAGCTGAGCGGTGGTCAGCAGAAAAGAGTAGCCTTGGCCAACGTCTTGCTCACCGAGCCAGACCTCCTGATTCTCGACGAACCTACCAACCACCTCGACCTCGAGATGATAGAATGGTTGGAGGGCTACCTCTCACGCGGCAACAAGACGCTGCTCATGGTGACCCACGACCGTTTCTTCCTCGACCATGTGTGCAATCTCATCCTCGAACTCGATGACCAGCGTATCTACGTCTATCGGGGCAATTATGCCTACTACTTGGAAAAGCGCGAGCACCGTATCGAAGTGGCCCGCGCCGAGGTGGCCCGTGCCGTCAACCTCTACCGTCGCGAACTGGAATGGATGCGCCGTATGCCCCAGGCACGTGGACACAAGGCGCGCTACCGTGAGGAGGCTTTCTATGAGTTGGAACAGCGTGCCAAGCACCGTATCGAGGAGCGCCAGATACGCCTGAAGTCAAGAAATGTCTACATCGGCAGTAAGATTTTCGAATGCCAGTATGTGTCGAAGGCATGGGATGACTGCGTGATACTCAAGGACTTCTACTACAATTTCGCTCGTTTTGAGAAGATGGGTATCGTGGGCAACAACGGCACTGGCAAGTCTACCTTCATCAAGCTGCTCTTAGGTATGTTACCACCCGACTCCGGCAAATTTGATATCGGAGAAACGGTGCGGTTTGGCTATTTCTCACAGGAGGGATTGCAATTCAACCAAGAGCAGAAAGTGATTGATGTGGTAAGAGACATCGCCGACTATATCGACCTGGGTGGAGGCAGACATTTCACCGCCTCACAATTCCTTCAGCATTTTCTTTTTACCCCAGAACAGCAATACAACTACGTCTACAAGCTCAGTGGTGGTGAACTGCGTAAACTGTATCTCTGCACGGTGCTGATGAGGAACCCCAATTTCTTGGTGCTGGACGAGCCAACCAACGACCTCGACATCCAGACACTGCAGATTTTGGAGGAATATCTCGCAGATTTCCCTGGCTGTGTCATTGTCGTGAGCCATGACCGCTATTTCATGGACAAAGTGGTGGACCATCTCTTAGTGTTTCAGGGCAACGGCAAGATAGACGACTTCCCCGGCAACTATACCCAGTACCGTGAATGGTGCAGCCTGAAATCCAAAGACGAGCAACCAGACAGCACCAAAAGTGAGAAACGGGAGAGAAACACCAACCGCAATGAGGGCAAGCGTAAAATGACTTATAAGGAAAAAACTGAGTTTGCCCAGTTGGAGAAAGAGATAGCAGCCCTGGAGGAAGAGCAGCAGCAGATTGAAGAAGCCTTATGCGGTGGTAACACCTCCATCGACGAGATCACCCGTATGAGCAAACGCCTGCCCGAACTCAAGGATGAGTTGGACGAAAAAAGCATGAGATGGCTTGAACTCAGTGATATTGAGGGATAAATCAGTTTTTCACTTAAACTTAGGAGGTCGGGCCCCCGAGCCCGACAAAAATTATTATCTGAAGTTTCCCACCCTCACAAACAACGTAAAAGTTTTTTATCCCGAATTTACGAATTTGAGAATTCATAAGTAGATGAAAAGAATTTTGAAGAATTATCGTCGCAAGCGACGCGAACATTACGCAATAGCGTTAGGAAATGACTTGTCATTTCATCTCAAATTCCTATCAATTTCATCATAAAAGAAAATTCTCTAATTACTGCGTTCCTCGTGGGTCTTCGACAAATCTCTCTAATTCGTGATAAAAAAAGGGTGGGAAAGTTCAGTTATTATCTTGAAGAATTTGCGGGCTCGGAGGCCCGCACTCCTAAACTTTGATTAACGCAGCGTGTAGAATCCTTACATTTCGAATCAAACAATCAAACAACTCGTTAACTTGTCTACTCGTCACCTTGTCAACTCATCAACTCGTCAACAAAAAACTGGCCCCCTCTAGGAGAGGAGGCCAGATTAATAAATGGAGATTGCTTGGGGTAATTACTTCTTGAAATAGCGGTTGTAAAGTCCCTGGAAGCCGGCGCAGTGGCGGGCCTCATCCTTAGCCATCTCATGTACTGTGTCGTGAGTGGCATCCATGTTGGCCTTCTTGGCGTTGCGTGCGATGCGGAACTTGTCCTCACATGCTCCACGCTCAGCAGCGATACGTGCCTCGAGGTTGCTCTTAGTGTCTTTGAGCACATCGCCTAACAGTTCGGCGAACTTAGAAGCGTGCTCTGCCTCCTCAAAAGCATAGCGCTTGAAAGCCTCGGCAATCTCGGGGTATCCCTCACGGTCAGCCTGACGGCTCATGGCCAGATACATGCCCACTTCACCGCACTCACCGTTGAAATGATTCTCCAGATCCTTGATCATCTCCTCGTCGGCACCCTCTTTACGTGCTGCGCCCAACTCATGGACAGTAGCAAAAGGCTGTTCCTCACCCTCAATGATTTCATTGAACTTTGAGGCCGGAGCCTTACAGATAGGACATCTCTCGGGAGCCTCAGTTCCCTCATGAATGTAACCACAAACGGTACAAATAAATTTTTTCTTCATAATAATAATTGGTATAGTGTGAATAAAAAAGTGTTGCGGCAAATATAGGAGAAAAAAATGATATGTACAACAAATTGCGGAGAAAAATCAATACTTTTTTTATTTTCTTAATTGCGCATTCGATGACACCACCCATTTGATTTTTTTGCCTTGTGGTATCACCGGGTATGACCAGTCACCGTGAAGCACTCTTATCTTGGTTTTCTTGCCCATCGGAGCCTCGTCCACCGCCTTTTGCAAGTCCATATAGTTGCCCTGCCCATTGTCAGCCACGATATAGTCATAGTGTCTCACATATTTTTTCAGGGCTGGCACTTGTTTGGCAATCTCATCCACCAAAAGCCCGGCCACCACATGCGCACCGTAAATGCTATAATGGGTGTTGTCTTCACGCCCTTTGGGCAGAGAGGGTGTCTCTCCCGGACGGAACCACATGTGCAGCCGCTTCGACTTCTCAGGACCGAGCGACTGCTCCAACTGATGTGTCACGCGGTTGGCGTCGACAAAGGCCGTGTGTGTGGCCTCTGCTACGTTGCGCGGTGAGAGGAGATAGGCGCCATGCGTGTCTACCAACACGTCGCCCTCTTCCATTTTCTCTCCAGAGAACACCTTGTCACGCAGTTTCTCGTCATCGTCGTTTTCAGGCGCGTTTTTCATGAAGTTGCGTCTCACCACACTGTTGAAGAGCACGGGGATGCCCCCCTTCTGTCGGGTCTCATTGACAAATTTAGTCAGATTGGCATCGAATGTGGTCCCTGGGTCAGTATGGCGGTCTTCCTTCGGTTTCTCATCATTATGACCGAACTGAATGAACACATAGTCGCCTGGCTGTATTTTGTCTAGCACCACCTGCCAGCGGCCCTCATCGATAAAACTTTTCGACGAGCGACCATTGACGGCATGGTTGTCCACCACGATATCGTCGGTGAAGAAGCCCTGAAGCACCATGCCCCACCCTCGCTCCTGTTTGTCGCCATCATACGGTTTGTTGGCCATCGTGGAGTCTCCGATCATGAAGATAGTGATAGGACGGCGTGAAGCGCCCAACAGGATGACACAGAGTGTGAGCAATGCCCACGAATAGACAATCTTTTTCATGTTTATCCTATTCTACTTTTCCTCCAACCATTCCTATCAACTCACTGATATCTACCAGTTTCTGTTCGCCAGTAGTCATGTTTTTGAGGGTCACTTTCTGCTCTGCCATCTCATTCTCGCCCGCTAAAGCCACATAGGAGATTGACTTGGCGTTGGCATAGGCCATTTGCTTCTTCATCTTCGCCTTGTCAGGGAAGATCTCGCAGCGGATGCCAGCCTGCCGGCACTGAGCGACAAGAGGCATGCAATAGGCTGTCTCTTTCTCTCCGAAATTGATAAAGAGCAGTTGTGTGCCATGCACAGCCTCCTTGGGATAAAGGTCGAGCGCATTAAGCACGTCGAAGATGCGGTCGGCACCGAATGAGATGCCTACCCCACTGAGTCCTGGCATGCCGAAGATGCCCGTCAGGTTGTCGTAACGTCCGCCACCTGTGATGCTTCCCATCGGCGTGTCGAGCGCCTTCACTTCGAAGATGGCACCAGTATAGTAATTCAGTCCCCGTGCCAATGTCAGGTCAAGTTGTATCTCGTTGTTGAGTCCACATTGTTGCAGTGTGTCGAGGATATAGCGTGTCTCCTCCACCCCTTTCAGGCCCGTCTCTGATGATGCCAGCACCTCAGACACCACTCTCAGTTTCTCCTCATTGGAGCCAGAGAGCGTGATGATGGGCTGGAGTTTATCTATCGCCTCGGCTGATATGCCATTGGCAGCCAACTCTTTGTTGACATTCTCAAGTCCTATCTTGTCGAGTTTGTCAATAGCCACCGTGATGTCGACGATCTTATCTGCCTCGCCGATGACCTCAGCCAGCCCCGTCAGGATTTTCCGGTTGTTGATTTTGATCTGCACCCTCACCCCAAAACGAGTGAAGACGGTGTCGACAATCTGCATGAGTTCCACCTCGTTGAGCAGTGAGTCGCTCCCCACGATATCAGCATCACACTGGTAGAACTCACGATAACGGCCTCTCTGTGGGCGGTCTGCCCTCCACACCGGCTGTATCTGATAGCGTTTGAACGGCATCTGCAACTCGTCTCGGTGCATGACCACATAACGTGCGAAGGGCACGGTGAGGTCATAGCGCAGACCTTTCTCGCAGATGCGTGCTGCCAGTCGCAGCGGGTTTTGTGCGTTGACTTCCTCAAGTGCCACCTTGCTCATGAAGTCGCCTGAGTTGAGGATTTTGAAGAGCAGCTTGTCCCCTTCCTCCCCATACTTCCCCATGAGCGTCTGTAGGGTCTCCATCGCCGGTGTCTCAATTTGCTGGAAGCCATATAGCGCATAGACGTCGCGTATGGTGTCGAAGATATAATTACGCTTGGCCATCTCAACGGGTGAGAAGTCGCGTGTGCCTTTGGGTATACTTGGTTTCTGTGCCATTTTTGTGGTTGGTTATTTTCTCACAATGGTCTGCTCGCGGTCTGGACCGATGGAGATGATGCAGATGGGCGTCTCCAGTTGTTTTTCGAGGAATTGGATATAGTCAGCAAAAGCTTTGGGGAACTGCTCCTCGCTGGTGAAGTGTGTCATGTCGGTCTTCCATCCCGGCAGTTCCACATAGACGGGTTCGATGTCATGTTCGATATTATACGGGAAGTCTTTGATTTCCTTACCCTTGTACTTATAGGCCACACATGCTTTGATGGTGTCGAAAGCGTCGAGCACATCGCTCTTCATCATGATCAGCCGCGTGACGCCATTGACCATAATCGAGTATCTCAGAGCCACGAGGTCGATCCATCCACAGCGTCTTTCACGTCCGGTGACAGCGCCATACTCATGTCCGAGGCGACGTATCTCAGCCCCTGTCTCGTCGAACAGTTCTGTTGGGAATGGTCCTGCTCCCACTCTTGTGCAGTAAGCTTTCATGATGCCATAGACCTCGCCTATTTTGTTAGGTCCGATGCCCAGTCCTGTGCAGGCACCCGCGCAGATCGTGTTGGAGGAGGTGACGAAAGGATAGCTGCCGAAATCGACATCGAGCATGGTGCCCTGTGCTCCCTCGCAGAGGATGGACTTACCCTCTTTCAGCAGGCCGTTGATCTCGTGCTCGCTGTCTACGATGGGGAACTGCCTGAGATATTCAACGCCTTTGAGCCACTTCTTCTCCACTTCAGAGATATCATAGTCGGTGTAGCCTAACGACTGCAGCATCTGCTCATGGCGTGCCTTGTGTGCGGCATATTTCTCCTCGAACCCCTCGAAGATGTCGCCTACTCTCAGACCATTGCGTGACACCTTGTCGGTGTACGTCGGACCGATACCTTTTCCGGTGGTGCCCACCTTGCTCTTTCCTTTTGCGGCCTCAAGAGCAGCGTCGAGCAGACGGTGTGTGGGCATGATGAGATGTGCCTTGCGTGAGATGTGGAGCCGAGAGCGCAGTTCATGCCCGCTTTTCTCCAGATCCATGGCCTCATCCATAAACAAGTCGGGTGCCAGGACGACGCCATTTCCGATGATATTGACTTTCCCTCCCTGGAAGATGCCGGAAGGTATGCTTCTTAGCACATATTTTTGTCCCTCAAACTCCAGGGTATGCCCTGCGTTGGGTCCGCCTTGAAACCTTGCGATGATATCATAGTGAGGTGTGAGCACATCCACTACTTTTCCTTTTCCTTCGTCGCCCCACTGTAGTCCGAGCAGGACATCCGCTTTACCTGTTTTCATTTTTTTGTATCTGTTTTTTTAGTACTTTTAACTTTTTTATTCTTCATGCGTGCCATTCTGGTCTGGCAAGAGCTGCAAATGCCATAGATATAAAGTGCGAAACCATCTTTGTGAAATCTTTTCAGCTTCACGTCATCGACCAGATGCCCCACATGGGTGGCATTCACCTCTTTCACCTTGCCGCAAACAGTGCAGATCTGGTGACAATGGTTGTCGTTATGGAAACTGGCCTCATATTTGGTGCCTTGCTGAAAGGTGTGTTTCACCACCAGCCTGAGTTGGATGAAAAGATGGATGGCATTATAGAGTGTGGCACGACTGACCCTGAAATTGTTTTTCTCCATCTGTTCTCCCAGTTCTTCCAGGGTAAAATGGCCATTCATATTATAGATGGCCTCAAGGATGGCAAAACGTTCAGGGGTTTTCCGGCGCTTGTTTTCCTCAAGATATGAAGTGAGAGTACCCCTCACTTTTTGCATGATGCTTTCGTCCATACTGCCGTCGCACTTAAAAACCGGACAAAGTTACGAATAAACGAGGGAAAAGCCAAATTTATTTGAGCTTTTCCGAGTGAAAGTAACTTCGGCGGAGCCAAAGTGCCATTAAACGAGGGAAAAGCCAAATTTATTTGAGCTTTTCCGAGTGAAAGTAACTTCGGCGGAGCCAAAGTGCCATTAAACGAGGGAAAAGCCAAATTTATTTGAGCTTTTCCGAGTGAAAGTAACTTCGGCGGA
>JAEEGL010736294.1_pt1 | contig 58821 bp, 63 predicted proteins | sample 9134231 | NCBI WGS metagenome assembly JAEEGL01 (sample SAMN16246548, study PRJNA631951) | gut metagenome | biome: gut microbiome; feature: rumen; material: fiber-attached | host: Bos | place: Iran: Karaj | collected 2018-10
CCGGCTACCGATCGTCGGCATGGTGTGCTGTTGCCCCGACAACTACCTAATCGGACGCGAGGCCGTCTCTCAGCGGCTTGCTCCTTTGACCTCATCCGGATGCCCGGTCGGGGTCTTATGCGGTATTAGCACCTATTTCTAAGTGTTATCCCCCTCTGAAAGGTAGGTTCCTCACGTGTTACTCTCTCGTTCGCCACTAACTCGGATCCCGAAGGATCCTCGTCCGTTCGACTTGCATGTGTTAGGCGCGCCGCCAGCGTTCGTCCTGAGCCAGGATCAAACTCTCTAAACATTTGTATATCAACGGACTTTCCAGTCCGCTAACACCAAGCTCATTCCGACGTTTGACGTCTTAAATTTACTTGTTTCTGCAGCTCTCTTGCTGCTTGACAAGGGTTTTGCACTTCGTGATATTGTTTAATTTTCAAGGTCCAAGGTTCGCTACGCGTTTTGTGGAGCGCAGCGTGATTTATATTTTATCATGTATGATTGGAATGTCAACTATTATTTTTAAAAAAAAGATGAAAATTTGTCGATCATTCTTCTTTTCATCCATTACACTGATTTCGCAATATGATAAACATGATAAAATAGTACAAATAACCAAAATAAGGTTGAAGAAATGAAAAAGAATGACGTTATTCAGATCAAGATTGAATCGATCTCCAGCGACGGAAACGGAATCGGACACTATGACGGTATGGCTGTCTTTGTCCCCTATTCCGCTGTAGGAGATAACTTGGTTATTCGAATTGAGCGCGTAGAAAAAGCCTACTGCTACGGCAGGATCATCAGTATTATTGTTCCTTCCTGCGACAGAATTTCCCCGGATTGCGAATTGTTTGGAAAATGCGGAGGATGTTCTTTCCGTCACATAAATTATGAAGCGGAACTGAACGCTAAACAAGAATTCGTGGAGAGCGCTCTGAGACGTATCGGGAAAATCGATCATCCTGTTCTGCCCATCATTTATTCCGATAAGCAATTCTTCTACAGGAATAAAGCACAATACCCTGTAGGGACTGTTGATGGAAAATTATACGCCGGTTTCTTTGCCCCAAGATCGCACCGTCTTCTTTCTTTTTTATCTCCTTGCCGACTGCAACCGGAAATCTTTCACTCTCTGGCTACAGATGTCTGTGAAATACTGAATAACTTGGGCTGCACTTCCTACAACGAAACCAGTCATACAGGTCTGGTACGACACCTCCTGATACGCCAAAGTTCAGTGGATAATTCACTTCTTCTCACTATTGTGATTAATGGAGAAAAACTCCCGAATGAAACTCATTTTGTTTCATTACTGACTTCTAAATATGACTCGCTTCGTTCTATCAGCATAAGCGTAAACACGCAACGGGGAAACACGATTTTATCACCTGATATAAGGTTGATTTACGGAACCCCCTCTATTCCTGATGAGATCCTGGGGATTCCTGTTGCAGTTACTCCACTTTCTTTCTTCCAGATCAACCACGCCGCTACAGAATTGCTGTATCTTCACATAAAAGATCTCGTTGAAAAGAGTCATGCACATACCATATTTGACCTCTACTGCGGTGCAGGAACAATCGGACTGTCTGTCACGGGTACCGAACAGAATCTTTATGGCATAGAGATCGTTGAAGACGCAATTAATAGCGCTATCCTCTCCGCTAAAACCATTGGAAGAGCTAATGCCCATTTCCTATTGGGAGACGCGAATAAAGTAAAATCCCTGCTGGGAGAAGGGCTTTCTCCAGATCTGATAATAACAGATCCACCGCGGAAAGGATGTTCGCCTGAAGTGTTGGATCTTCTTGTACAAAGCAACTGCGCCAACTTGATCATGGTGTCATGCAATGCGGCTACTCTTGCGCGCGATCTTCAATATCTTACTGATAATGGTTATTCCATTCATTCAATCCAACCTTTTGATATGTTCCCTCGAACCAAGCATTGCGAATCCGTCGTGAAACTCACTCGAGCCGGGTTGCAACTATAGGAATACTGTTATCGAATCGGCAAATCGGTCTTTAATGGAGGAAGAAGTTGAACAACGAAGAATACATGAAGCGTTGCTATGAGCTGGCCATAAAGGCAGGAAAGAAGGGTTTTGACACCTTCGGGGCCATACTCGTTCATAACGGGCAAATCCTTGAAGAGGCAGAAAACACTGCGGATTGGAACAAGGGATTGTTTGGTCATGCGGAATTCAACTTAGTACACAAATGCGCAAACAGATATTCTGATACAATTCTGAAAGAGTCTACGCTCTATACCAGTTGCGCCCCATGTGAACGCTGCCTTTGTGCCATCGCATCTCTGGGTATCGGGAATGTCGTTTTCGGTGTTTCGTACGAAGCGTTCTCACAGCTGACACCGAACGATGCTGTTCCGATTGACAGAGAGGGGCTGCTTCAAAAACTTGGCATTCAAATGAAACTATCCGGGCCGGTTCTTGAAGAAGAAGGTATGCATGTATTTGAATGGTGGGGTGGTGAATACCGTCCTCTTAAGGAACTGATTGCCGAAATGGACGAGATAAAGAGAAAAAGCAAATAGACATATTCCAGTTTGCCGATTTGTTCTCACGAACTTCCAATGACCAGAAACCGCTGGATATGTTCCTGGAGGCAATAATGCGAACAGGCAGCCGCCATATGGAGAAGTTTCAATTTGCAGGCGAGGGGCATGAGTATCTAGATGGGAGTCTCAAGCCACGTCGAGACGGTATGCTGCTTGTACCGTTAATGAAAGAGTTTATATCAGTGTCGTATGAATCTGAAGATTTTTAGTCAATGAACAATAGGTGCATGATTAAGAGAGCGAAAATTGAAGACGCCAAGGTGCTTGCGGGTATGGCAATTCAAATGTGGACGAATCATATTCTGGAGGATTTGACAGAGGAGTTTCGTCAGTTGGTATTGAATGACGATGCCGTCTGCTTTATCAAATATGTTGATGATAAGCCAATCGCTTTTGCACAGTGCCAGCTGCGCTACGATTATGTTGAAGGAACTGAAAGCTCACCTGTCGGATATCTGGAAGGCATTTTTGTTGCCGAAAAATATCGGAAACAAGGCTATGCCGCAGAACTGTTATCAGAATGTGAGAAATGGGCAAGAGAAAAAGGCTGCACCGAATTTGCTAGCGACTGCGAACTTAGCAATACGGACAGTGTCAGGTTTCACATGTCTTTGGGATTTGAGGAAGCCAATCGAATCATATGCTTTAGGAAAAATATATAGATTTGTTGTTTTCAGATCGTTCTATGAAAACAGCAATACTTATTAAACATATCGTTTTTTGAGACCATACATCGCTTCAATTGTCTCAAGGTATGTTGGAACTGCATGCTGCCAATACCACTAATGGAAAACCACATTTCCCTGCCCTATGAGCCGAAAGATTCAGATCATTAGACACCATCGTATTCAAACAAACACTTATTGCAGAAAAACTGTTGAAGGCAGATGAAATCTGGAGATTTGACATGAAACTAATATTCCCCAGTTTAGCGAACAAAGACAAAGCTATCGATTACATAAAAGAGTTCTATGATTATGGGTCTGAAATTAATGGGAGTGGGGGGCTGGATCGTTTTCTGAAGGAATCCACCTATGAGGACTGGTTGCAAAAAGTTCTGAGCGATATGGATATAGTGAACATACCTGCGTCCAGGGTCCCTTCTCTAACATATTTCTATATGCGAGAAGAGGACGAGAAAATAGTGGGAATGATCAATATTCGTTTGGCATTGAATGATTTCCTTCGGGCAGAAGGAGGTCATATCGGATATTCGATCCGACCGACTGAACGACGGAAGCATTATGCAACCCAGATGCTTGCCGCAGCACTTAAAGTATTTGATGTGATTGGGATAAAAGAAGTGTTGGTTTCATGCGACAAGAACAATCCCGGCTCTGCAAGAGTGATAAAAAACTGCGGGGGGATCCTAAAATACGAATCATACAGCAAAACCAACGATGAGATCTTTCAAATGTATACGATAAGCCGATAAGATTCTATTTTTTCGCAGAATGTACCCGCCGGAAACAACGGGTTTCATGCCCTGAAAACAATAACCAAAAACGCATTTCAAATTGGAGAAACATCTTGAAAAAACAAAACTCCCATCATGATGGAAGTCTGTCAAAAGCGCGCATCGAATGGATAGATGCGCTTCGGGCACTTGCGGTTTTCTTTGTGATTTTAGGACATCAATTATCCGGCAAGACCCCATATTATGTTTTTACAAGCCCTATAAAAATACCGCTTTTTTTCATGATAACCGGGTTCGTGTTCAATTATCAGAGAAAAAACATAGGGTCTTTTTTTAAGAATCTATTGCTAAAGCTCGTTGTTCCCTGGCTGAGTCTCACGGTGCCATTCGTTCTTTTACGACCAGGATTCTGGGGCTTTTCATCCGTCTTATCGGGTTTTTATGGCATTATCTCGGGCTCTATCCAATGGTATATGCCCTGCTGCATTCTCGCTGAAATTATCTGGTTTTTTATCAACAGATATGCGAAAAAACCAAAGTGGGTCGTATTGATTTCTCTTGTCATATTCTGCTTAGGGCTTTTGGCCGCTTCTCATGATTGTCTGAATTTCGCCATGTTCAACCGCGCGCTGATCGTCCAGTTCTATATCCTTCTCGGTTATCTGTTCAAACGAAATGAGAACCAGTTATCCAGCGTAAAAGGAACAAGTATAATCTTTGCTTTCCTGGTCTACATCTTATTAGGTCTGATATCCTTAAAAATATGGCCAGATTCAGGTATTGACGTTCACATGAACAGCTACTATAACTATCCGCTATGTTTTACAATGATTGCTCTTGGCGGATTTGCTCTGTTTTCCGCCGGTAAAGCAATATTTGAAAAAAAACGTAATTTCTTTCCCCGTATTGTCCTCTTCATTGGTCAGAACACGATCGTTTTCTACCTTTTGCATTCTTATAACATTGCTGCACTGGTAAAAGTTTTTTCACTTCTACATATTCAGCTTTCTTTCTATCCGTTTGCGATCGTCAAAACTGCTTTTGGACTGTTCATGTGCGGAATAGAAGCTCTGATTATTATACGCTGTTTCCCCTGGGCTATCGGGAAACAGAATGCGAAATCGAACAAATGCGCCTCTGAATTGTAATAGTTGCTGCATAGAAACCCAGACGCCAGCCCGCTGCAGATAATAAGTACGATGCAAAGTCTCAACAGAAGCCGTTACAGCCATATTGATTTATCACATCAGATAGAGGGTATGTTAGATGAGCGTATATGAGAAACTGATAGAACATCAGGACATTGAATTCCGTGATTTCCAGAGTAATCTTGTCCCAAACATTGAGAAAAGTACGATCATCGGTGTCAGAACGCCTCAGATAAGAAATGTCGCCAAAGAGGTGTTCGGTACGAATGAAGCGGATGCTTTTTTAGCAACTTTGCCTCACGAATATTATGAAGAAAACCTTGTTCATTTTTTCCTGATCGCAATGATAAAGGACTTCGATGAATGCGCAAATGCCGTGGAAACTTTCCTTCCCTACATTGACTGCTGGCCGGTCTGTGATCAGGCTTCACCCAAGTCATTCAGAAAAAACCATGATAGACTTCTTCCGCTGGTTAAACGATGGATCAATTCGGATCATGTGTATACCTCGCGTTTTGGAATGCGCATGCTGATGAACGAATTTCTTGGCGATGATTTCAAAGTAGAGTATCTCGAGTGGGTCGCGTCAAAAAGCGGAGAGGATTACTATCTTAAAATGATGGTAGCCTGGTTTTTTGCCACAGCTCTTGCAAAGCAATACGATTCGACGATCTTATATATTGAAGAACGCCGCCTCGATCCCTGGACACATAAAAAAGCAATTCAGAAAGCTTTGGAAAGCTACAGGGTGACAGCGGAACACAAGGAGCATCTGAAAATCCTCCGATAAAGAGTGTGTCCCTACTAAATTTATCTACAGGTGATGGACAATGGCAACCAAGAACGCAGACGTGCTTTTACATCATATGATGGAACGGAAAGAATCCGACGCTTCCATCGAAATACCGAGTCAAGATCGACGCACAGACTCCGCTGCAGATGTCTGCAGCCGCAGATATGTGCAGATGATAGAAACAAGGATCTATGTCGGCTTGAACAACGCGGAAACCAAAGAGCAAACGTATGAAACAGAAAAGTATCTGAATATTCTGAAAGACGTATGCAAGAACTACCATGTCACCTTTTCCTTGGATCTTGAAGAAGGCGGGTACTATCATGAAGACGGGCAATATACAGAGGAAAACTCTTTCGTTTTAGTGCTGATCGATGCCGACAGAAGCATTGTTCAGGAGATCGCAAGAGACCTTTGCACCTTTTTTCGTCAGGAATCTGTTCTGGTTACCGAGAATCGTGTTGACGGTTACTTCATTTACCAGGAAATTGCCACCGATGATATCAAAGAAGCCGCACAGACGGCAGAATCATGAAAACGAATTGGTATAACGATCTCTTTTACTGAGGAGAACAGACGGGATGCATTTTGTCGACGCAAAAGGAATACTGTCAGGCAGCGGCGGTCACTATGGAATGAACGTTTACCGCGGATGCACCCACGGTTGTATTTACTGCGACAGCAGGAGCAGCTGTTACCATTTCACACATCCATTCGAGGACATCGAGGTCAAGCAAAATGCGCCGGTTCTCCTGGAAAAGGCTCTCAAATCAAAAAGGCATAAATGCATGATCGGCACAGGTTCCATGTCAGACCCGTATATGCACTGTGAATCAAAGGTCAGGCTTACCCGAAAATGTCTTGAGGTCATCCTTGAGAACGGTTTCGGCGCTGCTGTTCAGACAAAATCCGACCGCATCCTTCAGGATCTTGACTTGTTGGATGAAATAAACCGTTCGGCCAAATGCGTAGTTCAGATGACTCTCACGACATATGACGACGATTTGTGCCGGATATTGGAACCGAATGTCTGCAATACGAAACGTCGGCTCGAGGTGCTGGAAATAATGCAGCAGCGTGGAATACCGACCATTGTTTGGATCACTCCTATCCTGCCGTTTATCAATGACAGCGCAGAAAACATCTCCTCTATTCTTTACCAGTGCGCAGAAGCAGGTGTCAGGGGCATTATCGACTTCGGAATGGGTCTCACTCTTCGGGAAGGCAGCCGCGAATACTATTACGCAGCACTGGACAGACATTTCCCCGGGTTAAAAGAGCGGTATATACGCCGGTATGGCAACTCCTACGAACTGCCCAGTCCAAATGCGAAGGAACTGTCGATTCTTTTCCAAAAGATCTGCCGGGAAAACGGTATGATGTCGGATCCGCAGGAATGCTTCAATTACATGAACGAATTGCCCGAAAAATATAAACAGTTCAGTTTGTTTGAATAGTTCGCCACCTTGTCCAGAAATATGTCGCGATGAAAATGACAAATAACAAAAAGTCGGTAATTATCTTTATCTTCTCGATGCTGATATTCGGGACAGTCGGCGTGATCCGGCGCTTCGTTCCCTTTTCCTCAGCCTTTCTGGCTTTCTCCAGAGGGATCCTCGGCGGACTATTTCTTCTGACTTTTGTCAGGATAAAGAAAAGGAATACCGTTCCGCCGTTGTCTGCGCATATCTTGGTGCGTCTCGGGTTCGTCGGCGCCATGATCGGCATCAACTGGATCTTCCTATTTGAAGCCTATAACCATACTACCGTCGCCGTCGCTACACTGTGCTATTATATGCAGCCTACGATTGTCATGCTCCTCTCCCCCCTTGTTTTCAAGGAACGCCTGACTCTTAAGAAGGCGATTTGTGCCGCCGTCTCTATCGCCGGCATGATTCTGATATCCGGCGTTATGAGTAGCAGTGACAGACATAGCGGAGATCTTTATGGCATATTGTTTGGGCTTGCTGCTGCTCTGTTCTATGCCTCTGTTGTCATAATGAATAAAAGGATTCCGAATATCGATCCTTATCAGCGCACAACAGTTTTGCTGCTTTCAGCCGGTCTTGTAATGCTTCCCTATCTGCTGCTGACAAACGGCTTCAGCATAGGTAAAATCAGTTTATCCGCCGTGGTTCTGCTTTTTGTTCTTGGCTTTGTACACACCGGTGTCGCATATACTATGTACTTCAGCGGTATGGATGGTTTAAGGGTGCAGACGATCGCGGTACTGAGCTACATTGATCCCGTATCCGCTCTTTTGTTCTCCGCCATTCTGTTGAGAGAACCTCTCAGCTTACCGGATATTATCGGTGCGATACTGATTATTGGTTCAGCTATGGTCAGTGAATTCCAACAAACGGACATCTAAGTTACAAGCACTATCTGAGCTTGACCAGCAACCGAACACTCTTTTAGCCTATTATCAAAAAATGCGAGGAATACTTTATGCGCCTACGCAATAAACCATGGGTAAAACCGGAATTGGACAGTTGTCCGTTCTTCCTTTCTGAACCTTTCGGATACAGTGGAAAATGGAGGCAGCTGTTTAGCAACAACAATCCTCTCTGGCTTGAGCTTGGCTGCGGAAAAGGACTGTTTCTCGCAGGTTATGCTCCCTTTCATCCTGAGATCAATTTTGTCGGGGCAGATATCAAAAACCTGATGCTTGCATTTGCCAGAAGAAACATCCAGTCAGCATACGACTCAATTGGCCAGCCAGTTACCAACTGCAAACTATTGTCACTGGACATAGAAAGGATCCGTTTCGCATTTCAGAGCGAAGACAGAATCGACCGGATAATCATCAACTTCCCAAATCCATGGCCGAAAGAGCATCATAAAAAAAGAAGACTGACGCATACCCGTCAACTTCTCCAATATAAAGAAATCCTTACTGAAGGCGGAGAAATCCTTTTCAAAACAGACAATGACGAATTGTTCGCTGAGAGTATTCATTATTTTCAGGAAGCAGGTCTGACGGTTCTGGAATATACAGATGATTATTATCGGACTCACGCTATGATACCGGAACTGCTTACAGAACACGAAAAGAAATTTCTGGACGAAGGACTGCCGATTCACTTTATCCATGCAACAAAATAGAGGGAGCATCTGCCCCCTCTTTTTTATGTCGGGTCATACCGTGTGCTCATTTACCCACCTGCTGGTGATCTGAGCGAAAGCCGCGCAGGCATATGGGATCGCGTTTTCATCAAACCGCACATGCGGGTTATGAAGTGAGTAAGTATATCCGTCTTCCGGCATTCCCATGCCGACATGGTACATCACACCCGGAACTTTCTCTGAAAAATAGGCAAAATCATCGGACCCTTTGACACCGCTTGCCAGTGTTGAGACCCCTGTCTCCCCCACCATTTCTTTCAGATAGCGGCATATATCGTCGCACAGTTCCTCATCGTTATACGTGATCGGTGTTGTGGAAGTAAACTCCACCTCTGCGTTTGCACGGTATACGGCGCAGATCTTCTCGATCAGTTCGACAAAACGGGCTTTGATCACCGGACGGGATGATGCGGTAAAACAACGGATCGTGCCGGTTAACTCAACCGAATCAGGAATAATGTTCGGGGCTGAGCCGCCATGTATGCTGCCAAATGTGATCACATTTGGATCAAGCGTATTGATTTCCCGCGTCTGGATGGTCTGGACTGCATCAATCACCTTCGACGCGATATTGATGGGATCGATGCCGGTTTCAGGCGCAGAGCCATGTGCAGCCAATCCGGTTATATTCACACGGAAAATGTCACTGCTGCACAGATAATTTCCTTTGCCGACATTATATTTCCCGGTCGGGAACTGGGCTTTGGTATGCATCGAAATGGCAGCATCGACATGTGGGTTTTCCAGCACTCCTTTTTCGATCATCTCGATTGCGCCATGGATCGCCTCTTCATCCGGCTGGAAACACAGACGCACGCACCCTTTCAGTTCCGGCTCGATCTCTTTCAGAATTTTTGCGCAGATCAGAAGAGCGGTGCAGTGAATATCGTGACCGCAGGAATGGGAATTGCCGTTCGTGGAAGCGAACGGTTCTCCACTTTCTTCCATGTGAGGCAGTGCATCAATATCCGCACGGATCAGGATCACTTTGCCGTTCGGATCTCCTATGTCAGCAATGATACCGCATTTACATATCTCACGGTACGAACAACCATACTCCGTCAGTTTTTCTTTGATAAATGCAGTCGTCAAGGGAAGTTCGAAACCGATTTCAGGGCACTGATGAAGATGTCTTCGTATCGCTATCGCTTCTTCCTTCAATTCCATGGCACGCTTCAGAAAATCAGTCATATCCTACCCCCTCGTTATATGTCCAGTGTAAGCTGCTCATAGTTGCCGACGATATCATCAAAGCGTTCCAGAACATCGGCGACACCTCCACGAAGACAGGATGACACTGTCAGATCCATCTTGAATCTGAGTTCTGCCGGCGCATCTCCGACACAGATTCGGATACCCGAAGCACTGAACATTTCCATGTCGTTAAACGAATTGCCTATAGCAATGATTTTCGCCTTCGGAACAGCAAGACGTTCGCACAGATAGCGGAGCGCTGTACCTTTGTGGACACCTCTGGATATGATCTCCAGCGACTCGGTATCCGTCCGAATGTACTGGAAATCGGCAAAATGATGTCCTTCCCTCTGCTTCCTGTAAACAAATTGTTCGAATGGTCCCAGTTCCTCTGACGGACCTGTAAAAACGATCTTATGCCAGTCACCGGAAACATCCTCCAGCGGACACAGAATGTACGGAAGGTGCTGTAACGTCATCAGATTTTGCATCTGATTATTCATTCGTACCACGAAGACAGTTGGTTCGGAGGTGATCTCAACGCCAAGGTGAGGAAACAGATCCATTGCTTCTGCAACCACTTCGTTTATGGTTTCTTTCAATGGATGAGAAAAAATAGCTTTTCTGTTCTGGAAATCATAAATATAACTTCCGTTACACAAAATCGCAGGCTCATTGATCGGTATCCATTCCAAGAACTTTGAAACTGATTCCGAACTCCGTCCGGTACATAGGGTAAAACGTCCGCCTCTTTCCAGAAAACGCTCGACCGCGTCGATGTTCTCTCTCGGAATTCCGTACCCTGCTTCAAGAAGCGTTCCGTCAACACTGCTGACAATGAGGTACTCTGACAAAGAATTCATCTCGCGCATCTTATCCCTTTCTCAGTTTCTCCAAAAAGTTGGTGAAATAATCGGGCAATTCAGCCCTGAATTCCAGATATTCTCCGGAAGAAGGATGAACAAATCCAAGAACTCCTGCATGGAGACATTGTCCTTCAAACCCCTTTTCCGCCTTCATATTACCATACAGCTTATCCCCGGCCAAAGGATGCCCGAGATATTCCATATGAACACGGATCTGATGTGTCCTGCCGGTCAAAAGATGAAGTTCCAGATAGGAATACTTATCGAACTCCTCCAATACTTTGTATTCCGTAACCGCTTTTTTGGAATTCCGTTCTGTGACACAGTATTTGATTCGGTCGTTTGCTTTGCGGCCTATTGGAGCGTCCACTGTACCTTCAGGATTGCGGAAGCGTCCATGAGCCACTGCATAGTATTTCCTTGTTACGGTGTGTGCGGCAATCTGTTCCGCCAAGCGGATATGCGCTGCATCGTTTTTCGCTACAACAAGAAGCCCGCTTGTATCCTTATCGATACGATGAACGATGCCGGGACGCTCGACGCCGTTGATACCAGATAGACTTCCTGCACAATGAAATAACAGCGCATTCACAAGGGTACCGTCAGCGTTGCCCGCTCCCGGGTGAACCACCATCCCTTTTTCCTTGTTGACAACAAGCAGGTCTTTATCCTCATACACGATGTCGATCGGAATATCCTGAGGAATCGTCTCCAGCGTTTGAAGAGGAGGAAGTTCTATCGACACCAGATCTCCCTTATCGAGCTTATGGTTTTTGTCGACAGGTTCATCCTCAATTGTGATCAGCCCCTGTGAAAACAGTTTCTGCACATAACTTCTCGTAAACCTATTCTGTTCCTCCGGAAAGCGGGAAAGCAAGAATGCCTGGATGACCTTGTCCAGACGTCCTTTCTCTGCTGCCTCAGCCTCAAATTCAATTGTTTCAAAAGCAGCTCCTGTCATTGCACAAACAAAGACTCCTCTTCCTTGGAACGGAAAATCGATATTACCAGTATCGCGACTCCGATATCGACAAGACAATCCGCAAAATTGAAAATCGGAAAGTCCATAAAAAGAAACACGCAGTAATCTGTAACTGAATGAATGAACAAACGGTCATACAGGTTTCCAAGTGCACCTGCAGTTACCATTATGAAAGCCGCTTTCACCCATTTACTGACAAACTCCTTCCTGATCAGCAGATACAGGAGAGCTGCAGAAAACACTGCGGAGACAGCACTTAACAGGCTGGTATGACCGGAGAGCATCCCGAAAGCTGCGCCGGTATTTCCGCCCTGCAGCAGCTGCAGTCCGAAAACATGCGGGATCAAAACGACCAACTGCCCGGCAGCAAGGTATTTCTCTGCCAGGATCTTGAATATTCGGTCAAGAATAACCAGAACAAAAACGGGAATCAGTGAAATCATTTTCTTTTCAAAAATGCAGCGGTGCAATCACCTACACCGCTGCATTCGTCTTTAAGTCAATTATCCGAGAATAGCTGCACAGCGCGGGCAAAGGGTTGGACATTTCAGACTGTCTCCGACCTCAAGATCATAATGCCAGCAGCATTCGTTTTCCTGTCCGTCGGTTTTTCGACATCGATTATAAATCCGTTTCTTTCGTAGGCGCCGGAACGCTCCTATTATTTCCCGAAGTTGAATTTCTCACCGAAATCCAGATTTCCGAATCTGGATTTGCGCTCTTCGGTAGATGCTTCTTCTACGCGAGGAGCAAATCCGTCATAACGGAACTCTGCCACTTTTTCTTCGACTGCTTCTGCTTCCTTGCTGAGTTCTTCAACAGTTTCTTCAACGGCAGCAACCGTTTCTTCAACCGTCTCCTCAGCTGGAACTGTTTCGACTTCTGCTGCGGGTTCTTCCGTAACAGGTTCAACCGCTTCAGCAACGGGTTCCGCAACGGGTTCCGCAACGGGTTCCGAATCAGACAGTCCTTTCTCGATGTCATTCGGGAGAGAATTCAAAATAGCCAAGTGGGATTTATAAATATCAAGAACCTTATTCTTGAATTTCGCAACTTCCTGCTGCATACGGAGATAATTCTGCTCCTCCGTAACTACTCTGCTGTTTGCGCTCTCAAGAATCTTTTCCGCCTTCTGCTGCGCGTCGCGAATAAGGATCTCGCTGGTCTGACGGGCCTCGCCGAGCAGGCTTTCCTTCATCTTTTCAGCATTGAGAAGCGCATTCTGAAGCAGCGTTTCCTGGCTTCTGTATTCCTCGAGTTTCTCGGCGATGACGATCATCTTGCTCTCAAGGTCCTTCTTTTCTCTGGTGACCTTTTCCAACGCCTGATCCTTCTCCTGAAGCATTGCGACTGTTTCCGTCTGGAAAGCATCAAGTTCGCTTGCAACTTTCTTCAGGAACGCATCAACGTCTTCAATGGCATAGCCACGGCGTACAGTCTCAAAGGATGTTGTACGGATATCTTTTGAAGTCAGCATAATCAATTCTCCTCAAAACACTTATAATCTGTTAAAAATATACGCCACTGTTCTCGAGTTCATCGAGAATATCGCCGACCACGCCGACGTTGTAAGGAGTAATGATGAAGGTACTGTTAGCAACCCGCTTGATCTGTCCGTCGATTGCATACGCCACACCGCTGAGAAAATCCAGCAGACGGCGGGACACTTCCTTATTCGTTGACTCAAGGTTCAGCACAACTGTGCGGCGATTGATCAGGTGGTCTGCGACGATACTGCCATCCGCATAGGCCTCCGGTTTTACAAGAACGACTTCCAGCTGAGTTGTCGCATTGATATTGACTATCTTGTCGTTCTTCTTCTCGGATTTTTCTCTCGGTCTCTTCTCCTGAGTCTTTACTTCCTCCTCGGATTCGAACTCCTGGAAGTCATCAGAGACCTGATTTTCATCTTCGTCAAAGCCAAAAAAACCTTTAATTTTATCGAACATCACATTCCTCCTAATAAACCATTTAACTCCAATAATTATCCCTTTTTTCCGTACTAAAGTCAATAAAACCGGCGACAAAAATACACTTTCCCGGCCTACTCTGCGCAGAGGCTCAAACCCACTCTCTAAAGAAATACAACGAATTCTTTCCATCTTTCTTTTTTTCGCTTGACAAAACCCCTACGGACAGTATAAGATTTTCTGGTGAAGCGGAATTGTGTAAAGGTAGCACGACAGACTCTGACTCTGTTTGTGAGGGTTCGAATCCTTCTTCCGCTACCAACTGCCGTTGGAGTCGATCCAATGGCATAATTTTTCGGGGTGTGGCTCAGCTTGGTAGAGTGCTTGGTTCGGGACCAAGAGGCCGCGGGTTCGAATCCCGCCACTCCGACCAGCAAATTCCTGAAAGAACCGCCATTATGGCGGTTCTTTTTTCATGGAGCAAGTTCTTGTATCGACACCAGGACAGGTTGAACGTCTTCAATATTGCTTTTTGAGATTTGTCCTATATAATAAATGCTATTAAGCGTATGAGCGTATTTTTACGGAGGTTAGTATGGCTGAATTTACCTATGAGATCGTCGAGAAGATCGGTGTCCTGTCTGAAAACACCAATGGATGGTCCCGCCAGATCAATCGTGTCAGTTGGAACGGAAGAGAACCGAAGTACGATATCCGTGACTGGGCACCCAACAATGAGAAGATGGGAAAAGGGATCTCCCTGTCGACGGAAGAACTCCAAGTCTTGAAAACATTTTTGAATGATATGGATATCTAAGGCCATGATGTATTCTGAAAATCACGAACGGTTTCTCTCAATCTTTCAACAGTATGTTAAACGCGACGGTGCGGAAGCGCTTCTGGACTGGATGGAAAAACGAACCGACTTTTTTGAAGCTCCGGCCAGCACCAAATTCCATGGAGCGTGCAAGGAAGGACTTCTGATCCACTCTCTGAACGTTTATGACATTCTGAAAAAACGCAATGACGCTGATCATGCGGACAGCGACGAGACGATCGCCATTGTCGCTCTTCTGCACGACCTTTGCAAAACCAACTTCTATAAGGAAACGACACGCAATTTCAAGAACGAAAAGACCGGCCAATGGGAAAAAGTCCCTTATTACAGTATCGAGGACCAGTTCCCTTACGGACATGGGGAAAAGTCTGTTTATCTGATTGAACGTTTCCTCCGTCTGAAGCCTTTCGAAGCGATCGCGATCCGCTGGCACATGGGAGGATTCGATGATAATGCCAGAGTGGGCGGCTACAATGTTTCCAATACATTTACGCGCTATCCCCTGGCAGTTAAACTCCATCTGGCTGACCTTGAGGCAACTTATCTGGTAGAAGGTGGCAACAAAGGTAACTGAAGTTTCATAAAACAGGCACCGGACAGAATATGCTGTCCGGTGCCTTTTTATTCTTACTTTGGTTCAGACAGATGCATCCGCCTCTTGGGCTTCCTCATCTTTTCTATACGCGATCTCAACGCCAGAACCTTTTCCGGGGTAACCCACGTTATAACCGAGCCTGCTTTCCAACTCGCTGACGTACTGGCGTAGCGCAATAATCTCGTTATCACGCTGAGACAGCGAAATATCTCTCCTGACCAGTTCCCCGTTCATTGTGTTGATGCGCAGTTCATACTCCATAACTTTATGACGGGCATCAGTGATCTCCTGCTTCGACTGGTTCATGATTGCGTCTCTTCGGCGCAGTTCAGCGACAGCGTCATTATACCGCTTGACAACGTTCTGAATGATCTGTCCCTTTTCATCGACTTCCGTATGAAGATCAGTGGATTTCTTCCGGAACATCTGAATGACGCGTCTTAGCTGGGCGATCTGCTGGTCAGCATTACGGTTCTGTTCCTCAATCTGGCTCTTAAGCCGTTCGATCGTTGACGTGTACTCCCCGATCTCAGCTTCATGAGTTTTCTCGAGTTTGGCAATGCTTTCCTTGTACTGTTCGTACTGATGCTGCAGCCGCCTCTGTAGATCCCGTTTTCCGGACTCGTGACTTTCTTCGTTTTCAGCCAGACTTCTCTCGGAACTGCGCATCAGTTCGTCATACCGTATCTGTTCCTGCTGAAGTTTTTCCTCCCACTGACGGTCGCTTTCTTCCCTGGAAGCTCTCTCGTCCTGATACTGCTTTTCCAGGTCAGCAATTCTGCCCTCATACTGCTTTTTCTTATCGCGGTATTTCTCGAGGATGGTCAGAACATCATGCTCCCGACGAGCCACTTCCTCTTCATATTTCTTCTGAAGTTCGCCCAGGCTGTTTTTATATCTTTCGATCTCGCCCTGGTACTGCTCAAGTTCCGCTACGCCCTCGGCATGCTGCGATTTGGCGCTCTCTACGCTGTGTTCCAGATTGAAGATATAAGTCTGATACTTTTCAATCTCGTCGCGGTATTCCTGCAGTTTGGACAATCCAATCGTCCTGAGATCTTTTTCAGACTGATATTTATTTTCCAGTTCGGCGATATTCTCTTCAAAAGCAGCGACTTTCGCAGCATACTCATCTCTCATATCAGAGATGCTTTCATCCTGCTTCTGTCTGCTGATCTGATATGCCTTCTGCAATTCAGACAGTTCCTTCTGATACTGTCCCATATCAGAAGCATACTGTTCACGGACCTTTTCCAGATTTTCTTCAGCACCAGCCCGTTCTTCTTCATTCTTCTTCTGAAGTTCCGCAATGCTGGACTCATAGGTGCTGATCTGCTCTTTATGCCGGCTTTCAATATCAATCAGGTCTGCTTCGTGGCTTTCCCTTTCGGCCAGATACTGTTTTCGGAGCGTCAGCATCGCTGTCTCGTAACGGTGAAGCTGTTCCTCATGCTTGGCTTCCATCTTTTTCAGTTGGAGCTCCGACTGACTGGCTTCCTCTTCGACCTGCTTCTGAAGTGCGGCAAGGTTCGTCTGGAACGATTCGATCTCCCCAGCATGTCGCGATTTCAGTTCTTCAATACTCTGCGCATAGGAATCCCTTTCCTCCATACGCTTTGACTGAAGATTGTTCAGGTTCTGCTCATATTCCAGCTGCTTTTGCTGATATTCCTCGATACTGCGATCGTACTCCTGCTGCTTTTGCTGGTACTCCGCAACGCTTCGATCGTACTCTTGCCGCTCCTGATCACGGCTGTTCTCCAGACGTGTCAGTTCTTCCTCATAACGGCTGATTTCCTCCTTGTAGGCGCGAATTTCCTGTGTGCTGCGCTCGTATAGAGTGATTTCCTCGTTGTATTTGCGTTCAAGCTCCGAGATGCTGCTCTCATAACGGGAACGGCTCTCCTGGCTGTCACGCATCACTTTTTCGAGATCGCTCTCTTTCTCGGCAAGCTGTTTCTGGAAAGACTCCCGAATCTGTGTCAGGTCCGTTCCGCTGGCACGGACACGCTCGCGGAGGTCTTCTATTTCTTTCAGTTCGTTCTGATACTTTTCAACCTCTAAAGCATGTTCGCTTGTAAGCCGTGCGATCTCCTCCTCAAAACCTGCCACCTGCTCACGGTGAGCGGTTTCTATCCTCTGCGCTTCCTGAGCTTGTCTTAATTGTTCCTCCCGTAGATCAGAACGCACTTCCGCAATCTCCGCTTCGTGCTGTCTGATGATCTGTTCACGGTCTGTCGCCCACTCAGAATCACGCTGAGCAAGTGTTTCTTTCAACGAAGAAACTTCAGCATCATACTCGTCTTTTCTTTTTTCCAGTACAGACTGCAGCAGAGACAGTCTTCTTTCATACTGTTCCTGCTGTTCCATTGCTCCTTCGATCTGAGCTTCTTTTTCCTGCAATTCCCGTGTCAGCGCCTCTACCTGTTCAGATCTCTCCGTTCCGGTACGGTTAGCAGACTCCAACTCTTCTTTCTGTAATGCGACCTGCCTGCGGAGAGTTTCGATCTGCTCCGCGTGTTCAGAGACCTTGCTTTCATAGCGCGTGCGCTCGACGATGATCTCCCCCTCCAAAGCAGAGATCTGTGAAGACAAATCGTCGATCTGTTCTTTCTGCTGCTCATTTCCCTGCAGCAGTTCGGAAATTCTGTTTTCCAGGCGGGATACATTCCCTTCCCGGAGGTCAAGGTTGTCCTGTTTAAGCTCTTCTATCTCCTGCTGAGAAGCAGAAGCCTTATCAAGGAGCACTCCGATCTTGGTTTCCTGCTCCGCAATCGTATGTTGGAACTGCTCGCGCGCGGCAGCAGACTGTTTCTGGATAACTGCGGATTCCTCGAGGACTTTCTCTAAGCGATTTTGCAGTTCGCTCTTTTCAGTCTGCTCGGAGCTGTACTTTTCTGCCAAAAGATCCACTTCGCGCGTCAGGCTCTGAATCTTTTCCTTGTAGGAATCCTCGATCTCGTGGAAATCATTGACATATGAGATCTCCGACAGGACCTTGTTCTGCATACCACTCAGCTGGGCGTCCATCTGTTCCGACCGTTCCGTCAGAACAGCATTCACATGTTGGAGTCTCTCCAACGATTCGTTCAGTCTTCTTTCTTCTGCAGCGTACTCGGAATACAAGCGGTCGATATATTCCATGACCGCCTCTTTATTGAACCCAAAAATGGACGTGCGGAAGGAATTCTTTCCATCCGCCGTCACATTTATCATTGCGCTACGCTTTATTGGGCTTTCCGTTTTTTTGTTGTCTGCTGCCATCCCGACCTTCTGTGAATATTATTTCCCGGACTTGATCAGATTCTCTACACCTTTGACCGCGACCTTGATAGCCAGTTCGGTGTCGTGATCCTTATCCTGCGGGAGTCCCGCCGCTTCTCTTTCCTGGTTCCAGACACAAAGCATTACCGCCCCGGCTTTTGCACGGAGAGTCTGGGTCACGGTGAAGAGCGCAGCTGTTTCCATTTCGGAAACAAGCGCGCCGCCACGCAGCCATGCCTGCCATTTATTCAGCAGTTCATAGGACACTGGCATGCGCTCCGGATCATGCTGACCGAAATAGGAATCCTTGCACTGAGCGACGCCGACATGATAATGGCCGTCAGCAAGTTCCTTCGCAGCATCTCTCAAGGCGACAGTGCAATCAAGATCCGCAACCGCCGGGAATTCGATTGGCAGATACTCCCTGCTGGTCCCTTCTGCACGGATCGCCGCATTGATGACTACTACGTCTCCGGCCAGAACGGGGATCTGCATGCCTCCGCTGGTGCCGATGCGGATAAAATACTCAATGCCGATCTGATGGAGTTCTTCAATTGCAATCGCAGTCGAAGGACCGCCGATTCCATGGCTGCAAACCAGAACCTTTTCTCCCTCCAGTTCGCCGAGGAAAGAGCGATACTCACGATTAAACGCCAATTCTTTTGCGTTCTCCAGATGCGCCGCGATCTTTGGAACCCTGAACGGGTCTCCGGGCATGATCGCGAAGCGAGCGCCTTCCAGCATTTCTTTGGATAAACCAGTGTGATACATCATCTCTGTGTCAGTTCCGCCGTGTGCCATTATAATATCCTCATATTATCTATGTAGTTACTCTTCGCTGTCACTATCGGAGGTATTTCTTTTCTGGAGAAGTTTGATGAACGCATCGAAATCCGTGAATTCATCAATATTCCAAGCGTTTTCATCGGTCTTGGGTGCTTCCGGAGCTTTCTCTGCAGGTTTCTCTTCTGCCTTTGGAGGTTCCACCGGCGCCGGCTCCGCTGCGACAGGTTTCTGAACCGGTTCCGTCCGGACAGGCTCTTCCTTCTTCTCTACAAGGGGAGACTGGGGTGCTGGTTTTGTGTCAAGCATCTCATCGAATCCAGTCGCGATTGCGGTAATGCTCATCGTATCATCCATGTCGTCGCTGAACGCAACGCCCCAGATAATATTCGCTTCCGAGTCAGCAGCTTCTTTAAACATATTCGCAGCCAGTTCGACGTCGTTCAAGTCGATATCAGCAGACGCGATAATGTTCAGAATGATACCCTTGGCGCCGTCGATCTTTGTTTCAAGCAACGGGCTCTCGATAGCCATCGTTGCTGCGACACGCGCTTTATCCTTACCGGAAGCACGACCGACGCCCATATGAGCGTATCCCATATTGCGCATCACCGACTCAACGTCTGCGAAGTCAAGGTTGATGATTCCAGGCACGTTGATAACATCGGAGATACACTGTACGCCCTGTCGGAGAGTATTGTCCGCCATATCGAACGCGTTCTTCAGAGTGATCGGTTCATCGGTCTCAAGCAGTTTCAGACGGTCATTGGGAATCACAACAATCGAGTCAACGTGTTTACGGAGTTCCGCAATTCCCTGCTCTGCAACGCGCATTTTCCTGCGACCTTCAAAGGAGAACGGCTTCGTAACGATCGCGACAGTCAGGATGCCCTGTTCCTTTGCCACTTCAGCGACGATCGGCGCAGCTCCTGTTCCGGTTCCGCCGCCCATTCCGGCGGTAACGAAAACCATGTTGGCTCCTTTCAGCGCAGCGGCGATCTCCTCCTTGCTTTCCTCTGCTGCACGACGGCCTTTTTCAGGATCGCCGCCAGCACCAAGGCCGCGGGTCAGTTTATCCCCGAGCTGAAGCTTGTATGTCGCACGGCTATACTTCAGGATCTGGCTGTCCGTATTCATGGAAATCAGCTCAACACCCTGAATGCCGGAATCGGCCATCCGGTTGATCGCATTGCCACCGCCGCCGCCAACACCGACGACTTTAATATTGATCTCGTACTGGATCTCATCATCAAGTATAAAATTCATTGGCATCTCTGGCACTTCCTTTACATCTAATAAGGGTATTTACTATCTCACGATACACTATAGCATAATGCAGGCTCCATTTCAAACAACAGAAACTTACTGAATCCTGCAAACTTTACTTCTGTACGTATCAAATTCTTCCTCGGAAAGAGGAGAAAAAGTCGCTTTTCCCGCAACAGAAAGATCGAGTTTTCCTCTCTCCGTTTTCCCCAACTGATTTGTCACCATTTCTTCCAGCATGCGGATTTTTCTCTCCAGATTGCTGGAAGTCCCCAAGAGCGCGTAGATCCTGTTATCATAAATAATCTCCAGGTTCAGCCTGTCGGATACGTTAAGTGCCGTAGCAGCTGAAAGGATCTGATGGTTCTCCATCTTGTCCAGCATTTCAGAAAGGATCTGGATATGCTGAACTTCCTCATCCTCCAAAATGTTTCCAGGCGCCAGGCTGACTGGTTTAATGCCGTAAATCTCCAGCGCTTTACCGCTGTATCCCTCCGAGGTCCGTATAATCTGAAGACTTCTGGAAAGGAAAAGATAACCCTTTGGCTGATATGGGAGAACAAGCGCATTATCCGCTTCGGTAACCTGTATCATGACCATTGACGGAAGCGTACGTTTGATTACGACCCTAGAGACGTACGGCAGCGTTCCGGTAATCTTATTTTCTACTCCTTTCGAGGTAAATCCAAACATGCTGTCATTGAGTTTCAGACCTGACGCATCAATGATCTCCTGCTTTGTGTAGATCTCCAGCCTGCCTTTCACGTCAATTGCCTTAATATGGAAAAAAAGAATAAAGGTCGCTGCCACTCCGGCAGTCAACAAAAGAAACACCAAAACCGCGGCGATCCTCCTAAGAAGGAAACGCCCTGCGACTCTGGTGTTTTTCTTTTTGTCTGCCCTGTTCTTCAAACCTTTTGTCCCTTGATCAGTCCGACCACTTCCTGATAAATACGGTCCGCGGAATCGGTCACTGCAATCTGTCTGGCACACTCCCCCATCCTGGTCAAGCGGCTGCGGTCAGCAGCCAGATCCAGAATTCTTTCCGCTGTTTTGCGGTAGTCCATCTCCTTTTCTTCCTCCACAACGGCGGCACCGATATTGCCAAGCGTCATTGCATTGAAGTATTGATGATTCTCTGAAACATACGGAGACGGAATCAGGTAGGAAGCCCGTCCGACGACCGCCAGTTCGCTGATCGTGATCGCTCCGCTTCGCGAGATCACCAGATCCGATGCAGCAAGGCAGTCAGCCATATCGTCAATGTACTGACTCACTCTACACGAAAAATCTGCTGTGCTCAAGCCGGATTCTGCCAAAGTATTCTCAAATCCGGTCGTATCGATCTCCCCCGTGGCATGCAGGAAGAAAAGATCTTTATCCCCTTTTGCCTGCATAAAGACATGCGCCATCACCTGATTGATGGTTGCAGAGCCAAGAGAGCCGCCAAATGACAGAATGCATGTCTGGCCATCGGACAGTCCGAATTTTTCCCTTGCTTTTACCCTGTCAGCAGCAAAAATGTCTGCTGAGACAGGATTTCCTACAACAATCGTCTTTCCCGGATACCCGAGTCTTTCAGAGGAATCGGAATTAGCCACAAAAATCTTATCGACCTTTGCGCTCAGCAGTCGCGACGTCACGCCCGGAAATGAGTTCTGCTCATGTATTGCAGTCGGAATACCTGCTTTTGCCGCCTCCCTGACGACCGGTCCGGAGACATAACCGCCGAATCCGACAACCAGGTCCGGTTTTTGCTGCCTCATGAACAGAAAACACTGAACAGACGTTTTTGCAAGGCAGTAAACAGTCCGGAGATTATAAAGAATGCTCCGGAAAGAAATGCTCCGTTTGAATCCATGGATATCGATCGGATAAAACGAAAATCCCCTTGTACGGACAAGGCGGGACTCCATTCCGTCCTCTCTCCCTACAAAGGTGATCTCTGCATCCGGTTGATTCTGTCTGAATGTTTCAGCAAAAGCCAACGCCGGATTCACGTGTCCAGCAGTTCCGCCTGCTGCAACCACAATTCTCATAGCAAATAACGGTCCTCCTCAGCGGAGGCCGCATTCCTCCTATAATGAACGCTAAAATATCTGTTATTCCAGTTTATAATCCGGGAACAAATCCCCTGATTCAGGAACAGTCTCCTCCTGTTTTTCCGTGTAGCGTGCCACAGACAGCAATACCCCTACCTCGCACAGAAGGAAAAACAATGAAGTACCTCCCTGGCTGAAGAACGGAAGGCTGATGCCGGTGTTGGGAATCAAAGATGTAACAACCGCGATATTCAGTGTAGTCTGTACACCAATCTGCGCGATGATGCCGGTAACCAGCAGAGCGCCGAACTTATCCCTAGCGTTTCTGGCAATCTTAATTCCGCGAATGATGAATGCCAAAAACAACAATAGAATCAGAAAAGCCCCGATAAAGCCCAGTTCCTCACAGATGATCGAGAAAATAAAGTCATTCTGCGGTTCAGGCACATACAGCTGTTTCTGCCGGGAATTGCCTAATCCAAGTCCCAGCAATCCCCCGCTTCCGATGGCGATCAGACCCTGGTTGACCTGATATGCCTCATCAGAAATATCGCCACCGCTCACGTTTGTCAGGATCCTTTCAACAGCATAGAAGAATCTCGGTACCGTGAACACGACTGCGACAAGAGGAGGAATTGAAATAAGACCGCCCAGCACAAAGAAGCGGAGTTTACATCCGCCGACGAACATCACGATGAAACCGATAGCAATAATCAGCACGGTTCCTGAAAGGTGGGGCTGCATCATCATGACTACTGCTACTGCACCGAGGACAAGGTAAAACCTCAAAAATCCGTATGTGAACTCTCCCATTTTCTCAGGAAGCATGGAAATCAGATGAGAAAACAGCAAAACGATCGTGAATTTAACGGTCTCTGATGGCTGAAATGAAAAACTGCCAAAAACGATCCACCGCTTTGCATTGTTGATCGGGGGCATCGCCAGTGTCATGACCAGCATTGCATAGGAAGCAAGAAACAGGATCCAAGCAAATTTATGGTAGATCTGATACGGAATGAACGAAATGAGCAGCATGGCAAAAAAACCGATCACAGCAAAGATCAACTGTTTCTTGATGTAGTAGAACCCGCTGCCATGCAGATACAAACCGTGAGAATAACCGGCCGAAAACATCATCACCAGTCCGATAACGACCAGTAATGTCGTATACAGGAGCATTCTCCTGTCGATTCCTGAATTTCTTACGCTGTTCGATTTAGCCACCCGTTGATTCCTCTACTGTAAAACCGCGGAAAGCACCGATAGCCCTGTACCCACGAGTGCGACAAGACAAAAGACGGCAATGATCTTTTCTTCCGTCCACCCGCACATCTCGAAGTGGTGATGAATCGGCGCCATTTTGAAAATGCGCTTCCCGTGCGTCATTTTGAAGTAAAACATCTGAATAATGTCCGAGGCCGCTTCCAATACATACACGACACCTGAAAGCAGCATCAGCGGCTGCATAGAGACGCCGAAAGCCATTGCGACGACGGCACCGCCCAAAAACATTGAGCCGGTATCTCCCATGAAGACTCTTGCCGGTTTAAAGTTCCAGAAAAGGAACCCTATCAGAGACGCGGCCAGTGCACATGAAAACAGTGTCGTTCCCGCATATCCCAGATACGCCGAGATAATGAAAAAGCCCAGCGTCACAACAAATGTGACGGAAGAAGCAAGCCCGTCCAGTCCGTCTGTAAGATTGACGGAATTCACGATACCGACAATGCAGAAGACCATAAAAGGATAATAAAACCACCCAAGCTCAAGATTGCCAAAGAAAGGAATCACAATGGATGTATTGCATTCCCCGTATCGTTCCATCATCACGATATAAACCACAGACACGACAATCTGCAGCAGGATCTTCTGCCACCATGTCAGGCCGAGATTCTGTTTATGGCTGATCTTTTCGAAGTCATCAAGGAAACCGATCAGAGAGAAAGCAATCGACACGACAAAAGACGAAACCAGTCTGAAATGCTCTGCATGATACTGCGTGGAAAGGAACTGCGGCGCTTCCAAAACCATCGTAATGTACCCGACAACAATAGCGCAGAGCGTTCCTGTGATGAACATCAGTCCGCCCATGGTCGGCGTGCCTTCTTTGTATTTGTGCCAGGTCGGACCAATATCGTTAATCGTTTGACCGTACTTGATCTTCTTGAGCCATGGAATCAACCAATACCCCAAGACCGTTGTAACCGCTATACCGACGAAAGCAGTTGCGAAAATCGATGTTCTTTCCATCTTTAACCTCAGTCCCTGTAGTATTCTTCCATGATATCCTCAAGCGCCATTCCGCGGGAGGCTTTAAACAGGACCATATCACCGGCATGTGTGCATTCACAGAGGTACGGAGCTATCTCCATCTTCTTCTCGAAGTGATAAACGCAGGGCACAGAGGCCTCTTTTGCCGCTTCCGCAGTAAGTCTCATCTTTTCCCCGCAGCAAAGCAGCACATCGATCCCAAGTGTTCCAACAAGCGCTCCAAGCCTCCTGTGCGCGTCGTCTGAGATATCGCCAAGCTCCAGCATATCGCCAAGAACAGCAACTTTGATTCCGTTGCATGGAAGATTTGCCATCGCTCTCAGCGAAGCTTCCATGGAATCGGGATTCGCGTTGTAACAGTCTTCGATCACCGTGATACCTCTCACGGATCTGAATCTCTGTCTCATCCCGGCAGGAGCATATTCGGAAAGCGCGCCTGCACAGGTCTGCGGATCAAGGCCCAATCTCGTAGCAAGAGTATAAGCAGCTAGTGCATCCTTTACCGCATGGATTCCCGTACACGGGATCGTTACAAAAAACGCTCCATTTTCTTTGTCACAAATCGAAAAAGTGCTTGGGAAGCGGTTGCACGAAATGTCTTTTGCCGTAACATCACATTCTTCCCGATCGACCGAGAACGTCGCGATGCGACAACTAAGGGAATCTTTCGCTCCCATCAGGAACGGGTCGTCCCCGTTCAGCACGAGCAGACCGTCGGACGGCATACCGTCGAGAATCTCAAGTTTGGCTTTGAGGATATTCTCCTGAGTTCCGAGCATTTCGATATGCGACACGCCAATGCAGGTAATGATCCCTGCAGAGGGCATGGCGCACCGGGACAATCTGCTAATCTCACCCAGGCCGCTCATTCCCATTTCAAAAACCGCGAGTTCCGTCGATTCATCCAGTTTCAGAACCGTTTCCGGAAGTCCGATCTCGTTATTTCTGTTTCCTTCATTCTTCAGCGTCGTTCCGAATTTCGAAAAGATCGCTGCAACCATTTCCTTCGTTGTGGTCTTGCCGACGCTTCCCGTCACTCCCGCGACGATCGGATGGAACTGTTTTCTGTAATTGCAAGCCATCGCACAGTATGCGTCTTTCGTGTCCGCGACGGTAATGCACCTTTCGTCATCGAATTTTCTGCTCACGACAGCGACTGCCGCACCGTTTTTCAGCGCATCGAGTACGAAATCGTTCCCGTCAAAACGTTCACCGACGATTGCAATGAATACACTGCCTTCCGTGACTGTGCGGGAATCCGTTGTGATCGACCGGATCATCAGGTCCGGGAAAGCGGTACCAGCGACGCCCTCAAGCAGGACACTCAGTTTCGTGGCAATCATTCTTTATCTCCTCTACTCACGTTGTTCTTTATCAAAGTAGTCCCGAACTATTCTGCGTTCGTCAAGATACATAGTATATCCGTCTTCGACCTGGTAATCCTCGTGTCCTTTTCCGCAAAGGACGAATACATCATCGTCCTTCATCTCTCCGACCACATGCGATACAGCAAAATACCGATCCGGTATCAGCAGATACGGGACTCTGTTTTCCAGAAAAACCGGTTCCAGTGCATGCATGATTTCAAAAGGATCTTCATCACGCGGATTATCCGAACTAAGTACAGCGACATCTGCATATTCGGCAACAACTTTTGCCATCTTGATTCTCTTCGTCTTGTCTCTTCTTCCGGCGCATCCAAAAAGAACAATCAGTTTCCCGTCGCCGACATACGGTTTCACGCTGGATAACAGTTTCAAGAGCGCATCATCTGTATGCGCATAATCACAGATGACGGTCTTCGGCCACCTGTGGATGATCTCGCACCTGCCGCTGACGCCTCTTGTGTCCGAAACCGCTTCGCAGGCTTTTTCGAGATCGCCTACAGCCCGATGTACAGCCGCGATGCAGGAAAGCGCATTGTAAACGGAAAACCTCCCCGGGAGCGGCACGCTGCAGTAAGCAGAGTCGCTTCCGAAACATACCTGAAACGACGATCCATCAATCTTCAGCGACAGATCATGTGCACGGTAATCCGCGTCAGGATCCTCCAGTGCATAAGAGATCTTTTCACAGGAAGTCCGTGCAAAAAGCGTTTTTCCCGCTGAATCATCCGTATTGATCACGGCAAAATCGCACATTCCGAAAAGCATGCATTTCGCTTCGAAATATGCTTCCATCGTTTTGTGGTAATCCAAATGGTCCTGAGACAGATTCGTGAAGATTGCCGTATCGAAGTGAAGGTCATAAAGCCTTCCCTGTTCCAATGCCTGTGAGGATGCTTCCATGACAGCATACTCGCATCCAGCATTGACCATCGTGGAGAAGATCATTTCCAGATCCCACGGCTCTGGCGTCGTAAACTTTGCAGGAAGCGTCAGATCCCCGATCTCAATGCCGATCGTACCGATCAGTCCGGTTTTTTTCCCGCAATGTTCCAGCGACTGTTTGATCACGTTCGCGATCGTCGTCTTGCCGTTCGTTCCTGTGACGGCAATCAGTTTCAGTTTTTCCTGCGGCCGTCCGAAAAAATTGGAGCAAAGCACTGATAGTGCGTTTCTCGTATTATCCACAATCATTTCCCCTTCCAGGCCAAGGGAATGATCCACAACCACAGCGGCAGCCCCTTTCTCAAGAGCCTGCTGTGCAGCACTGTGCCCGTCGAACCGCAGACCCCTTATGCATACAAACAGTGACCCGGCTTTGACACTTCTGGAATCGGAAACGACATCCAGCACTTCCGCATCCTCATTGAAGGATCCGGAGACCTGTAGATTTTCAAGCAGGCTTTTCAGTTTCACGAAACTGTCCTCAGTCGTTGATATTCTTGTTGACGAAATCGATTGTAATAATTGTTCCTTCCCGTACGCTGGTACCAGGTTCAATGTCCTGAGCGACCGCAACAGCGGAAGAAGTTGTGGAGCCGTTGACAATAAAATTGAGTCCCAAGGAGGCAAACAGTGATTTTACATAGCTTACCGACCGTCCGTTGACATCCGGGACATCGATGTACTTCGGTTCCGCGTCATCCGTATACAGGAAGACAGTGGATCCCTTTGAAAGACTGAATCCTCCGACAGGATACTGATCCGTGACCCTCTGCCCATCGCCTACGACGACATGCGTAAGGCCGTGTTTCTGGATCTGTGCGTATGCGCTCGTGAGCGAATAGTCCATGACGTTCGGTACATATGTCTCGATCGTCTCCATCTCATCGTCTTTATAAACAGCTTCCACGCCAAGATACGGGAGAACTTCGGACATGATGTTTGCAACGATAGGCGCTACGATAACTCCGCCATAGATCGAATAGCTTCTTGATCCGTCCAGAAGAACCAGACAAATGACTTCAGGATCATCAGCGGGTGCGAAAGCACAGAACGAAGCGACATACTCGCGGTCCTGACCATTCAGTTTTTCCGCCGTTCCGCTCTTTCCGCCAATGCGGAATCCGGCGACATAGGCATTCTGTCCGTTCGCATTCTCAACGACTTGCTCAAGGATGTTCCGCATAGTCGCAGAAGTTTCCTGGCTGATTACCTGTCTTTTCAGCAGCGTTTCATGGTTTTCTACGATGTTCCCGTCAGAATCCAGAATCTGTCCGACAACATATGGCTGAACAAGATACCCACCGTTTACACAAGCCGCAAAAGCAGTGATCATCTGAATTGGCGTAATTGTGTTGGACTGACCGAATGCGCAGCTCGAAAGCTCCACGATGCCCATAGTCTTATCCGTGTAATACACACTGTTGGACTCGCTGGGAAGGTCAATCCCGGTCTTCTCGGCGAGACCGTATGCTTTAAAGAAAGTATAAAACCGTTTTGCTCCCAATTTCTGGCCGATCTCGATAAAAGCAGGGTTGCAGGAATTGATGACAGCGTTCGTAAAATCTTCCGCACCGTGTCCTTCCATCCTGGCGCAATGCATCGTGATCTCCGACGTGATGACTTTGCCCCCATAGCAGTAAAACATATCATCCAGTGTGCATGTCCCGCTCTCCAGGGCAGCGGAGGCCGTTACGACCTTGAAAACAGAACCAGGTTCGTATACTTCCGAAATTGCCTTGTTCTTCCACTGGTTCTGCTGCGCGGCGGACAGGGCGTCCAGATACTCCGCCTCATCCTCGATCTCTGCAAGCGTTTCCACCGTCGATTCCTCCGAAATGACAAGAGGCGTATTCGGATTGAAATCGGGTTTTGTCGCCATAGCATATATCGCGCCGGTCTTTGCGTTCATGATGATACCGGTCGCGTAGTTTTTCACATTATGCTCTTCGTAGGCTTTATCCAGCGCAGTCTCCAGAATACGCTGGATTTCATTGTCAATAGTCAGCACAAGGCTATATCCGTCGATAGCGTCCGTCAGCGTTTCGTGCTCATAATACATATCTTTGCCATAAGCGTTGACAGCTGTAAGCATCCTGCCCGCTGTCCCTGAAAGAACGGAATCATAATACGACTCCAGTCCATACAATCCGTTATTGTCGGTTCCTACAAATCCGAGAAGCTGCGAAGCGAAATTCCCATAAGGATAGTATCTCTTCGTATCCTCAGTGAACTGAATTCCTGTGATATCGTATTTGTCAATAAATTCCTGGATCTCGTCGACGACCGGTTTATCGACCTTCCTTTTGATGATGGAATAATAGTTGTTTCCGGTGCATTTCTCGTAGACCGTGTCGTAATCGATATCAAGCTTCTGGGAGAGGAACGTGGCGATTCTGTCGTAGTTCTCCTCCTCAATCCTGATCGGTGCAAGCGCGACTGTCCATACCGTTGCGCTCCGGGCGAGGATATTCATGTTGGTATCGTAAATGACTCCCCTCTCCGCTGCTACGACTGTGTCACGCAGTTGCTGAGAAGAAGCACGTTCGCTGTAATACTCGTGTCTCCAAATAGTAAGATACGCAAGCCTTCCGGTGATAATGACAAAAAAGAGAATAAATGCCGTGGCTACGACAAGTATTCTCTTTTTCATTCCCATGTCGGTCAGCTTGCGTTTTGTGTCGTTCGTTTTCCCCATGCCGTACTTCCGATTATTCCGATAGTAAGCAGGCAACAGATGCGGTCCTTACGGATTGAACCATCCGATGACTGTGCTCAGAAAGGCGATCGCCGAGCGGTCGCTGATCTCCGGTTCCTCACTGATAATCACGTTTTCTTTCTCGAGATTCACATATTCGATCTGTGCGGAATCCAGTTTGATCAGTCCCAGCACATTTTGCGCGTACTCCTCGGCACTGTGCAGAGTCACCATGCTCTCAATCTGATAATCAAGATAAATGTTTTCGCTTTGGATCTCAACGAGTTCGGCGCTCTTGTTCGTGATCTGAGACTTCACTTTTGTGAGCATCATATTGCTGTAAACAGTATACACGGAGAGACATATCACCGCAACGGTCAGGAAAACTAGGCGGACCAGAAACCGTCTGTCCTCCTCTGTTCTCACAGCCGTCCGCGTATTTGCGACGCGGACTCTGGGCTGAGCTGGTGCCTCATCCGAGAACCTGCTCAGATCGTATGCCACATTAGTTGCCATGGTATTCCCCGTTCTATATTTTCTCTATGATTCGTAGTTTCGCGCTTCTGGATCTCCGGTTTTCGTCGAGCTCATCTCCGCCTGCGACGATTGGTTTCTTTGTGACCGCCACTGCTTTCTGCACATTACCGCAAACGCAGACCGGAAACTCCGGAGGGCATGTGCAGCCCTGCTGCAGGGAAGCGAAATATCTCTTTACGATCCTGTCCTCGATCGAGTGGAAAGTAATGACGCAAAACCTTCCCTTCGGAGCCAGCAATTCGAAGATCGCCTTCAGTCCTTCTTCGAGGGCACCCATCTCGTCATTGACATAGATTCTCAAGGCTTGAAAGGTTTTTCTCGCCGGATGCTTTTCCTTCCGCCTTACTGCTGGTGGAAGCGCAGCCAGTATGATATCCGTCAGTTGCGTCGTGGTTAGAATCTCCTTTGAGACCCGTTCCCTGACGATTTTTGATGCTATCAGCGACGCGTACCGCTCTTCTCCGTATTCTCTCAGTATCGCGCAAAGCGCGTCCTGATCCATAGAATTCACGGCATCCGCTGCTGTCATGCCCGTATCGGACATGCGCATATCCAGAAGGCCTTCTTTCGAATACGAGAAGCCCCGTTCCGCATCATCGAGCTGATGCGAGGATACGCCGAGATCCAGCAACGCTCCGTCGATTTTTCCCGTCCAATCCTGTAGCACCGCAGAAGCGTCCCTGAAATCGGATCGGATCACCCTCACATTCGGAAAAGTTTTCAGCCTATCTGAAGCGGCTTCGATCGCTTCAGGATCTTTATCAAAACAGAACAGTTTTCCTTCCGGTCCAAGGCGTCGGGCGATCTCTCCTGAGTGACCCGCTCCGCCGACGGTGCCGTCGAGATAGATTCCGTCCGGTCTGATTCTGAGTCCCTCAAGTGTCTCATCCAGCAAAACCGGAACATGGCTAAAAGCGGCCATCAGATCCCGTTCTCCTCCAAGTGCTCCTCAAAAGTCTTGCTGTTGAAATCCCTCTTGCTATCGATCCATCTGGATCTGTCCCAAATCTCCGCCCGGTCCATCATTCCGATGACCGCGACGTCCTTATCGAGACCGGCGCTGTCCCGCAGATGCTGCGGCAGGAGGATTCTTCCCTGCTTATCCGGTTCCAGATAACAGGCATTCGGGAAAATAAAATGCTGAATTTTACTCGCCTGAGCCAGCGGCAGCTGACGAATCCGGTCACAGATCCGTTCCCATTCTTTTTCCGAGAACACTGCTAGGCAGTTATTTGACCAGAGGGTAACGATAAACCGTTCCCCGAGTTCATCGCGCATTCTGGAAGGGAAATTCATTCTGCCTTTCTGGTCGATATTATGGAAATATTCGCCAACGAGCATCGTTTCCCTCCTTTCTTCGCCCTCAATGTTGAAAACTCGGTTGAAACTGTTGAAAACTACCCACTTTTAACCATTTCTAACCACTTTTACCCATATTATGATGGTTTCAGGGTTGAAAGTCAATAATAAACGGTATGGACGCCCGGAAAAAAGCACAAAAAAAGAACCGCCATACGGCGGTTCTCTCCACTCTTTATCCAGGTTTTTATTTGACTTTTCCGCGCAGCGCGAGACGTGTGGATTTCACTTCGTTAAAGACCAGCAGCAGCGCATCCTCACTCTTTTTCAGCGCATTCTCGGAATACTCCAGCGTAGCCCTCTCCATCTCTTTCGTTTTTCTCTGTGTCTCGGCGATAAGCTCACTAGCGCTCTGCTGCGCCGCCTTCGTGACTTCCTGCTCCGAGATCAACGTGCGGGCACGGTTCTCTGCACGGGAAATGATATCCTCTGCCTCTGCCTTCGCATCAGCGAGAATCTGATTGCGATCCGCTACGACCGCTTTGGCGTCCTTGATCTCCTGCGGAAGGTTGAGCCGGATCGCGTCCAGTACATCACGCATCTTCTCAACATCGATCAGCTTCTTGCCGCCGGTAATGGGAAGCGTCACCGCGGAATCAAGCATATCGTCGAGCTTATCCAAGTACTTATCAATTGCCATAATCAATTCCCTTTCTGCAATCTTTTTTGAACATCCTCCCGAATCTGCTCGGGAAGGAAATCTGAAACGTCACCGCCGAACGATGCGATTTGTTTTACGATACTCGAACTGAGGAACATGTACTCCTGCGAAGTGTTCAGGAAGAGGGTCTCCACATCAGAACTGAGTTTGTGATTTGTAAGCGCCATCTGATACTCGTACTCAAAATCGCTTACAGCCCTCAGGCCTTTCACGATTACTGCGGCATTTTTCTTCCGCATATAATCTACCAACAGACCGTCAAATGAGTCAACGGAAACGTTTTTCATTCCCGATGTACTCCTGCGGATGAAATCCATTCTCTCTTCGACGGAAAAAGTGGTGATCTTTGCGGGATTCTGAAGGACAACCACGATGATCTCGTCAAAGATCTTCGCAGACCTTTCGATGATATCAAGATGTCCCTTTGTCACCGGGTCAAAACTGCCTGGCACGACAGCTCTCGTCATACTTCCGCTCCATCCAGTGTTTTTTCGTACAACCAGATCGTTGTACTTCCATAATTATACCTTTTCTTAAGGCGAAGTGAAAGAACTTCATCCGGAAGATTTGCTTCCCTTTCCGTTTCTACTGCGGCATAGCCACCGTCATTCACAATCTTGCTCAGGTCAGGCAGGATCTTTCCGCCGAGTTCTTTTCTGTATGGCGGATCAGCGAAAACGAAATCAAAGGAAGAGGCGCCTCTCTGGATATACCGCAACGCATCCATCTGCGCAACAGACGCATCTTTAAACAGACCCGTTGCAGTGAGATTTCTTTTTATCACCGAAATAGACTCTCTGGAACTGTCAACAAAAACGCAATGTGACGCTCCTCTCGAAAGCGCTTCAATTCCCATCTGTCCGCTTCCGGCGAAGAGATCCAACATCGTCGCGCCGGGAATAAAGAACTGCAGCGCGGAAAAGAGTCCTTCCTTTACTTTCTGGGATGTCGGCCGAACGATATCCTCTCCAGGAAGCGTCTCGATGATCCTTCCTTTTGCAATCCCTGTATTTACTTTCATCAGAACCTCCATTCTGTTTGCGTATCACGGTGTTTCCGGCGCGCATCTTACGAGTGATAATAATCCCACACACTCTGCGCAGCGGGTTTTGTCATTCCCGGCGCCGCGGAAAGAGTCTCAACACTGGCTTCGCTGATTGCTTTTATGGTCTTAAACTGTTTCAGCAGCGCTTTCGCCCGGGTCTCGCCGATCCCCTCTATTTCCAAAAGCGAAGAGCGAAACGCTCTGTTCGAGTGATGCTTCCGCTCATATTCTATCGTATATCGGTGGACCTCATCCTGCATTTTCGTAACAAGAGTAAATGCATTTTTGTTCATCGCCAGTTCTATCTCCCCTTCGGGAGACACGATGCCGCGTGTACGATGTTTATCATCCTTTACGGAGCCAAAAATGGGAACACTCTCAAATACCGTTCCTCTGATTGCCTCCAGGATCGTATCCAAATGCCCTTTTCCTCCGTCTAGAAGGATCAGATCCGGCTTGTCCGAAAATCCGGGCGATCCATCTTGATACCGGTTTATGCGGCGGAGGATTACTTCCCTCATGGATGCATAGTCGTCGATGCCCTCCACGGTCTTGATTTTGAAGCGGCGGTATTCCGCTTTCTTGGGCTCTCCGTTCATAAAAACGACCATCCCGCCTACAGCCTCTGTACCGTAGTTCGAGATATCATACAATTCAACGCGTTTCGGAAAGGCAGTCAGTCCAAGCCGATTCGCTAACTCACCCAAAGCGGACTCAGCCTTCGTCTTTCTTCCCGTCTCGCGTTTCAAGCGCTCGATGGCGTTTTGATACGCCATCTCGACGATCTTCTTCCGTTCCCCTTTCTGTGGCACCTGGATTTTAACGGAAGACCCTCTCTTTTCCGTCAGGTATTGCTCGAGCTGGTCCATGTAACCGAATTCGCTGTCACATAGAATCAGTTTCGGCGGCAAATCATCTCCAAGATAGAAATGCGAGATATATTCCTCTCTGAGCTCCGTGAGGTCCGTTGTTCCGGTAAGAACGTTTTCCCTCTTATCCACCAGTTTTCCTCCCCGGAAGATAAGAGCGACCGCACAGCTATCCGACTCGTTTCCAGCGAAGGCGAACACATCCATCTCCTTGCCGGAGGCTTCCTTTACGACCTTCTGACCCTCATCCAGTTTACGGATGGCGTTGATACTGTCCCTTGCCCGTGCCGCACGCTCGAATTCAAGATTCTCACTTGCTGTTTCCATCTCGTTCTGCAACAGCGAGAGAATCTCATCAGTCCCTTTCGTCAGGAGTATCCTGGCATTGCGGACACACTCAAGATAATCGTCGCGGGCGATCCTGCCCACGCACGGCGCACTGCACAGTCCAAGATGTGCATTCAGACACGGCCGTTTCCTCCGGAATTTATCCAGCTGATATGAGCATGTCGGAAGTTTGAAAGCCGTATTCGCCACCTCCGCCATCTGCTTCACCGCATAGGAACTGATATATGGCCCGAGATATTCGGCATCGTCCCTCTTCTTCTGCAGTTCCGCTGTTATCCGCGGATAAGTCTCGTTGGAAATACGGATGTATGAGAAGCCTTTGTCGTCCATCATCAGGACGTTGTATTTGGGCCGGTGCTGCTTAATTAGTGAACACTCGAGCGTCAGCGCTTCATACTCGCTGTCAACTACGATCACGTCAAAATCAGCTACGTTGGATACCATCTTTTCCACCTTGGGCATATGATTGGCCCCTTCGCGGAAATAACTGGAAACGCGCAGCTTCAGACGTTTTGCTTTGCCGACATAGATCACCTCATTTTTCCGGTTTCTCATGATGTAGACGCCCGGAAGTTTCGGAAGATCACTCGCTTTTTTATATAGGCTCTTTCTGTCCATAAAAACCAAAAGCCGCCCGAAAGGGCGGCAAATCGTCAGGTATTATTCGTTGAATCCGGATTCAATCAATTTTACCAGACCATCAATGGCCTCTTTCTCATCAGCGCCATCCGCAATCAGGCGAATCGTTGTTCCGCCGACGATGCCAAGAGACAAAACACCAAGAAGGCTCTTCGCATTTACTCTGCGCTCATCTTTTTCCACCCAAATCGCGCAACGGAATTCGTTCGCTTTCTGAATGAAGAAAGTAGCCGGACGTGCGTGAAGGCCGACCTGATTTTCGACTGTTACTTCTTGATTAATCATAAAGGGAAAACTCCAATCTATCGTCATGTGTATAAATCAAATTAACCGACAGTAATCATACAACAATTAGAAAACTCTGGTCAATGAATCGCGGTTTCCGCCGATTCTTTTCTGCTTCTTGCAACAACAATAACAAAATTTTCAATCGTTCTTTGTGCAATATGACCATAATAAATCGGTATTATTTTTCCTTGCTGCCGATGTATTTTGCCCACATATCCGGCCTGCGCTCCCTGGTGCGTTCCTCCGCCATCTGCCTCTTCCACTTCTGGATGTTGGCGTGATGCCCCGACCGGAGGACTTCAGGCACCTCCCTGCCCATCCATACTGCCGGACGGGTATACTGCGGATACTCCAGAAGACCGTTGAAATGGCTCTCATCGGTATAGCATTCCGCATCGGCAAGTACACCGTCGCACATTCTCATCACGGCATCCGTCAGGATCAGGGCAGGCAGTTCTCCACCTGTTACGACATAATCTCCAATGGAAATCTCTTCGTCGACGATTTCGTCAATCACCCGCTCGTCGACGCCTTCGTAATGACCGCAGAGGATCGCAAGATTTTCGTAGGATGACAGTTCGACGACCTTTTCCTGAGTCAGGACTTTCCCGCACGGTGACATATAAACGAGGTGGGGCCTGTTTCCGCGCTTTTCGCAAATCGCAGCAAAACAGTCGTAAATGGGCTGGCAATACATTACCATTCCCATTCCGCCGCCGAACGGAGCATCGTCCGTCTGTTTCTGCTTATTGAGCGTGTAGTCCCGAATGTTATGGCATTCCACGGAAACAGCGCCTTTCTTGATCGCGCGCCCGATAATGCTTTCACCAAGATAATTCCGGCACATATCCGGAAACAACGTCATGATATCAATCTGCATCATCAAACAGCCCCCTGATCGGTTCTATCCAGACTTTTCCCTCTTCCGGTGACACTTTTTTGACAAAAGCTGGCACTGCCGGAACAAGTCTGTCCTCTCCGTTTTCCAAACGGACTGAATACAGAGACTGTACTCCGCCGGTGATAACGTCATTCAGCACACCGATGTGGCTTCCGTCAAGGCTGTTGACTACTTCCAACCCAATCAGATCAACAACGAAAAACGTTCCTTCCTCCTTGGCAATCTCGTCTCTGTCCGCCCACAGATACCTGCCGATCAACGCGTGCGCCTGTTCGACAGTATCGATCCCATGAAGACGAAGCAGGAGCATGTTTTTCTGGGAGCGGCAGGACCGGACCTTTATTCCGTCCGTTCCATTGCTGTCCAGAAAAACCGTTTTCACGCCGAACAGAGACTCTGGTGAATCCGCTGACAGATAGACTTTCATCTCTCCGTTGATCCCGTGTGTCGTGACGATCTTTCCTATTTCAAGATAACGAATCATACTCAAATAAAGTACGGGGCGTAACGCCCCGTACACCCTTTTCAGTCGATTTCGACCGCCACATGTTCGCCGGAACGGATCGAGGCGGAGCGCATGACGGTACGGATGGCTTTTGCGATCTTTCCCTGCTTACCGATGACACGGCCGACATCGCCTTCAGCGACGGAAAGGTGATAGACGATAACACCTTCCTCATTTGGCTCATCAACAGTGACGCGGACAGCTTCCTTATCCTCAACAAGCCCTTTCGCCATCACTTCAAGCAGTTCTTTCATTACTCAATGACCCCATTTTTCTTGAGCAGGACCTTAACAGTCTCTGTCGGCTGAGCGCCATTGGCGATCCACTGTTTGACCTTATCCTCATCGACGTTGAAAACCGTTGTTTCCTTTGTAGGATCGTAATATCCGAGTTCCTCAATGAAACGTCCGTCACGGGGAGAACGGCTGTCTGCCACCACCACGCGATAGAACGGTGCTTTCTTAGCGCCCATGCGGCGAAGTCTGATCTTAACTGCCATAAAGATTATTCCTCCAAATAATAATGTTATATAAGCTTTCCCGAGATTGGGTTACTTAAAAAGGTAATTTTCCGGAAATACCAGGGAATCCTCCCCTCTTTCCGCGCTTGTTCATCTGCTTCAGCAGTTTGTTCGACTGTTCAAACTGTTTCAGCAGCCGGTTTACGTCCTCCACTTTTCTGCCGCACCCGGCAGCGATTCTTTTCTTTCTTGAGGCGTTCAGAAGCTCCGGTTTGGCCCGTTCTTCCGGTGTCATGGAAAGAATGATCGATTCGGTCCTCGCGAATGCGGATTCATCGATTGCTTCTTCCGGAATACTGGCTCCGCCCGGAAGCATCGCCATGATCTGCCGCATATTGCCCATTTTCTGGACTTGACGCAACTGTTCCAGAAGATCGTTCAGATCCAGCCCGCGTTTGGTGCGGGTCTTTTTCATCAGTTCTTCCGCTGATTTTTCGTCAAACGTCTGCGAGGCCTTCTCGATCAGTGACAGCACGTCCCCCATTCCGAGGATCCTGCTGGCCATGCGGTCAGGATAAAAGATGTCGAAATCGTCAACCTTTTCACCCGTACCGACGAAGTAGATCGGTTTTCCGGTGACGTTCAGCACTGACAGCGCAGCGCCGCCTCTTGAGTCCGCATCGAGCTTAGTCAGGATCACACCGTCGATCCCGATCCGTCTGTTGAACTCGTTAGCAACGTTCACCGCTTCCTGTCCGTTCATTGAATCGATGATCAGCAGCGTACGGTTCGCGAAATCCTTCTTCAATCCTTCCAGTTCGACCATAAGGTTCTCATCGATCTGCAGACGTCCTGCCGTATCGATAATCACGATGTCGTAGCCGCGGTCTTTCGCTTCGCGGATACCAGCAGCAGCGATGTCATGGGGATCGATCTGACCCTTCTCAAATACCGGTACGCCGGCTGCCTGCCCCATAAGAACCAACTGCTCTATCGCAGCCGGACGGTAAACGTCGCAGGCCACGAGCACAGGACGATGTCCCTGTTTTTTGTAATACTTTGCCAGTTTAGCGGCATGTGTCGTTTTACCGCCGCCCTGAAGTCCGCACAGCAAAATCACCGTGGGAGGAGTACCCTCCAGACGAAGTGTACCTGCCGCCTTTCCCATGAGCTCGACGAGTTCGTCGTGTACGATCTTCACGACCATCTGCGACGGCGTCAGGCTCTTCATGACCTCTTCACCAAGAGCCTTCTGTGTAACCTGTTCCGTAAACTGTTTGGCGACTTTGTAGTTGACGTCCGCTTCGAGAAGAGCGAGACGCACCTCTCTCATTGCAGTCTGCACGTCCTTTTCCGTCAGTTTTCCTTTCTGACGAAGGGCTGAAAAAACGCCCCCAAGCCGTTCTGTCAAACTCTCAAATGCCATCACTCGTCTCCCTCGACGAACGAATCCAGACTATTTGCACACTCGACAATCTCATTTGCCGCTCTGCGGATCTGTTCGGTATATCCTCGCGAATCCACATAGGCAAGGATGTCTTTTGCCTGTTTTCTGATCATACGCGTATAGGCGTTCAACTGCTCAAATTTCCCCGCAAACTGCAGTTGATCCTCCAACTCCTTCAAAGTCGATTCTCCCCGCTTGATGGAGTCCCGGACCCCCTGTCTGCTGATACCTTCCAGTTCAGCGATCTCCCCGAGAGACATGTCCTCGAAATAGTACATCTCGAGAACGGAACGCTGTTTCTCTGTCAAACAAGCTCCATACGTATCTATCAACAATGCTAAACCTAGGTCCTTAGCCATTTAAAGTATCCTCCGGGATTGTTGTAAAGCATTTTTGCTTTACAAGTGGATTATACTGAAATCATCAGTGTTTGTCAAGAGAGAAAGCCCGGAAAACCACCGTTTTCCGGGCTTTGTTTTTTAACCGTACAGCTCTGCTGTGCTGAACTCATCTGTACTCCTCAAAACCCTTCGCTTCGTCATACAGATAGCAGTAATCCTCATGCCGCTGTGCAGAGATCAGTCCTTCTGATTTAGCCTGGAGGACCGCACATCCTTTTTCCGTTCTGTGGGAGCAGCCGGTAAAGTAGCATCTGTCCAGATACGGTTTGAATTCCACGAAATACTGTGCGATCTCTTCCTTCGGTGTCCTTTCCATCTTCTCAAAATCCAACGCAGAGAACCCGGGGGTATCCGCTACGATCCCGCCGGCGATCTCATAAAGCTCCACTGCCCTCGTCGTATGCTTCCCTCTTCCCAGTTTCCTGCTGATCTCGTTGGTCGTAAGGTCGAGATCCGGATGAAGTTTATTCAGAAGAGTGGATTTTCCCACGCCGGAATTGCCGGAAAAGACACTCAGCTTATCACGGAGCAACCTGCGGATCTGATCCAGCGCCGCTTCCTCGTCATTCATTACTTCAATTACGGTATAGCCGACGCTCCTGTAGAGAGAAATGAAGTTCTGCTCCGGTGCTATATCCGTCTTCGTGACAACGATGACCGGTGCAATAGATCTTTTCTCGCAGAGCAGGATCAGCCTGTCCGCGACCATATAATTGGGTCTTGGGTCGACGGATGAGACCACGTAGAAAAACTGGTCCACATTGGCAATGGGAGGCCGCTGGAAAAAATTCTTCCGCTCCTCGATCTCCGAGATGACATAACCACCCTCTTCACCGATCACTGTGACATGATCCCCCGCAAGCGGAGTGATACCTCGCTTGCGGAAGATACCTTTAGCCTTGCATTCCAAGACCGAATCGGCGGTCTTTACGTAATAAAAGCCGCCGATTCCCTTTATCAGTATTCCTTTTAAAGGCAGTTCATTCATCGTGCAGAACCAGTTCGAGCATATGAAGAATCATTCCGGCCAGGCTGTTGCCGCCATCTCCGCCCGGTTCGGGTTCTGGTTCAGGAGGGGTATAGCTCGGATCCGGTTCGCCGCACCTCGTACATGTTCCGTCATGGAAGTCATGGCCGAGTGCCGGTATCTCTTCCTCACCGGTCTTCCCGCATCTCGAGCAGGTCCGCGTTTTGGAGCCAGCTGCCGTGCAGGTAGGCTCCTTAACGGTCGTCCAACCGCTCCAGTCGTGACCAAGCGCCGGAATCTCTTCCGTCTTGGTCTCTTTACATACGGTACAGGTATAGGTCTTGGTGCCGGCTTTCGTACACGTCGGCTCCTTTGTCACCTTTCCCTTATTCCAGGTATGTTCGTGCTGTTCCTCGGTCGGCCAGCCATCCGTCTGGGAAACGAGCACGACCTCGCCATCCTGATACTTCGCCGTAAGGACCTGATACGTCTTTCCGCTGATCTTTACAGTAATGCTTTCATCTTCTATACCGCTTCTCTTGATGGAAGCTTTGCCTTTGCTCTTTCCGTTGACCGTACCGATCAGTTCGCTTCCGACATAGAACTCGACCGTGAAGGTCTTGTTCCCCTTCTTATCCGCATAAGGCAGACGGACCGTGATCTTCAGTTCCTTCTCGGTGATGCCAGTGCTTACGACCAGACTGATCGCCGTTCTGTAAGCGACTCGGGTCCCTTCGCCGATTCCCTGCGCGATAACAGTTCCCGCAGGTTCCGTGGAAGCCTGTTCCGTGATGGAACCGACTGTGAGGCCGCTTGCCGCAAGCGTCGCCTGAGCAGTAGCAAGATCCATGCCTACTACCAGCGGAACGTACTGACTCGTCAGCGTATTGGGTGCGTTGACCCAAATCGTCACGACCGTGCCGGACTCGACCGAAGCTCCTGCCGCCGGCTCTGTCCGTGTGATCGTGTTGGAATTGTATTCCCTTGAGTTGTCTGTTTCCCTCCGGACAACCAGTCCGAGATCCTGAAGCTCTTTGACTGCATTGCCGTAAGTATCGCCGACCAGATTCGGGACAGTCACGATCTGTGTTCCTTTACTGACGTAAAGGACGATATTGGCGTTATCCTTGACCTCTTTGGGAGGAGAAGGCGTCTGTCCGAAAATCACTCCGGAAGCATACTGTGTGTTGTACTCCTCGACGACCTCGAACTTGAACGAGGCATAGGAGGCATTGGACTGAACACTGCGAAGTTCCTTGCCGATGAAATCCGGCAGTTCAACATCGATGTGATTGGCAAACAGCTGGCTTCCGCTCAGGTTCAGCGTCATGTAGACGAGGATCGCCGCACCGATCATACACGCCGCCGTGATGCCCATGAGCAGCGCTAGCGGCAGATTGATGGTATGAGGACGTTTCCTCTTCTTCACGGGTTCTGATTTCCTCGTCTTTGATGTTGTTCTGGAATCACGTGCCATTCTTTGTTCCTTCTTGTTTTCATTGGTGATAGTCCGCTCTTCGGAAACGCCGGCGTCGTTCGTCTTGTCCAGATAGACAGTCGGGTTGTCTGAAGAGAGATATTTATACTCAAAGCGAATGCTTGGATTGTTTTTGAAATTCTCAATATCCATCAACATCGAACCCGCGGACGGATATCGCTTCGCCGTATCTTTTTCCATTGCCTTGAGAATGATATCCTCAAGTCCTTCCGGAATAACCGGATTGATCTCTCGCGGTCTCTTCGGGGTATCCGAGATCTGCTTCAGCGCTACGGTGACTGCACTGTCAGAATCGAACGGCAGTTTGCCGGTGCACATTTCGTACATCATGACGCCGACACTGTAGATGTCGGACTGCGTGTTCGTCTCTTCGCCCTTCGCTTGTTCGGGACTGATATAGTGAACGGTCCCAATCGCTTTGTCCGTGATTGTGTGGATGCCGCTTCTGGAAAACCGCGCGATACCAAAGTCCGTGACCTTGATCTTGCCGCTTCTGAGCAGCATGACGTTCTGCGGTTTCATATCGCGGTGGATGATTCCCCTGTCGTGAGCGTGCTGCAGCGCCCTGAGCAACTGCTCCGAAAAGTAGACCGTTTCCTTCCACGTAAGTGAGGTATGCGCGGTGATGTACTCCTTCAGCGTGATCCCATTGAGGTACTCCATAACGATGTACTGCACGGAATCCGAGAAATTGACATCCAGAATCTTGACGATATTCTCATGATCCAGCATGCTGATCGCCCTGGATTCGTTCTTGAAGCGGCGGACGAGTTCTTCATTGTCCAGCAGTTCTTCCTTCAGGATCTTCACCGCTACAGTCGAATTGTCCTTCAGGTCGGTAGCTCTGTAAACATACGCCATACCGCCGATACCGACAAGTTCTTCCACAAGATACCTGCCATCCAGTCTTCGTCCAATATATTTATCTTTTTCAGGAGTCTGTTTCATACTTCTCCTTATATCTGAAGCATCACTGTCGTCATATTGTCAAATCCACCAGCTTCCAGACCAGCCTCGATCATCAGCCTCGGTACATCGTAAATGTCGTTATAGCGGAAAATTGAGATCATTCTGTTCTCGTCCACCTGATTCGACAGGCCGTCACTGCAAAGCATCAGGACATCGTTTTTAGAAAGATGAGTATTGATCACGTCAAATTTCACTTTAGGCTCAATTCCGAGTGCCCGCGTGATGATGTTCTTCTTGGGATGCGTAACGGCTTCTTCCGGTGAAAGGTGACCCGAATCAACCAATTCCTGTACAAAGGAATGATCCTTAGTCAGCTGCTTCAGCGTTCTTCGCTGATAATGATATGCCCGGCTGTCCCCGCAGTGAAGGATCGTCGCTTCCTGTGCTTCGACGACAGCAAGCACCATCGTGGTTCCCATCATCTGGTTTTCACCGATCCTTATCGACTGCTCAAACACAGCCCGGTTTGCGGCCTGTGCAGCTTTGCACAGATATGCGCTTTTATCACGCACTGCGGAATAATCCATCATATCGGCAGTCATGTAAGAAGCTACCGTTTCAACAGCAAGGCGACTTGCCTGCTTCCCATCCGAAAGACCTCCCATGCCGTCGCAGAGGATCATCCAGTATAGACTTCCGTTAATCTTTCCCGCACGGTAAGAGTCTTGATTCTCCTCGTATCTTTTTCCGATATCGCTCAATCCGGTAAGCGTCATCAAGGCCCCTCACACCGAAGCGTTCTGTACCTCTCTGCGCAGTTGTCCGCACGCCGCAGAGATGTCGTCGCCCAAAGTTCTCCTGACAGTAGCATTCACGCCTTTGTCAGTCAATCGTTTTGCAAAGGTCTCAGCATCCTTTCTGGATGCTGAAAAGTTCCCTCTGCCTGCCGAATTGACCGGAATCACATTAACATGGCTCTGCATCATACTGCAGATGCGGGCAAGTTCTTCCGCGTCAGCCGGCGAATCATTTTCTCCGTGGATCACCGTATACTCAAACGTGACTCTTCTTCCGGTCGTTTCCACATAGTATTTACAAGCCTGCAACGTCTCCTCCAAAGGATAGACCCTGTTAACAGGCATGATCCTGTTTCTCTTCTCCGGAAAGACAGCGTGCAGCGACAGCGATAGTGTCAACTGCTTATGCATATCCGCAAGTTCACGGATCTTGGGTGCAATGCCACAGGTGGAAATCGTAACAGAACGGTTCTTCAGACCGTATCCTTCCGGATCCGTAATAAGATCATAAAAGCGTACAACCTGTTCTAGATTATCCAGCGGCTCACCGATACCCATCAGAACTATACTGTCGATCCTGCGACCTTTTTCCCTTGCACTGACGTACACTTCCTGAAGCATCTCGGAAGCGGTCAGACTACGAACGAGGCCGTTGACAGTGGAAGCACAGAAAGCGCATCCCATACGACATCCGACCTGAGTGGAGATGCACAGCGACACGCCATGCTCATATTCCATCGCGACAGTCTCGACACAGTTCCCGTCAGAAAAACCGAGAAGATATTTTTCTGTTCCATCAGACGAAACCTGCTTTCTCAGCAGCTTCGGCACATCGAAAACCGTATTGTCTTCGAGCCATGTCCGAAGTGAAGCGGGAAGATCCGTCATCTCACTGAAGGACAAGGCCTGTCTTGCATGAAGCCATGAGAAAACCTGCTTTGCACGATAAACAGGCTCCCCCTTCTCCCGGAAAAGAGCCTTCCACTCGTCGACCGTATATGAACCTATATCATTCGTATTTATCATCATATCACAATTTACGCAATGATGCTATATAGAAGCCCTCGGGCTGTCCCGCTGAAGGAATGAACTTCCATTCAAAGGGTGAGACCGCTTCCGCACCAACATCTCCCACAGTGATAGGCGAACCATCAAAGTCCGGATGTTCAGACAGAAAACTGCGGACAATGTCTTCGTTTTCCCTGCGAAGCAACGTACATGTGCTGTATACCAGTGTTCCGCCCTTTCTGAGCAATCCGGCAGCGTGGCAAAGCAGTTCCATCTGAAGACGCGGAAGATCCGCGCTTCCTTCCGGATCCTTTGCACGCAGTTCGGGCTTAGAAGCCAGTTCACCGTAACCGGAACACGGAACGTCGCACAGTACACGGTCAAACAGATAACCCGGACGATACTCCCGTCCGTCGCAGCATATGACCTCCACGTTCGGAAGCTGAAGTCTTCTCGCCAGATCCGTCACCAGCGAAGCGCGGTGCTGATACAGTTCCACTGCTATTACCCGCCCTGTATCACCGACTTCCTGAGCCAGGCATACCGTCTTTCCGCCTGGAGCGCTGCACAAATCCAGCACGTTCTCCCCTGTCTGTGCTCCTACGCACGCCGCAGCGACTTGCGCGGGAAATCCCTCAATCGTGGCGTCCCCCGCTTCCAGTATCCCGGACACAGAAGCTACGCTGCCGCTGATTTTCAGACAGTTCGGCAAAGCAGTAAATTCCGCAGAGGCAATCTGATCTTTCAGTTCTTCCTGTGAATTCTTTCGTGTGTTGACGCGAAGGAACAGGCCTCCTCCGTCCAGTGTAGCCCTCAGAATCTGCTCAGTGTTTTCGCCGTATTCCGAGATCAGCAGTTCAGCCAGGCCCAAATTGACGGAATACAGATCGGACAAACGCTGCGCTCCGTTCTCTTCTTCCGTCAGTTCCTCGAGACGGCATTCTGACGCCCGGCGAAGCACCGCGTTCACCAGTTTGGAAGCGGAAGATTTCCGGAACTTCCTGCACAGATTCACTGACTCACTGATAGCGGCATATTGCGGAACGCCATCCATCCACTGAAGCTGGTACGTTCCCAGCCGCAGGATTGCCCTAATCTCCGGATCAAGAGACGCGACACCTTTTTTCAGAAAACAGCTGAGGATACGGTCAATGGAGATCTGTCTGGAAAGAGTACCCAGAAACAGTACCGTAAAGAAGGCGCGGTCGCGCTCTTCCAGTTCCGGTGAGCCGAGCACCTCCTTCATCACCAAGTGTGAAAACGCACCGCTTTCACACCTCAGCAACGACTGTACCGCCAGTTTTCTGACATCATTCTCCATCTTTGATCACATCACCGACACGAAGCCTTTTGCCGTTCATCCAGGCCGTACCGTCCATTGGTTTCCCGCCTTCCGGGATCACCCTCGCAAGGATCACCGACCCGTTTTCCGCAGCAACTGTCATCGGCTTTGCAGACAGTATCTCGCCGGGTACACCGGTTTGATCCGACAGGGAAGCATTTTCGACCTTTATCTTTTTCCCTTCGTAAAGGAAAAAAGCCACTGGCCACATCGACAGTCCGTGCACCAGATTTACAATCTTTTCTGCGTCACCGCGAAAGGAGAACAAACCCTCGCTCTTCTCTATCGGCGGTGCATATGTCGCGTCTTCATCCGACTGGGGAAAGAGCACCGCTTCACCGGATCCAATCTTTTCTATTACATCGAGAACAAAAGGACCCGCTTCTTTTCCCATGCGCTCAAACATCGACTGAGCGTCATCTGACGGTGACACCGGCATTTCCTTCCTGGCAAAAACATCTCCCGTATCCACGCCGGCATCCATTTTCATCACTGTAATGCCTGTAACCTTTACACCGTCGATCAGCGCCCTTTGCACCGGTGCGGAGCCCCTATATTTGGGCAGCAGCGACGCATGAATGTTGACACACCCGTATTTTGGTATATCCAACACTTCCTGCGGCAGAATCCTGCCGTATGCGATGACAAGAATCAGGTCGGGATCAATCTCGCGGAGAATCTGAGTCGCTTTTCCATTACGGAATCCCTTCGGCTGAAAAACGGGAAGTCCCGCCTCCAACGCAGCAACCTTAACCGGAGGGGGCGTAAGTATCTGCTTGCGTCCCACAGGTTTGTCAGGCTGGCAGAAAACACCGACTACTTCGTGCTTTTTGCTGACAGCACGAAGCACATCCGCTGCGATCTCCGGCGTACCCATGAAAACGATTCTCATTCCTTATCCAGTATCTCCTGCAATTCCTCATCGGTGATCAGTGTATCGACCAGATCGATAAAAAGCGTACCATCCAGATGGTCCGTCTCGTGCAGCGCAGCCCTTGCTGCCATCTCTTCCAGTTCTTTTGTGAACCACTCTCCGTAACGGTTCTGAGCTTTCACTTTTACCTTTTCAGAGCGCTCAAGCCATCCGCGTTCTCCGGGTACGGAAAGACATCCCTCATAAGCACCGACTTTTTCTTCGGACTGTTCCAGGATCTCGGGATTCAGCAGTTCAATCATCGTACCATCATTGTCGACGATCAGCACCGCCCTGCGGAGAACGCCAACCTGCGGCGCCGCAAGTCCGAGTCCGTTCGCATCGATCAGGGTCTCCCTCATATCGTCAAGAAGCTGCCATGTCCTTGCTCCGAAGGATGTAACAGGGCGGCTGTGCTTGCGCAATGTCGGATCGCCTTCAACCAGTATTCTTCTCAGTGCCATTTTTTTCTCCTTTTATTAACCATCCATATCGTTGGAAAAGTCGACATATATTCTTGTATTACCGACTCCTTTTCTGTTTCTTACATTGACCATGCACTCTCCAAGCAGTCTGCGGAATTTTGCGTCTCCCCTGCTCTTTAGAAGCAGTTTCCACCTGTACTGGCCTCCAACAACGGGAACACGCATAGGCGAAGGCCCAATCGCACGGAGCGGAATACCCGGTTCTGCCGAAAACGTTTCTTTGAGCTGATCCAGAAAACGGTCAGCCGCCGTTTTTCCCTGTGCGGACGATTCCGAAGCAAAGCAGACTGCACACATATGACAGAAGGGCGGATATAGATGAGCTTTCCGAAGTCTGATTTCTCCCGTGTAAAATTTCTCGTAATCCTGTTCAGACGCCATCCTGATAATCGGATTCTCCGGGTCGACGGTCTGAATGACAGCTTCCCCACTTTTTGTTCCGCGTCCTGAACGTCCGATGACCTGGGTCAGCATATCGAAAGTGCGTTCATAGGCGTGATAGCTTGGCATCAGCAGCATGGAATCCACGCTCAGGACACCGACAAGCGTGACATTCTCAAAATCCAGTCCCTTCGCAATCATCTGTGTCCCGATGATAATATCATATTTTCTCGCCGCAAAATCCTTCAGACTCCTGACCATGGAATCCTTTCTGGACATGGAATCCAGATCCACTCTCAGGACTCTCGCCTGAGGAAACAGTTCCTCGAGTTCTTCCTCGATGCGCTGTGTGCCGATTCCGGTGTGTCTCAGTTCTCCGCCGCATTTGGGGCAGACCGTGATCTGCGCTACAGTCTTTCCGCAGTAATGGCACCGGTGCGTCATGTCATCCTTGTGCCATACCATCGGCATGGAACAACTGTCGCACATCATGACTTCCTTGCATTGCTTGCAGATCGTGACCGTTCGGTATCCTCTGCGGTTCAGGAGCAAAATGATCTGTTCCCCGCGCTCAAGTCTCTCCGAAATCTTGGCATACAGCGTCCTGCCGATACTGTGCGTGTTTCCATGAAGCAGTTCATCGCGCATATCTGAAACGGTGACTTGCGGAAGAGGCACATTTCCGTAGCGTTCTGTCAGTTCCACATAGTTGATCGTTCCGTTCTTCGCCAGATAGTAGGTTTCCACAGAAGGCGTTGCCGACGAAAGAAGAAGATGAGCTCCGTGTTTCCGCGCTCTGAAAGCGGCAACGGAAACCGCGCGGTATCTCGGAGACTGATCGGACAAATAGGTCTGTTCCTGTTCCTCATCAATCACGATGAGTCCGATTTTCGGAATCGGAGCGAACACTGCCGAGCGGGTTCCGACCACGATAGGGAATTCTCCGTCCAGTATACGCTTCCATTGGATCGTTCTTTCCGTATCCGAAAGCGAACTGTGAATGATCCCCACCTTGCCGGGAAACATGCTTTGAAGTCTACCGATCATCTGTGTAGCAAGCGCAATCTCCGGGACCAAGAGCAACGCTCCTTTTCCCTGCTCGATCATCCTGCGGATCAAGCGGATATAGATCATCGTTTTCCCGCTTGATGTAACGCCATACAGCAAAGTTGTATCCGGCTTTCCGGGATTGTCCTGAAAACCGCAGATCACCCGGAATGCCTTCTCCTGTGCTTCCGATAATTCGAATTCATTCAGATAGGACGGGACGGAATAGTCCAGTTCTTCTGTCTTCCACCGTTTATCGGCCTTCAGAGCGTTTTTTTCGATGAGACGTTTAAACAGTTCTCTGGATGCTCCGAGCTCACTATGGGCTTCCTGAAAGGTGTGCGGAACAGCAAGTAACTCATACAAAGCCTTCTGTTTTTTAGTCAGCTCAGACGTATCAAAGCCGTCAACTGCATGATAGGACGTTTCCGTATGGCCGGTATTCATTAATTCAAGTTCCTGTCCTTCTCCGTCCGGAACCAGACGAATGTTTTTCGGCAGGATTGTTTTCACCGCATCGTAGTAAGTGCAGAACGTGGTTTCCCGCAGGAATCTGATCAGTTCCACCATTTCCTCGGTCACGACCGGACTTTCCTTTTCGATCCGGATCACTGATTTGAATGACGGATCGGCTTCGCAGAAGCCGAGAACGATTCCCATACGCGAGCCTTTTTTCCCGAAAGGCACGAGCACCCTTGCACCGATCTTCTGATAAGACTCGAATTCTTCCGGAAGATTATAACTATATAATTTGTCAAATTGAAAGGCGGCGTTGTCTACCGCTACCTGAACCCCGGTTAACACTCCGCCACCTCCATACCGATAATCAAATTAAGACCGTTTCAGTTTTTCTCGAGCACTTTATACTTGTGTTCGCCGAACTCGATGATCGCCGTCGTTACGGGTTTCTCTTCGCTCTTCTTTCCGGATGCTTCCTGCTCGCTGACGATGTCTCTGGCGCGTTTTGCCACCGCGATCACGAGAGAATACGGGCTGTCAGTTTCCTCCAGCAGTTTTCCGATTTCAGGTCTCAGCATTGTTTTCTTCTTCCTCCATGTATTTCTTATCGTTTACAACAGAATCAATATATTCCGACAATTCTCGTACGCAGGTATCGAGATCGTCATTTACGAGACGGTAATCGAAGTTTACTGAATCCTCGATTTCCGCCTCAGCGATTTTCATGCGTTCTTCAATGTCATTGGTGGAGCCGCGGGCGGCAATGCGCGCTCTCAGCGCGTCGATGGACGGTGGCATCAGGAAAATCAGATTTGCCTCCGGATAAAGCCGCCTGACATTGTGAGCTCCGTTGACATCGATCACGAGCATCATGATCTTTCCTTCTGCCAGGCCTCTGTCAAGTTCGCTTCTGGACGTCCCGTAGTAATTGCCCGCATAGAAGTTGTACTCAAGGATCTCGTCCTTTTCGATCATCTCCAGAAAGCGTTCCTTCGAGATGTAGTAATAATCGACGCCTTCCTTTTCCCCCATCCTCGGAGAACGGGTCGTGCAGGATACTGAGAGGAAAATGTCATCTCTCAAAAGCTTGAGGCACTTGATGACGGTGTCTTTTCCGCAGCCAGAAGGTCCGGAGAGGACAAAAAGGTTTTTCTTTACTTCATTCCTCGACATCATCATCCCCCAGTCGTCCGGCAACCGTCTCAGGCTGAACAGCGGAAAGAACCACGTGGTCCGAATCCATGACGATGACCGCCCTGGTCTTTCGGCCGTACGTTGCGTCGACCAGCAATCCCTTCTCCCGCGCCTCTGTGATGATCCTCTTGATCGGCGAAGATTCCGGACTGACTACAGCGACCACATGCCCGGCTGAAACCACATTGCCAAAGCCGATGCTGATCAGTTTCATAAATCGCTCCTACTCGATGTTTTGGATCTGCTCTCTGATTTTTTCCGTTTCACTCTTCAGTTCCACAACATAACTGGTGATCTCCAGATCAGCTGCTTTCGAGCCGATCGTATTGATCTCCCGGTTGATCTCCTGCACGAGGAAATCAAGTTTTCTGCCGACTGGCCCGCCGCCGCTGACGATTTCCCTGAATTGCCCTATATGAGAACGGAGTCTGACAGTTTCTTCGTCGACAGCCGTGTGATCTGCGTAGATCGCAGCTTCTTCCAGAATCCTTTTCTGATCGATATCGGTCGCTTCCAGAACAGTCAGGAGTTTGTTGTACAGCTTCTCCCTGTACGCCTCTAAACGGGGAGCGCTTTTTTCTTCGACCTTTTCGACCAGCAGTTCAATCGTGGAGAGTTTGTTGAGGACATCGTCCGCCATGCGCCCGCCTTCCGCAGAGCGCATCTCATTGAAGCGGTCTGCTGCATCGAGAACCACCGTCCTGACGTCCGACCAGACCGCGTCCTCATCAGGCACCTCCCTCGTCACGGTGAATACCTCCGGGAAACGTGACAGAGAAACCGCGTCGATCTTTCCGGATGTGCCCAACATCTCGTCGATTTTCCCCATCGCATCTGCATATGCCTTTGCAGCGGTCAGATTCGGTTCAACTAGGACCTGTTCGCCCTGAGGGCGGAAATACGACACAAAAACGTCGACTTTTCCCCGCGTGATCTTTTTCTGCAGTTCTCCTTTAATCTTGTCCTCGCAATAGGACAGCGCTCTGGGAAGGCGTACGGACAGATCCAGAAAGCGGTTGTTCACCGCGCGAATCTCAACAGTAATATCCGCTTCACCAAGATGCATCATGGAACGGCCGTAACCGGTCATACTTTTAATCATAGGCATTCCTACTCTCTTAATCCTAGGTAATCCATTTTACAGTAATATTCGGGAACAGGTCAACAAACCCGAAACAGGGCATTCCGCTGAAAACGGACCGGGGTCCACCAGTCCGTTTTCCTGTTCATCTCATTATTTATACAGGCATGACCTTTGCATTTTTGTCGAAATGATCCTGATCAATGCCAAGCTCCTTCGCACGCCGCTTTTCGAAGAATTTCATCGCGACCTGCGGGAACTGCGCATAGCTCAAAACATCCTCGTCAGATTTCGCGTAGCTTGCGCATTCCTCACGAAGCTTGTCCATCTCAGGTGCAAGCAGGTCCGCCGGTCTGCAGGTGATAGGATCCTCGTTGCCGATGATCTGCCGGCGGAATTCGTCCGTGATCGGTACCGGTGTAGCGCCATATTCACCGCGGACAAGGCCTTTGAACTCCTTGGTCACCATCTTATAACGCTCTCCGGTGATCACATTCATCGCCGCTTGTGTTCCGACGATCTGAGAAGTAGGCGTTACAAGCGGAGGATATCCGGCGTCTTTCCGAACTCTGGGAACCTCTGCGAGCACCTCATCCAGGAGCTCTTCTTTTCCCGCTTCTTTCAACTGTTTCAGCAGGTTGGACAGCATTCCGCCAGGCACCTGATAAAGCAACGTATTTGCGTCAACGCCCAGGACCTTATGGCTGAGCTGTCCGTTGTCCACATATTTCTGCCTCAGTTTCGCGAAATATTCGCGGACTTCATTCAGTTTGAACAGATCGAGGCCCGTATCATATTCCGTTCCTTGCAGTGCAGCGACCAATGATTCCGTCGCCATGTGGGACGTTCCCATCGCCAGAGGCGATATGACGGTATCGATGATGTCCGCGCCGGCTTCAATGCCCTTCAGGATCGACATAGATGCCAAACCTGATGTGTAATGCGAATGGATATCTACCGGAATACTGATCGTTTCCTTAAGTTTTTTCACCAGATCGTAAGTCGCATATGGCGTCAGAAGGCCAGCCATATCCTTGATGCAGAGGGAATCCGCGCCCATCTCCTCAAGTTTCTTCGCATAATCCGCAAAGAATTCGTTGTTATGCACAGGACTGATGGTATAAGCGATACATGCCTGAACATGAGCGCCTTCCTTCTTCGCCGCATTGATGGAAGCCTGAAGGTTTCTCGGATCGTTCAGTGCATCGAAAATACGCATGATATCGATGCCATTTGCCACAATCTTCTGCACGAAGTATTCCACAACGTCATCAGCATAGTGACGATATCCCAGCATGTTCTGTCCCCGGAACAACATCTGCATTTTTGTATTCGGCATCTCTTTTTTGATCACACGCAGACGTTCCCAAGGATCTTCATCCAAAAATCTGAGACAGGCATCGAACGTCGCTCCACCCCACATTTCCACGGCGTTATAACCGATCTTATCCATCGTGGAAAGAATCGGGAGCATTTCATCGAGGGTCATACGTGTCGCGATCAGGGACTGATGCGCGTCACGGAGGACCAGTTCGTTAACTTTTACCTTAGCCATCCTGTCCCTCCTCAGCTCACAACGAGAAGTGTGTCACCGGCATTGACCATATCTCCCTTGTTGACGCCGATGCCAAGCACCGTGCCGTCCTTTTCCGCCACGATATCGTTTTCCATCTTCATGGATTCAAGAACGATCAGGCGGTCTCCGGCTTTAATGCTCTGACCGACGGATACACAGATCTCAACGATGCTTCCAGGCATAGGTGCAGTGACCTTCTTTCCGTTTTCAGGCAGCGGAGCCGGGCCTGCAGGAGCCGCGGGAGCCATCGGCGCTGCAGATGCCGCGGAGACCGCGGGGGCCATGGGCACTGCCGGGGCTGCAGCAAAAGGAGTATTGCCAGCTTCTTCAACTGCTACTTCGTATGTAATTCCGTTGACTGTGATACGATACTGTTTCATAAACCAATGTCTCCTTTTATTCAGTAAGGCAGATTGCCGTGTTTTTTTGCCAGATTCGAGACACGCTTCGATGCGAGCATGTCGATGGTTTCGATCAAGGTGATCCTTGTTTCGTCTTTTTTGAGGATCCTGTCAACCAGACCGGCTTCGACCGCTTTTTGAGCGGAAGCTTCCGTTTTGGCATACTCGGCCGCAAGGCGTCCGATATCAGAATCCTTCAATATCCGGTCTTCCCAGAAAATGCCGACCGCCGTATCTGCAGGAACAGCAGAGATTACAGCGCCCTCCCAAGCGTAGACCATATCGTTGGACGCATTCTTCCCGCAGAGAACCGAGTAAACGGAGCCGATCGCATTTTTCTTAATGAGAGCGACCTTGACCGTTGTTGCCTCTGAGAGGACATGAGCAAGAAGTGCCGCATTGCGGATACCGCCAAGTCTGTCGTTCTCAGTGGAAGCGAGGAATCCGTCGCTGTCTACCATTGTGATTACGGGGATCGAGAAAGCGTCGCAGAACTGCACCAGCCGGGCAGCCTTCGCGCTGTCCCCGCGACACATCCTGCCGTTAACATCGATAACGCCGACGGCGCTTCCACCCATCGTTGCGAGGAATGTACGTGCGCTGCTGCCGATAGATTCGAACAGTTCAATCTCACTGCTGCCGTCGAGAAGAGCCAGCATATCGTCTCCGCTTTCAGACAGTTCCGGTTCGCAGAAATCTGTTACAGGCACAGTGGAAAGATTGTTCAAAGGAAGGATACTGACCACACGGCGGACCTTTTCAAACAACGCTTCTTCACCCTCGCATACCAGCGAAGCAGCTCCGGCCACACCTGCAAAATCAGATGACCCGTCCTTGTCGGAAGCCTCTTTGTCCACAAACGGCGCTGTCAGGAACAGCTCAGCGTTCTTTTCCATAAAGCACAGATCCGCCATGCTCGCACACAGTGAGGCAAATCCGCCGCACACGCCCGCCACGACAGCGATCTGCGGTACGACACCGGACAATCTTGAGATATGCCCCAGCAACTGGGAACATGCGTCCAGTGACGCCAGTCCTTCAGCGAGGGCTACGCCGTTGCTGTCATAAACTGAGACCACAGGAGATCCTGTCTTCTCCGCAAGAGAATATACTTTTTCCAGTTTTTTCGTGGAAGTGGAACCGAAGCCTTCCTTCTCCCCTTCCGCATATGCAAAAACCGTCGCGCCTCCGATGCATCCATAACCGATTCGGGAACCGCTTGTGTCATCGCGGTCCAGTTCAGTGAAAACGCCATCGTCAAACAAAAGCTGAAGACGTGCGGCTGCATCCAATTTTTTTGATTTATCCGCCATAAACTGATGCCCAAAATCCTTTCGTGTAAATATACCCAAACTACCCAGATTACAAACAATTTTACATTATTTCTACTGTTATTACAACTACAAAAGGACCCTGGAAGAAATCATTTCTTGCCGGGGTCCTTGTTCTTCTTTCTGCAGTTCAGACGCCTTATTTCTGCTTTTTACCGGACGCATTTCTACGCAGCGCAGAGATCTCCCCTGCTGTAAGTCTGCGGTATTCTCCTGCCTTGAGTTTTCCCAGACGAAGAGGTCCAACCGCAGTTCTTTTCAGGCGTGTGACCTTAAGTCCTACCGCTTCGCACATTCTTCTGATCTCGCGGTTATGTCCTTCAGACAGGATAATCTCAAGTGTTCCCTTCTCCGCACCATCCGTTCCCGTCACACGCACACGCGCAGGAAGTGTTTTGTGTCCGTCATCCAGGAGCACTCCCGCAGACAGTTCGATCAACTGCTCTTCGGCCGGAGCCGGTGTTACGCTTACACGGTAGGTCTTTGTAATGCCGCCGGATGGATGGGTGAGCAGATTCGTGAAGGCTCCGTCGTTTGTCAATATAAGCAGTCCTTCCGATTCTTTATCCAGTCTGCCGACCGGGTACAGTCTCGTTCCGACATCCGATAACAGATCAGCTACCGTCTTGTCCGCGTGTGTATCTCTCAGCGTTGTAACATAGCCTCTCGGCTTATTGAGCATATAGTACAGTTTTTCGACGTTTTTCTGCAGATGCACCCTTTTTCCGTCGACATGCAGCACATCCGTCCGGACATCGATCTTCGTTCCGGGCGACGCTCTGCGTCCGTTCACAGCGACGCGTCCCTCTTCGATGAGACGGTCCGCTTCCCTTCTTGAGCAGATTCCCTGCGCAGACAATACTTTTTGAATTCTTTCTTCCATATCACTAAAAAAGCCGTTTCAGAAGAGAAACGGCTCCTACTCTCACTCTGATTGTTTTGAGGGCCGTCTTCCGGTCAGTTCCGACAGTTTGTCGAGGATTTCCGGAATCGACCGGACCATGTTGTCCGCCGTACTGCCAATTGTATCCAACTGCATGATCTTAACGGAATCACCTGAAGTGACCAAAAACGCAATGGGCGTAATCGTCACGCCGCCACCTGTACCGCCGCCGAAAAGATCCGGCTGTTTGGTGCTCGGAAGGTCCGATCCGCCCGAAGCGAATCCGAAAGAAACGCGGCTCACCGGGACTGCAGTTGCCCCGTTCGGGAGAGTAATCGGCTCCCCGATCACCGTGCCTGTGTCAGTCAGCGCACGTATCTTATCCAATGCCACTTCCGTCAGCAAATTCAGTCCACGTTCAGTCGACATTTCAATTACCTCTTTTTCGTGAGTCTTTCCTTCAGATATACGAACCCGAAGCTGATTATGATCATGACAATTATAATCGGTGTAAGCGTTATTTCGCAACCGAATCTTTCGTCCGCACCGTCCTCGGGATCAAAGCAGGGATACACCGTAATCTCTTTGTAACTTACATTTTCTCCGAACATAAGCGCCAGATTTTTCATCAGCTCCCCGATTACTGCCCATGCGACGCCGCTAAGCATACCGACGCGTGCGGCGTCATCCGATCTGACATTGTAGACAATCTCAATATTTCGGATATGGATCCTGCGTCCTAGCGTCCTTACCGCTTTTTTGGACGGATCAATAAACGGTCTGATCTTTTCCCAAAGAGCGATCAGACAGCCATCTGCCTCTTCCTGACTGACAGAATGCTCTTTCTCTTTCTTTTCTTTTCTCTTCTTTTCTTTTTTCTTTCCGCCTTCAGCTTTTCCCTGAGAGCCAGATATATCCGCGTTTTCCTTCGGCTCCGACGGACTCTCCGTTTCCGCTTTCTCCTCTGCTGCAATATCCTGGACCGCTTCCAGAGCATCAGATGCAGAAGAATCGTCCGAAACCACGGAATCCTCCCTTTCCCCGTTCCATGAATCCGTGAGGACCTCCGTCGGTACTGTTTCCGCAGAAACGGCCGATTCAAGGCCGTGTCCGAGATCTCCTTCCGGCTGCATCGTTTCCGTTCCGCTTCCGGTCTCCTCGTTCTTCTCTTCATTCCCGGCATCAAGCGGTTTTACAATATTGACAAAAAGCTTATGCTTCAAAAAAAGATAGCGGACTTCTACCGATAACTTACCGCGCCGGTACAGCAGAGCTGCGGTAACAGGTATCAAAAGAAGAACCGCTAGCAGAAGCAGAACCGCCAGCAGAAGATAAAGAAGGATTTTCAGGATTGTCAGCAGAACGCTCAATCTTCTTCCTCTTCCTCATCGTTGATCAGGTCGTCATCAGAAACAAGTGCGTTTTCCGCATGTACAGGCGGCAGATCCGCCAAAGACTGCATATCAAAACAGCGCAGGAAGTTATCAGTAGTCGTGAAGCTGATCGGCCTTCCTGGAAGATCCAGTCTGCCTGCTTCCTCGACAAGATTCTTGCTGATCAGAGTCGACAGCGCGGAACTGCTGTCCACGCCGCGGATTTCATCGATGAATGCTCTGGAAACAGGCTGGTTGTAGGCTACGATTGCCAGCACTTCCATGGCGGCCTGAGACAACGGACTGTTTCTTCTGTTGTCGAGCGCACGTACGACGTAATCTGCATACTTCGGACGGGTTGAAAGCTGGTATCTGTCTTCAAAGCGAAGCAGGCAGATTCCTGATTCGCTCTCGTCCAAATCCGCGGAAAGCCGCTCCATGACAGAAAGCACTTCGCTTTCCTCAATATCCAGAATCTCAGCCAGTTTTCCGGCAGAGATCGGCTCCGCTACAGCGAAAAGAACTGCTTCTGCAATTGATACAAACGGATCTCTCATCATGAGTTTATCTCTCCCTCTATCTGTTCTTTCGCATGGACGATGCCGTCATCGTCTACCATGATACGTCCGTTCCGAATCAGTTCAAGCAACCCTAGAAACGTTGCGACCGTCTCGCTTCTTCCGGTAGTGTTCAAGAAGAACTCATTGATCGGTCTCCCGTTGCGGATACGCAAAGAGCCCAGGATATGGATCACTCTGCTCTCCACGGAAACGACCGGAGCCGTCACAAGCGGTTCGAACTGTTCGATATTGGGTACCTGTCTGTTTCTTCCCTGAACTGCCAGAATAGCTTCCAAAAGCTTCTTCGGCTCGTGTTTCCTGTCATAGACATTCGGAAGATCGATTTTCATCGGTTCTCGGACGAAGAAATTGATCCCTTCAGAACGGTCCCTCAGCCGGGACGCCGCCTGTTTGCAAAGCGCATATTCAACAAGCTGTCCGACCAGTTCATGTTCAAGTTCTTCCTTTTCTTCCGACCTGGGGAGAAGAGCCACTGACTTCAAATAAACCAGTCTGGCCGCCATTTCGACGAACTCGCTGGTAGGTTCCAGTTGTTCCGGACCGACTTTTCCGATAAAATCGAGATACTGATCTATCAACTGATAAATCTGTATATCAAAAAGTTGCATCTTATGCTTGGAGATAAGGTGCAACAAAAGGTCAAGCGGACCCTCGAAATCGTTGATTTTGAATGTCAGTTCCGTCAATCTTCTACCTGCCAAAAGCGGACCGGGGATCCTCCAGTCCGAATCGTGCTTTCATTATATCCACGCCACCCCAAAAAAACAACCGAACTTGTGAAAAACCACTTGCATTTTAAAAATGGATTTGTTAAGATAATCGTCGTGACATTAACACAAGAAGGAGGTGCAGCAGATGGCAAAATGTGAAATTTGCGGAAAGGAAGTCCGCTTTGGAATCAAAGTTTCCCACTCGCATAGGCGCTCCAACCGCACATTCAAGCCCAACGTGCAGCGCGTCAAAGCGATCGTCGACGGAAAGCCGACCCACATCTACGCCTGCACCCGTTGTCTTCGTTCCGGCAAGGTAACCCGCGCTATCTGATCG
>JAEEGL012535220.1_pt1 | contig 58788 bp, 49 predicted proteins | sample 9134231 | NCBI WGS metagenome assembly JAEEGL01 (sample SAMN16246548, study PRJNA631951) | gut metagenome | biome: gut microbiome; feature: rumen; material: fiber-attached | host: Bos | place: Iran: Karaj | collected 2018-10
GAGGATATATGCAACCATTTCGATGGATGATCTACAGAGGTACACATTCAATATTGCTGGGAGCCACATAAGGATTAATGTAACACCATAAATGAGTACCTTCATTACATTTAATTCATAAGCAAATGCTTTCTGCTGTGCAGAGAATAATCTCTTTAATGGGAAAGCAATTTCATGAATGTATTTAAATGTCGGAAGATTCATGAAATTGTCAACTGTGATACTCTGTAATTCTGCTTTAGCTTTCTTGGATTCCTCATCCCAACCGAAGAGCTTTTCATTTACCAGTAATAAAGTTGCACTAAGACACATGCTAGCAAATGATATCAGTGCGCAGATTGGTTTGAACTGAAATTCCTTTATAAGTAATGCACCAAATGGAATGATGCTAGGAATTATATTAAAAAGGAAGCTGATATTATCCCATTTATAGCCACACAGGCTTCTACCGGTATCTGTAATTTTACCGGTTGTTATTTCATTGATATCGGCTACCTTTGAATTAATACACTTCTCTGTCAGTGCTGTATAATCCTTGTTAAACTTCTTATTTGAAAATGTCTTCATGATGATCATCTTCGAACGATTGATCACGAGAATGCCTACATTCAAAAGGATCTGCATTGTAAACAGATGTACTGTGAATCCACCTGATACAAGGAGTGATGCCATACTATTATATTTAGCAAGCATCAAACCATCAACGAGCATTAGCACTGATGCCATTGCGATAATAATCGGAAGCGGAACTTTCCACAGAAAGTTTCCGATCGCTACATTGAATTTCTTACCGATATTTTTTCCGTATTTTTTGTTCGTCATTATGAACCTCCAATTGTTTGTTTTGAATAAGGCTCCCAGTGAGGGAGCCCCATTCTAGTTTCCTATATTCCTGACTTTAATATCTTATACAGCATAATGTAATACTTTCTGCCTTCTAAAGGGATATTCTGAAAGATCTCGAAAGATTCTTCAATCTCTTTAGCAGTAAGCTCATTGATGCTGTTATGATAATTCTTAAGAGTTTTCTGGAAGATATCTAAATCTTCGGCTTCTGGATTTGTGATATATGTTCTTAATAACATTCCCACAAACGGAAACCTTTTCAGATTCTTTACCAGATTTATAGTATCTACCGAAACTCTTTCCCCGATGAAATTTAGCACCTGCTGTGTCATGATACGTCCCCCTTGAACTGAGGGTACATCATCAGCAACTCAGTCATATGAGCAATGGTCTTTTTCGCCTTCCTTTTACCATATTTCATATCTCCAGTTTTAGCAGACAGATGCTTTAACTTCTTTAAGATTTCATCCATTTTCTTTTCCCCCTTTTAGGAACTTATATATTATCCGGCCCCTTTAAATTTCTACCAAGATAACCTGTAAATTCCTGTTTTGTTTTGAATCCGAGCTTGCTGATGTCTTTGATACCCAAATGATATTCAGCATATAATTCTTCGATCTTCTCAGCTGTGAATATGATTGGTCGTCTATCTTTATCCCATATATCGAGATGATGATAGAAAGGTACCTGCCAATAGTATCCATGACCATGTGAATGACCATGAATATTGATGACATCTTTATCAATCTCTGACAGATTCATTGGCATGTGGGTAATGAAATACTTTTCATCTACCAGTGCATAATCTACCGGTATCCACCCATGCTTTTTAAATAGATCCACCTTATTAGGCGGATCATTGTTCCCTAATACAAGGAAACGAGTCTTTGGCTTAATATCCGCAAACATCGAGTCAAATATTGCATCTTGCTCTTCATCACTGAAGAATGCATAGAACTCATCGTCTACGAGATCGCCGACATGTATCAACACATCAGATTCCTTCAAGTTATAATAATGCTCGAGGATCTCTTCTGCATTTGGTCGAAAGTAAACTGGCTTCGGCTCGAATTTTGCCGTTCTGTCTTTAATCCACAGGTGCCAATCTGTGGTAAGAATTGTTCTGTTACCTTTGTCAAGATCTAGCGATAAAAATGCTGCACTGACGTCTAACGGTATTTTTCCCATTCTCTCGGCCACTGTGATCGTGGTCTGCTTTACTAATTCTTCATTCATTTTTCTTTTTCCTTTCGGAGTGTGTTTTCTGATATCCTACCGTGATATCTTTTCCTTCGCTTTCGCATGTTTTTGCTGATTCTACAGAATCCCTAAAAGTTTACTCCTTTGACTTATTTCCATAAATCACTCGAGCTCACTTTTGGAAATTCCAGCATCAGATGCAATCTTTAACATGTCACTATAGAGCGCGTGCATGTCATCGGTTGTGGTTCCATCAGGTGTTGCTTTCGACATGTTCATTTTGCGAAGTGCCTTGATGAAATCTACCATGTTCATTTCAACTTCTTTCATCCTTCTGTACCTTCTTTCCTCAATGTGATTTTCTGATCATGCTCTGTCTGAGAGTTCATCATTGATCTCGTCCATGAAATCGTCCCAGTCATCGTCATCATCATCTGCACGGTGAATGATGTATTCGTCCATCATTGTCATTCACCTCCAATTGATACACATTTGGATAATGTATTCATATAAATATAAAATACATTTTCCAAGTATCAATATAATAATATACATATGAAATGTATAAATAATAGGAGGTAATTTTATGGCGAATGACGTAAAACAAGCCACAGCTTCTTCTGCTGCATTAGCTGGTATGGATATGATCCTGAAACAGCCTATTGATGAAATAAATAAGAAATTTGTTGAATCAATGTTCGCAGCTTATTATGATAAAGAAACCGGTAAATATATGGAAGCACCATTTTCACCACAGATGAGAATACTGTTAAAACCAGATAATTATAAGTTCATTAAAGAGCCAATAAAAACTGACTTGGGGCGTTTACTTGTTAATCGATATATGCTGGAGAAAACAGGATTCATCGAAGTCATCGGGTATTTCAATGGGTGCTTGAATGAAGATGGTTTGGCTGAATTAAATTCTAAAGTAAATAATGCTGTATTAACAGATAAGTTATCGACAAAAGAACTCGGTGCATATATCGATGCTCGAGATCATCTTGGTTTCTGGGTTACATCATATCTTGGTTGTTCTATCACACCTGCACTTATTCGACCAATGCATGACGTTAGAAAACGTAAAGCGGAACTCTTTAAGCAGCGTGATGCTGAACTCAAATCTGATAATGCCGTTACTCAGGTTAAAGCAGCTGGTGAAATCGAAAAGGAATTACTCGGTATGGTTACAGACCATCTTAAACAGGATGATGGTTGGGACATGTATGCATCCGGTATCAATAACATGTCAAACAACTACAAGACTATCAATGTTATGAGAGGTGCTGTTTATAATAACCTCACAAAGAAATATGACGTCGTTCAAGAATCACTCATGGATGGTATTAATCAGCGTGGTATTACACCATTTGCAAACTCAGTAGTTGCTGCCGCATACCCATCAGCTGTTGGTACTGCAGAAGCCGGTGTAATGGCAAAGATTATTTTAGCACTTCTTCAGTCAGAACATATCGATCCAGATCCAAATTCAGACTGTGGAACTACATCAACAATTCCAGTTACAATCGATAAGAAATACAAGAAATATTTCTTATTCAGAAACTTTAATATCAATGGTAAAGTGGTTTCATCTAATCTCGATAATATTGATAAATTTGTGGGTAAGACATGGCAAATGTATTCGCCTATGGCGTGCAAAAATCCATCGATTTGCGCAAAATGTGCAGGACAAGTTTATCACAACTTACAGGCTAAAAACGTTGGTCTTCTTTCAACACAGATCACACAGAAGCTTCTTAACCTTAAACTGAAAGCAAAACATGACCTTTCGCAGTCAGCTGCAGATATCCCGGTAGAAACAATTTTCTGGCATAAGTGTGAACATGTGGAAGTAAAGGATTCTAATTTATATAATAAAGCACCAATGAAACTTTACATTCCACGTTTCTTGGAAGAACTTAAAGGGTTCTATCGTGAAGCAACATCTGTATCTGCAATGGCAATGTTCCCGGTTAAGTTCTTTAATGCACAGGGATCACCAGTGTTATCAACAATGATGACAGTCCCAGGTATGCTCACATTTAATGTTTATGATGATATCCAAGAAGATGAAAACTATTATATTCTTTCATATGAACCGGGTTCATTGATCTGTAACCTCGGAATTCAGACAACATTCGTCAATGTAGAATTCTTCATCAACCAGATATTTTTGTATGCTAAATCACCGCAATTGCCATATAAGATGATGCCAGAAATGTTCTTCCGTTGTCAGAAGATTAATGGTACAGACCTCACCGGTCCATGCATTACATATGAATTATTGGCACGACGTGTATGCCGTGATCCAGGTAATTCAAATAGATCATTTGCTGCGGTTTATTCACGTGATCCAAACTGTAACCAGTTATCATATCTCAAGCAGCCATATCGTGTAGCTGTACATGATGCGGGTCTTCTTGAAGGTATTTTATTCCAGGATCCAGCAAAGGCGATCTCGGTATCATTATCAAGAACATTGAATGGTAAAACATCTGAACAAACTCCACTTGAAACTATTATAAAGGCTTAATTTATCTAACTTATAAAAAACTAAGAAAGGTGAATTCATGGTGGAGTATTTAACAGCAGAGATGATATTAACGGGTATTTTGGGAATTTCATGTTTATGCACAATTGCAGTCATATTCTATATTATTCGAAATTATCGTTTAATTGAAAAGCAGAATGAAAAAATGAATGCATCAAATAAACGTATGCTTGAGATATTGGAATTGATGGCTGAGGAGAATGAGATATTGAAATTGATTGCTAAAGAGAATAAAAAATAAAGGGGATGGTCTATAATGTTTCATATCATTTGATTGGCCTACAATATGTTCTATCATATGTGTGGTCATAGTATTCGTTATAGACGATCTCACACGAAAGAAAAAATAAATATTTTCCGGGGGCTGTGGGCCCCCGGAATATTTATTTCTTTGATTATGTAATTTTGCATGAATCATAGCAGACAAATCCCACCAGCGGTGTTAGTGTACGACATGCGTCAAAGGAGAGTCTGACTGCATGACTGCTGTGACTTTTTTTGGTGTTTCAAGGTTGCCATGTGAGATTTATCGCATACCTATTTACAGGAGGACTGAAATAAATACGCTGCAAAACTATAATCCATGCTAATTACATAAATAATGATAACGTGGTAGCTCGGTCAGGCCGAAAGGAGGTGAACCCAAGAACCTTACAGGAACTACCTACTCGTTATCTCTTTTGACATATCATTATAACCAAAAACGTTTGAACCGATCTTTTTGAAGTGGCAATCGGAATTAAAGTAAACAATACGAGTTATACCACAACCTCATACGTTCCAAGTCACAAGCGTCTAGCCAGCACTTGTTGATCACGACTTGTCTACCATCGCAAATCCTCAGTGAGCCCAAAATCACCTTTTAGACAATCGCTGTAATAAAGCAGGAAATAATGCGCGTAAAACCAAACCTGCTACAATTGTCTATGTATTTGAAATGTGTCTAGCCACAATTATAAATCAATGTCATATATTAATACATCATGTATGCATAATGAAAGTAAGGAAGTAAGTATCCATCCACACAGTGAAAAGGATGGAGTTTTTTATTTTTTTAGCATACATAATGTACTAAACATAGGTTAAATACAAGATATATTTTATCTTATATCGTATTAATAATATACATATGAAAAAATAAAAAAATAGAAATAAAAAAGATCCCCCAATGAAGGGGGATCTAATTTGACATACTACTTTATTACAGAGCTTAGCTCTTGTAAATTATTCGATTAGTTCTGTGGAAATAATAAGACGTAATGACGCCATAAGTTCTTCCTGCGACAATATCGCGCGCATTGGATATTGTCACGTTCTTGTTTCCGAGAACTGAGTGGATATACGGAATAATTATTTCTACCGCGTCTGTGTCCTTCAGCTTTTTACCAGCTGTTTTCGTGTTCATAACGTGTACGAGATATTTGCATGTTGATAAGCATTCCATGAATGACAGCTTTGCCTGCCCGCCGCGCTTGTTCTTCGCGTATATTTTGGCAAACTTCACAAATTCGTCTTCTGATGGTTTGATTGCCTCTGCAGGAAGTTCCATGATGCTTTCAGCATAGAAAGCTTTCACGTCATCGAGATTATCCCAATCTCGTTCGGCTACCACCTTAAGCGGTTTTCCTTTAACATGCTCAACTGCTTCGTCTGGCATTTTATCAGCAACCTTTTCCGGTACATTAACGATTTCAGGTTCTGGTACCAGATCCGGATATAATGAAAGCTGCTGACCAGCAACAGCTTTCACCACCTCCTGTACAACCGGCGCAATCGCTTCTTCCTCAGCATCAACATTGACAATGATGTTACCAAGCTGATTTCTCAGCTGGTTTATTGCTGCTTCAGTCTGCGGATTAATTGATGCCACTTCCATGACATCATCTATCGAAATCGTTGTATTAATATTTGCTATTTCTGTTATGAGCTCCTTTAATTCTTTAATCTTCATACCGCATTTACCCCCTTAACAAATTCACAATTGTTGAAGATCTTTGTGATGTTTGTTGGATTATTAATTAATCCTTTCACCTCATCAGCTGTTATTGCCCAACCATACACGTTGTGCATCTGCTGTGCAATATTGCTAAATGTCCTCTTATTTGCCGGCAGCTTAATCTTGGCAATGTTAACTAATAACTCCTTCTCCTGTGATGACAGGTTATAGTTACCGCTAATTTTGGTATTGAACAGAGATTCAGCAAGATCGATATCAGATGTGTTTGAGAACACTTCCGCGATATTGATTGATCCGTTCTTCTTCTGTTCTAATGGGACTGGGTCACCCGTCTTCATATCTATAGCCCAGTAGGCATCAGATATTTCGGCGCAGTCTGTTTTATTGATGATCTTATAGATATACTCACGAGTAATCTCACGTGCCACACGCTGTGGACGAATGTCGATGTAGTGAGCTATGACCTTAGCTGTGTCAAATTTATCTTCCAAACATCTCTGGCATATGTCATGGATCAGACGATTTCTTACACTGAGCTGGTCCTTGCTCTTGATGAATGTAAGATTGTCAACTCTTAAATCACGACGGTCGTGATTCTTGAAGTCTAATACATATTCAGTTGTAGACGCATTGAAGTCGCTTGGGCGCTTGATATTGAATGCGTTTGCAATCATATTAGCAGCGCGCTTCAGATCTTCTGGGTATTCGTCTGGCGATACATTTACTCTCATATCACCATCAGCCCATATTAAGCGAATGATTCTGTCATCAGCGAGTGACCAGAAATCGCCTTCTTCAGAAATCATAACTGGACTCTTAGTCGAACGAATCCAGTTGATACGCTTATAGTGTATCCATTCCTGCTTCTCATAATTCTCCATAATTCGTTTCATTACCTGGGTTGGGTAATTATAAGAATTGGACATGAGCGGGAATTCCTTCGCAGAATATTCTGTTCTCTCCTCAATCTCAGATTTTTCTACCGGCTCCTCTCTTACACTTTCAGCAAACATTGCATCAGCTACTGACTCAGCCAGAGCTTTCATGTCTGGGCTGATTTCTTTGTTGAGAATTTTAACAGCTTCTTCTTTTGCATCCTCAACAATTGGTTCCGGAACTATAACCGGTTCCACTGGGTCTGCGTCAAGAGCAAGCTTCTCTTCAATGTATTTCACTGGCTCTGCTAATACTGCAACTGGCGTTGCATTAATCCAATTCAGCACGTGCTTGATCTTGCTACCATAGTTCATGATCTCGATAAGTTCATTGAGATCTTCGAACTCATCAAAACATTCTAATTTCTTTGCCAGCTTTTCGAGTTCTTTTACACTCTTTACCGTTTCTTTTACAATACTCATTTTACTTTCCTCCTGTTTGTTATATTAACATTATTTAATCATTTTCCAATAATAAATTATATCATATTATTGCCTCCTTAAAATTATACCTGTATTGTATTCAAATTAATAATATACATTTAGAAATTCAAAATCCTAGAAAATGAGTATCTTAATGTATATTATAAGTTACATAAAAATGGGCTCCCCATAAAGGGGAGCCTACTTTCTTCTTCGTTTTGATGATGTAGCATTCATTTTAGCAAAACGCTCGTCAATGATCTTTCTGAAATGATCGATCGGTCCTATACTACCGACATTGACGTGCCTTTTATAATGCTGCATCCAATACTCATATATTGTAAATATCCAGAGTATGGATGCGTCTGGATTATATACCAATGTTTTTGGTAATTTATTTTTGTCAGTATAATAGATTTTTCTGTTACGAACTCTTTCTGTGCGGATTATATTCGTACATAAATTGATTTCGTACTGATCGTTATTGTATGGACTATCCTTGAAATATCTCCAAGATTTCCATGACCTTGTTTCCTCAGACCATTTTGAATTGAACTTCAGAAACATTGTCTTCTTTAATTCATAAGGCATTGTCTCATCCGCATATGCCGGGAAGCACTCATTTATCAATTTTTCTAATAAATCTTCCGGCATCATCATTGCTACACTCAAGTCTATTGGTAATAGTCTTGGGTAGTATGGCGTTGAGAAAGGAGTATCAAAATCTACTTCAATCATAGTTTCCTGACCATGACTGTTAATTACAGAAGTAAGTGCCATTTATTTCACCTCATAAAATGATACAAGGGCTGAAGCTAATTCTCTGGCATCTATACCAGCTGCTTCGTTAGCCCATGTTTCTTCAGCTTGCATCAGATAACTACATACCTTTGTATATACATTTGCAACTGAAGGTACTGTTATAGATTTATCATGGTTTTCTATATATGTATCTAATTTATTAAGCTGCAGCTCTGTTAAGTTTTCATATTTCTCTTTTAAGCTGATAGCATGACCAATCTCATGCCTCAGCATTAATGTTAATTCATTCAATCTACTTTCATATTTATCTCTAGCTAACAACAGATGAGGATATACGTGGTCGCATAGTAAATATACGCAATTTATCTTCACCGATGTTTTCTTTGTCAATTTGCTCAGTATCACTGTTCCGGAAGTTAATGCAATGACATATGAATCAGGGGTGGCCAACTGAGTGGCCACCTTTCCCTGTAATTCATTTGTGCATGTAAAGACAAGCTGTAAATCCGGAACATGATATTCCTTGCACAGCTGTCTCCAGATTCCGAGTATATCTTGAGCAGGTGTTACAGTCTTTTTCTTCTTATTTGATCTGGTCAGCAAAGACCAAATTTTCTGAAACACATCCGCTAGCATGTAAATGTCCACCTCCTGATGGATCAATCTCGCGTGCCATTAAATGACACGGTACAAACTTTTCATTCTCGCGAGAATAGAATGAATAACTCCATTTCTGGATTTCTTCATCGAAGTTATAACGGCAATAACCATCATACTTTTCAAGCAGATCTCCAGCAATTCTTGCACCGTGCTTATCCGTTTCAATTGCAATTAATTTGTAATCTTCACCATCAAGTGACAGTGTGATTTCCTTAGCTGATTCGCGAAGTTTTGGAATCTCTTTCTCCTCCTCAGCTAAAACAATCTGACCGTTTGTTACGATAGCTGTCATCAGTCTCATATCGTCATTCTGGATTTTACCCCAGATATTTGACATAGGACTGATATCACCTTCGAACTTTTCGATCAGCTTCTTGATCTGTGGAAGATGATATTCCTGCGGACCATTAGCAAAGTCAATAAGACCTGCAGTGAATTCAGGAGTTTCTTTGAATTCCTTATGGGCCACATCCTGATCATTAACCAGTCTGAATCCATATGGTATTCTGATCAGACGATCAGTCATATCATCAAGGATGACATGGCTATAGCCAGGACCAAATTCGTATGTGTGCTTCATTGGTTCTTTTCTCCATGACTCAGGCATGTTGACATAGATCCAACAAAGCAGTGTTGCGGATTCACTGATGTCATAGAACTTGATTACCTTTTCCATGTAAGCGAGTTCTTCGGCATCCATTTTGGTTTCCATATATTCCTGATTTCTGTGGTGATCTATATGGATAACCTTACAGCCTCTGATAAGGCATTCCTTTATGATTCCGAATGTTTCTGGATTCAATGCAATGTCTACAAAGAACCAAGTTTCATCCGGAATAATTTCTGGAAGCGAAAATGGTCTATTGTAATCATATGGAATGAAATCAGATTCCTGCATCATTGAAGTAACTCCGTATTCTCCATAAATTATTGCAGCTGATGCTCGTCCATCGTTATCTGCCTTATGGTAGAAAATCTTCATATTTAACCCTCCATTATTTCTAGCCTTGTAACTTTCTTATCGAATTCCGATTCATATGTAATATCAATCGGATCATCCTTAATATATGCATTGTAAAATTCCTCGTCATATTCAATGTCATCAAATATAACTGGATAATCCTGCTGCATCTTGATTAATAGTGGAATGAATACCTGCTTGATATGTGGGTGCGCACCCGAAGCACATCTGAGTGCAAATACATTTCTGAGTGATCTCACATTGACAGTCATTCTAATCTCGCACTTAAGTGACTGATTGAGAAGCTGTCTAGCTTCCTGAGCCTTAGCACCAAGACTCATCATCTGATTATAAGCCATCTCAGATGTGAGACATGTATTTTTCCACAAGTCATATATTTTATCATTGTTCTTGATTGTGATCGGCTCGATGAATGTAATGTCCGATTTATTATACTTGCAGTACCTTGTGCTTTCAACCGAATAGCCAGCCATTCTGTGACGTGTTAATTCAGCGAGAACACCGCGGTCAGTTATGATATCGAAGGTGAACGACACATGTTCAAGAACAGAGGTGTGCCCACTCTTGATGATATTTCTTACCAGATTCTCATCTGGACCAGCTGGTTCTGACTGATAGCACTTTCTAGCCGACCTATTTAATTTTCTTAATACATCAGCTCCACACAATGCATCAATTATCTTCACTGATGGCTTCCTGATTATCATCTTCGTGTCCTCCTCCAATAAACATTCTAAACGTTTCTTCCATGAATTTCTTCTCTGTCAGCATGTGAGTGATCTCTGAATAGATGCAGAGTACGTCTGTAAGCATAAAGATTACTTTTCTATCTTCAGCCGCATTATACTTTTCAACTGGTACTCCAAGATCTTCGAGAGCACTTGTTACACTGGCTTCGATTTCAGGAATGTGTTCGCCCTTGAATACCGCAACGAGCTGCTGGTGCATGAGATTCACCATTTCCTTAATATTGTCAAAGCTTTCCATAAGCTCATTAAATACGGATGCAGTGAATCCCATGTTCATTACTTCGCCATATGAAAGAATGATAGAAAGTTCACCAACCGCTGGATCAGTTGAATCTCCTTCAGGAATATCCTTTGTTTCCTCCGGTGCTTCCGTAACCTTTTCGTCTCCCTGATTAGCTGTTGATTCAGCTATAATCTTATCGAGAAATTCTTCATTCTGTGCTGTGATCTCACTTAGTGTCATCACTATTTTCCTCCTTTATTATATTATCCGCGATCATTAGTTCCTGTCTTGACAAGAGTTCGCGGAGTTCGTCGATAATTGTGGTATAACGTACTTCTTCTTCAAGTCGTACAGTGTCCGAAATTGTTTCAATGATTTCATTCATGACATCACCAAATTCCTTGATGTCGAACTGCTTGATATCGTAATACATCTCATAAGTAAGATGATCAATAGATCTCTTAAGATTTGTGATTTCCTGCGGTGAAACCACTTTATTATTTTCCATAATGTATTTCATGTGCTGAAACATTCTTAAGTGTTTAATTAACTTTTTGCTATTCATTTATGATTACCTCCATATAATCAATACACCTTGTATTGTAGTTTTTAGGAAAGGGGAAATTATTATGTTGCAATTTTCTATCATCACAATCACAACGTTTGTTACTATGTTAGTATCAACAACTCGTTATATCGCAACAGCTTGTTTTAGAAAGGATATTTCTAGAACTTTGCCTCTCTTTTCAATCATTTATGGTGTAGGATTGGCATTGGCTGGTTACTACGCAACGAATGTTGATATGGGTAACAACGTTATCGAAGCATTCTTCATCGGACTTTCAGCAGGTGCAGCAGCAACCGGATTCAATCAGGTTGGCAAACAGCTTTACAAAGGTCTCGATATTGAATTCGATGACAGTGAAGAAGTGTCAACAGAAGATGAGATCGACGAATCTTTCGGAACTTTATCTAATGAAGATCTCAGTAAATAATAATTTAAAATCGAATCTATAAAATTATCCGGGGGCTTGGACCCCCGGATTAATTTTAAAGCGTATGAAAATTCACTTCGGAAATACTTGTTGACCATCCTTTATGACCATATAATTATCAGCCACGATATGATCATTGGAAAATGCCTTAGTAATTTCCTGAAGATATTCCGGAACTTTGTAGTTTCGTAATACTTCACGCTGTGTGCGTGTGACCTTCATGAGAGATCCATCTGTGTCTAAGACTTCGACGAGTTTACCCTCAATACGCACACATTCGATTTTTTTCCCCTTTTTGCTCATATACTTCTCCTTTCCGAAGGATCAGTAGAAGGAATTCCATCCACCTCCTCCGCTTATGTACATAATGCCGCTGTACATACTATCATCTTGATGCAAGAAGTAATAGTCGACAGCATCTATACATTCAGGGGTAGTATTGCCATAGAATGAGTCTTTCAAATAGTATCCCACAAATTGACCAGGATATGAAAGGACTGAACTTATGGAATCACCCCAATATCCATTATGTAGACGATTCATTACAACCGCTACAACTTTTGCCTTCTCATACAAAGGCACATAGTCGCTTCCATATTCGGATGTGACTACATTTATCAAATATATTCTTTCTGCTTCCGAAACATAGTCTAATGCAGCATGGTATCTCTCGCGATCTGCGTCCAGATCAGGAGTTCCATATCTGTACGAGACATATGACCAGCCATGATCTCCATCATCAGAATAATATGTCTGACCTGCTGATGCTGGTTCTGGTTCTGGCTGTGGTTCTTCCTGAATTGGTTCTTCATAAACGGGTTCTTCTATAATAACTTCTTCCTTTATCTCTGGTTCAGGTTCAGGTATTATTTCAATAACCGGTTCATTCTGAATTACTTCTGGTTCAGTTTCTGGTATTGTTACTTCTGTTACTACAACACGTTCGGTGGCTGGAACGTTTGAAGTTACAGGCACTGTTTCAATGACTGTAATCTTCTTGGTTACTGCTGCTTTTGCTGTCGTTATAGTAGTAACTGATGAAGTTGTTTTAGTTTCTGATGCGTTTGTAGTTATCTCAGTCATGGTTGAAGCAAGGGATTCTTCAATCTGAGATTTACTCGCTGTATTTAACTTTCGATCTGAAACCGCTGTTACCAGTGCAATTACAACACACCAAATAGAGAGTGCAACAACGATTCTGCTGAATGCTCTATTCTTTGCATCAATAATTGCAAAATTATTTTCCTGCTGTTTATTTTTCTTTTTGCCTTTGAAATTCATTACCTTATTTTTTCCTTTCGTTTCTAATTGACCTGAGTTTGAATCTCTATTCTTTTAGATTCTATGGATATTTTATTCTCTTGAATTTCTTCATACGCATATTCCAAATCGACAGCAAAGACTTGGAATTATAATGAAATAGATTCACTATAACATGTTGTTGCTTCGATTTACAAAATATTAATAATTGAACATACGTCCGAGAGTATGTACAATTAATGTAGTATGTCGAAAGGAGAATTGTTATGGCAATATTAGGCAATATTGACATTACTCAGGTCCTCGTCAGCATGTTAGGAGCAGGTGGATTGTCAGGTACTTTAGTTGCAATATTTTCACGTCGTAAATATAAGATTGAAGCTTTAAAATTGGAAGAAGAACTTCGTGCATCTCGCGAAGAAGCTACCAGAAAATCAATCGATTACATACAACAGAAAATGACAGATATTGCAAAGAAATATGAAGAGGAATGTGATGCTCTTCGTAGACGAAACGAGGAACTCGATTCTAAAATTTCAGACTTATCTAACAGACTCCAAACACTGATGGAGTGGGTTGTGGTAGATAATAATCAATACCGTACATGGTTAGAAAATGAATTAATGAAATTAAATCCCGATATAACTTTTCCAACATGTAAGCCTGCTCCGATTCAAACACGTCCAGTCGAGACTGACGAACATGAATGAAACTTTTAAGAGGGCCCTCTCAGGGGCCCTCGAAGAAGTTAATATTATAAATAATCAATATTCATTTATGTACTATCGATTATTGCTGATTTAGAAACAATGATTTCGCTAACGATAAATATTTTATCGCCTACACTATTGATACTGATAATGTTGTTCGCTCTATTAACGAACATATTTTTCTTTGCCATGGTTTTTCTCCTTTGGTTAATTTGATATAATTGGAAATCATTTTCTTATATCATAATAATAATATACATACGGATTTTAGGAATCCTCGGTCCATCGAATATCTCGAGTATTCAATGCTAATGATCTTAAAGTCTTTGCTCTTGACTTCATCCATATCTTATCCATTAATACTGATTCATCATAGATATCATAGTAATGACATTTCTTTGGTATGTATCTGATTCGTCCAAATACCTGTCGAGCACAGACTTGCGAAACGTAGGGACTACAACAAATAATATCTGTTATACCTGGAATATCAGTACCAGTACCAGCTGATCCAATAGTTGTAATGATTATGTCAGCATGTTTAGCTCTTTCGTTTTCACTCTTACTATTTCTTGAATGCATTGTTCTGATTTCTAATTCATAATCAAATGATTTGTCAGTATTTAATGAGAATAAGAATTCTTGGAATTCATCACAAAGATCAATCAATGGCATGAATACAATCATCTTTGAATGAGGATCTTCTTCATAAGTCATACGAACTAAATCGCGACATGCTTTGAAATGTGTGTGATTCTTATCATATTTAATAACCCATCGTCCATATGTTGCAGAGTTCATGCTCTTTGAACCGACAACGCGATAGTGATAAATGTTTGGTTTACAATGTGTATTAACACAAACAGTGATATAGTCAACCCATTTCTTTGGTCGATTATCAGTTAGAGTTGTTGACTCTTTATAGAAGATTGTATTTGAGAATGCATATTTGAAGATGGCGTTTTCTTCTTTAGCTGATCGAGCATTTGTTGCAGTCATGTAGATATTTCTTTTTACATTCATGACAGCATCCATTGTCAATGTATTTCGGAATTCAAGATGTGCTTCATCAATAATCTTTAATCCAATACCGAGATTCTCGGTGAATTTCTCCATATCATGTAAGCTACCAATTCTACTTAATGATGCTCTGAAAGTAGCATGAGTTATCAAATATACATCATAATTCGGTTTATAAAAACCATTGACAATATCAAATACTTCTTCAGTTGATACAATCTCATGAATTTCTTTTGAGGTGAATCCATTCATTTTACACAATGATCCAACCCACTGAGTTCTTAGATTATCACGATGAACTATTATCAATGTCTTTAGTTTGAATAAACCAATTCCATATCCGGCACAAAAGGTTTTACCCAAATCCCGGAGCTTTCACAACAAATAATTGTGATGCCCCAAGATTATCAGCATGCCCTCCTTGTCCACATATAAAATCAATAACATCTCGTTGTTCGGTATTTCTCGGAGCAATAATCTCTTCCCAATCAAATTTCATTTCTTCATATCTGTGACATGGAAAGTTAATGAATTCTGAATCAGGTAGAGTTCTCCTTAAATAGTTTGGATCTATTCCCTTATGAAGGTATAATGTATCAGAATCTTCATCATATAGAAATCCCAATGATTTAGTTTCTTCAGCAAATTCATCTTCATAAGTTAATACGTCCAATAATTGTTCAAGATCTTCCATCGCATCCAAACCAGGTTTGATTGTAATCGATGTAGCTCGAACAGTTATAGTGTATTTACTCATATTAATCATCCCTTTTGCGTCGATAAATATATTTTGTATCGAAAGCTACTTTTTCTTTATACTCGTTATAATCAAGCTTTGTTTCTCCTAAGAATTCACCTGTCTTTTTATTATATACTAAACAAGTGAATTTTTCATAAGGATTGAATTCTTCCTCTTCATTCTTAAAAGCATTATATAACTTTTTAAATATATTCATTTAGATTATCCCTTTCAATTTAAAATAAAAGAGGGGACAAAGGTCCCCTCATAAGATTATGTTAAGCTGGCACGAATAACTTTTACATTACCACGTAATTCTTTTGCACGTTTAGGTGGTGTATTAATTGTTGATACTCCTAAACTTGAGATTGGTACATGTACTTCTTTGCCATTATCGAGATGAAGTGTAATTCTCTGATGTTCATCACAGCAGAATACTCCAATCAAATCTTCTCTTGGGGATAACTCGATGATTGGTTTGAAGTTGGCATACTTCTTACCAGTATTCAAATACTTTGAATGGTTAACACGTAATCTACCGAGTGTAGTTACATAACAGATTAATGGTTTATTCTCTTTGAGTATAAACATACCAGAGATATTGTCAATTGGATCTTTACTTAACATTCTACCATTACCTGTTACAGATACGAGTATGTCGGATATCTTGATACGTTTACCAAATCCATCCTTTGTGTATACCAGTATATCATCAGAGTTATTCTGAACTTCCATCGCTGCAACAACAGTTTCATTGAAATCCAATGTAGCTAACTGATATACTTTCTTCTTCTTACCCTTTAATGCATCGATCGGAGTCGATTTGATTCTACCGAAGTTTGTTAACATCATCAAGCAATTAGAGAAGTTTGATACAGCTGTTACACATTCATACATTTTACTGTTTGCTATTGATAATAATGCAGTTGGTGCATCATGACGAAGCTCACGTGTATCAACCCAAACATACTGAGCTGTGTTATCTAACAGACAAACCATATCACCATTCAATGGCTTTATATCAGATGATATCGCAGCAAGATCATTTGTCTCTGCAAAGATGACATTACCATCTGGCAATATATGAACAGTTCCAACAGCTTTAGCTTCATCACTCATATTAGATGAAATGATTCTGCTCTTTCTTGGACCACCATAATTGTCCCTGATTTCTAATAGATCATCGATAATGATATCTTTGATCTTATCGTCATTTTCAGTTGCTGTCTTAATGAAATCGATATCTTCTCTAACTTCCTTTATTGCTTCTTTTGTCTTTTCATATTCTTCTCGAGTAATACGATAGATCTTCAATTCAGCAATATATGAAGCCTGTGAAGTGGTTACTTTGCCTTTATATTCTTTAACCAAAGCTTCGATAATTCCATTTCTATTTTTACAAGATCTAACAACTGCAATAGTTCTTTCAAGGTTCTTATCATTTAACATGAATGCGATACCTTCTAACATGTTAAGCTGTGTTGATTTAGCAACTAATTCTCTCAAGAACCATGTACGTTTATCATCAAATCGTTGAGCTATCCAATCACCTAAAATCTCTTCAGGTGAGAAATTTCTTGTTCGATATGTTGAATCAATAACTGTGATATTTGATGTACTTAAACCTGCTCTGAAACCTGGAATCTTTCTGAATAACTTGTTAACGATATTCTGAACATTACATGGCTTACAACGAATGACATATTTCATTTCTTTTGAAATGTCTTTTGATTCTTCTTCAGCAGATAATATCTCTGGAATTCGTTCTTCTGGAGAATCCTGAATAGATCTTAACTTAGCATCGATCTTATCAATGAATTCCATATATGGAGTATTGTATATTGTGATTGTATAGTTTACATTATCAATCTCATATACAGATTCCATTGTAAATCTACCAGCTTCTCGAACATAAATGTTACAACCAGTTGGTGAGTCTGGTACGAGATGAATCTTTGGTCTCTTCAAACCAAGCTCTTTGATGACCTTTGGATCAACTCGCATTACATTATAAACATTTGGTGAGAATGATAAATATTCAGATATTGAATTCTTATTCTTCTTCATATAATGATACGCAGCATGTCTGAATTCTTTATCGAAATTAATGATCTTAATTGTAGCATCAGTAATCTCATTCAGATTATATGGTGGCATATCACAAGATAATGTATAACCAATACCACCAGTACCATTCAACAGAATAACCGGGAATCTAGCTGGCAATGTGAATGGCTCAATGGATGTATCGTCATAACTTGCCATCATATTTACTTTACCATCAAATTCTTTAAAGAATACATCCATCGCAAACTTTGATAATTTTACTGAGTAATATCTATCAGCTGCATAGTCATCACCCGATGTTATGTTACCAGTATTACCTTCACCATTCATCAATGGAATGTTGTTTGAGAATTCCTGACAACTTTTTGCCATGATCTCATTCATTTCCTGTTCACCATGAGGAGAGAACTTACCGACATCGCCTTTGAGTACTGATGCTTTCACCCATCTTTCCCCATAGAACTTATAAGCTGCATATAACAGTCTACGGGTAATAGGCTTTAATCCATCACGAATAAATGGAATTGCACGAGCCATATTAATATTAACACCGTACAGCGCCATATAGTTCGTGGCCATATCACACATTTCTTGTTCTTTTTCTCGTGAAATCATTTTCCTATTTTCCTTTCATATTATAAATTTGCATCAACATATTCGAACAATTCGGATATGCTTGGTACATTCATCCATGAATAACACATCGACATGATGTTACCATTCTTGTATGAATTTATAATTGGCCCAGCCATATCTTCATCATGTGGCTTATTATTTGAATCATACCAGAAGTATTCTTGATTCAATGATTTGTTCGGAATATTCCTGAAACGATACTGATCATTATCAATTACCATCTTATACAACAGAGTCATCGGATCCTGGTTAGTACCCATCTTTGATGATGGATAATATGATTTCGCATCGGCATCAAATGCAACGAAGATGAAGTTATTTGTGTTTCTACCATTCAAGTATAATCCCGTCGGTTTATTCTTTAATGGATCAGCAACATAAGCTCCCTTATAATGAGAATCCGCATTCTTATCAACTTCCAATGCACATGCCTGAACAAATCCAATCTTCTCATAGAAATATTCTCGACAATTTCGAACGATATGAGTTTCCTGATAACACTTTGAATACTGAGTACAGAAGTTGTATGATCTTGCATAGAATGCCGCAGTATCCATCGTATTAACATCAATAGCATACTGCACGACAACGTCACGGATATTATATAACAAGAATAGTATCAGATTCGTATATGCTGCTTCACGGAATGTACCTTCTTCGGCAACATTAATCTTCTGAATACCTGCTTCATCTTTACCAATATCCGTCAACTTCATTGAACGTTTCTTCTGCTGACTCTTTCTTGTCAATGCATAGTTCTTCATCTGACACATATACTGAGTCCATGTTGAACAATAGAACCAGTCCTTTGAACTTTCCGGAGTTACATTTGGATCCTTATTTTCCTTATAATAAATCTTCTTAGTGATGAATTCATCTGGAACCATTATATCGACTGGATCATATCCAAGATAAGCAATCCTATTTGTAAGATAATTATCATCAAACTCAGCATTCCATGATAAACAGAACCATGGTCTATATTTATTAATATAATCAAATACAGTTTTGATCATATCAATCTCTCGTTCAAATGGGAATAGATGTAATCGAATATCGAAGTCTCCGATATACATTTTATTATCCACATCATCTTCGATAATCATTCTCTTGAATTCTTCTTGATGAGTATTCAACCAGTCCCAATCTTCACCTTGCTTCTCTAGTAACTGATGGAACTTCGAATGTAGTTTGTACTTTGGTCTTGGACCTAATGCAAATACAGCCACAATCTTCTGAGCTGGCAATATCAATGTTACCGCATTAACTGGTTGAGTTACATCATAATGATTCTTCAAGTCAATTGTCTTATCTATGACATCACATTCTATATCCAAGAATCCTACTTCTACATGTCCGATATCTGCTTTGTTTCCATACTTCCAAGCCCAGTTCAAACGATAATAAACGTCTGGTAAGAAGTCTGCTTTAAATACCCAAGGACACTTTAGCATATGATCTTTAAATGCATCTTGGAATATTACATCTTTATTCTTTTCATAGAACTCTTTATATTCCCCACCGATGTTTTCAGCTATCATTTTTGTTACTTGAGAAGGTTTGCAATATATCTTATAACAATCCTCAATCGGTGCTTGAGAAATCTGATATTGGTTTGTCCTCTTCTCATTATTAAGAAACCAGATATCAATGATTGGTTCTTCATAATAAACTTCCAATCTCTTCGTATTGGAATTCCAGATAATAACTTCAAAACATTCTGGATTGTTCTGAGATCTCTTATAATATCTCACGTCCACAAGCAGGCTACCTTCGGGATATTCCACGTTCTTTAGTAGCTCTATTTTCTCACCCATCAATTCAACTTCCTTTCATAATGTTTTTGATTAGTATCTCACTATCCGTAAAAATAATATACGTATATAGATCAACAATATGTAATGTTGTAATGATAGCATTTAACGACTCCTTTTAAAAGACACGCAACCTATCTATTGGTTGTAATAAACAAATTTGTTTTCTTCATTGGGCTTTCGGTGTCCGGCTTACACCGAGTACTATCCTTTCATTTTAAGAATTTTGACATCGTACAATCAAGTTCTTGACAAATCCTCTCCGCTATCATTACAACATTAAAAATATAAATAAAGAGAGGGGCTTCGTGCCCCTCTCTCATTTATATTTATTTTTCCATTAATATTCTAATGGTGAAATGTTGTCATCCTGATAGTATTCAGTATGTTCTAAAACTATCTCAACTTCATTGCCATTTTCATCGTAATAATATTCTTTAACGATTTGAATCTTATTACCAGCTGCGGCAACATTATTGACAAGATTTTTCCAATCTTTACGATCACCATCAAATGATTGCTGAAGGCCGATCTGATTACCATTTCTATCAGTTACGATATACTTGTATTTGCGGCGTCCCTGTAACCATTCAAATCCTTGACCAACTGCTGAATTATTGATAGCTTGTCCAACCTTGGAATTATTCAAATTGTTTCTAACATTCTGAACAACTCCAGGATTATTATTGTTATTTTCTGCTACAGCTGGAGGATTCTGGCCCTGATTTTGTCCAGCTGGTGGATTAACACCTTGCTGGCCAGTCGTCTGAGTTTGATTCTGGTTCTGATTCTGGTTTTGCTGCTGAGTATTAGCATTAGCATTCTTTGGATTATTAGTGATGAAAGCTTCGATAGCTTTAAGACTCTCCGTAGAAGCACCGACCAGTTTAAGGCAATAATCATTAATTGTATTAGCCAATGTATTGATTACTGTCTTTAATGCTGCATCCATATCTTTGAGATTCTGAGTAGCTTCAGTAGTTAATGGTTTCTTATTTGGAGTATTTTGAAGCTGCTTAACAAGATTAGAAATCTTAGTAGCTCGATCACTAAGAGCATTCATTGTTCTAGTAATAGAATCAAGATGTGTATATACTTCGATGATAGTATATTTAACCGCTCCATCAACATATAAAGCTTTTGAAGCTTTCTGAGTTTTCAGTATATTATTTGCTTTTTCACGTTCTTTGACAAATAATGCATTGTCATTATTAAACGCAGTAATCATTCCCTTAATACTTTCAGCTTTAACTTCATATGGTTCATGATCTTCGCCATTTGTAGTCATACCGCCAAAAGTACCATTTAAAAAGTTTATGAGTGCATCAACGTGTTTCACAACAACTTGCTGGACTAAATTATTTATTTCTTCTATGTTTATTGGAAGAATAACACTGATGATGGATTTTCCTGTTTTTACATTCTTAACGCTTGTCGCTTGTCCACCTTGTATAGCTCCATTAACAGCTGAATTCCAATCAAAGTATAACATAGCAGAAGGATACTTCTGTGAAAGTTCCTGATTGAATTCATTTAACTTTGCCTGCCAATAAGCTGGATCTTTATCAATGGCATTATTAACATTAGATTCAGACTTAGTTGCAGCATCCTTACCAGAAAACAGATTTTTTATGCTGACAACGATGAATCTGATACAAGCAAAGATCAAACGAGGAATGAAGAAAAGAATAGAGATAAGAATATTTTCCTTGCCAGATCCATCTTTCTTATCACGACGAGGATCGAATTCCCATGCCTTTTCTTTCTTATTATTATCAGATTTTTCTTCAGATTCATTATTATCATTTGAATTATTATTGCTAACAGTTCCTGATGTTGGTGAAGGGTTAGCCTGCTGTTCCTGGTTCTGATTCTGATTATTGATCGCTTCAGCTTCCTGGAATACTACAGATGGAATGAGTGTTGACAAATAAGGTATATTATCAATCTGATCCAGCGTATAATGTTCCATTAATCTGATAAGCTTATCATAGCTTTCAATAAGTTGTTCACATGCCAACATCTCATATTCAAAATCAGTTTCATTGATTTTATTAAGACTATCAAGGCATGCTGATACTATACTATTCATATTACTCATCCTCCTCTACATTATATTCTTCCATCCAAGATAAGTCATATTCAGTAACAGTGATGTTATTATCTGTAATTAACTTTCTGAGATGGTGGTCAAGATTCTCTGCAGAAGCAGGATCAAATGTTGACTTATTATACAATGAATCAATACCGATCTTCTCGACAGATGAATAGTTATCAACGATCCATTCGAGATACTTTCTTACTGCAGGATCAATATCCTTCTTATTTGCCAATGTACTCTTAGCAATCTTTACAGCCGCATAGTTACGTTCTGTAGTAGAAGGATATGGTGATCTGATTGAATTTGAATAAGCTTTTTCAGCATCATATAATGCTTTAAGCTGGTCTGAACGAAGATCGTTAGCTACATACTTTCTCTTCTTAGTATTTACTTCGAAGAATGTTACTGGTAATCCATACATACCAGCAAACATATCACAATAGAACTCTTCATTGTTCTTGATTGCTGTACCCTTACGAGTCTTTATGTCACCTGCTTCATACTTCTTCTTTTCAGAAGCATTCTTGATTGACTTGATTGCATTACCAAGTAATCCGCCACCACTGAAGATGAGACCAGCTATCGTTAATCCAGTACCACCCGAAGCAGCACCGATTAAACCTAAAGCAAGACCTACAACAGTACCGAGATTGTATATTGGTCTGGTAGACTTAGCAAAGTCAACTTTATCAGCTGCCTTATTAAGCTTCTTAACCTGAGACTCAACATTCTCATGCATTGTACCGCCTTTGCTTTCTTTATCCTTATCCTTAGCTTCAGCAGTTGGTTTCTTCTTTTCTTCTTTCTTCTTGTCTTTCTTACCAGGAACTTTACCAAAGATAGAAATGAGAGTTAAGTCGGCGATAAGCTTCTTCTTTTTACCACCAGAAATGTTGACGCCATCCATTGCATTGAGTGTATCAACCATGTTGCCGATGATTGCGATCTTAGCCTTTGGATCTTTTGCTTTTGAAGCAGTATCCATACCAGCAGCTACACATGCATTGATTGATGTATTCAATACTCTTAATGCAGATGAAATGTTATGGAATATTTCATGACACATTATAGATACGAAGTACTGACCAAACAATGATGGATCATCTGGAACACTCTTTTCAATAAATGAGTTGTAAGTGATAATGCTGATTGGTAAACCATTGAGCTGGAAGCCCTTTGACTTACTGATTGTAACCTTGTGCTTAACTTCTTCATCAACGATTGGTGTAGCAACATTACCAGCTTTCTTACCCTGGTTAGTAAGAACACGGAATGTCAATCTACAGTCAAACTGCTGTGATAATTCAGATAAAGCCTTATTGAACTTCGCATGATTTACAAGTTCAAAGTAATTGATTTTCTCAATTCTATTATCATCCTTATATTCAGCACGAATCTCATTGATGAGTTTAACAGCATTCAGAATGTGCTTATTATCAAACTTCATGTATGATACATCAGCTGCAGAAACTTTCTTTTCTTCTGAAGCTTCTTGATAGATAACCGGCTTAACAAAGTCAATACCCTGCTCCATCATAATTGCATAACCGAGATTACGAGTATTACCATATCTACCGAGCATTTCAAGAATATTTGCAGATTCATTAACATTCTCTTCCATATCAATTTCATCTGCACTGACACCACCGCCGATGTCTACCTTTGTTCCAACTGGTTCTGGAGCTTCATCGCCCATTTCAGCTGTCAATGGATTGTTTTCATAATTCTTGAAGTTCTTTGCCATAACAGGCTTTGCTGATTCATGTAAAGATGTACCGATTGTGATATCATCTTCATCAGTAAAGTATGATAAACCAGAAGGCTTTTCACAGCAAGGTTCATCCTTACAATCAGGAATTAATCCTTTTTCTTTCAGCTTCTTAACATACTTTCTTGCACAGTCACTCATAGGAGCATCAACCAAACCTGAATCATATACAAGAATTTCATTACCTTCATCATCGATATGACGTGCAATTACCTGTCCCTTTGATGGGTTTGCTTCATTATTGATATGCTCTTTGAGCTTATTCTTCTTTATACAGTCATGCTGATAATCATCGAGTTTATCATCAACACGCTGAGAAATATAATCCATTACAGCACCGACTGATTGTATGATGGCTTTAGCATTACCAGATACATTCTTTATTGGTGGAGCAATAATGGTATCTCCTTCAACCTTAATATTCTTGGAAATCGGATTACTGAGAATATTGGTTGAAGGAATTCCATACATCGCCGCAACAGATTCCAGAGCTACTATTAAATCTTCAGATTCATTAATAGTCTGAGTGATTTGTTCCATTGTAATACCATCATCCATCGGATTATGTATTTCAAATGACATATGGGATTCCCCCTTTCAATATTTAATTATGTTGCATTGTTTGTAGTATTAGTATCAGTTGTAGTAGATGCATTAGCATTCTTATCACGTGTCTTATACTCTCTAACTACGTCAGAAAGGATCTGATAGTTCTTGCCCCAGAAGCTATTTTTGTATGCTGCATAATCCTTGTTGTTCTTAGGACAACCGATGATTGCATTAGTAAGACCCTGAGAAACAACCTTTTCTGCACGAGACATTTCTCTTGCAAATGCGATCATAACCTGGCTCTTACGTTCAGCCTTAGCTGCTTCTGTTTCAGTTTTCTCAGGAACTTTAGCTGCCGTTTCACCATCACCATTCTGAACGGCTTCAGTTTTTTCTACATTCTTTGCTGCAGCTGCTTTTGCTGCTTCTTGTTCAGTCTTTGTTAACTGCTGCTGAATCAATGAATTTGCTTTCTTAACCTTTTCATTATAAGTATTAAATACTTTACTAATGCCACTCTGAGTACCTGTTAAGTTTGCATAAATATCATTAAGCATTGCACCTGTAAGATTTACAGAATCTTCAACCTTTGGTTCTTCGCCGTTCTGGTTGTTATATAATACATAATTTACAAGAATCTTCGTTCTATTTTCATCAGTACTATTATTTGCTGTCTTTGTTGCATCAGCTGATCCATTTGTTGGATCTGTTTGAGTATTAAGCATTTTTTGTGCAATGGCGTCAGGATACATCTGTTTGATATATGAATTAACATCATCGAGACTGGTCTGAGCATCTTGTCCCTGAACTTCCTGATTAACAGTAGTAGTTCCATCAGCAGCTTTTTCAAGTCTTTCACTAATGAATTTATTTACTACTTCTTCAGGTTTCAGATTTGAAATAGGTTCCATCTGAATGTTATACTGAACATAGTTTGAAACCTTGATTTGGAATGTTCCATTACCATCACCAAGAGCTTTACTGATTTCATCAACAAGTGATTTATTATCATTGATCCACTTGATCATCTTTTCCTGAGTCTTTTCCCAGTTACCGAAGTACTGACAACATACACCATTCCACCATTCCTGGATCTTTGCCCAGAACTGTGCAAATGTATGCTTAGCCTTTGCAACGTTACCCATGTCTGATTCTTTTGTATTAGAAACTACCATAGCTTTTGGAGCTTCATCAGCTTCAAGAATGAATGCTTCCTGAAGAACCACATTACCGTTTTCATCTTCAGTATACACGTCACCGCTTTCTTCATATAAGATTCCTGGGATCATTGTATCTCTCATTGTATCGGAGAAATCGAATACTACTGTATTGAGATGATAAAGCTTCATCAATACTCTTGTAAGGATATCACCCAACAATGTAAGGAATTCAGTTGATAACTGTCTTGGAATTGACCATTCATCATTCTTACGAACATCAATGATTGCTTCCATTACATTTGCAATTCTCATTGCACACTTAACGAGCTTCTTTGAATCTGTTTCATGGCAGCATGGCATAAACATCTTACAGATTACATCAAACTTTGCAGTGATTGGATCAGATGTCTGGTTGCCTGGATTATCACGACGATAGTTCAAATCATAGTAAGCATTACCAAACATGATCTTGTCCATCCAGTTAGGATCTGAAGGGAACTGTACATCTGGTCTGTGATATGGATCATCATAGTCTGATCTGTTCATCCATTCACCGAACATCATTCTCAGTAATGAATGAGCTTCATCCTTTTCCTGTGGCTCATCTGGATCGAAATATTTGTTGAGTATCTGATTGAATGGTGATCTTGGATTTGACATTACATACTTCAATGCCAAAGAAGTATTCTTATAGTATTCATGATCATCAGATAAAGCAATATCTCTGAAGTTTAATCCGAATGGGATAATGCTTCTTACTTCTGAATCAACCTTTGTAATGTGATAGCATTCAGTATACATTTCATCAAATGCACGAGAACGATCACGAGCTGCAAATCGTGCAACTTCGACTTCTGCAGTTTCTGGAATATATTCCTGAGCTTTACCAGAGAATACTTCGAATACATTATTCAGTTTCTCTGAAGATTTATCAAGGTTTTCCTTTATTCCACCTGGAGATGGAACTGGTTCATCCGTAACAGAAATACCAATACTCTTAAGAATGTAATCGCAGAATGTTGAGCATACCTGAGCATATTTATTCTTATTCTTGATTGGTTTATTTCTTAAATAATTCAAGAATAATGTAGCATCAAATGTTGTGTTATGATGAGCAAAGTCTTCGATCTGTTCCTTGATGATTTCATAGTTTCCATTACTGATGTAACCAACCATGATTGCAATTTCCTGATTCTTCTGTTTCAGATCATTGATTGAATCAATTGTAAAACCAAAACCAGTTTCACCAGAAACATAGTTCTCACGATGTTCGCCACGAGATGTGTATGTATAAATCTTTCTGCAGTCTGGTGAGAAAGCAATACCCATATGAGAGAACTTTGATCCTGTTGCTTTCATGATACCCTTTGAAAGTATTGGAGCAATACCCTTTGAGAATACAAAGAAGATTGGTTGTTTATCTTTAACATTAACAGCTTCCTGATAAACTTCAAGACTTTCACCATCTTCTTCAAACATCTTTGTGTATTCCTGAACTGTTAATGAAGTAACTTTACGTTCACGATCTGAACATGTATCGAATGTTACCTGTGGAACTGTGTAAAGACGCATCTGCTCAAGTGATAATAAATTGAGCTTTAATGCAAAGAGAATGAAGTTGCCAACATAGATACCAAGTTCATGCTTACACTTGATATCTGTACAAGCACAAGCTGATTCAGAATGCTTCTCTATAATAGTAGGAAGCTTTGAAATCAAGCTTCTTACAGCTGCAGTAAAGTGCATGCTTTCAAACTTCTTGAGATCTTCCTTAACATACTTTGTTCTTGTCTTGAGTTCACTTGTTGAGTAAACATTCTTCTTGAAAGTTTCATTAGCAACGATCAATTCAAGATCACCGAGATCTGCCATTGTTGGTGTTGTATTCTTTGTTCCGCCTATAGTAGGCATATCAAATGGAATACAACCATTTGCTTCGATAAATTTCTTAGCAGATTCAACGGCAAAAAGATTACAATCTCCAACACTTGGTTGGAGTAATCCAGCGGCTAAAGCTTTATCAAAATTTGCAACATAAGTTGAGATATCTGATGGAGTTATGTATCGAACATTATACCCGCTATTGCAGACACCATGAGAAGTATCCTTGATCTCTTTTTCGATTGATCTGAGTGTCTTGAGTTCGGCATCATAAGCCTTTGCAAGTACATCAAACTTATGTAAAAAGCGATCACAGAATTTGTATTTCTCAGTTTTTTCAGACTGAGTTTTCTTATCGAATTCCATATACAGGTCCTCACTTTCTAAAAATTTTTTAATTATATTTTCCTCATATAGGAAGTTATCTGTGTGTTTTATCACATATAATGTAAATTTTTTTTTTGAATAGATACATATATCATTAAACTGTCGGAGACAGTTATAAGAATATATTATAATAGGGAATTTCTATTATTTTAAGATTATAAATGTATATTATTAATTTGAATAAATATAAACCATTCATTTCATCAGGAGGTAAAATACGATGAAAAAGATCAAAGAATTTTGGAAAGAGTACGGCGACATCACTAAGGTCATTGCATTTTTAGCAATGTCAATAGGGTTGGGTATGTTAGCAACATGGATTGTGTCACAGTTCACAAACAACTGGAGATTTCAGGCTGTAGCATTCCATCTTACAGGCATGATAATGATCTTCTTTGTAGGTGGATCCATTATGCTGAGAGAAATTGAAAAGGAGGAAGGATTCAATTCCTTAAAGCATGAGGCTGCTAAAATGAGTATCACAGTTGTTGAGTACGTTACCAGACAGCTTAACACAATCGGAATCAATAACTGCGAATATATCGTATTCCAGTGCCAGTTCCAGGGTGGCACCGTAATAAAGTAAATATACTATTATAATACAATGATTTGTTTATGGGGTGGCAATGCCACCCCTTTATTTTTTTTTCTATTGTTAATTATTTGAACCGAAAGCTAAAAGAACTTACAAAGGAAGTGATAAAATGAGAAACACGAAGTGCCCTTTTTGCAATAAAGTGTTTAATGATAAACATGACTATTGTGAACACATCGTGAACCAGCATAATGATCAGATTCCAGAAGATTGTGAGATACCTTTAGAATTTGCATATTCATTGTTAGTCCATAAAAATATGGGACGAGTATGTGTTATGTGCAGAAAGAATCCAGTACATTTCAATCAGAATACTCTGAAATATGAACGATTATGTGATGATCCAAAATGCAAGGAAGCATACGTAAAAAGTATGAAAAACAATATGAAGAATGTTTATGGCAAAGAACACTTATTGAATGAATCAGAAATGCAACGAAAGATGATTTACAATCATGCTTTAGCCAGGGACTATGTGTGGGATGATAAACACACTTTCCGTATTATAGGTTCATATGAAGAAGATTTCTTAAATAAACTGAAATCTTTGAACTGGAGTCCGGATGATATCATCGCTCCATCACCAAACACTTACACATACAGATGGAAAGATGGAACTGTTCATTTGTACATTCCTGATTTTTTTCTTCCGTCTTTGTCATTGGAAGTCGAAATTAAGGAAAATACAAATAAATCATCACGTATGGAACATTCTCGTGAAATTGAATATCTCAAAGATAAACAAATGGAAAGAGAATGCGCGAAGTCTGGAATCCATTATATCAAAATCGTGGAGAAGAATTATGATGAATTCATTGAAGATTACATTGAATCCGATCATAATGCTCCAGAATAAAGTGAGGTGATATTACATGTTAGATCCACAAGGTATTACACTGGCTGAAGTAGATAAACGTTATCCAAAAATATTCCAGACAATTGGATATGATTTTGCTTTGGATTATGATTCTACTTATAAACCAAAGGTATTATCATCTTTTGAAACTGCTGTAAATATCGTCTTGACTTTATTAATGATGAAACCAGGACAATATCCGTCAATACCGGAATTGGGTATTAACATCGATCAGTATCTTCATGAATATTCAGATGTCAAGTCAATTACAAATGATATCAGAAATAAGATTTATGATCAATGCAATCGATTAATGTTAATGCCAAATTTTGATATTCAATGTTCTATTGAAAGAATGTCAAATGGAACAGATGCTTTAGTCGTACAAATAACAGGTGATGAACGACTTGGATATGGAAACAAATCCGATAAAGTTGTTCTCGGTATAACTTATGATGACCTGAATAATTTGTATGCTAAGAAAGTATATATTAAATAGCAAAGGAGAATTAAATTATGAATAAAAATGTTGTTGAGAAGACATTACAGTCTATTGATAATATCGATAGATTGACTGATCTTGCAGCAATCAGTATTTACAATACTTCATATGAAGCACTTGATAAATACGATATAATGCAAGAGCATGCTACTCCGGAATACGTTAATGAAGAATTCATTCAGGAATCAGTACTCGCTGGTGTTCTCATCGGTGCTGGTATCATTGGTGTTGCTGTATCTGCTTTCTTCATCATTAAGAAGATAATCGACAGCGGCGTTAAAGGTGACAAATCTAAGAAAGATTCAAAAGGTGGCACATCTGCAGCTGGTATTGATCTCACAAATCCTGAAGAAGCTAAAAAGTTTTTAGCAGCTAAAATGGAAGCAATTAAAAAATGGACAGAAGGATCAAAAGTAAACATCGATGAAATGTATGATGTTGAAGCAGCAAAAAAGATTAATGAAAGCATTAATGCATTTTCTGAAGCAATGACTAAAGTTGTTGATGCAAAGGATGCTGATGAAATTCAAAAAGCTGCATCTGCATTAGATGCTCTCGATCCAACATTGCCTTCTTTAATAAAGAAAGAAGAGCATGAAATTACTAAAGATACCAATGTTCTTGAATTGGTTAATTTAGAATGTGTAACAACATTAGCTGAAGCTTATAAAAACTTGGAAAAGCGTATTGCTGATGTAGAAAAGCAGATGAAATCTAAGGTTAAGAAAGATGGAGCTGCTGAAGAAACTGAAGCTGTTGATGCGGAACTTCAGAAGAAAGTAAAAGAAAAATGTAATGCATTTACAAAAAATATTGAAAAAGTTGTCAAAGATGAACGTGCTTGGCTTGAAAAGCTTGAAGCAGCTATTAATAATGTTCAGCAGGCTCCAGCTCCAGCGAAGGAAGCACCAGCTACAGCTGAAACAGAAACAGCTGCTGCTGAAAATAAGGGTACAGAGGACACCACTGCTCAGACTGGTAATGGAGATAATTCACCAAAAGCATCAACTAAAGAAAATTTAGGTGAACAAATGGAGAAGACTAAAAATGCTTCAGAAGTTCCAGAAAATTTAAAAGATGTTACAGCTCCTGAATTAGGTGATATGGGCGAACAACCAGCGAAGAAAGAAAGTCCTGTTCCTGAAAATAATGATGAAAATAAAGTGAACATAACTGATTCTGGTTTAACCGAAGAAGAGCTCACAGAATTATCAAATCGATATGTACAAGCTGCAATGTCCAATGGATTAAGTGCTGGTATGGGTATAAATGTTGCAAAAACAGATATGTCTAATATACTCAGATCAATCAAAAATGGTCGAGGCAAGGAATACATTAAATCAATTGAAACTAGATTGATTAATGATATCAAAACAGAACCATCAAATTATAATGATGATGTTGCAAAAGCTAAAGCATATAATGATATTTTGCCAGAAATTTATCGCTTAGGCGGTATTACAAATAATGCTGATAAAGTCACTGTTGATCTTCAGGCAATATATGACGCATATAAGAATGCGCCATTGACAACTGATAATTTATCAGATGAAGAAAAAGATAAACTCGTAGATTTAGCTAAAGACAAAGGATATACATCAACGGATGTCTTAGCCATAGCTCATCAGGTTAATAAGAATCTTTCTAAGACGGAATTAATGAAATTTAAAACCGAACAATTGAAGAAGGTTAACCAAGGTGCCATTACATCAGTTGATCAGTTTAATGATGAGATCAAGGCAGAATATCAGAAGTATGTTGATGTTTTAACAACATTAAATCCACAGGCTCAGCCGACAATTTTACATGTTACTTTGAATGATTTGGCAATAAATGAGCAAACATTTAATGATGCTGTAAATGGTAAAATTGAAGAAGCTCCTCAACCAACTCCAGAACCAACACCAGAAGAAACTCCAGAGATGCCGGCTATTTCTGATATTAATGAAAAGGCTGATCATCAATTACTCGATGATCTCAATAAAATTAAGCAAGAAAATACGGAAAAGAATAACGGTACAGTTACACCGGAACAGCTTGAGGAATGCGTTACTGCTTTGAGAGATGTATTTAAACGCCAGGGCATTGATTCATCCGATATGAGAATGGGCTTCTATAGAAATATGTTTAAGTCTATTCGTGATTCTTTAGAATCAAAAGACTACACTAAGTGTACTGAAATTATTAAACAACATGAAAGTGCATTAACTCAAGACATGGCAGATCCTGCAGATAAAAAGGAAATCACAAATAAATTATTGGATGTTAATACCGTCATTAATTCATTATATGATGCATATAACGTTCCAAAAGAAAACAGATATCTTATGAATGTTGCAAGGATTTATAATATACCTGTGGGTGATGAAGTGGTTGATTCAAATCCAGGATCACCTATCCACATGGTGGACAATTCAAAGGTTGAACGAGTTAAGAATTTAATATCAGCTGGAGTAAGTGATGAAGAAATCAAGAACATTCTCGCTCAAGAAAATATTCCTGCTGATAACATTGATGCCATCATGAAGAAAGCTAAAGGCGTAGATGCTGGTGCTCGTCCATTGGAAGCTGCACTCAATATGAATGGTAGACAGGGACAAACTGATCAAACAGATACATCTGCCGATAATACGTCTAATGCTGAGGTAATGGCTAAAGCTAAACCAATAATGGCTCGATATGATAAATATCTTAAAAAGATCGATGCTCTCAAACTTGTAAGATATTTACCAAAAGAATTTATTTCAAATACAGGAATGTATTCATCTGAGCATATCGTTAAAGATATCTCTCGGATATATAAAAAAGCTAAAGAAAATAATGGTAATGGAATTCCACAAGTTTCATATTACATCAGTAATATATACAATACTCTTCAGAGAAATTATAATGATGCAAAGAGAGTTACGAAAAATACATATAACATGCATCGAGTATTGAAAACATTATGTGAAAACATTCATTCATTAATGAACGTCATAATCCCGATGTTTGATGGATTAAAAGGTATGCAGATGCCGGAGTTACCACCATCAATTTATACAGAATATCAACTCTGTGAGGCTCGTTTACAGAAACTTCAGATGATTATGGAGGTTACTATACCAGAAATAGAATCTCTTAATCTGGATGAAGAGTTGGAAAAATCTGAATAATAATTTAAGAAAGGATGGTTTAGCGTGACGAATAAACGCAAAGCCATCGAAATGAAAATTCAACAGACTTTAGCGGCGTTGGATCCTTCGGGAATCAACGCCAAAAAGTATGTTGATATGTTTGCTTCGATGGATGATAAACAGTTTGCAAAATGGATTGAAGCTTTCAAAGCAAACCCAGAAAGTAATTTCAGAGTTGACATCGAAGAATTCGGTGATGACTCTCGAAAGATAAACTATGACAATGTAGAAGCGGCAGCTAAGGTACTTGGAATAAAGATTTTCGAGTACGTTTATATGCCATTTGCTTCCAGTAATCCAAACCGTCCGATAAGAACCAAACGTCCGGTTCTTGTAGGTTATTTAAATTTTAAAAGAACTCAGCAGCTTGTTACTAAGAAAACAGGTCTCGCCGCATCTGATACAAACCGTGATGACCTCACTGGTGCAGTTAAGGGTGAATCAAAAGCAGGTACAACAACTGGTATTGAGAATGAACTTCTTGCCGGTGTTGGTGGAGATGTTATTATTTCCGAATTCTGTGGTGCTCGAGGAGATAATCTTAATGAGTATGACGCTGTTCTTAATTCAATAAATGAACACGGATCTGTTAAGTTGGCAGATGTTAAAACAAATTCATTTGACAAGCCTACTTTATTACTCGCTGATATGTACTTTAAAGCTATGGGAATTAAAACCGATATAGTTTCTCCATCATATTACAGCGTAAATAAGGTTCGTAAAGCAATGGGTTCCGAAGAATAAGAAAGTGAGGAATTATAAATGAAAGTTGATATTCTTGGTAGAGGTCCTATTCCAGGACTTAATTCAATTGCACCATCATACAATGCAGATCTTTCACTTCCAGAACTTGAAAAGATCGTTAAGATAGGTGCATTAAGACCGGTTGTTGCAGGTACAAACATTGCAATTCATCGTAGAAATCTTAATGAACTTTTCAAGGTTTATTCATCTACAACAGAAGATGCTCCAGTTGTTAAGACAGAAGTTCCAAAGAAGGCTGCTAAGAAGAAGGAAGCTGAACCAATTAAGCAGGTAGAAACACCTGTTACAGAAAAGGATCTTGAACCAGTTGTTGAAGCTCCAGTTGAAGAACCAAAGGAAGCTGTTGAAGTCAATGAAAATGAAGAAGGAACAATCGAAGATTTCGATGATGCTTCAGCAGTTGAAACAACAGAACCAGCTAACGAAGATAAGCAGTATTCATCAAAGAAGAATAAGAAGAAGAACAGATAAGAAGAGGTGAGATAATGTTTCTCATGGAATACGATTTATCAGAAGCTGAGGCTTTTAATATAATCCAAGAAGCTACTGATGAACACAGTGTTACTCTCCGTGAGACAATCATCAATCCAATTATATCAGTTCTAGAAAAACCAAAAGAACGTAAACGATACATTGATTATGGTTCGGATTTTCTTTCAGCTAATGCAGAAATGTTGGCTAAAGAATATCCAACCAAATCGGTATCTTTTCCAAGAAAATACGTTGATGATGTTTTGGATTTATTCGGTTTTGATGTTGCTTCTTTGAAGAAACAAGTAAAAGAAATTTTAGCATCAATTAATGATAAAACATCATTCAGTACAATTATTGCAAACCCAACAAATATCATACATTCTATAGTATTATCCTATTCTGATATGATAGGTAATCGTGAATTACGAGATTCTGCACGTCAGCAACTCGGTCTCTGCGTTTATTCAAATACATTTAATAAGTACTTTCCATCGACCCTCAATGAGGGGGTTATGGCTTATACTTATATGAACTTAAATGGTTCATGGGGTATTGTTAAATCAGAGAACATGATTAACTGGATTTGTGATACTACTGAAACAGCTTTTGGTTTCTGGAGAGCTAAATTATCTTTGGATATGACGCCAAAAACACTTGTAGATTTTCTTAATCGAGTTCGTAATTCATTTAATCAGAACATGCATGGTTTGGCTAATAAGTATTATGAAAATAAAGATAAAGGAAATCTTATTGGTGAAGATATTAAGGGTGATGAGGAGTATCTCGTAACGAGTAATACTACTAATATTCGAAATAATTTAATGCGTCTGATCAAGGATAAAGACAATGTATATTATGATAAAACAGTTCTTTATCCATATATTGCAAACATTAAGAATGTAAAGGTTGATACATTATATGAATACTCAACAAACAAGATTTCATATGATGATATTGCTTTAATAATGGATTTAATTTTTTATGTTTTTATTGTCAAAGAAGGAAATTCAGTTGAAGATATTACCTCTAACAAGTTTATTGGTAGAATAACAAATCTTCCAACTGCGATTGACCGTGCTATTCAGGGTAAACCAATCATTTCTCCAATGGCAAAGAAATATGAAGCTGACGAATCTATTGTAAAAGCACACATTTGTTTGGTTGCAGCATATATGATGAGACGAATGAATGAAGCTAATAAATAAGAAGGTGAAACCAATGACAATGACAGATTATCTCGAACCAGAATTGGTTCAAGAAGAAACGGAAGAATATGTTTCTCATGAAATGATAATGGAACAGTTTGCTGCAATGCAGTGTATGTTTGTACAAGCTGATTTATTATGCGAATATCAGTCAATTAAGGAATTCTGCGGATCAGATATCACCGTACCTGAAATGATTCAGGAAGGTTCATTCGGTGATTTCATGGATTCAGTAATCAGTAATATCGTGGATTTCTTTATGGGTATTATCCGCAGCATTGTAAATTCATTTAATCGAAATACATTAAGCAAATTCATCGGTGCTGTACAGAAGAAAGATGATAAAGATTTTAAAATTTCTGATAATTTCAAAGCAGATATAGCTGCAATGGAAGAATATTTCTCATCTCTTGATTATTTTGCTGATTTATTGAATAAACTTGAAGATGGAATGCTTGATAATCCTGAAACAGACAAAGAAAAAGAAGAAGCTAAAAAGACAGAAAAAAGTGTCACCACTAATAGTGAAAAGACAATCAGTGATCTGATAAGTGATTATCAAAAATCAGCAAAAGAACTTGTTAAAGCCTCTAATGAAAATCCAAGCAGTGATGCTGTGATAGTTGTTAAAACTAGAGAGGAACTCCTTGAAGCTCTTAAGAAAATTTATGATTTAAATCTTCCGGTTACTGGTAAAAAACTCTTAAAGCGTTTGGAACTTACAAAATCCAAAATTAAGAAAAATGGTAAAGTTGATAAAGATGTTATCAGAGGACTTCGTCAGGTAGCAAATCATTATGCAACTATGTATGATAAATTATTTAGAGATTTAATTTTAGATCTCGATAAAGTTGCATCAGATAATAATATCAATATCAAGGGTCTTAATGCAGATAACGTCAAGCCTTATACAACCGATTCAAAGAGTAAATGGAAAGACAAAAATTTCCGTGGTAGTAAACCGGTTGGTAAAGCGACTGAAACTTTCAATAAGCTGGAAGCTGAAGAGAAGAAATAAGTCGATTTTAAAATATTATAATAAAGGAGGGGAAAATGATGCCGTTAAAGAGTACACAAACAAACAAATATGAGACAGCTTGTTTTATTCAGGAAGCTCCAGAGTACATTCAGGAGTGTGACAGACGTGGTCTCATAGTAAAACATACTACGACAGGTAAGCCATACTGCGTATTTGATGCATGTTTGCAGACCTATGGTTGTAAGAATCGTATGCAAAGAAGATACGATAAGTTCAATGTAAAAAGCGTCATTGATAATGATGAAAGAATTCAGCGTTTGAAATATCAGAATAAGTGGAGAGGTGAATGGAACCATCCAAATTCATGGTATAAAGGAAAGGATTATTCTGACATAAGAATGACTATTCCTGAACCAAGACTCACTTCACATTTTATCAATGATGATCGTCTTGATGGCGACAGATTGATGGCTAAGATTATCACTCATCCAGCTACAGAAAATGGTATGGCTGTATCAGAAGAGATCATTGATCTTGGTGTAATCCCATCATTCTCAGTTCGTATTCTCGGTAATATGATTCCGAATGCTCCATCAAGTCAGCCGAATATCAGAGTATCAAAGTTCATCACAGCAGACATGGTTGACTTCCCGTCACATCCAAATGCCGATGCTGAGATCGAAAAGACTGTTATGGAATATGCTTATTCTGCACAGATCAAGGATCTTGCAAAGTATTGTGCTGAAAAGGATGAGAGAATGCAGGTTATCATGGAATCATTTGAGTTTACTCAGGATGATATCAATGGTATGATCATGTCACCAGTTGAAGAAACACCTATCATGGAATTCGCTCAGTCAGATAAGTCAAGAATTCTCATTCCAATGAGATCGGATATCAGACGTGAAGCAGCAAGTATTCTGAAAGGATTGGTTGGATAATGGCTGAAACAATCGTAATCAAAAAGTCATATTTTAATAATATTGAGACTGCGGTTAATGCCATAAATGAATTCGTTCAGTCAGGTTATAAATCAAAGAATTTTCCAAAATTAAATTGGCAAGCTGATGATATGGCAATGGTTCAGATCATGAATTTATTTAAAATGATTGATCCGGAATGGATATCCAATCCTTCGGCAATAGATAATACCATTACTGATGTTACCGAGGCTGCTAAGGGGGTAGACCTAGCTGGATCACCTGATTTCTTGCAACAAAATCGTGATATTGGATCCAAAGTTACAAGATTAATTGAATTTTTTGAATTTAAACAGATGACTGATCATTTTGATGAATTAGAAGCTCTGCTTAATGGTATATATTCATTCGAATTATTCACTAATCCATCTAAGTTTAGACCGGAAATAGAGCTGTTCTCCAGCCTGGAATTTCCAGAAATAATTTATAAATATATACCAAAACTCGGTAATACGGTATTCTCTGTTGATATGTATGTAAATGGATTATTCAGATCTCCATATATTACATTTCCAGCAACAATGAATGCTGAAACAGAAGCAGAACGTATAAAGAGTTATCAGCCACTTCCTGAATCGATCAATATCACAACAGATGAAACGATTCAGGAGGCAGCTGAGGTAAACTATTTCATCGATGCCAAGCCTCAGCATATAAAATATGACTCAAAAAACAATAAGTTTGTGTTATCAGATCAATTGAAGAAGATCGTAAATGGTATTATTTCTGCAATCGAAGGTTGTGATGATACTGATTCATTACGAAATTATTTCTCCTCAAAGGAAGCTTACACAGCTCCAGATATGTTAACAGCAAACACTGTTCCATTTATACTTGCAAAAGTATATAATAATAAATCAAAGTTCCCGGATGATAAGATCAATGTTGATAATCTTTCAAAGTATATCAAATCATATGGATCAATCACAGACAAGAATCCAGGAACAAGAAGATTCATTAATTATGATCTCTTCTCAACTTTTAAGATTGATAAAGAAGGAACAGTCAACTTCCTGAAAGACTTTCTCAATCTCAATCTTGTCAACTCTCCAAATGCAAGAATCACCAATAATGGTCTTCTTTCTTGCTTCAACATATTCGATTCAAGAATATATCTTGATACATTATACAATCTTATTCCTAAGGAAGCAAGAAAAGATAAATATGCTACTGAGGATGGATTTGTTAAGTTCATTAGAGCTCGTGTAAATAAGAATTCTCGTAATTCAAATGTTTATGCGGAGGATGAAGCGGTTACTACACCGGATAATGATGTAAAAACAGAAAAAGCTGTAGCTGAAGCTGCTTATATCTTGAAGAAACAATTCGGAGATATGACTACATCAGACATGCATCTGTGTGAACAGTATCATGCAATGCTCTATAATGAACTCGATATGCTCGATTCAAAGATGTTCTCAGAAGGAGTATCTCAATCTGAGCTTGCTAATGAATTAAATGAAATCATAACAGAAACAGATGCTGGAAAGATTCCGGAATATATGCAAACCAGAGTAAAACTTTCTGATGAGCAACCGAATGTTTCCCTCACTTCTATTCCTGCATCGGATATTCCGATTCCAACAAACCCAATTCCAGACTTAGCATCATCAATCGATAGTAAAGTAGACAATGCTACTGACTATGAGAACATGTTAGGTGCTGGAGCAACTGCTTCTTCTGGTGGTGGTAATACGATTTATCATATTACCAATAACTATTATAATTCAAATAATAAGAAGATCATCAAGAAGAAGAGTGTACATAAAACTGACGATCATTCAACTGGTAAAACGGTTGAAGATAACTCGACAGGTAAAACGATTAACAATCGTAAATCTTCAGCTAAGGTTACTAAGGGATCTCATAACAGCCGAATTGATATTCCTTTTAACAATAATAATAATAGTGAAGATCAAAATGATACTTCAAAAGAGGCAAATAACCTTTCAAATGAGATGCAAAACACACCAGAAGGCCTTGATGATGAAAATCTTCAGGAGTTTTCAACCGGTTTCTCAATCGGAGATGTATTTGCATTTTTGGAAGATGGCGAGTTAACCTCGGCAATGTCCTCTTCGGAAGAGCCCCTGTCATCGAGTATCAACACTATGGAAAAACCTCGTAGTGATTTACTCACTACAGCTATGGATGTTGACAGAAACACTCTTTCTTTCCAGCAGAAAGCAAAGCATGGTGTACAAAAAGGAATCCAGACAGTGGATGCTTTTGTCAAACCTGTTACACGAGCAAAACAATGGTTGGCTGGTATCGTTGATAGCTTAGTGGAACGTAAAGAAGACAAAGTAAAATCAGACATTATTGAGAATCCTTCTTACCGAACCAAGTTGTTTAAAGCAGGTAGACTAGCTCTTAAATTAGGCCTGTTTGGAATTCTATTCACAATCAACGGGTATATCGGTGCTGCTTACGCTGTTGCAAACGTTGCTTCATTGGCTGACCGTGAACGTCTCAAGAAAGAAGTTCAGGGTGAGTTTGCTGCTGAAATGAAGATCTTAGACGATAAAATTCGTTTAGCTGATCAGGATAATACACCTGAATCAAGAAAAGCTAAGTGGGAAATGATGCGTATAAGATCAAAGATGGAAAGAATTGTTACTCAAACTCCAAAGTCAGTTTTCAAAACTACTAATACAATCGTCTGAGGTGATACTATGGGCAATGATAATATCTTTCAACTTATTATGGAAGCTGATGGAGACATCCCGGATATGCCGGACATGCCTATAGACGGCGGAGATCCACCTGCTATGGATGATGCGCCGGCTGATTCCTCTTCCGATGACTTCGATCTACCACCAGATCTTCCATCTGAAGGTGATGGAGACCTTGATATTGGTGGTGACATGGACTTCGGTGATGATCCGGGTTCAAGTGATTCCTCTTCTGATGATGATTCGAAGGGAGAGAAAAAAGAAAAGGCTGAAAAGGACAAGATATCCTATAAGACAAACAATATCCTCAATGAAAGATTATATGATCAGATGATTCATCGTAATAAAGAAATTGAAGATATTATTGAAAACTTGCAGAAGATCTCTCCGATTCTCCCATCTGATGTTGTAGTTGACAATGACGAAAGTCTGAATCAACTGAAACAGGCTCTTGCAAAAGGTAAGGGCTATGTTATCGATAAATTCATTAATTCTGAATATGGTGAAAACATGCTTTACTTCAAAAAGCTTGATTCATTATATAAGCTTTTGATGGATAAGATCGATACAAACCTCAAAGGGATTGATAAATCCTCAAATGATTAAATTATTAAATAAATTACAAAAAGGAGTGCATATATCATGGCATTTATGAACAACAGCAGAACAAGCCAGCATGGCTCATGGTTCCAGGAACAAGCTACTCTCATCAATAGTGCTTCACCTTCAGAACTTGCTAAGCTCAATGATAAGTTCGATGAAAGACTTCAGGATGTAACAAGCCAGATCGAATCAACACACAAGGGACTCAACATCTTCCGTGATGCTAAGAGACTTATGGAATCAAAGGAAGTAATGCTCGAATACAAGCAGCTTCTCCTCGACCCAATCCTTGACGAATTCAGATCATATGAATGTGTTGACGACGGCGAAAGACTCCACATGGAGCAGGTTGCTGACCAGCTCGAAGAAGCTTGGGATACAGCTCAGGCATCATTCATTCAGGAATCTTACAACGTTTCTACATACCTTCCACTTTCAACACTCGACTTCCCGGCTCTCGTAAAGCAGTACATCAAGTTCATCGGTAAGGAACTTATTCCAGTACAGACTGCTTCTTCAGTAAACATCGAGCAGCGTATTTTCACAAAGTACCTCGTAAACAACCAGACAGGTGAAGAATACGAAGTACCAAAGATCTACTTCCAGAAGGAAGCTGACGGCACTCCAACATGGAGAAAGCTCTGGAATGCTGGTAAGGGTATCAGAATTGATGATACTGTTTCAATCAAGCTTGCTACAGACATCAATACTGCTACAAATAAGAAGTACAGCATATACAATCACCTTCTCGATGACAACGGTCAGAGAATCGTTGGTTATCAGCCAACAGTAAGAACAAGACTTTCTTACGATTTCAACATCAAGTACGTTGATATCACAGCTAACGCTCCTTCAGACGTATACGCAGTTCTTACAGCACAGCCAGATGACTGGGCAACAGCATATGCTTCATACTTCGTAAAGAATGCACAGGGTGAATATGTTGCTAATGCTTCAACAACATTCGTTCCAGGTGCGGTTTATGAAAAGACTTATACACAGGGAACATCAGCTTCATTCAAGGTAAGACTTCCAGGCGCCGGTATTGCAATTGCTATCGAACTCGGCGGCGTATTCATCAACGGTACAATCACAAATGACATGAGCCTCCCAGCAGTTGATCCAACTACAAACAAGGTTCTCCTTGGTGCAGACGGCAAGGCTGTAATGATCACAGGTATCGCTGACAAGCTCTCAGGTCAGGTTGACTTCGTTAAGGGCACAGTTACAGCTTCAAGCTGCGGCGTAATCACAGGCTTCTACGTAACAGGCCGTATCTCAAACGAAACAAATATGAGAACAATCGGCTTCAGAGAATATCCTGAAATCAGAAAGTTCAAGATCGCTGATGGATGCAGATTCCAGCTTCCATTCACAGTTGAAGACTTTGCAGAAGCTAACGCTTCACTCAACTTCAACCTCTACAACAGACTCGTTCAAGAATTGGTTACAAACCAGGAAATGTTCGAAGATCAGTCTATCCTCGAATTCCTCGATATGGAATTTGATGAATACGACGGCTATGATTCAGACATCTGGAACCTTGAATCATACACACATACAGAATATGCTGACCTCGATCCAGCATCTATCTCACCAAACTTCGCCGGAGATCCATTCGAATACCGTACAAATGCTATCCACAACGCTCTCTCAAGCTTGATCTATGAACTCGCTGACAAGGGTAAGATGGACAACATCGGATTCGTAATCTACTGCAACCCTAAGTGCGCACGTCTCATCAAGAAGTTCGTAACATGGACAGTAACAAAGGCTACAACAATCGGCGGCGTTAACATGAACCACAGCTTCGGTGTTATGACAGATGAATCAACACCAATCAGAGTTGTTGCTTCTAACAGAGTTGACGCATTCACAGTAATCCCTGCATATCAGAACAATGCAAACCCAGGAGATATGTCACGTGAGTATTTCTACAAGGTTGTCGCATACCCAATGGACAACTTCCACATCACATACAAGCACCTCCGTTTCGCAAGACATCTCACAAACAGCCCAGAAAATGCTGCTTATGCTGATGCTCAGAACCCAGGCGGCGCAGCTGTTATGGTTACAACATCATCACAGTATGAAACAATCAAGATCCAGGGTATCCAGGGCCGCGTAATCTGCAAGAACACATACCTTGCTCCAGATGCTAAGGCTGGTATCATCGACGCTTGATCATAACTTGATTTTTAAATCAAAAAATAATTGACCATAATGGAGGCCGGGGTCTAAGCCCCGGTCTCATTTATGGTTTAATTATTCTACTACTCCACGTTTAGCTTTTTCTATATTACTTTCTATAGTAGCAGCTACACGTTTTGCAATGTATTCTTCATCCACATGAGGATATGTTCTACATACATTTTGTGTTATTTTGTACTGACCATCCGAACGAGGTATCTTCATATTATGGCATAACATCTCTTCGGTAGCAATCTGTTCTTGGATTGTTATACCGATCATTTCAGATAACTGTGGGGTTGGCATGATCTTTTTGTCTTCCATTTGCTGGTGTTCCTGAATGAAATAGCGGACACCTGATGATAAAGATGTTAGATTTTCGCTGTTATTTGCTTCTGTTTCCCTCAATTTATCGAGTGTATCTGTTAAAGCTTTGACTCTTCTGATGAACATATACACTTCACAGGACTGTTCTTCTTGAACTTTTTGTAACTTTTCCAGTTTAACCAATGCAACGAACATCGGAATATTCATTACAAGTCCAAATAAAATGAGACAAATAATAGGATTGCTAAATAAAAACATTTTTAATAAACCTCCTTGGGTAAAATTATTATATGAAAGGGTTGATAATTAATGGATAATACATCGTTAGAACTCGTTGAAAAATTAATTCACGAGAAGAAATATGATACTATTCAGGAATTCGTTTCCATAGCACATATGGGAAAGAAACCATTGTGCTTTAGAGAATATACTGGTACTGAAGTTCGTGGTTTCGAAGAAGATGGAAATATCAATTTACTTATTCCAGAAAGCTGTACAGAAATTCAGGAAAGTGCATTAGCTAAAGCCATTACATCGGGAACAATCTTCGATGATGCTGAAGATGTTTCGAGAGGCAGCACATACATTCGTCTTACTATTATACCTGGTCGAGCATTTGCTAAAACAAATCCAGTTGATCTTCCAAAGTGTCTCGGCACATTTACAAAAGCTTGCGTAGGTCAGATGGATTCAGATGGTAGACTTCCATGCTCACAGGCAGCTATTGATAATGGTGCAAACTTCGAACGTGATGTTCTCACATCTGGAGATAAGAATGAAGATATCGCCGATGTTGTACGTCATCACTTATCTATTCCAGAAGATCAGCCAGATGTTCCAGGCTTCTTAGGCAAGTCAATCTTCGATCTTAAGTCAGGAATGTCAAGAATCAAAGATTTCAAAGCAGATGATACACTCGACGACGATGACTATGAAGAGATCGATCCAACTGCAGATGCAGAGGATGATGTTCATGACATTGAAGAAGCTGAGACAGCTGCTAAGTTATCAAATGATATCGACAAGTCTTTTGATGGTGACGGTGAATCATTACCAGATTCAGATGATGAAGACTCAAAGGAAGCTTCTAAGGAAGACGAAGAAGAACTTAAGAGACCAGCTTCCGATGATGATTCCGATGAAGGAGCATCTGATGATGCATCAGACGATGATGAAGATGAAGATGATGACGACGATGACGATGATGATGAAGACTTTGAAGAGTATAGCGCAGTAGCTATAGAAGAAGGATTTATTTCACGTCGTCCAAAGAAGTTAAAGCCACTTCCAGCTCGTGAGATCGTATCATACATCACTGTCGAGATGGGTGCTATTCGTGATTCAAATGATCAGGCTATGCTTGCTGGATACACATGCTCAAAGCTTGAGCTTTGTGATTTCTATATCAACTGTATCGATACACAGGATGATCGTTATGTGGTTCCACATGATCGTGCATATCTTGTTCGCTTCCAGTCTGATCTTAACAGATTACTTACACAGATACTTGCTATCAAGCCTGTTAACAAACAGGATCGTGTATGGAAAGTAAATGTAACCTATCCAGAAGGATGGAGGGGATAATCATGATGCTTAATGCAGAAGATCTTGCTACTAAGAAATTTATCTTAGATGCTAAAGGTACATTTGAAGACATGGCAAGCACTGTTATACGTACATCTCATCCTGATAAGTATACAATGCTAAATTATGAAGAGATCCTCGATAAAATGTGCGACTACATCGAATCATATGTCGAATATAAGAAGAGTGGAGATGAAAAGTACCGCGGTAAGGTATTGACTACTACTCGTGCTTTTTATGATAACATCTTTATGGAAAAGAGATATCGTAAGAAGCTTACACTTAAGCAGATCTCTAAGACAAATGAAACTTTTCTTAAGGGAACAAAAGCTTTCCAAGCAGTAATGGAAAAGTACATTAAGAAACAGGATCAGGATTATGAGTTACAGGAGATGCTGATTCTTTCAAATAATCAGTACAAGAAGCTGTCAAAGGTTTACAATGATGACATGAAGATCTTCATGTGGTTGGCAGCTGGTACTTCTAATATGTATAGCTACTCAATCGATCCAAAGTTGAGAGCTGCATACTATGATCTCACCACTCCTGTTATTCATTCAGCTAAGCTTAAGTCAAGACATATCACAGACCTCGAGGATGTTGACACAAACGATGACATTGAAGATGACGAGGAGTGATCTAATATGAACATGTCTAATGCTATTAGTAGAATGAAGACCAGTCTTGGACTTCAGACAATTGCATTACCATTCGACAAGCCTCCTGAGCTTGTTCTTAAAGAAACATTTGAAGCATCAGTTCAAGTTTTCTCTAAATATAAAAAGGGAGAACGTAAAGCTGTTGAATTAATTTCAAATCTTCGATACAGAAATGACAATGAAAAGGCAATGGGTGTATTCTTTATACCTGATGCTTTACAGAAGACAGACGTGTATGACTGTTATGCTCAACCGGTATCACAAACAAACTGGCGAAGAGGTGAAACTGCAATCAATGCATTCACGGTTGGTTCACCATTCGTTGGCTTTGGTACATACTACCCACAGGATATCCTTAATGCTGTTGGTACTGGTGCAGCTATCAATAAATATGCTGGTGTAACAACTAATCCACCAACGTCTGAATGGTTGGGTTATAATCAGATTCGTCTTTATAACTTCCCATCAGATGGAGCTGCATTGTTTGTTGCTAAGTGTGAGCATGATCCTTCAGGTGAAACAATCCCAGCTTCACAAGAAGAAGCATTCAGAAAACTCTTTAGCCTCGATGCTAAACGTACTCTCTATGCTCATCTCAAGAACTTAGATGGCATGGGCTCAGCTTACAAAGAGATCCGTCTCAAATTGGAAGACTGGGCAGCTGCTGAAGATAAGTATTGGGATCTTCTTAAAGAATGGAATGAGGTTGCACATCTCGATGATCCAGAAGATACTATTCAATTCTTCTAATGATAAAGGGGACTCATGTCCCCTTTATTTTATTTTATATGAAAGGAGTGTTTTAAATGGCTGATGAAATGAATTTAGGCGGTACACAGCCGAGTGGCAATGGTAACCGTCCTGGTATTATGCGAAGAATCGGAGACATTGCTCTTGGTGGTTTAAAAGAAACCGGTTCATCTTATTTCAGTAACATTGCTAACTTGAAAGCTGATGCTGATACAATCAAGACTCAAGTTATTCAAGATGGTAAGACTGTTGTAGATGTATTCAATAGATTCAAGAACAATGCTAAGTCACCGGGTAAAAAGATCCGTGACTGGTTCTATACTGACGACATGATGTTCGGCGGATTTGATTCAGATAATGATGACTTTGATGCCGGCTTTAAAATAGATGATGCAGACTCAGCTAACGGTGAAGAGAAGCCAAAGGCTTTGGACATCGAATCAATGACTGACATTGCCAAGAAACAATCATCTGAAGCTCATAAAGTTGCTGCAAAGCAAGCTGAAATGAGTATGGCTAACACCGCAGAAATTGTTTCAGCAATTAACTCACGTTCGGCAGAATTAACTGCATCGCTCAACAAAGTTAATGATACTTTACTGGCCATTACAAAGACACTTGATAGTGTTTATAAATTACAGACTCAGACTGCAAAACGTCAAGAAGAGTCACAAATCTTTGATTACAATGGTCAATTATCAGCTGCTGGTATATTCAACGCTGCATATGGTAATTTCAAGGAAGATAAACTTGGTGGTTTAGACATGGCTAAGATGATGCTTAAGAGTTTAACTCCTAAGAATCTCGCAGCTATGGGAATCGATAAGTTATTCTCTATTGAAATTCCTGGAACAGATGGAAAGTCAATCAAGAGTATCTCTGAAGGAATCAATAATGCCGTTGGTGATGCCATCCAATCTGGTTTAATGTCATTGGTTAAGAATGAAAGGTTTGCACGTTGGTTTGGTGATCCAGGCGGACACAAACAAGGTGTTGACTATTCTAAGTATGCCACAAATCAATACAATACAAAGCCGGCAGTATTCGATGGAATGACTCGTCAGACGATTGTTCACATTATACCAGAATATCTTAAATCAATTGAAGCTGCTATTACCGGTGGCGCTCCTAAATCAATTGATGAACGTGGTAGACTTACAACAAAGACAGAGAATCACTTTCAGAATACTATTCAAAAGAGCTTATTCTCTTCATCAACATATGCTTTGTCTGACATGCAATTGACTCGTGGTCGAGTTCAATCAATAGCATCTGATATGAAATCCGAGGATATCCGATTAGTAGTAGATGCTATCAAGATGGGTTTTGCAATTCAGATCGAAGTATCTGATCCAAAACATGGTAATACTGTAGCTAATGGTATAGTAGATCCAAAGGAACTTGATCCAAACAATCAAGCACCTCGATGGGAGTTAGCGGTAAAATATGCATTAATTGTATTGAACTCTTCAGCAATGCAAAAACGTAAAGAAAGTGATTGGAGATTAATTATCTCTGCAATTTTCTCTACAATGGACAAAGCAGACCGCACCGCTCTTGCTAATGAAATCACTAGAGATGCTGCTAAGAATTCTAAGAATGCAATGGAGTTTGCAGCAACATCACCATTTGCTGCTCAAGCTGGAAAAATTACTAAAGAACTCATTATGGATGCATTCCGTAATAGAGTCGCTGATGTTAAGCATTATCAATCTCCTCAGACAACAGCTGGTACTCCAGTTGATAAAGCTAAACAGCAACAGAATACTGTTGATATTCCAGAGATAACTGGTACAAGTATTGGCGGAAATTTAACAAATCAGAATATTCCAAAGATGATTGTTGGTGAGCTTGATGCGATTCGACAGATTCTTTCTAGAGGATTGAATGTATTTGTTACTGGTATGGCCAATATAAATACTGAACAAGATTCAGCATTCAATGATACTTTTGATATTGGTGGGGTACAATCTTTTGGAAGTTTATTAAATCTCGACATGCAATTCTTTGCAGGTAATAGACAATCTCCTATCACTCCGGCTTCTTCTGTAAATAATAATACCGGTGGTAAAAAGAAAAGAAGGAGAAGAAATAGGAGAAAGAATAAGAGCGCAGTAACAACTTCATCGGGAGCACCTATTCAAGCAGTTAATCCAAATGCTGAACGTATTACCAGTGAAGATCTTAAACATCCAGCAGATATTATTGATGCTGAGGAAAGGCTTAATAGTGGAGAAGCATATGCTGATGCCGAAACAGCAGAGGCTATTCATGAAGCTGCTAAAAAGCTTAATGATGCAACTGAAGCTAAGGCTGCTAAGGAAGGTAAGACAACAGCAGAGATCTGGAGAGAAGGCATTAGTAAGGGTGTTAATGCATATAACGATGTCGTTGCAGATGTATATGAGGGACTGGCACAAAGTAGTTCTCCAGAAGCCAAAGCTGCTGCAGCTGCATTAAAGACTTTTGCAAACAATGAAAAGCGTTTGGAATTTCGTGGTGAAGTTGCTGCAGTTGGAGGAAAAGCCATTGACTATGTTGGTGGTAAAGTAGACTCAGCTAAATCATTCCTCGGTGGTAAGATTGCTTCTATCGGTAACTGGCTCGGTGGTAAGAAAGATCAAGCCATGACATCAGCTATGGGCAAGATGGAATATGGTGACCAGATTGATATTGTTAATGCAGCATTTAATGAATCAAATGATAGATTAAATGATAGACTCAAGAATGGTTCTGATAAAGAACAATCTGACGCTAAAGAAGACCAGATCATCATGCAACAGATCCAGACATACGTTCAGGGTGCTGGTGAGAATGGTTTTACAGCAAAAGAAGTTCAAGATATCCAGAAACTTGTTCAGCAGATTCATGATAAGAAGATCAAGACCAATATGCTTCGTTATACTATTCCTATGATGAAGAATAATTCTCCAGAAATAAAGGAAAAAGAAGCAACGAAGAAGACTGGTAGCATCTTAGGAAACTTCCTCAAGGGTAGTGGTCGTTATATTGGTTTACTCTTTAAACCAGTTACATTATTACTTGGAGCTGGTCTTAAGATATTAACAACTATCTCTAGTTTAATTCTCAAAATATCTGGAGCATTGATTAAGTCTGGTGCACAGGATATTTACTATGGTGCACGAAGCGTTGCCGGTGGCTTCTTTGGTTCGAAAAAAGAAGGCGAAGAATCAATGGGTCTCATCAGAAGAACCATTTCTTTACCGAGACGACTTGGTGCAGCTGCTGGTGAATTAACAGGTATTAGTTGGGAAAAAATTCTTAAGAAACTTGAAGATGGCGTTGTAAATGTCCTTGCCTTTGGAATGACCCAAATGGGTAAACTTACCAACTGGCTTAAAAGTAAAACAGGCAATCTTTTATTCGGTAAAGATGGTAAGGGTGGTCTGCTGGGTGAAAATGGTGTATTCTCAAAGGTAGCCAGTGGTATTTCGAAAACATTTAGTTTTGCATTCTCTGGAATCTTTAAATCGGATTTCTGGAAAGGTCTTACAAGTGCTGGTCGAGCTAAGCGTGAAGCTAAAAATAAAGCTGCAGCAATAGCACTTAGATCAAATAAGCCACAAACTAAATCAGAATCAGAACTCCAGGCAATTAGAGAAGAAGGAGAGAAATCAAAAGAATTTCTTCAGCAAATTGCAGATAATACTGATCCAGAACGTCAACAAAAACTGTTAGATGCAGCACGGGAAGCTAGTGAAAAAGAAGCGCAAGAAGCAGAAAAGAGAAAGAAAAAAGAAGAAAAACGTAAAGAACGCGAAAATACTGTTGGTGGTAGATTCTTGAATCGAGTAGATCGAGCTAAAGAAGCATTTAAAGGTGGATCAAAAGGTGGTTCACTGGGATTGGATCTTGGTAAGATTCTTGGAGGTATTGGTAGTGGTATTGGTGGTATTACTAAAATATTGCTTGGTGCTCTTACAGGATTATCGGGCTTTAAAGTTTTAATGAATACCATTACAAAGCTATTATCATCTACACTTAGACCGATGAACTCTACGTTCCACAAACTCACAATTACTCTCAAACCTGTATTGATAACATTACGTAATTCATTAAAGGCTGTAATGAAATCAGTATCTGATATTTGTAAGACACTTATTGACATATTACAACCAATATTCCAAGATGTAATGCAGCCATTCTTCGAGCAATTAGGTCCGGTATTATTGAAAGTCACGAAGGCTATTCAAGATACATTGTTGCCGGTAATTGAAACCATTATGAAGATAATTCTTGCTCCATTGTTTGTAAGATTTGTAACAACACTTCTTCCAACAATCGAACTTATTGCGGTAGCAGTACAGGTAGCAGCAGGTTTACTTGAAACAATTGCTGGTGGCGTATATTGGATTTATGGTAAATTGGCTCATAAAAAAGAGGCTAAGGATAGCGGTAGAGAAATGATGGAAGCTGGTTGGGGTATGATGGGTCAAGGCTTCACTGATATGAAGGAAACATTCGGTGCGGTTGTTGATGCAGCTTTGGGTAAGACCAAGCTTGAATCAACCCAAGTTCAACAGCAAGTTGTTGAGAAGGAAAAACCGATATATGCGCCAAAGGGATCAATCTTTGATGGTGTTGTTGGTAATGGTGACTCACAATCTAACTACGGTGGTTACATGGGTATGAATAAACATGGCTGTGGACCTACTGCTTTAGCTGACATGGTATACCGTCGTACTGGTTCAAGAGTATCTGCAACTGGAATGGCTTCGGCTATGTCTAGAAATGGTACTTATAACCAGAGTGCAGGTACATCAGTTGGTGGATATCTCCAAACAGCAAATGCTATGGGCATGGGACTCCGTGCTGGTGGTGTTACTAACAACTCACTCAAGCGTGCAACACCGAATAATCCAGTTACACTTGTTGGTAGTGGTGCAGGTTTTGGAACTCGTTCTGGAAATAATCACTATGTAAATGTAATTGGCTCAGGTAGCAATGGTACATCATATGTTATGAACCCAATGTCTGGTAGAGTAGAACGTAGATCTACATCGGATCTTGTTTCACACTCAGTGCTTGGATTATATGGATCAGGTGATGAAGCACCAAAGATTCAGGAAAATCCAAAAACATCAGAAGATGGATCAGCAACAAACACAACAATCGGTTATCAGGTTGCAACTGGTTACTCATTCCCTGATGCAATCCAGGATGCTTTGGATTATCTTAAAGATCTTGCTAAGAGCTTATTATCTATCTTTACTGGACCTGATGAAGCAGCAATTATTCAGCAGCAGATTGATGATAAGAACAGTGAAAGATTAATTAAGGAAACTAAAAAGCAGCTTGGTGATGAATATCAGCAGTATGAGGATGAAGCACGAAAAGCAGCTTATGCAGATTATGCTTCACAGCATCCAAAGAAAGACTCTGAGACTCAGGAAGAATACGAAGCTAAACAAGAAAAGTATTTCCAAGAGCATATCTTATCATACCTTGCAGCTACAAAGGCATTTGAGATTGCTAAGGAAAAGGGTGGAAATACTTATGCTAAGTTATTAGCAGCATCTGAAAAGATGGTAAACGTTGTAGATACATCAGACTGGCAGGATTCCGCATATAGTGGAGCTACTGGCGGTGATGGTGTTTATGGTTTATCAGAAGATGTTAAGATGTATCCATTCGGTGATCCAGAACATCGTTCAACTAACATCACAAGTGGTGAATCTGGTGAATCTCCAGTCCATGACTTCTTCGGAAAGATGGCTGGTGCTAAATCATATTCATCAAGTAATTATGAAAACTGGTATAGCCGTCGTTGTAATCCTAACAGTGAAGGTGTTGGTAGCTCGGGTGACACACATAATGGTCTCGATATTCAGTGGGAAGGCGGAAATGCTGGTAAACCATTATTCGCAATCACTGATGGTATCGTAACAGCTGTTAGAGATAGCAACAGCACGTGCGGTAATGCTATCCGTTGGAAGGATGCTTCTGGTAGATACCAACATATGTATCTGCATATGAGAGATCCAGTAACATTTAAAGAAGGCGATAAGCTTGCTGCAGGTACATTGGTAGGTCACGTTGGTAATACTGGTGATTCCGGTGGTGCTCACCTCCACTATGGTATTTATGATGGATCTGGTTGGGATTCAACAGTCAACCCATTAACATACTGGAAGTGGCATAAAGGTAAGAATACTGGAACTAATGGAGATCTTCCGGGTTCAACAAGACGAGATAAAATCTGGAGCTTCCTCGTTGCACCTACATCAATCGGTGGTTTAGGTTTAACAAAGGAAGGTGCTGCCGGTGTACTCGGCAACATGCAAGTTGAATCAGCTTCTGACTATGAACCAATGCGTGAAGAAGGAAACTATGATATCCCAATTACAGATACAAAATATGCGGATTCAGTAAACTCTGGATCATATTCACGTGATGCATTCGCAAACGATGAAGTAGGTTTTGGTCTTGTACAATGGACAACATCTGATCATAAGGGTGGACTCTATGACTACTTAAAGACACAGAAATCTGTTTCAATCGGTGACTTACGTGGACAGCTTGAATATCTCGGCGGTGAATTGGAAAACTCAGACTTTGCAGGAGTTAATATCTCTAAGGATGTTATCAATACTCTTAGAAAAGAAGGCACATCTGTTTATGATAACATGTATTCATTCTTGACAAAGTTTGAAAATCCAGCTGACTGGTCTGGTAATGCTCGTATTCGTGGAGGTTATGCTCAAGAGATCTATGATTATTATAAGGATTGGGATATTCCTAAAACTCTTAATATCAATGATAATACTATTGTATCTTCATATGATGAAACACCACCAACAACTACAACCAATGGTAGTGGTTTTGTCAGTGGTGGAAATGTTCAATTCAGTAATGCATATGATGCTGAACAGTACATGAAAGCAATAGCTGACACGACTTCACAGCTTCATACCAATGATTATGTAAAATTCAATGGTAAACCATTCTATGTAAGAAATGCAAATAATGATATGACTTATATGCCAAATCTTTCGGATACAATACGAAATAAGTTATACCAGATTTCTCAATATACATCTTACAAGGATAAATCTACTGGTAAAAGATATGATTTATACAAATTAAAAGATCCTGCTACTGGTAAAGAATTAGCGAACTGGTTCTCTCGTGAAGGATTATATGTTTCTGGTCACGCTGATACATCTTCATCTTCTAAGAAGATGACAAGCACAGTTAACAATAATTCTTCTACCAAAAATAATACAATTATTTCAAGCTATACGGGTGATGACACATTCTCAACAGGTCCGGTATATACAACTGATGGTGGTGTTGCTAGATATTCTGCTTCTAAAACAGCAAATGATTCATATAAACAGCAACAAGCAAAGAATACATTGGTTGGCTTATATGGTGAAGATGCATATAACAAATATTATCCATATGCTAAGCTCAAGGGCAATGGTGATTTTGAAATTGAATCATTCATCGGTCAGGGTGATCCGAATGCGGAGATCCCACCAGTTAATACAGATTTAGCATTCTGGAATGAGATGGGCTTTGGTACTGGTAAAGTAGATGCCAACGGAACATCATCTACACCAGTTACTGTAGTAAGAACAGATGATACCAATGCTGATAAGCGTATTAATGCAGTACTCCGTAATACATTCGAAGTTAAGTCGAAGACTATTGAATCTTATCTTAAGCAGATACTGGATGCAGTTGAATCAAAGGGTAAGACATGGTCTGAAGCTTATGATGGAACACAATCAAATACAAAATTATTTGATGAACACATTCCATCTCAAGTAGCCAAACTTTCAATTGGATAATACAAAAAACAAAAATACTTTATTAGTCGGGGGCACATGCCCCCGACCTTTAAAGTATTTCTAATAAGGTAGTTTATATGACAAATATTGATGATGTCAATGATTAGTCAAGAGGAGTCATGAATGGCTTTCTCTTGTTCTTAGCGAAGTACTCAGTGTGAGCTGCGATACGACACTTCCATGTCTTTTCTTCACCGCTCATGCTTGATGTACCTTCCTTGATACGTTCTTCAACAGGCTTTCTGCCGATTACCAGTGTGCAGGTCTTATCATCTGTAGCTGGGATTTCGAAAGCTCTCTGGTTGTCCTTCATGAATCCGCCAACAACTGATGGAATCTGAGCTGCAACATTTGACATCTTGATGCCATCAAGTGTGTCGATGATGTCGATCTCATCCTTTGTTGGGTAGCCAGCTAAAGCGATTGCTGCTTTAACGTCTTTTCTGAATGCTGTTGAGAGATCAGTTTCCTTCTTATTAACCTGATCATTCATGTAATTTACGAAATTTGCTAATGAAAATGACTGCATAAATATTTCCTCCTATTAATTAAAATCATCTATAATTGACTATTTCAATTATATTTGTAAGTTGGTATTAAATACCATTAATATTCGATGAGACCGTCCGATACGCCAGTCTCCATTATCAAATTATCCTTATTGAACTCTTCGTTAGTCTGCTCATTGATAACTCTGAATCCTTTATTTAATAACTTGACAATGTCTGAATTCTCAGCGGACATCATCTCACCAATAATTTGGTCATTAGCATCTTTAATTTTAATTTGATACCCCATCTCAATGTTCTCCTTTCCATGTTAATACATCATGCAGTCACACACGGAGATCACGAAATCAGCATCAATAGTTAAACCTTCGAATGGACATACATTCAGAAATATATGAAAATTATTACACTTACATATTCCTTCAGATGTATCAGCTATGTTAGTATCGATATATTGTTTTATAAGATATATCGCATTATTATCTAAGTTGTTTAAAACTAAATCATCTTTGTCTAACATATTGAATGATACAACCACTGTTTCCACTTCATCATCCTTATACATATACCTATTGATCTTTTTTGTAAGATGATACAATAGGAAATCTTGTGTCGCTTGACCAGGATTGCAGTGTCTAACACGTGAATAGAAATATAATAAGATGTCACATAAATCGTATATTATACTATTAAAGAACATTGTGTATTTCCTCCTTTCTTCAATAATATAATATACATACATGTTTTGATAAAATGTAAAATAAACATACACGACCGGGGACTAATCCCCGGCCATATACGCTTATTATATTTTAGAAATCAAAATCGTATGCATCTCCACCAGATGATGAATCTGATGAAGAAGATGATGATGAATTATCGTCATCGTCATCATTATTATTGCCTAATGCACGATCAGACTTCATCCTTTCACGTTTATTACGAGCTTCTTCTTCAGAACGCTGATCGAAATGTTCAACCTTTGCTTTGAGATTGTTCATCTTTATGTTATACTTATTGATCAGCTTCATGTATCTATGCTCTGTACGTCTGTTACGTTCACTCTTTGGAAGCTTAAGATAGTCAGCATATGCTTCTTTAGCAAGTTCATAATCCTTCTTAGCATCCTCAAACTTCTGAATCTTCTTGTCATATGACTTCATGAGTACAGCATTGATGAATGAGATTGGATTGAATTCCTTTGCACCGTATGAGAATACCTTTGTGAGTGCATCGATTACTAACTTTGCAGAATCAAAAGTGAATGTAAGAAGATCAACAACAGCTGATGCTTCCTGTTTAACTGATGGCTTCTGATTCTTATAATGAGCCTTGATATATGAGTTAAGACCAGTCTCCATGCTGGAGTTGTAGTGCTTAATGATGTAAGCGCTGTTTCTCTTTCTTTCAACACGATCTGGCTTATATACAATACCATTATCGGTAGCTTCAGTACAAGCTAATATACGTGATAATTCACCTACGAGAACTCTGTAACCAACAGTGAATACCGTTGTATATGTTACATTTGTTTCATTTGGTGAATGCAAGTAGTCAACAACCATCTTCTTGAAGATTGGACGGTGTAATGTTGAGAAACATGTTGAGAATTCACGAGCATCTGACTTAGGAAATCCCTTGAGATCATTCAAGTCAGCGATCATTTTTTCTATGCTGGAGTAGGATGGAGACAGTGTAATGTCACCATGCATCTTATATTCATCAGAACTCTTGTTTGAGTAGATGTTCTTAAGCTGTCTTTCGACGCTTCTGTACTCGTCAATGAGTTCCTGTTCAGCTTTTCTTTTAGCAGTTGACATGTTTAAGCACCTCCTTAACCAAGTAATTTCATGATGTCACGTGTCTTATTACCAGCTGTATCAAGCTGAGCAAGCTGCTTCTTGATTGCAGCCATTGACATAACATCATAATCGTTGTGAAGATCTGGAAGTAATACCTTTACACTTTCAGCATCATCATCGATAACTACGAGACCGATTAAGAAGAGTTCTTTACAGAACTTAGCTGCCTTGCTACCTGAAAGAAGATCGATATCCTTTTCACGTTTGATATTGTCAACATCTGACTTACTGAGAATGATTGTAGCATTTGGAATAAGACCATGTCCTACATCCTTATTGTTACCGCCAGTCAGTTTATCCTGCCACCAGTTAGCCCATGGAGACTTACCATTCTTAACTGATGCAGCTGCAGTACCATCGCCTGACATATGAGCGAGTTCGTAAAGTCTACGATACCACTTTCTCTTTCTGTCACGTGAGTCAGAAGCTGTCTGTTTCTTTTCCTTTGTCTTCCAGAGGAGATCACGACCGAATTTAAGTTCACCAGAACGCCACTTGATCTTTCTGAGCTGAGTATTCATTTCCTTTAATGGATAAGCTGCAACTTCTGGAAGAATATCTGACTCGATAAGTCTTGTATGACACTTAACGCCGATTACATATGATACAGGACGTGAGAGAGTACCGTTCTTGTCAACAACATTGAGGTCAACTGACATCATGAGTGGCTTCATTGTATTAAGCTTCTGGATCTTTGATTCATCAAGGAACTGTGGAGTCTTAATACGAGCATCATTGAGCTTCTTAGCCTTATCAAGTTCACGGTCTTCTTCAGCCCATTTATTTTCTCTCTTAGCCTTTTCTGTTTCAGCTTTAGCCTTTTCAGTAGAAGCCTTCTTGTTTTCGATTTCAGCTTCATCCTTCTTCTTCTGACGATCATGATCTTCTTCATAATCACGATTTTCTTTCTCTGCTTTTTCTGCATTTGCATTTGAAAGACGTGTCTGAGCTGCTGTTGCTGCATTTCGTAATGCTTTATCATCGTCATAACTCCCAGCGTCTTTTTTAGCCATTTCTGCATCATGTTTAGCTTTTTCAGCTTTATTTTTAGCTTCTTCTGAATTATGTTTATCGTAATAATCAATAACTTCCGCCAAATTTGCTGCTGTAGCTACATCTGCATCATGCTGCGTGAATTCACGAGTAGTTGTGTCATCACCTTTAGTCTTTCGACTAGTAGGAACAGGTACAGGTAATCCGCTACTTGTATCTATGTCAGAAGTATTTTCGTCACCATGTTGTGTTTTAGTGGTTTGATTGAGTTCTGCACGAGTTACCGTGTGATAGTATAAGCCAGTATGAACTTCTTTGTTATCTTTATCTCGATATACATATTCTGTATTACGATAAGCTGACTGGTCAAATGCTGCTTCCTGGATCCATTCACAACCTTCGAAGAATGCAGCACCATCACCAGAATATGTTTCTGAGAAGAAGTGATCAAACTCAGATAATGGTTCATGATCCATCGCTTCATTAATAATACGAGCTGTTGAATCCTCGATATTAACGAGATTGAATTCAGCAACAATACCATTTTCATTATATACTGCATGGCATGCATCATATGCATAAGGCATGTCAGTGATGTCAACACATTCAAGATACTTGGATGTATCTGACTTAAGATGATCAAACTGAGCACCCTTTCGTGCAGTTTCATCATCAATAATTGGATTTATTGAGATTGCCATCTGTAAGTATGATGCATACACCTGTTCAAGTAATGAAACTGAAGCAGTTGCATAATCAAGTGGTACAGAGTTAGCAACGAATACTGGGAATTCAAAGATATTACCCTTAGCAGCTTTAACAACTGACTTGGATGTTTTGTTGAATTTGCCAGCACTCTTCTTAAGATCTGATTCGGAAGAAGTCAAATCAACTCCGCTGTCTTCAACATCA